>ERZ838577.208-NODE-208-length-101585-cov-11.459135_pt1 | contig 101585 bp, 71 predicted proteins | sample MGYA00519682_ERZ838577 | MGnify/ENA primary metagenome ERZ838577 (study PRJEB31850, sample SAMEA3708838) | human gut metagenome | biome: human gut; feature: human-associated habitat; material: faeces | place: China | collected 2014 ... | reverse complement strand
TGATGAGCCCTCGCGGACTTGTGAAAGGGGAGACCTCCTTTATCGACTGGCGCGAGCAGAGCTATCCCCGCTGGATGCAGACCGTCGATATCTCGCAGAGCGAAGCTATGGGCACCAACGTGATGTATGCCGCCACACTCCGTGCCGTCGGCGAGATGGCGCAGGCTCTGGGCAAGAAGCAGGAGGCGGCAAAACTCTTTGCCCGCTCCGAGGCTTTGGCCGCCAACATCGACAAGACTTTCTGGATGCCCGACAAGGGTTATTACGGAATGTACACCTACGGCCGCGACAACAAGATACTCAACCCGCGGGCAGAAACCCTCGGCGAGGCTCTTGCCATACTCTACGACATAGCGCCTGCCGACCATCAGAAATCAATATCGGAGAATAATCCGCAGACCCCCTTCGGAGCCGCCATCTTCTATCCGCAGATCTCCGATATGCCCAGCTACCACAACAATGCCCTCTGGCCCTGGGTCGGCGCTTACTGGACGCTCGCTCAGGCCAAGGCCGGAAACGAAGGCGGAGTGCTCGAAGGTATCGGCTCGATCTATCGTCCGGCCGCTCTCTTCTGCACCAACAAGGAGAATTTCAACCTCGACAACGGCGACATCTATACAGAGCTGAACTCTTCCAACATGCTATGGTGTCTCGCCGGCAATATCGCGCTTACAACGCGTGTTTTGTTCGGTATCCACTTCGAGAAAGATGGACTCATGATCGCTCCGTTCGTACCCGAGGCTTTGGCCGGAACTCGCACACTGAGCAACTTCCCTTATCGCGGAGCATCGCTCGACATCACTGTCGAGGGCTTCGGAAACAAAGTGAGCGAGCTTACTCTCAACGGCAAGCCGGTAGATCTTTCCAAGACGCCCGTCCTGACTCCCAAGATGCTTAAAGGGAAGGTCAATATCGTTGTCAGGATGGACAACAAACCTATCGCACCGATGAAACTCAACCGCGTGCCCAACAAGAAAGCGCCTCTCACGCCTGTGACGCGTCTTGCCAACGATCCTTCGCTCAATGGAAACGGGGTGCCGGTCAACAACCGTCTCGAATGGAATCCAATAGAATATATCGCAGGATACATCGTGCTTCGCGACGGCGAGCCTGTGGCCAAGACCCGGGAGACGAGCTATCCGGCCGTAGAGCCCGGCGAGTGGCAGGTGATCGGCGTGGCCGGGGACGGCACACAGTCGTTCGCTTCAGAACCACTCAGCAACCGCCCCGCAATTGTTGTACAGTTCCCCGGAGAAACTGTAGCCATGACCTCCGGAGAGGTGAGCTATCAGCCCTCGGAGAAGCTTTCCGGATTCAGCGGCAACGGCTTCCTTGAGCTCTCGCGTCAGAGCGTGCCGGTATCGGTGGATATCGATGTTCCCGAGACGGGTGTCTATACGCTCTCTCTGCGTTATGCCAACGGCAACGGACCTGTCAACACCGAGAACAAAGCGGCAATCCGCACGCTCACACTTGACGGCTCGAAAGCCGCCACGATGGTGATGCCGCACCGCGGCCGCGGCAACTGGAACGACTGGGGAATGAGCAATATCGTGACGCTCCCTCTCGAGAAAGGACATCACACCCTCGGCCTCAGCTATCTCGAAGAGGATGAGAATATGAATATCGGCACCAACCATGCCCTCGTCGACTGCATAAGAATCGAACGCGTGAAATAAGGCCTTTAAGGAACGATGTCTAAAGGTATATCGACTTAAAATGAAGCTGTTAAAGAATCCGTTGGATTTTTTAACAGCTTCTGATTTTGTGGAATCGGAAAAAGTTTGTAATTTTGCGGCGGGTGAGTCCTGCACGACCAGCTCCCCGTAAATCCCCCAGGTCCTGACCGAAGCAAGGGTAGCGGGTTGAGCGGTGCGATGCAGATAGCTCGCCCACCTGCCTCTTTAGCTCAGTTGGCCAGAGCACGTGATTTGTAATCTCGGGGTCGTTGGTTCGAATCCGACAAGAGGCTCCAGAATCATGTTTTTCATAATTTTGTTTTGGCGGTGTGTTTAGCAATAAGCGCGCCGTTTTTACATTTTTCTTCGCAACAATCTTATCAGGGAAGAGTATATGTATATTCATAACGCTACGTTCATAGTAGCTCCCGACAGGGAGGATGAACTTATCGACTGGCTCTCCACGCGAGTGGCCAAAGCGGCTGCCGGTGCAGTATCCCGGCTTTCGGTGTTGCGCAGACTGTCCGATGAAGAGCCGGAAGAGAAGGAGGCGGTGAGCCTTGCCTTTCAGGTGGAATTCTCCACTATGGAGGAGATTGAGCGTTGGGTCGCCGAGTCGTTTAATCCCCTTGTGTCGGAATTCAATAATGATTTCGACAGCAACGGGATAGTCTTCTGTTCCGTGTCCGAAACCATCGAGCCCCGGAGATAGAGAAGAGAGCTATGGAGGAAGCCGTAAGGAAATATGAGCGGGTCATCATGGGTATTGATCCCGGCACGAATGTGATGGGCTATGGAGTGCTCGGCGTGAACGGCAAAAAGCCCGAGGTTGTGGTGATGGGTGTGATACAGCTCAACAAATTCGAAAGCCATTATCGGCGTCTGGCGCGTATTTTCGAGCGGGTGTCGGGTCTTGTTGAGCAATATCTGCCCGATGAGCTTGCCATCGAGGCCCCCTTCTACGGCAAGAACGTGCAGTCGATGCTCAAGCTCGGACGCGCCCAGGGAGTGGCCATGGCCGCCGCACTCAGCCGCGACATACCCATCGCCGAGTATGCGCCGCTCTCCATCAAGCAGGCCGTAACGGGCAACGGCTCCGCCACAAAGGAACGCGTGGCCGAGATGTTGCGGCGTCTGCTCGACATCCCGCAGGAGAAGATGCCACATCTTCTTGACGCCACCGATGCCCTCGCCGCGGCCCTTACCCACTTCTACGAAACCGGCAAGCCCCGCCTCCCTAAAGGGCCCTCCTCCTGGGCCGAGTTCCTCGCCCGCAATCCCGACCGCCTCGCCCCCCGCCGCAACAAATAATCAGACGGTAATTCAGAGATGCGAAATGGGGTTTGTTAGAGAAATAATTATTAACTTTGCGGGGTGAACCGCCGGAGGAGCCGCCGATCCGGAGGAAATGCTGAGGCGGTGGATACGCAGTGAAGATATGGCGTTTGGCTGATACACAGTGAAAATATAATGATAAAAGGATAATTATATGGGAGGATTTTTCGGCGTGGCTTCGAAACGCGCTTGTCGCAATGACCTTTTTTACGGCACCGACTATAACTCGCATCTCGGAACGCGGCGTGGCGGAATGGCCACTTACGATCCGGAATCCGGACGTTTCTGCCGGAAGATTCACAGCCTCGAAAGCACTTATTTCCGCACCAAGTTCGAGCCGGATCTCGACAAATTCAAGGGTAACTTAGGTATCGGCATCATCAGCGACACCGACCCCCAGCCGATAATATTCAATTCTCATCTCGGGAAGTTCGCCATCGTAACAGTGGCCAGAATATGCAATATAGCGGAACTCGAAAAAGAACTTCTCGACGACGGCGCCCATTTCGCCGAACTCAGCTCGGGGAGCACCAACCAGACGGAACTTATGGCCTTGCTGATAACCCGCGGAAGGACATTCGAAGAGGGCATCACATATGCCTTAAGCCGTATTCAGGGAAGTTGCTCGCTGCTGATACTCACGCCCGGCGCCATCATCGCCGCCCGCGACCGTCTCGGCCGTACGCCGGTGATTCTCGGCCGGAAGGAGGATGCCTACGCCCTCTCTTCGGAAACCACCGCTTTCCCCAACCTCGACTATCACAAGGTGCGCGATCTCGGCCCGGGGGAGATTGTGAGAGTTTCTCCCGACAGCGTGGAAGTACTCAAGGCCCCCGGCGAAGAGATGCAGATATGCTCCTTCCTATGGGTTTATTACGGATTTCCTACATCATGCTATGAGAACCGGAATGTGGAAGACGTCCGTTTCGCTTCCGGCTACGCCATGGGCTCTGAGGATGACGCCGACGTGGACTGCGTCTGCGGTATTCCCGACTCGGGCGTTGGAATGGCTTTAGGTTATGCCGCAGGCAAGGGGGTTCCCTACCGCCGCGCCATCTCCAAATATACCCCGACATGGCCCCGCTCCTTCACGCCCCCGAATCAGGAGATGCGCAATCTTGTGGCCAAGATGAAACTCGTGCCCAACAAGGCGATGCTCGAAGGCCAGCGCGCCCTCTTCTGCGACGACTCGATAGTGCGCGGAACGCAACTCAACGACAACGTGAAAGTGCTCTACGACTGCGGAGCCAAAGAGGTGCACATGCGTATCGCATGCCCGCCGCTCGTGTATGGCTGCCGTTATGTAGGGTTCACATCCTCCAAATCGGATATGGAACTGCTCACGCGCCGCATAATCGGTGAGCTCGAGGGGGATCCCGACAAAAATCTCGAGGCTTACACGCGCACCGGCACGCCCCAATATTGCGCCATGGTTGAGAAAATCAGACAGCGCTATAACCTGACAAGCCTTAAGTTCAGCACAATCGAGAATCTCGTAAAGGCCATTGGTCTGCCCAAATGCAAGATCTGCACTCATTGCTTCGACGGCTCGAGCCATTTTTGAATCACCCGAGCCGTTTTTGAGTTAAAAGGGAAATGTTGTAAAACAAATTAAAAAGTTTCAGAGTTTAAATAATATAATATAAATTTGCATGTTCGGCGGGTTCCGCGCAGGTCCCCATGCCGGATGTGCGCTTTAAACCTGAACTTAAACAACCTGAAAATAACTCAAAAAGATATTAATTATGGATAGATACCGGAAAGCACTTGCCGACAGCAGCGTTGTCGAGAACGATGCAGTTGTGGCCGAAGAAGTAAGGAAAATAGTAGAGGAGTCCGGCAAATACGCCACTCCCGAGGTTTATCAGTTCCTTTTCAGCTCGATCGATCTCACCACCCTCAGCACCGAGGATAGCGTAAAGAGCGTGTCGAAGTTCACCCAGCGTGTGAATGATTTCGACAACGACTTCCCGCAGTATAAGAATGTGGCCGCCATATGCGTCTATTCCAATTTCGCCGAGGTTGTCAAGGCCAATCTCGATGTCGAGGGAGTGGATATCGCCGTAGTGGCAGGCGGTTTCCCGTCGAGCCAGACATTCGACGCCGTGAAGGTGGCCGATGTCGCCATGGCTGTCGAAGGGGGAGCCAACGAGGTGGATATCGTGATGAACGTCGGCCGGTTCCTCGACGAGGATTATGAGAATCTCTGCGATGAGATCATAGAGCTCAAGCATACGGCACGCGACGCCCGACTGAAGGTGATTATCGAAAGCGGATGTCTCAAGACCGCCGCCAACATCAAGAAAGCGTCGATACTTTCCATGTATAGCGGCGCCGACTTCATCAAGACCTCCACGGGCAAGATCTATCCCGGAGCATCGCTTGAAGCGGCATACGTGATGTGTCAGTGCATCAAGGAATATTATCAGAAGACAGGCCGCAAGGTCGGCTTCAAGGCCGCCGGCGGCGTGCGTTCGTCGGAAGACGCGCTCCACTACTATGCCGTTGTCAAAGAGGTGCTCGGCGACGAATGGCTCAATCAGGATCTCTTCCGCATCGGAGCCAGCAGTCTGGCCAACAAACTTCTGACAACCATGACGGGCGAAGAGCAGAAATATTTCTGATACCATGTCCATTACACCGACAATTGTATGAAATTCAAGGCATTGATGTCATTGGTGCTGGCGTTCCTGATCGGGATGTCAGCTCCTTTGCGTGCCGACGCGCAGGATCGCAAGATGTACCGCACGTATGGCGTCGCTTTCTACAACCTCGAAAATCTTTTCGACACTATCAACAATAACGGCAAATACGACCGCGAGTTCTCGCCGGCCGGTTCCAACAAATGGGACGGCAAGAAATACTGGTCGAAGATCGGCAAGCTCTCTTACGCCATTTCGCAGATGACCACCAAGACCACCCCCATTGGTCCGGCCGTGATCGGTGTCAGCGAGATCGAGAACATCACCGTGCTTCAGGATCTTGTCAAGGCCGATGCCATCAAGGACTGGAATCTGAAGATAGTCCATCATGACTCGCCCGATGCCCGTGGAGTAGATGTGGGACTGCTCTACAATCCGAAGCTCTTCCGCGTGCTGAGCGTCACCAATCACAGGCTGGTTGTTCCGGAACTTCCCCGTTTCAAGACCCGCGATCAGATGTGCGTGATAGGTCTGATGGGAGGAGCGCGTGTAGCAGTGATCGTAAACCACTGGCCTTCGCGCCGCGGAGGCGAGAAGGAGAGCAGCTGGCTCCGCGAGGCCGCCGCTTCACTGACGCGCTCGATCACCGATTCGCTCTATAAGATCGACCCCAACATGGGAGTGGTTGTTATGGGCGACCTCAACGACGATCCTCACAACAAGAGCGTGTCGGAGACTCTCGGCGCAGTCCGCAAAATCAGCGACACCCCCGAGGGCGGTTTCTTCAATCCCTTCTGGGAGAAGCTCGACAAAGGAATCGGAAGCTATATCTACCGCGGTTCCTGGGATCTTTTCGACCAGATCATCGTCAACCGCAATCTTGTGGATGGCAGATGCGGTCTGAAATTCCGCAGCGCCGAGGTGCTCAACAAGCCGTTCCTTCTCCAGAGCGAAGGGCAGTACAAGGGCTATCCCCACCGCACTTTCTCCGGCGGCGCATGGCTCAACGGTTATTCCGACCATCTCCCCACCGAGATATTCCTGATTCAGGAAGTCAGAGGGAAATAACAGAGTCTTACCACAATAATAACTAAATTGACATTATAAAAATCATGCGAATTAGACTATCATTGCTGATGCTGCTGTGCATGGCGCTTCCCTCGCTGGCCGCGACGGGACTCACCGGCACGCTTGTCGACGCCAGCACTGGCAAGGCCGTGGCCGATGCCAATGTGCTTCTGCGCGACCAGGCCATCTTCGTGACCACAGGCAGCGACGGCACATTCACAATCTCCAACGCCGCCCCCGGCACCGACGTGCTTGAAATCATCGCCAACGGATATGCCGATGCGTGGCAGGATGTCACCATCGTCAAGGACATGGTGAAGAATATAGGCGAGATCCGCCTGCAGCCCGCCGGTTTCGAGGGCGCGACACCCGATTCCGACCAATTCCTCTTCAATGAGGATGAGATCCTTGACGACGAGGGAATGGGGCAGTCGGTAGGAACCATCCAGGGCGCCACCGACGACATATATTATCAGACCTCCAACTATGATTTCTCCGTGGCCCGTTTCCGCTGGCGCGGCTACGACACCAACTGGAACGCCGGATATATCAACGGTATCTATTTCAACGACGCCATGCGCGGCCGCTTCAACTTCTCCGGCCTCGGCGGCATGACTTCGTCGGCCTTCCGCAACCGTTCGACCGACATCGGCCTCGCCGCCTCGGCCTACGGCTACGGCAGCCTCGGAGGCTCGAGCAATTTCACCACGTATGCGTCGGAATATGCTCCCGGCTTCCGCGGAAACCTCTCCTACACCAACTCCAACTATATGCTTCGCGCCATGCTCCAGTACAGCACCGGTCTTAACCGCCACGGCTGGGCATTCTCGGCAAGCATCATCGGGCGTTACGCTCCGGAGGGTGTGATCGAGGGCACGTTCTATAACTCGCTGGGTCTGCAGTTCAGCCTCCAGAAGGTATTCAACGACCGCCATTCGCTCAATCTGACCGCCTGGGCCGCTCCCACACAGCGCGCCACCAACGCAGCCGCCACTCAAGAAGCCTACGACCTTGCCGGCTCCAATCTCTACAACCCCTCATGGGGATATCTCGACGGCAAGAAGAAGAGCGCGCGAATCGTCGAATCCGTCGACCCCGCCGTGCTCCTCAACTGGATATGGAAGCCCAAGATGGGAACGAAACTCAACACCGGTATCGGCTTCCGCAGCAACCGCTACAGCAGCTCGGCCCTCAACTGGTATCAGACAGCCGACCCGCGTCCCGACTATTACCGTTATCTCCCCTCATATTATCTGCCTGACGCAGACCCCGGCACTCCGCTCTTCGACGCCCAGCAGGAGGTATACGATTTTGTGACCGACTGGTGGAGCGGCGACAAAGCCCACCGTCAGATCGACTGGAACCGTCTCTACCAGACCAACCTTCTGAACCGTCAGCAGTACGACCGCGATCCCGAGCTCGTCGGGCAGTCCTCCTATATCCTTGAGAACCGTCATTCGAATCTCACCTCATGGATGCTCAGCTCCTATCTGGACCACCGCATCAACGACCACATGACCCTTCAGGGCGGTCTGAACGTGAACTATAGCGACGGCCATTATTACAAGACCGTCCGCGATCTGCTCGGCGGCGAGTTCTGGCGCGATGTCGACAACTTCTCGGAGCGCGACTTCGCCGGCAACCCCGATATCCTCCAGAACGACATGCGCAATCCGAACCGCCGGGTATACAAGGGCGACAAGTTCGGATATGACTACAACATACGCTCCATCAGTGCCCGCGCATGGCTCCAGAACCAGATAACCACGGCCCACTGGAATGTGAACTACGGTCTCGAGGTGAGCTTCACCGACTTCGTGCGCCATGGAAACATGCAGAACGGACGTGCTCCCGAAAACTCGCTCGGCACAGGTCGTCACCACTCCTTCGACAACGCCGCCATCAAGGCCGGCGCCACCTATAAGCTCGACGGCCGCAACTACTTCACAGGCCACATTTCCTACGGCTCACGCGCTCCGATGCCCGACTACAGCTATGTATCGCCCCGTACGAAAGACGTAGCCGTCGAAGGCCTCAAATCCGAGCGCTTCCTGAGCGCCGACCTCTCCTACACCTGGAACTACGCCCGCTTCCGCGGATCGGTTACGGGCTTCTACACCAAGATGTGGGACGGCATCAAACGCTCCGGCTTCTACGACTATCAGCTCAATACCTTCATGAACTATTCGATGTCCGGCATGCAGACCGAATACAAGGGTATTGAGATCGGTATGGAATACAAGATTCTCAGCAACCTCTCGATTTCCGGTGCAGGAACTTTCTCGCGCTATCAGTATAAGAACAATCCGCTCGGAGTCCGCAGCTACGAGAATGGATCGCAGGAGGATGTCACCCGCCGCGTATATCTCAAGAACTACCACATCGGCGGCACTCCCCAGCAGGTATGGTCGCTGGCCCTGAACTATAACATCAAGCAGTGGTTCTTCGAAGTCAACGGCCAGTGGTTCGGCGACAACTGGATCGACCTTTCCCCGGCCCGCCACGAGGAGATGCCCGGCCTTTGGAAATTCTGCACCTCCGAGCAGGAATATATCCAGCGCCGCGACCAGATCACACATCAGGACAAACTCAACTCCGAATGGGTGATGAACCTCTCGATCGGCAAGGTGATCTACACCAACTTCGGTTCGCTCAACTTCAACGTTAGCGTCAACAACCTCCTCAACAACCGCAATATCCAGACCGGCGGCTATCAGGAAGGTAAGTTCGACTATACTGATTATAACGTCAACAAGTTCCCCAACAAGATATACTATGCCCAGGGCATACGCGTCTTCGTGAACGTGGGTATCCGTTTCTAACCTCTTAAAAAAGCAAGAAAGAAATGAAAAGAATCAACATACTCCTCACAGCGGTTCTGGCATTGGCCGCCGGTTTCTCGTCGTGCGACGATGATCTGGCGCAGCCGCCGGTGAATCTACCCGAAGGAGGCGTCGGCACCGGAGCATGGGATAGCCCCATGACCGCCTATCAGGCAAGCCTCGGAAGCGTGAATTCCGAATACCCCGAACCCTGGGTAAAGGGATATATCGTGGGATATATCGATACCAATATCGCGAACGTGCTCAAGGATGAGACGGCGAAATTCACGGCCGACGGCGCGGTGAACACCAACATGCTCATCGCCATGAGTCCCGACGAGAAAGACTGGAAGAACTGCGCCACCGTGCAGCTCCCGAGCGGACCTGTCCGCAATGCCCTCAATCTTTCGGGCAATCCCGGCAACCTCGGCAAGCTCGTCTGCATCAAGGGTACCACCGGTACGAAATATTGCTCCGCTTATGGCGTACGCTCCGTGAGCGCCTTCAACTGGGGCGACGTGGGAATCGACACCGGCGAAGAGCCTACACCGCCGACCCCGGATGTCCCCGCCGGCGAAACGATCTATTCGGCTCTCCCCGAGACGGCCGACCAGATAGACTGGATATTCGACAACACCGACATGCCCGCCGCCCTCAGCTATATCTGGAGCTGGAAAGACTATAACGGCAAGCATTATCTCAATGCAAGTGCCTATATGTCGGGTACAGCCAATGCCTCCACAGCATATGCCTATTCACCGGTGATTTCGCTCGAAGGCTATAAGACAGCAGCATTCACGTTCGACCATGCCGCCAAATTCCAGACCACCATCAAGCAGCTCTGCAAGGCCGTGATCCGCGAAGCCGGAACAACGCAATGGACCGAACTCGAGATTCCGGTATGGCCCGGCACTACAGGCTGGACATTCGTAAGCGCCGGAACCATCGATATCGACGCTTTCGCAGGCAAGAAAGTGGAGATCGGTTTCAAATATGCCTCTACGGCTGAAGGCGCCGACACCTGGGAGATCAAAAATGTAAAAGTTACCGGAACAAAGTAAAATTGCCATGATTAAATTAAAATCCTTATATCTGGGAATGGCGGTGGCCGCGGCAGCGGGCCTCGCTTCATGCCAGGCCGATATGGACACCCCGGCTCTTCAGGAGCCGGTGGCTACCATGAAGGCCAACACCACCATCTCCGACTTCAAGACAGAATTCGCCGACAAGACGGTGAAATGCCCCATGAAGGATGAAGAGTCGCAGACTCCCTATATCATCCATGGCCGCGTAGTATCGAGCGATGCTTCCGGCAATATCTATAAATCGATCGTGATCCAGGACGAGACGGCGGCCATCGCCCTCTCCGTGAATCAGGGCTCCACCTACACCGACTATCGCATCGGTCAGGAGGTGGTGCTCAACGTGACGGGTCTCTATATCGGCTATTACAACGGACTGCAGCAGGTCGGCTGGTTTGACCTCTACAACGGCGAGCCCTCGCTCACGTTCATGGCCTGGGATCTCTTCCTCGCTCATTCCGAGAAGAACGGATTCCCCAATCCCGACGTGCAGTATGTCGACCAGAACGCCGAATGGCCCGCCGACAATCCCTACTGCATCGTCACTACCTTCTCGCAGCTTCCCTCCACGGGCGAGGCGTTCCGCAACATGCAGAGCCAGCTTGTGGAATTCCGCAACGTCCATTTCAAAGAGGGTGGCAAGGAGACTTACGCTCCCTATCAGGAGAGCGTGAACCGCACACTTGTCGACGCCAACGGCCGCGAACTGATAGTGCGCACCTCCGGATATTCCAACTTCTATAACGAAACTCTTCCCGAAGGGACGGGCACCGTCCGCGGTATCCTTTCCTATTACGGCACTGACTGGCAGCTTCTGCTCCGCGGAAAAGGGGACGTGATGATCACCAAGAAGGGTCAGAAAGAGGATCCCTACACCGTCGAGGAGGCTATGGAGGTAGAGAATCAGGGAGCTTCCGGCTGGGTTTCCGCTTATATCGTCGGTTCGGTTAAGGCCGGTGTCACGGAGGTTAAATCCAACAGCGACGTTATCTTCGGTTCCGATGCCGAGATCGACAACAATATCCTTATCGCAGCCTCTGCCGATGAGAAAGACTGGACGAAGTGTCTGGCCGTGGATCTCCCGCAGGGCTCAGCCTTCCGCAAGGCCGTGAACCTGCTCGACAATCCGGGAGTCCTCGGCAAGAAGATCGTTGTAAGCGGTAATCTCTCCAGCTATCTCGGAATGCCCGGCATCACCGGCAACGGAGGCACCGGCAACGATGTGGAGGTTGAAGGCGTCACGATAGGCGGCGGTTCCGACAATCCCCCCGCAGCCGAGGGCGACGGAACCAAGGAGAAACCATATTCCATTGACTATGCCCGCAATGTTACTGCCGATGTAACCACTCCCGTCTGGGTAGAGGGTTATGTTGTAGGTTATATCCCCGACAAATCATGGAGCGGCGCCGTGTTCGGCAACGAAGCTACCGCCGGTTCCACCAACTATGAGAACGGCACCAACGTGATCCTCTCGCAGGTTCCCGCCGGAAGCGCCACCGCCGACAACTCCGTGCCTGTGCAACTTCAGGGCAACGCCCGCAATCTGCTCGGTATAAGCAAGAATCCGTCGGTATTCGGCAAGAAAGTGAAAGTGCTCGGCACGCTCGAGAAATTCTACGGCGTGCGCGGCATCAAGGCCGTGAACGAATGTGAGGTAGGAGATGGTGGCGGCGACACCCCCGAACCTCCGACACCCGGCGCATCGGTTTACGAAGGCCTCGTGGAGAACGCCAACGACTGGACATTCGATAATGTCACCGTTCCCGAGGCCGCTTCCACCTACGGTATCTGGCAGTGGGACACAAGATATGCCACAAACCAGTATCTCAAGGCATCGGCATTTATCTCCAATACAGCCTATGAGTCGCTTTCGTATGCCGTGTCGCCGCTGATCGATCTTACAGGGTATAAATCGGCTTCGGTCAATTTCGACCATGCAGCCAGATTCCAGACCACTCTCCGCGAACTTTGCGGTCTCGTAGTCAGGGAAGAGGGCGCTTCGACATGGACGGCACTGACAATCCCGACATGGCCGGAGGCAGGAGCATGGACTTTCGCCAATTCCGGCGATATCGATCTTTCGGCCTATGCCGGCAAGAAGATCCGTATTGGCTTCAAGTATGCTTCGAGCACTTCGGGTGCCGACACCTGGGAAGTAAAGAACGTGAAAGTCGCAGGTTCAAAATAAACCTGCCTGAAATAATCTCTAAGGCGATGTGCCGCAGCGGCACATCGCCTTATTTCTGATATTTCCGGCTCCGGTTTCTGATATTTGCTTTACGGCCTGAAAGTTTCAGCCCCCTCGCGCGTTATAATTGCAAAGAACCCGAAATTTATGAAGAAATATTACCTTTTTCTCCTGCTGTCGCTATGTCTCGCCGGCAGCGCTTCGGCCGAATACAAGGCCGGATACTACGACAGGATGGACGGCAAGAGTGCGGCAGCGCTCAAAGCGGCCGCTAAAGAATGTGTGCGCGCGCACCAGACACTCGTCTATACCGATCTGCCTAATTATTGGCAATATTCAGATGTCTATCCCGAGCTTGTCGACGGTTGCAAACGCTGGTGGGATATGTATTCCGATGCTGTTTATCTTATCCGGAAAGGGCAGAGCGGCAGAGACAGTTTCTCGGCCAACAGGATGCAACGTGAGCACAGCGTGCCCAAATCATGGTGGAAACAGGGGGGAAGCGTGGAATACACACCGGCCTATTCCGACATGTGGAATCTCTATCCCTCCGATGGAGCCGCCAACCAGGCCAAGTTGAATTATCCGCTCGGACTGACGGCCTCCACTTCCTTCAACAACGGCGTTACGAAAGTGGGCGGCGCGCAGACAGGCTATGGCGGCGGCAGTTCAAATGTATTCGAACCGGCAGATGAATACAAGGGTGATTTCGCCCGAGCCTACATGTATGTCGCCACTGTATACGACGACATCAACTGGGTGATAAACTATATGTATCGTAAAGAGGCCTATCCGACGCTCGTGCCCTGGGCCCGGGATATGCTTCTGCAGTGGTGCCGCATGGACCCGGTGGACCAGAAGGAGATCGACCGCAACAACGTGGTGGAGCAATATCAGGGTAATCGCAACCCGTTTGTGGATTTCCCCAACCTTGCCGAATATATCTGGGGCACCCGCACAACGGAAATTTTCTATATCAAGGATCAGGAGGGAAGCGACCCGACACCGCCGATCACAGGCGATCCTGAGATAACGCAACCCGTAACGGGCGAGGCTCTTGACTTCGGGCAGGTGGCCGTAGGGTATTCCGAGACCCGCGTCCTGCAGATCGTGGGTAAGAATCTCACCTCTTCGCTCACGGTGAGGGTTATCGGTACCGACAGGGCGCTCTTCGCGGTCGAGGCTACCTCGATTCCCGCCGCCACCATCAACCAGAATCAGGGTTATCTGCTCAACATCACATACAGCCCGACATCCACCGGAAGTCATAAGGCGGCCGTAACCCTTTCCGACGGCGGCATCGAAGGTTCGATAAAGGTGGATCTTCAGGGTGAGGCACTCGATGCGCCGCAGATGACGGCCCTGACGGCACTTGAACCATCCGACCTGACAGAGACCTCCTACACCGCGCGCTGGAACGCACCCTCCAACGGCGAGATCGCCGACTATTACGTGCTTACCCGCACACGCCTCAACGGAGACAATCAGGAAACTGAAACCTATGAGACGGGCGAAACGAGCTATACGCTTACCGACCGCCTTCCCGGTGTAGCCGAAACATATTACGTGCAGTATTCCCGACTCGGCATTCTTTCCCCCGTCTCCAACGAGATCTATGTGGCCGCAGGAAGTTCCGTAGAGGATGTATGGCAGACGGCTCCCGTCAGGGTATTCCCGACTGAAGTCGGATTCGTTGTCAGAGTTCCCGGCGAGGCGACACCTCTGCACGTCTACGATGTGAAAGGCACTGAGGTGATGGTGGTGGCCGCTCCCGAGGACGGATCGGAGATCAACCTCCCGCAGGGAATCTATGTGGTGAGTGCCGAAGGGATGCGCCCCGTCAAGGTTGTGGTGATGTAATTGCCGGAGTTGTTTTGACTCTGTAATTGATAAGTAGCTAAGAAAAATTAAACGATATAAGTAACTAATGAAATCTTGAACGCTAAAGCTCGTTCTTTTTGGCCGCTTTTGGTTTGTCATTCAGTCGAATATATTAATATTCTCCTTCATTCCGCACCAAAATCGACTCAAAAATAACTTCGCTTTATCTGTTCATTAATTATTCTTAGCTACTTATAAGTTAAAAAAGAGGGCTAAAATTGCTTTTATTAGCCGAATTATATAATTTTGTAGGTGGCGCCGATGCGCCGCCTATTTTTTTTGAGAAAACCTATCATGAAAACGCGAATAAGCAGTTATGCCGGCGCGGCAATATGCCTTTTATCGTCAGCACTTCCGACCTATGCGGAAGCGCCGGCCGGTTATTATGACTCGCTCGAAGGAAAATCGGGCGTTGAGTTGAAAAAGGCCGTGAAGGCTGTAGTTAAAAAACACCACAAAAGGATTCCTTATGGAAATTCTACCTGGGAAGCGTTCCGCTTGACAGACGTAAAAGAAGTAAACGGCGTCAAATATTGGTGGGATATGTACAGTAATGAAGAGGTAGAAGTAGGATCCTCAAAGCCGAATAACAATGTAATGAATATTGAGCACTCAGTGGCTAAATCCTGGTGGGGAGGGGGTGAGAATGATGCGTATTGTGACATATGCCACCTTAATCCATCCAATTCAAATGCAAATTCTCATAAAAGCAATTACCCGATGGCTAAAATCGGGAAACGTACTTGGACGAATGGCGTCACAAACATAGGCTCACCTGTAAAAGGTCAGGGTGGAGGAGCGTCAATGGTATATGAACCTTGCGATGAATATAAAGGTGATATGGCAAGGGTGTTTATGTATATGTTCACTGTATATGACGATATCAGTTGGAAATCATCAGGAACAAATTGGATGTATGAAAAGAGTTCTGAACTGACGTTGCAGCCATGGGCCTATAAGATGTTGCTTGAATGGTCAGCCAATGATGCGGTCAGTGAAAAAGAACGCAATCGCAACGATGGTATATACATAAGCAATCAAAAAAGCCGCAATCCCTTCATCGACCTTCCCGATCTCGCCGATTATATCTGGGGCTCGAAAAAGGGTCAGCCATATCATGTCGACGGCGCCCATACGCCGGATAATCCCGATAACCCCGATAACCCCGATAATCCTGATAACCCGGACAATCCCGACAATCCCGATAATCCTGACGTTCCGGAGAATCCGGATCTGACTCCCGGCACGTATGTGCTCGTGGCTTCGCAGGCTGATATCCGTGCCGGCGAGCGCTATCTTATTGTAGGTCATGAGAGCCTTGTGGCAATGTCGGTGAATCTGAATAACAAGAGCAACTGCCATTTCACTCCGACGGATGAGCTGACCGTTACCGACGGCGTGATCTCCTCCGCTCCCAAAGATGCCGCCGAGATCGGACTCGAAACCACGGGCAACCGGTATGCCCTCCACATGTACGACCTCGCCGGCAACAGCAAAGGCTATCTCTTCAGCAGTAGCGTGAAGAATCTCGACCTTACCGACCATATCACCACTCCCAATGTCGGCGCCAATATCACATGGACCGCGCAGGGTGTGAATATCTCCTACTCTTATGGAGAAAAATCGGGTAACATCTATTACAATGCGAGCGCGCCCCGTTTTACGACCTACGCCTCGGATCAGGAGCATATCCAGCTCTATCGCCGCGTGAAGGAGAGCTCCGATGTGGAAGAAACCGTGGAGGATGCCATGATTGAAGACGACAGCTGCCTGGTGGAGGTATGGGGAAACAATATCCTCGTGCCCGACGGTGCCCGCATTTTCGACCTCAATGGTCGGGAGGTGAACGGCCGCAACCTCGCCCGCGGCATCTATCTCGTATCGAAACCGACGTTCCGCAAGACCGTCAAGGTGATGGTGAAATAAAGTATTGAACTCCCCTTAATATCTTATACCGACATGAAGAAATCTCGACTTTTTATCGTCAGTGCGACGTTCCTATCGGCGGCAATCGCTTATGCCGAGATTCCCGCCGGCTATTATTCCACGCTCGAAGGGAAAAGCGGCGCATCGCTACGCGACGCCGTGAAAGCGGTCTGTGCCCCCTCCGGCTTCACCACCGTCAGTTATGGGCCAAATACCTGGGAGGCTTTCGACAAGACCGATGTGCGCTATATCGACGGCCGCAAGGTGTGGCGCGATATGTATAGCAACAATATCGTCTATGTCGAAACCGGCCATGACGGACTCAATATCGAGCATTCGGTGGCAAATTCGTGGTGGGGAGGAAAATCAGGGAATGTAAGCGCCTATCAGGATCTTATGCATCTCAACCCCTCGGATCAGGCTGCGAATGGTGCGAAAAGCGACAACCCGATGGGTGTTGTCGCAACCGCCTCTTTTGAAAACGGCCTCGTAAAGGTCGGTACGCCCGCCTCCGGTTATGGCGGAGGTGCCGGCAAAGTGTTCGAACCGGCCGATGAATACAAAGGGGATTTTGCCCGCGCTTATCTCTATCTCTTCACCGCCTACAACGGCATTTCGTGGAAATCGGATAAGCAGGGGCAGTATATGCTCAGTCTCTCCGCATCCCCGGTCGAGCCTCAGGAATGGGTGGCGAAAATGCTCGTTGAGTGGTCGAAGCAGGATCCCGTTGATGATAAGGAGATAAGCCGTAACGAGGAGATCTATAAGATTCAGCATAACCGCAATCCCTTTATCGACTATCCATCGCTTGCCGAATATCTCTATGGCGACAGGAAAAGCGAGTCGTTCAGCTGTGCCGGTAAAGAGGTTACGGCTGTCAACCGTCCCGAAGCTCCCGCGGTGGAGAAGAGATGGCTCACAGGCGTGAACACCTTCGCCGGCAGATGGTGGAACGGCGAAGAGGTGCGCTACGTATTCGATGAAAGCGAGGGTGATCTCTGGGTCAGCATCGACGGCGGCAATTATCAGCGGTACGGCAACCGCGTCAGCATTTCCGCTGCCGGATCTTCGGCCGACAGCCATAAGCTCCGCGCATATCTGGAGAAGTCGGTCGAGGGCTACACGCTGAAGAGCTCCGTCACCACGCTCACCCTCACCGCTCTGGATCCCGATAAAGCGGATTATACGACTGCAGTATGGGAACCTGTAACCGCTCAGACCGATATTCAGCCCGATGCCTATTATGTGCTCCTGTCGCAGAATGTAGGGCATGTGATGGGCCATAACCTCAGCGGCGTTCTGCCGAGTCTCGGATTCGCCCGTCATTCCGGGGGGAACATAGTGGAATTGCCCGTCGGCACTGCATTGGTATCCTTTGTTCCTGCGACCTCAACCCGTGCCGATGCCGCCTATACCCTGAGAATCTCCGATGAATTCGGAAAGTCAAAGGGTTTCTGGGAGAAAGGCACCGGCAACAACCTCAAGCTCAACTCCACTACCGGAACAAAAGCCACGGTCGCTGTAGAATCCGATGGAACCGCTACCATACAGTTCTCCGACGGTACATATCTCCGTTACAACCAAAGTCAGCCCCGATTCAGCAACTATGCAGGCACCTCCAGCGCCAATGGCAAGGTCAGGCTCTATAAATTCAAAGAATTCCCGAGCCAGATCGGAACCGGAGTAGGGGAGAGTGCCGCCCCGCAGGATATTCCCGTGGTCGTCGACGGGCGTAACATCTATCCCGGTGAGAACGGAGCAGTCTACGACCTCAACGGGCGGCGTCTTTCCGGTCTCGGTCTCCAGCCCGGCATCTATGTGGCCGTGAATCCCTCCGGCCGCGTGAAAATACTGATTAAATAAAATACGAACCCCAATACCTAAAAAACACAATAACACTCGTATGTTACAGGAAACGAATGTAAAGCCTATCGACAAAGTGGTGATCCGCTTTGCCGGTGATTCCGGCGACGGCATGCAGCTTGCCGGAAACATCTTCTCCAACATTTCGGCAGGAGAGGGAAATCAAATCTCGACCTTCCCCGACTATCCGGCCGAGATACGCGCTCCGCAAGGTTCGCTGAGCGGTGTGTCGGGCTATCAGGTGAGTGTCGGCAAGGAGGTGCATACGCCCGGCGATCGCGCCGACGTGCTCGTGGCCATGAATCCGGCGGCCCTCAAGACCAATCTGAAGTTCCTCAAGCCCGACGGCATCATCGTGTGCGACGGCGAGTCGTTCACGCCGGCCAACCTCAAGAAAGCCGAGTATGCCACCGACGACCCCGTGACCGAGCTTGGCATCGACCCGGGCCACATCATGCTCGTGCCCATGACTTCGCTGCTCAAGAGCACGCTCGAAGGCTCCGGACTCGACCAGAAGGGGATGATGAAATGCAAGAACATGCTTGCACTCGGTATTATCTGCTGGCTTTTCGACCGTCCTGTCGACAGCGTATTGAAGAAACTGCAGGCCAAGTTCGCCAAGAAGCCGGCCATCTACGAAGCCAACGCCAAAGTGGTGAAGGCCGGCTGGGACTATGGCCACAACACTCATAGCTCGATGCCCGTCTACCGCATTGAGACGGCGCAGGCCGTTCCCGGCACATACGTGGACGTTACAGGCAACACCGCCACCGCCTGGGGCCTGATCATGGCTTCCGAGAAGAGCGGACTTCCCCTTTTCCTCGGTTCATATCCCATCACACCGGCCACCGACATCCTGCATGAGCTCGCCAAGCGCAAGGACCTCGGCGTGAAAGCCTGTCAGATGGAGGATGAGATCGCCGGCGTATGCTCCGCCATCGGCGCCTCCTACGCGGGCCATCTTGCCGTGACCTCCACCTCCGGTCCCGGTCTCGCCCTCAAATCGGAAGGCATAGGCTTGGCTGTCATGGCCGAATTGCCTCTGGTGGTGATCGACGTTCAGCGCGGAGGACCCTCGACGGGTCTACCCACCAAGACCGAGCAGACCGACCTCATGCAGGCCCTTTATGGCCGCAACGGCGAATCTCCCCTCTGCGTGCTCGCCGCCGTGAGCCCCACCGACTGCTTCGAAATGGCCTTCCAGGCCTGCCGCATAGCCATCGAGCACATGACCCCCGTGATCCTCCTCACCGATGCTTTCATCGGCAACGGATCCTCTGCATGGCGCGTGCCCGAGGCCGATGACTATCCCGCCATCAAGGCTCCCTTCGTCAGCCCCGAACAGCTCGAACGCGGCTGGCGTCCGTTCGACCGCGATTCCGAGACATTCGCCCGCTATTGGGCCATCCCCGGGATGGAGAAGGGCATGCACCGCGTTGGCGGCCTTGAAAAAGATTTCAACACATCCGTGATCTCCACCGACGGCGCCAACCATGCCCGCATGGTGGAGGCCCGCCGCCAGAAAGTGGCCCGCATCGCCCGCGACGTTCCCCGCATGGAGCCGATGTTCGACAGCGAAGACTGCGACACCATCCTGCTCGGCTGGGGAGGCACCTACGGCCATCTGCTCACAGCCGCCCAGACCCTCAACGCCGAGGGACACAAGGTGGCTTTCTGGCAGTTCCGCTATATCAATCCTCTGCCCGCGAACGCCATCGAGTGTCTGGGCAAATACAAGCGCATTATCGTGGCCGAGCTCAACACCGGCATGTTCGCCGATTATCTCCAGATGCATCTTCCGGGTAAGGAAGTGCTCCGCATAAACAAGATCGAGGGACAGCCTTTCCTCGTCAAAGAGGTTGTGGAGGGCGTGAAAAAACACATGAAAGCCTAAGTATAACCCGTATAATTAATCTTACTTAAATTTCGCATGTATAATATAATCGAAATGCATTTGACTGAGGCGGACGCATCTGGGATGCGTCCCTACAGCATTGTAGCTTGAAGGGTTAGCAAACACTGAATCGGCGGATGTAGGGACGCATCCCAGATGCGTCCGCTTCCAGCCATTCCGAAGAAAAGAGCAACTATATATTAAAGGCCATTTATACTTGCGAGAATTGAGTTAATCTTAGAAATTTAAGAAATGGAAGAGACAAAGACCACGGGCTATACGCCCGCCGACTATAAGAACAGCCAGAGCGCCCGCTGGTGTCCGGGCTGCGGCGACCACGCCATCCTCAACGTGCTCCATAAAGCCATGGCCGCTATCGGCGTGGCTCCCAAAGACACGGCAGTGATCTCGGGTATCGGCTGCTCCTCGCGACTGCCCTATTATATGAACACCTACGGCATGCACACCATCCACGGACGTGCGGCCGCCATCGCCACCGGCGTCAAGACCGCCAACCCGCATCTCACCGTCTGGCAGATCTCGGGCGACGGCGACGGCCTCGCCATCGGCGGTAATCACTTCATCCATGCCATCCGCCGCAACGTGAATATCAACATGCTCCTTTTCAACAACAAGATCTACGGATTGACGAAAGGACAGTATTCACCGACGTCCGACCGCGGCGCCGTGACCAAATCCAGCCCTTACGGCACTGTCGAGGATCCCTTCATTCCCGCCGAGCTCTGCTTCGGCGCCCGCGGCAACTTCTTTGCCCGCGGCATCGACATCACTCTTGACATCACCCGCGACTGCATGGTGGCCGCCGCGCGCCACAAGGGGGCCGCAGTGGTGGAGGTTCTTCAAAACTGCGTGATCTTCAACAACGGCATCCATTCATACATCACCGACAAAGAGGAGCGCGCCGACCATACCATCCTTCTGCGCCACGGAGAGAAGATGCTCTTCGGAAAGAACATGGAGAAGGGTCTTGTGCAGGAAGGCTTCGGCCTCAAGGCCGTCAAGGTAGGGGAGGATGGCTATACGCTCGACGATGTGCTCGTGCACGACGCCCACTGCGAAAGCAACTTCCTGCAGCAGCAGCTGGCGATGATGGACGGCCATAAACTGCCCGTTGCTCTCGGAGTTATCCGCGATTACGAGGCCCCGAGCTACGAGAGCGAGGTAGAGCGTCAGGTTGAGGAAGTGCGTGCCCGCAAAGGCTATAAAAACCTTCGCGACATGATACTTTCCACCTGCGAAAGCTGGACAATATAATGAAGAGAGTCTGATGAAATGTGCACAAGAATAAAATGATTGTGCACATTTTAGAGAAAAATTTCCATAATTGAAATATTTTGATTTACTTTGCACTCTGAAATAAAGTATAATAAGAAAAATATTAACAATTAAACATCTTATTGATATGTCTGACATAGAAAAAAGAGTAAAAGAGATCATTGTAGACAAGCTCACAGTAGATGAGAACGAAGTAACGCCCACAGCGGAATTCAGCAAGGATCTCGGCGCAGACTCGCTCGACACCGTAGAGCTGATTATGGAATTCGAGAAAGCGTTCGACATCACCATTCCGGATGCAGAGGCCGAGAAGATCTCCACCGTTGGTGACGCTATCGCCTACATCGAGCAGCACACGAAGTAAATTCGGTTTCACATAGAAGTCGTCGCGCTTTCCTTCATTGGAGGAAAGAATGGCGACTTCTTCAAAGATAGATATCCAGATATGGAATTAAAAAGAGTTGTGGTGACGGGACTCGGAGCCCTTTCTCCCATCGGCAACGATGTTGCCACCACCTGGGAGAACGCCAAGAAAGGAGTGAGCGGCGCCGCGCCCATCACGCATTTCGACGCATCGAAATTCAAGACACAGTTCGCCTGCGAAGTGAAAGGCTTTGATCCGGCCGAGCATTTCGACCGCAAGAAAGCGCGTCAGCTCGACCTTTACGCCATGTATGCCATCACTGCGGCCGACGAGGCTATAGCCGATGCCGGTCTCGAAGGCGAGGGCGTTGACAAGAACCGTGTGGGAGTGATTTTCTCCGCCGGTATCGGAGGTCTTCATACTTTCGAGGAGGAAGCAGGCTATTTCGCCATTCATGGCGAAGAGCAGGGTCCCAAATACAATCCCTTCTTCATTCCCAAGATGATTGCCGACATAGCCGCCGGCCACATCTCGATCGACCATGAGTTCCGCGGCCCTAACTTCGCGACGGTTTCGGCCTGCGCCTCATCCAACCATGCCCTTATCGACGCTTACAACTACATCCGTCTGGGCATGGCCGACGCCATTGTGGCCGGAGGTGCCGAAGCTGCGGTCTTCCCCGCAGGCGTAGGAGGCTTCAACTCCATGAAGGCCCTCTCCACCCGCAACGAGGACTGTGCGAAAGCATCGCGCCCCTTCAGCGGCTCGCGCGACGGTTTCGTGGTCGGCGAGGGAGCAGCCGCGCTCGTGCTCGAGGAGCTTGAGCATGCCAAGGCACGCGGCGCGCATATCTATGCCGAGGTTGCAGGCGGCGGCATCAGTGCCGACGCTTACCATATCACGGCCACTCACCCCGAGGGGTTAGGTGCCGTGCTTGGAATGGAGATGGCCCTCAAGGACGCCGGCATGAAGCCCGAGGATATCGATTATATCAACACCCACGGAACATCTACTCCGGTGGGCGACAGAGGCGAGATAAAGGCGATCCTCAAGGTGTTCGGCGACCATGCCTATAAGCTCAACCTGAGCTCCACCAAGTCGATGACAGGCCATCTTCTCGGCGCCGCAGGCGCTCTTGAGGCCGTGTTCTCCGTGAAGGCCCTCACCGACAATATCGTTCCTCCGACAATCAACCACGAAGAGGGAGACGAGGATCCCGAGCTTGACTATAAGCTCAATTATACATTCAACGAGGCGCAGCCACGCGAAATCAACGCCGTTCTTTCGAACACGTTCGGTTTCGGAGGCCACAACGCATCGCTGATCCTCAAGAAATACAAAGAATAACAGAACGCGACAGACGTTATGGAATCCGGCCCGGAAATCAATCCCGCGGCCGGATTTTTTTATGGCTTTGCGGTCAAAATCATTTGCTTCGGATGGCGGAAAATTCATGAATTTTTTGTAAATTTGTAGGTAAGTTTTTCCTCCTCGCGGAGGAGGGTATAACTCCAATTCCAAATTCCGAATATGGCAACTGAAGAAGAAGAGAAAAAATATCAGGCGGATAATATCCAGGTGCTCGAAGGTCTTGAGGCAGTGCGCAAGCGCCCCTCGATGTATATCGGCGACACCGGCGTCCGCGGTCTGCATCATCTTGTTTACGAGGTGGTGGACAACTCCATCGACGAGGCCCTTGCAGGATTCGCCAACCATATCGACGTCACCATCATGGAGGATAACTCCATCAAGGTGGTCGACAACGGCCGAGGTATTCCTGTCGACATGCATGAGAAGATGCACAAACCCGCGCTCGAAGTAGTGCTCACCGTGCTCCATGCCGGCGGCAAATTCGACAAGGGATCGTATAAGGTTTCCGGCGGTCTCCACGGTGTGGGCGTGAGCTGCGTCAACGCGCTCTCCGACTATCTGCGCGCCGAGATCCACCGCGACGGCAAGATCCACATGCAGGAATATGCCTTCGGCAAGCCCACCTGTCCGCTGACCGTGGTCGGCGAGACCGACCATACGGGCACAACAGTGATCTTCCACCCGGACGCATCGATATTCAGCGAGACGATCTACGACTACGAGACGCTCGCCAACCGTCTGCGCGACCTCGCGTTCCTCAACGCCGGCATCATGCTGACGCTCACCGACCTGCGTAACCGAGACGAGGAGGGCAACCCGCGGCGCGACGTTTTCCACAGCGAGGAGGGTCTCAAGGAATTCGTGAAATATATCGACGAAGGGAAGGAACCCCTCATCGAGGATATCATCCATCTCAATACGGAACGCGGAGGCGTGCCCATCGAGGTGGCCATGACTTATAACACCGACTTCAACGAGAATATATATTCCTACGTCAACAATATCAACACCATCGAGGGAGGAACGCACCTCACCGGCTTCCGCCGCGGACTGACAACCACCCTCAAGAAATACGCCGAGGACAACGGACTCCTCGAAAAGCTCAAGATAGAGCTTTCGAAAGAGGACTTCCGCGACGGTCTTACGGCCGTGATATCGGTGAAGGTTGCTGAGCCCCAGTTCGAGGGACAGACAAAGACCAAACTCGGCAACAACGAAGTCGGAGGCGTGGTGCAGAGCGCCGTCAGCGAGGCTCTGCGCTATTATCTCGAGGAGCATCCGAAGCAGGCCAAGGTGATTGTGGACAAAGTGGTGCTCGCCGCCCAGGCGCGTCACGCGGCCTACAGCGCCCGCATGCGCGTGCAGAACAAGAGCCAGCTCTCGGGCGCCGGACTCCCCGGCAAGCTTGCTCCCTGCAAGAGCCGCGACGCCGTGGAATGCGAACTCTTCCTCGTGGAGGGAGATTCGGCCGGCGGTTCCGCAAAACAGGGCCGTAATCCCCGCTATCAGGCCATCCTTCCGTTGCGCGGTAAGATCCTGAACGTGGAGAAAGCCATGGATCATAAGATCCTCAACTCCGACGAAATCGTGAATATCTACAAGGCTCTCGGAGTTACGATCGGCACCGAGGAGGATTCCAAGGCTCCGAACATGACGAAACTGCGCTATCACAAGATCGTGATCATGACCGATGCCGACGTCGACGGCGCCCATATCGCCACTCTGCTCATGACCTTCTTCTATCGCCGCATGCGTCCCATCATCGACAACGGCTATCTCTATATCGCCACCCCGCCGCTCTATAAGTGCACCACCAAGGGTAAGAACAAGATAGAGGAATATGCCTGGACCGACCAGCAGGTTCAGCGCTTTGTCGACGACCGTTGCGGAGGCGACCGCAACCGCCTCGTGCTCCAGCGCTATAAAGGTCTTGGCGAGATGAATCCCGAGCAGCTCTGGGAAACCACGATGGATCCGGAAAACCGCATGCTCAAGCAGGTGACGCTCGTCAACGCCGCCGAGGCCGACCGCACGTTTGCCGTGCTCATGGGCGAGGAGGTGGCTCCGCGCCGCGATTTCATCGAGGCCCACGCCACCTACGCCAATATCGATGCCTAATGAATGGGATTGGATATTAAGAAGGAGAGTTTAAAATCGCTTCAGAGGTGATTTAAAGGCTCCTGAAAAGCTCGAGATAACGGGCGGCGACAGTCGCTTCCGAGAACTTCTCCACGACGGAGGAACGCATCTTATCAAGAATATCCGCGCGATTGCGCAATGCCCATATAATGCCTTCGGCTATGCCGAGGGCATTTTTTTCGCGGTCGTCGCTCCAGGGAACAAGCCGGCCGGTCTTCCCGTCGTCGATGATGTCGCCCTGGCCGCCATGGTCGAGGGCCACCGGCACGCAGCCCCAGGCCAGTCCCTCGACGAGCGTGCCCGGGAGCGTTTCCCATTCGGAGGTGGAAACAACGGCATCGGCCCCGCTGTAAACGGCGGCAATCTCCGCAGGAGGTATCAGCCCCAAATGGCGGTGCTTTATGCCTATCCCTGAAAGTGCTTCGGGATCCTTCATATTTCCGAAGGTCACCAGCTCCATGCGCGCCGCCTCTTCGGGCCATCGGCGGGCAAGGAGGCGCGTGGCCTCCACAAGCGTTTCATGTCCCTTCACAGGGTCGTCGATACGCGCCGCTCCGAAAACTATCCTGAAAGGCTCACCCCGATGCGGCTTAAAGTCTCCGCCGATGGGGAAAGCGTTGGGGATGACGTGGATATCGGCGTCGTGCATCAGAGCCGATTCCCGCGCCAAGGCGGCGAGCCAGCGGCTCACGGCCACGAAATGTATCGGAGTGTCCGCGTAAAGTCTCTTTTTGCGCCTCCACGTGTCGCGCGAAAGCTTGCGGCCACGCGACAGGCCGAGCAGCGGGCAGAGGGAGCAGTCGCCGTCGGGGAGACGATAGCGCATACAGCTGCCGGCATGATGGCATATGCCCGTCATGTTCCACATATCGTGCATTGTCCATACGATCTTCTTACCCATCTTGCCGAGCTTGCGGATATCCGCAAGCGAGACGAATCCCTGATTCACCCAGTTCAGGCAGATGATATCCGCCTCCTTCACTATCGGATCCGAGCATACGCCGGCGCCCTCGGCTCCCGTGTCGATACGGAAGAGGGTTTCACGGTTGAACCCGTTGCGGATGAATATGCCGAGCCTCTCGAGCAGGAAAGCGCGGCGTCTCTTCGCCGGAGTTGAGGCGACGGATACGAAAGGGGAGTCCGAGAGTTTCTCGGCCACGACCATGCGGGCGTCGACTCCCGCCTTGCGCAGTGCGTTCATCAGGCGTAACGTCACCACCGCCGCCCCTCCCGTGGTGTCCGATTTGCAGAGAAGCGCTACCTTCATTTGCGAAGATATTTCAGGAAACGGAAGGGGAGACCCTTGGCGGAAACCATCGGTTCCGATTCCTCGCTTAGCGACCATTCGTCGGTGGTAACTGTCGGGAAGAACGTGTCGGCATCCTCTACAGATGTGTCGACGCGCGTCATCAGTATTTCCGTGAGCAAAGGGAACGCAGCGGCATAGATCTCGCCCCCTCCTATGATGAAGGGGATTTCGTCGGCGGCGCATAAGGCTATCGCCGCTTCCACCGACGGGGCGGTCTCGGCGCCCTCTGTCTGGAAATCAGGATTGCGGCTCACCACGATGTTGCGGCGTCCCGGAAGGGGACGCTTGGGTAGCGATTCCCATGTGCGACGCCCCATAATCACCGGATGGCCCATGGTGAGGCTCTTGAAACGGCGCATATCCTCGGCGATGTGCCAGGGGAGGTCGCCGCGGCGCCCGATGGCGCCGTTGCTGCCCGCGGCCACGATTGCTGCAACCCTGCGTCGGCGCCCTGTCGATGAATTATAGATGCTGAAAGGGCGTATCTCCGCGCTTCCGCGGTCGATCCCACGCTCCGGATCGGAAGGGAAAATAATAGAATGTTCCATAATCTTGTTGGCGTGTTGCTCGCTTTAAATGTCGTAAAGCAGGAATAGAATCCTCAGTAAAGTTAATAAAAATATGGAAATAATTCTTTATATTTGCACAAACGGAAACGCCGTCGGCTCCATTCGCGGAGGCATGGCAAGCAAACGTCAGACCAATGAATTATTCCATAGTGGATTTTATCAGCCTGCTCGGCTCGGTGTGCCTCTTTCTTTACGGCATGAAAGTGATGAGCGAGGGGCTTCAGAAAGTTGCGGGCGACCGCCTGCGCAACATTTTGGGAGTCATGACCAAAAACCGGTTCACGGGAGTGCTCACCGGTATCGTGATAACAGCCCTTATCCAGAGTTCGAGCGCCTCCACCGTGATGGTGGTGAGCTTCGTGAATGCCGGCCTGATGAGCCTCCAGCAATCCATGGCCGTGATTTTCGGCGCCAATGTCGGCACGACGGCCACCACCTGGATCATTTCCGCCTTCTCGTTCGAGGTCAGCATCTCCGACTATAGCATTCTGCTGCTCGCAATAGGCGTTCCGATGCTTTTCATGAAGAAGAGTACCTACAAGAGTTTCGGAGAGTTTCTGATAGGCTTCTGTTTCCTCTTCATGGGCCTCGACCTCATCAGCAAATATGTGCCCAATCTCCAGGAGAATCCGGAGATGTTGCAGTTCCTCACCTCATACACGTCGCTCGGCGTATGGTCGGTGCTGATATTCTTCATGATAGGCATCATAGTCACGATGGTGGCGCAGAGTTCGGCAGCCACGTTCGCCATAACCCTCATCATGTGCTCGCAGGGCTGGATCTCATTCACCCTCGGTTGCGCCATTATCCTCGGCGGAAATATCGGAACCACCATCACCCCGGTGCTCGCCTCCTTGAGCGGTAATCTCGCCGCCAAGCGCACGGCCATGGGCCATGTGCTCTTCAACGTGTTGGGTTCGCTGGTGGTGCTTGCCCTCTTCCATCCCTTTGTGGAGCTCGTGGCCGATATCACCAGGGCCTGCGACGGCATCAATCCCCTCGACATCAGCAAGGCGCAGGAAGCCGGCATGAGAGGCACCACTCTTCTCGACCCCGCCGGAGGAATGACGGCCCGCGCGCAGAGCTGTGTGGCTTTCGGCCTGGCAATGTTCCCCACCGTGTTCAACGCCTGCAACCTGCTCGTGATGATATGGTTCACCAAGCTTTATGTCAAGATCGTATGCTGGATCATGCCCACGCGCCACAAGGACGAGGAGGAGGAATTCAGCCTCAAATATATCGGCCGCGGTATCCTTTCGGCCTCCGAGCTTAACATTACCCAGGCCCAGAAAGAGATTCTCGTTTACGGACAGAGGGTTCAGCGGATGCTCGGCATGGCGCGCGACCTGATACATACCGACGAGAAAGATGATAATTATAACACCATCTACAACCGTCTGGAGAAATATGAGGAGATTTCCGACCGCATGGAAATCGAGATCGGCTCCTATCTGAACCGTGTGGCCGAAGGCCGTCTGAGTCCTGAAGGCAAGATGCGCGTCGCCGGTATGCTCCGCATCATCAGCGAGATAGAGTCGATAGCCGATGGATGCTTCAACGTGGCGAAGACCCTGCAGCGCAAGAATCAGAACCATGTATCGTTCGCCGAGCCTGTGATGCATGAGATCGACCAGATGTTTGCCATGGTCGACGACGCTATGAGCAACATGATCGGACTTCTCGAGGAGATGGAGACCCCCGAAAGCTCCCGTATTGTGGCCGCCTACAACAAAGAGCGTGAGATCAACAATCTCCGCAACAAGCTCCGCGACGGCAACATCTTCAACATCAATAATAAGGAATACGACTATCAGGAAGGTATATTCTTCATGGATCTTGTGGGCGAGGCCGAAAAACTCGGCGACTATATGCTCAATGTCGTAGAGGGCGTGAAACATCAGTTCAAGCCCGCCACTGATTGAAAATATTTTCCGATCTGATATAAACCGGTCTGATATAAATAGGAAATATGATGAATCCCCATAGATATTGCGTAGTGATGTGCGGCGGCATCGGGTCGCGTTTCTGGCCTTTCAGCCGCAGCGGAATGCCCAAGCAGTTTCTCGATTTTTTCGGCACCGGCCGCAGTCTGCTGCAGATGACGGTCGACCGGGTGCGTGAGCTTGTGGATCCCGAACGTATCATACTTGTCACCAACAGCGCCTATGCCTCGATAGTGCGCAGTCAGCTTCCCGACATCAAGGAAAGCAATATCCTTCTGGAGCCGGCACGGCGCAACACCGCCCCCTGCATCTGCTGGGCGGCCCATCATATCCATGCCCTTGACCCGGAGGCTTCGTTCGTGACCCTTCCCTCCGACCATCTTATCCTCAAGGAGGAGGCTTTCCGCAAGACTCTCGAAGAGGGTTTCGGCTTTGTGGAGGAGGGCGACCGGCTGCTCACAATCGGCCTGCGCCCCACATCTCCGGCCACGGGCTACGGATATATCCAGCGCGGTCTCTGCGTGCCCGACAACCCGGGAATCTGCAAGGTGAAATCCTTCACCGAGAAGCCCAATCTCGAGATGGCAAAGGTATTCATCGCCACGGGAGAGTTTTTCTGGAACGCCGGCATTTTCCTCTGGCGAGCCGACAGCGTGCTCAAGGCTTTCCGTCGGTACGACCATGAGACGGCGGCCGTGTTCGAGGCCGGAGAGGCTTTCTACGGCACCCCGGAAGAGAAGGACTTTATCGACAAGGCATTTCCAAATACCCCCTCCATTTCCGTGGATTATGCCATAATGGAGAAAGCCGACAATGTCTATGTCAAGACCGCCGACCTCGGCTGGAGCGATCTGGGCACATGGAAGGCGCTCTATGATGCCTCCCCTCATACCACGGAAGGGAATGTGACGCAGAACTGTAAGGTTCTCGCCTACGACTGCCACGACACGGTCTTCGCCGCCGACAGCGATAAGATAATAGTGGCAGCCGGTCTTGACGGATATATTGTGGCCGAGAATGAAAATGCCATACTCATCTATCCCATAGCCGAAGAGCAGAGAATCCGTAATGTCGTCAACGACGTGAGGGCAAGGTTCGGAGAAGACTACGTCTGAGATAATTCAACATTCAAAATTATTCCTTTGTTATATCATAAAATATTGCTAAATTTGCAATAGCAGTTATAATATTATTAACCACCTGACCGAACCGGAATCTAATCATCTACCCCCATCTCCGGCTCTGTCGTTTAATTCAAGTTAGTTTTTCAGAGAATGAAGCGCGACTTGTTTAGAAGGTATGTGTGGCTGATAGATGTGATACGTCACGCAAAAAAAATAACATTCGAAGAAATCTCAGGCCTGTGGGAAAAATCACCGCTTAACGGCGATCATTCTCCACTCGCCCTCCGTACATTCCACAATCACCGCGATGCCATCGAGCATCTTTTCGGCATAAAGATTGTCTGCGACCGCAGCGACCATAACCGATATTATGTCTCCGACGATGACCGGGCCGAATCGACACGCCTGAAAGTGTGGATGTTGCAGACCCTCAGCCTTTCGAATCTGATCACTAAATCCGAGAATGTCGAGAACCGCATCGTGATGGATGTGACGCCCGAAGAGAAATTCGGCCTCTCCACCATCATCGAGGCCATGAAACGCAACACGAAGGTGCGTCTCGTCTATTCAATCCCCACCTCGGAGGAACACCGCACGGAATTCCTTGTCGACCCATATTGCGTACGCTTCTGGAGCCGCGCATGGTTCATGCTCGCCAAGGAGGAGAAAACGGGCAAGATGCTCGTTTTCGATCTCGCCCGCGTGATGAGTCTGGAAATGACCGACCAGCCCTTCGTCTATGAAGAGGGATTCTTCCCCATGGAATTTTTCAAGAATTATTACGGTATGGATGTGGACCCTGCTCTCTCGCCCGTAAAGATCCGCCTCAAAGTTGGCGGCCGCACGCGCGACATGATCCGCACCCAGCCATTGCACCAGTCGCAGAAGGAGATTATGGCCGGACTCGAAAGCTCGATTTTCGAGTATTATTTTGTGCCGAGCGACGATTTCAAACGCGCCGTGCTCTCGATGGGCGACGATGTGGAGGTGATTGGCCCGCAGGAACTTCGCGACGAGATTCTGGAGCGCATACGCCACATGGCCGAGAAATATTCTCCCGAAACGGAGCTGGCCGATATCCGCATGGCCGTGAACTGATGCCCGCAAGCCATATAGGGGACGCTCCGCATCTCTGATTCAGAATTATATCTGCCTGATATTTTATTATCAGGCATTTTTTTTGTACTTTCGTAGGGATAACCGGCAATCCCCTTCATAGCCGGCACGGAAATTATGAATTCATCGAAATATATTCCGGGCTTGTCGAAAAGCCTCTTTTTAGCTTTCCTCTTCCTCTTGCTTGGCGGCTGCGTCCGCAATGAGGTCACTCTCGAGTTCCGCCTCCCGGCATCCGTAAATGATGCCTATCGCATATTCTATTACGCATCCGATGATTCCAAGGGCTGGTATGTGGAGAATGTCACGATGGTGCGCTCGGGAAAAGGGGAGGTGAAATGCCCCACGCGCAATCCGGTCATAGTCTTCCTGATGCATGGCGGCGTGGAGCCCGAGGCCGGCTTCTATGCCGAGCGCGGCGATAAAATAATTATCGAGGGGGATAATTCCTCGCCGTTTTCGTGGAAAATAAGCGGCAACGGCCTCACTGAAGACTGGACGGCATGGCGCCTCAAAAACCGCGATATCCTCACCTCCCGCAACGCCTTGGATGTGAACCGCGTTGTGGCTTCTTATGTCAAAGAGAATCCCAGGAATCCACTCTCGGCCATCCTCCTCTGTGTCTATTACGACCGGCGTGCCGACGAAGCCGGTTTTAAGCGCCTATGGTCGATGCTCACCGGCGATGCCGCCGACCCGAAATGGGCCGAGATGATCGGTCGCAGCGATATGCTCGGCGGAAGCCCGCGTTTCGCAGCCGACGTCTCGCAATTCATACTCCATACACTCGGCAACGGCGTGGATACAGTCAGAACCGGTAAAGCTCCCATGCTCCTCTATTTCTGGCGCCGCAGCGACGATGCCCGCTATGACGACATTCAGGCTTTGCGCCGCCTTGCCGGGGATTTTCCCGACTCGGCATCGCGCTTTATAGCCGATATCTGTTTCGACCCCGATTCGCTAAGCTGGCGCATGCCGATGCAGGGGGATTCGCTGAAGAATGTCGTAAGGGCATGGAGTCCGCGCTCCGAAACCGATTCGGTGTTCATGCGGCTCGGAGTGGCCCGCACACCTTTCTTTGTTGTGATCGACCGCAAAGGGAAAACCGTCTTCCGTGGTGAAAACCGCGATGATGCATCCAACGCTTTCCGCAAGGTTGCGGCTCATAAAGCGGCTGAAAAGAAACCCGCTGAAAAGAAGCCCGCTCCCGTCTCCAGATAATCTATCCAAAACTTTAAAGCGATGCTCACCAAAGTATATACAGCCGCCATATCCGGCATCGATGCATTCCCCGTAACCATCGAGACCGAAATCGCTCCCGGCATCGGCTATTCTATTGTGGGCATGGCCGATCAGGCGGTGCGCGAGAGCTATCAGCGCATGGCAGCGGCTCTGAAGTATTCAGGTTTCGAGTTCCCCCATTACCGCACGGTGGTGAACCTCGCTCCGGCCGATGTCCGCAAAGAGGGAGCCGCCTTCGACCTCCCAATAGCCATAGGTCTGCTCACGGCCGCCGGAAGCCTGCGGTGCGGTAATCTCGCCGATTATATGATGACAGGCGAGCTGAGCCTCGACGGCTCGGTGCTTCCCGTGCGCGGAGCTTTGCCAATGGCCGTAAAAGCCCGCGAGATGGGCTTCAAACGGCTGATAGTGCCCGAGGCCAATGTCACCGAGGCGGCGGTCGTCAATAAGCTCGAAGTCTTCGGCGTCTCCAATCTGCGCGAAGTGGCCGATATCCTCTTCGGCAAGTCCGAGATACAGCCTGTGAAGATCGACACCCGTGAGCTCTTCGCCCGTCGCTCGCAAATGTTCGATTATGATTTCTCGGAAGTGAAAGGGCAGGAGACAGTGAAACGCGCTTTCGAAGTGGCATGCGCAGGCGGACATAACCTGCTGATGGTAGGCCCTCCCGGGGCCGGGAAGTCGATGATGGCCAAACGCCTTCCCTCAATCCTTCCTCCGTTGGGCATGGCCGAGGCCCTCGAGACCACCAAGATCCATTCCGTTGCCGGCAAACTCTCCCGCGGCTCGATGCTGATGACCACCCGTCCCTTCCGCACCCCGCACCATACGGTCTCGCCGGTGGCTCTTGTCGGCGGCGGCGCCAACCCGATGCCCGGCGAGATTTCCCTGGCCCACAACGGCGTGCTCTTTCTCGACGAGTTTCCCGAATTCCCGCGGCAGGTGCTCGAAGTGTTGCGCCAGCCGATCGAAGACCGGGTGATAACGGTTGCCAGAGCCAAATATACGGTTAATTATCCCGCGAGCTTCATGCTCGTGGCCTCCATGAATCCATGCCCCTGCGGCTATTACGGACACCCGACGCATCCCTGCACATGCACTCCCGGGCAGGTGAGCAAATATATGAGCCGTATCTCCGGCCCGCTGCTCGACCGCATCGACATACAGGTGGAGATCGAGCCCGTGGCCTTCGATGACATGGCGAGCACCACGCCTGCGGAGAGCTCCGCCGAGATCCGGTCGCGCGTCACGGCCGCCCGCGAGATTCAGCAGAAACGCTATGCCTCCGAGCCCGGCATCCACTGCAACGCCCAGATGAACTCGCGCCTGCTGCATCAATACGCATGGCCTGACGCCGAAGGGCTCGCCCGCCTCAAGGAGCGCATGACGCGCCTCAACATGTCAGCACGGGCCTTCGACCGCATCCTGCGCGTAGCGCGCACCATCGCCGACCTCGACGGCTCCCCCTCGGTCCGCTCCCCCCACATCGCCGAAGCCATCGGCTACCGCTCCCTCGACCGCGCCGGCTACGGCCGCTCCTTCTGAACCGCTCTCGCCCGGGCCTCCCTCTTCCCCCTTTTCCTCTCCCTCCCAGTGCCTCCTCCCCCGTTTCTCCTCCGCTCGGCTTCCGCCTCACCACCGGGAAAGAGGAGGATCTAAATCCTAAACTCTAAATTGCTATGGCTAAGCGCTCTCCTAATATCTGTCCCGATGAGAACTATTCTGATCCTCGCTTCTCAGAGGAAAGTTCCAAATCCGGCCTCCTATATGAGCAATCAATCCTCCTTTCTCATAGGGGAGAGGAGCAATGGATCCTGCCCGAAGAGGAGTCCTTGGAGGGGCTCGTCTTATTCGATGGCATAGAAGCGGAATATGGAAATCTCGAGGAGCAGGAGAATGGGGAGGCCGAAGCGGAATATGGAAATCTCGAGGAGCAGGAGAATGGGGAGGCCGAAGCGGAATATGGAAATCTCGAGAGGGATGGAATGGGAGAATCGGGATATATCAGGCGCAGCTGGATCTCAAGGCAACTGGAAGAGTCCGGGGAATTGCAGGAGGGGAAGAATTATTGGCATAGGGATTCTCGGCGATCATTCTCGCATGATTATTGCTCCCCGGGTTATTATATGATTACCGCCTCTATCACCGATGGATCGCCGGCTCTTTCCATGATCCCGGATATCGATTTACCGGAGCTCAAAAGGGGGGAGATGATTATGCCCTTGCCGACAGAACTTGGAAAACTTATTCAGAAGGAAATCATGGACATTCCCCGCCATCATCGGGAAATCAGGATTATGAGATTCGTGTTGATGCCCGATCATATTCATGTGGTGATGGGAGTAAAAGAACGGCTGAAAAGGAAGCTTGGCAATGAGTTGGCAGGTTTCTTAGGAGCTTGCTCCAAACATCGGATGGCAATATGTGGAGATTCCGAATTGAAAACCCTTTTCAAGCCTTTCAACGATAGAATAATTTATAATTTCCAGCAATTGGATCGTGCCATAAAATATGTTGTGGATAATCCGCGCAGGCTTATAATAAAGCGGAAACTGCCTGATTTATTCAAACGCTATCTTCATCTGGACATTGCCGGCCATGAGTATGCTGCGTATGGGAATATCTTTCTTTTGAAAGGAATCTCACTTTTGCCGGTGCGCATACACCGCAGATGGAGCGAACAGGAATTCGCGGATTATAAAAACAGATGCAGGATTTTGATTTCTCAGGGTGCGATTCCGATTTCGCCGGCAATTCATAAAGCTGAAAAAGAGATAATCAATTCTGCCGTAGAATCCGGCAGCAGCGTTATTCTGCTTAAAGATCAGGGCTTCGAAGAGAGATTCAAGCCTAAGGGGAAGGAATTTGATCTCTGTTCCGAGGGGCGCCTTCTTTTGCTTGCTCCATGGCCGGAAAATATCGGGAGAAAATCAACTTCCGGCTATACCGAATTCCATAAGATGAACGATCTGGCCCTCGCAATTTCCAACTTGCCCGCCGATTCCCGCCTCTCTCTTAAACCATCTTCTCGCTAAAATTTTTTTGCCGGCAATAACTTCGCTCTTTTTCAAGAAGGGAGCGGATCATTTTTCTGTGGTGAGGCGGTAGCCGAGCGGAGGAGGAGAAGAGGAGAGATAGAGAGGAGAGAGGAGAGAGATAAGGATAAGGGGGAGGGAAAGGATTCGCGATTCTCAATTTCAGCTGGCAGGGGCATCTTCGCCGGCCGGGGCGTCGATTCTGACGATGTAGGCGTGGGGGGATTCCTCGACGGCGGAGGCGGGGAGGCCGGCGGCCGTGAGGCGCAGCGTCAGCTCCGAGGCGGAAGGAAGGCGGTCGGCGTCGGAATCTTTATCCTTATGGATGGAGTTGATGAAGCTCTCATCGCATGGGAACGCGATGTGGATGGCGCCTCCGGGCTTCAGATTGTCGGCGGCAAGGCGCCGGAGCGTGGCGTAGGGATTGCGCAGGTGTGGATAGACGCAATAGAGCATTATCCGGTCGTAGCGCCCCTCGACGGGATATTCCTCGAAATCGGAGCGCAGGAAGCGCGGCGCGGGCGTCAGCGAGCTGTATTTGGCGCGTGCGCGAGAGAGCATTCCCTCCGAGAAATCGATGGCCGTGATGCTTCCGCGGGAGCCTGTGCGCTCGGCGATGTAGGGGAGTAGGACGCCGGTGCCGGTGCCGAGGTCGAGCACATCGTGGCCCTGACGGATATCGCAGGCCGAGAGAATATACCTGACTTTGGGGGGGAGCGAGAGCACTTCCGACTCATCCCAGGTGTCGGCTATCTTATCGAAAAACAGAATATCGGGGTTCATAGGCATTGTAAAACGGGCTGTGTTATCGATTTATGGAAAAGAATTTCAACCGCTTTTCAAATACTGCCAAAACAAATTTTAAAGAGTGATGATAAGTAAGTATAAAAGATTAAAAGCACTTACTATCGTTTAAATTTGAATACTTACTTATTAAAAACGATTGAAAAAGTTTCTTTATTTAGAACGATTCTATATAATAATTTGTTTATATTTGCGGAGATTATTTGTAATAATTTCAGATAAGCTTCCGAATTCCTCTGATAAAGACGATAGAAACAACAAATCGATTATTGCTATGTTTATCCATTTAGCTTTGGCGGCAGCCATGACGGCGTCCGCTCCCGCAGTTCCTGATACGGTGACGCTTCCCGAAGTCGTGACTGAGGCCCCTGCGAAAACGAATGTTACTCTCCTTCCCCTGAACACGAATGTGGTGAGCGCTTCCATGATAGAGCGTTCGGCCGAGACATCGCTTCTGCCGGTGCTGGTGAATAATGTGCCGGGACTGTTTGTGACCGAACGCGGCTTTGCCGGCTACGGGGTTTCCGGCGGCGCGGCCGGCACGGTGAATATACGCGGTGTCGGTCAGGGAAACAAAGTGCTGTTCATGATCGACGGCCAGCCCCAGTGGGCCGGCGTGTTCGGCCATGCGCTTCCCGACACGTATGTCACAAACGGTGTGGAACGGGTTGAGGTGGTGAAAGGTCCCTCTTCGCTTCTTTACGGTTCGAACGCCATGGGCGGCTCCGTGAATATCATCACCCGCCGTCAGCATCGCGATGGCTTCACCGGTCGCGCCCGCGCGGAGTTCGGCTCCTTCTCCACCCAGAAATTCGGCCTCTCCACCGGATTCCGCAAAGGTAAATTCGGGGCCACGGTAGCCGGACAGCTCGACCGCTCCAACGGCTATCGCGAAGGAAGCGCCTTCTGGAACGCCAACGAATTCATGCAGTTCACCTATAATCCCGTGAAAGAATGGGAGACAGGTGCCACGGTGGAATTGAACCAGACCAAAGCCGACAACCCCGGCACGCTTCAGGCCCCGCTGCTGAGCATGTGGACGAAAGTGAACCGCGGCACGGCCTCCATCTATGTGCGGGATAATTACGACATCACCTCCGGCGGCGTGCAGGCTTTCATCAACTGGGGACGCAATTGGGTCGACGACGGCTATGCCCCCGGCACCGCGCCCAAGGACTACATTTTCAATTCCACCGACTACAACATGGGCTTCACCCTCTATCAGACCCTCAACCTCTGGCAGGGGAACGACCTTTCGGCCGGCATCGACTTCATGCATTGGGGCGGCCACGTCTGGAATCTCGGCAAAGATGATTCGAAGCGCACCTCCGAGTTCAAAGGTTCCGAAAACGAGATAGCCGGCTATCTGATGATGCAGCAGGGTTTTTGGGGCGAGCTCCTCTCCCTCAACGCCGGCGTGCGTCTGCAGCATGGCTCGCAATACGGCAATGAATGGGTTCCCCAGGCCGGCTTCATTCTAAAGCCGTATAAAGGCGGCTCCCTGAAATTCTCCTTCGGCAAAGGATTCCGCGTTCCCAACCTCCGTGAACTCTATCTCTATCCGCCGGCAAATCCGGATCTGGAGCCTGAATACATGTGGAACTATGATGTGGAATTCCGTCAGCATCTTCTCGAGGGCCGTCTGAATTTCGGAGTATCCTTCTTCTTCATCGACGGCAAGAACATGATCCAGACCACTCGTGTCGACGGCCGTCCGCGCAATGTCAATACCGGCGCCTTCATCAACAAAGGCTTCGAGCTCGACGCCGCATGGCGGATAGCCCGCGACTGGCAGGCATCGGCCAACTACAGCTATCTGCACACCACCAACCGGAACCTCATCGGCGCTCCCAAGAACAAGCTGAACGCAGCCGTGAGCTACATGCCCGGCGCGCTCGACGTGACATTAGAGTCCAACACGATATGGAGCCTTTCCACCGGCGCCCCCGACGAATCGCGTCAGAGCTATTCGCTGCTCAACCTGCGCGGCTCCTACACCTTCCATGCCCGTTGCGACGTCAAGCCTTTCCTGAAGCTCGACAACATCCTCAACAAGCATTATGAAATCATCTACGGGTGCCCCATGCCCGGCTTCACGATGATGGGTGGCGTCGAAATCAGTTTCTGATCAGCGCGACTTAGACTCTGTTCCTTAAAATTTCAGAGTCTTAATAACAAACCGAACAAGTAAACAACCTGAACAGATAAAAAAGAATCCGGGCCCGTTGCCGCTTTTCACAAAGCGCCGACGGGCCCGGACTGCATTCAAGCCTCAAGTACTATTTGATCATGATTTTTTTCGTAGTTCCATCGGAGCCTGCGCGGATATAAAGGCCTTTCGAGAGATCGCCTTCGCGCACCTCGATGCCGTCGGGAGTGAACCAGCGGTATGTGGCTGAACCGTCGGCGGCGTCGATATCCTCGACCGCGGAGCCTCCCTTGAGGGGCGCCGAACCGGTGTTCACGATATCATAATCGGCAATCGCCGAAGCCACCGGCAGACCCTTCTTGGAGAGGAGGGCCACCACCCGGCAATTGTCGGGGTTGATCTTATCCGTGTCGAGGGTTGCGGAGAAATCCGCCGAATATTTGCCTCCGGCCGCAGTGATCTCCGATCCTGCAGGGTCGCTCAGGTAAGCGCGGAGCACATCGTCGTGGCTGTAATTTTGGTTTACCGACACATTCCCTGCGGCATCCGAGACAGCCTGGGGCGCCTTCACCTTGTCCTCTACGAGCATCACCGTCAGAGCGGTTTTGCCGTAGATGGCCTCGAGTTCCGGGAGCACCTCTCCCGATACGTTCACCTTCAGGCTGCGCGTAGCCGCATCCCAGACAGGTTTTACCTCCACTCCGGCGAAAGAGGGGGTTGAGAGGTCCTGTTCGATGATGTCGGCCACCACGCCGATGAGCACATCCTGCGGGAGCACGAGGTAGTCGTTGAGACAATAAGCCACATTCGGCTCGCCCACGAATAGAGAGCGGTTCACCGAGAACACCGGAACATCCCAGGCGTAGGTGTTCCAGTAGGGTTCCGACTCGGACAGAGCCAAGGGCGTCCCCGGCTCGAACACCTTCACAAGAGCGATTTTGGAGCCGCCCGCATTTTGGCGGTACTTGCCGATGATTCCGTCGAAGAGGGAGGAAGTGGCATACTGCTGGCTGGAGAAAGACTCCACATATGCAAGATTGCGCGGCATCGACTCGTTATAGAGGGCGAACTTCGCGGTATAGGTGGCCGTGGGGCGTTTATCCACCGGGTTGCCGTTGATGTTCACGATAGCCGCCGAGAGGGTGTGGGTGCCGATGCCGGCATTGGCGGGTAAGGTTATCAGCGTCTCCCAGGTCTGCGTCTTTCCCGGAGCGATGGCGAGGTTCACATCCACCGTGCGCAGAGGCTCGCCGTCGAACGAGATCTCAGCCGAGAATTTCTCCACCGCATCGCGGCCCACATTGGCCACGGAAGCGAAGAGATCCACCTTTTCGCCCAGCCTCTTATACTTGAAACCGGTTTCTGCGAAACTGAAGGCGAGGTTGGCCTGCGGCATGTCGGTGATGTCGATTATAAGCTGCACGCAGAGTTTTCCCGCGCCCGAGGTGTCGATAAGCCGCCCCTCGCTGAGGATGCAGAAAGCATTGGCCTCATCGTCGCCCGTGATGCCGATCACGCCGGTCTCGTTCTGGCTGATCTCCGGAGTCTCCACATAGTCATAGCCGAAGAATAGATTCTCGTCTCCCTTGATGGTTATGGGATCGCCGTTGAAGATCACGTTTGTCCATCCGGGATAGAGCCGGTTCTTCTGATCGAGCAGAGGCTTCGAAAGGTCGGCGGTGTTGTAGACGAACACGCGTGTGGAGGCCTGATTGCGGGCCGAGGCCACGCGCATGCCCATAATCTTGCAACCCGCGTAAGGCGCGAGTTCCGAAGCCTGAAGCACCGCGCCGATGGGATAGGTTCCCGGCGTTCCGAAGAAGGCCCCCTCCTGATTATAGTCGTTGGTGACGGTATGTCCAATCACCGTCTGGTTCTCCTTGAGGCCCATGTCGTCGGCCGCACGTGCCGGCATGAGGATGGCAAGGGCCATGCATATCAATGATAAACTCTTTTTCATGGGTTCTTATCTTTTGATGAATTTAGTGCTCCTGCCGCCCGCTGTGCGGATATATATGCCGGCGGGGGCCGAAGAGATATCCACGCGGTTTCCGAGCGTGTCGTAATAGATGGCGTCGGCCTCCGTGGCGAGGGTTATCTCCTCCACTGCCGAGACATCCACCGTATATTCCGTCACTGCGGATTTACCCGACTTATAGACCGCGCAGACGCCGATCACGTGGCGTCCCTCGGGGATGCGCAGCGTGAAGGAAGGCTCGGTGCAGGTATGCTCGGTTTTGCCGTCGACTGAAATCTCGAAATGATCGATATTGCCATAGCTCTTGGCGGGAGCCGCGCCGTCGGCCGGCTGCAGACGGAAGCTGTCGAGCTGCATCAGGAAAGCATCCACGGAGACATAATTGAATCCCACGCGGATCTTCTTCCCCTCAAACTCGCCTATAGGCACCGTATACTCGCCCCATCCCTCGCTCGGCAGATCCTCCACCTGAACGAGCAGAGAGAAATCATCGGGCGCCGACTCCTCGGCCACGTATATGTCGAGATTCTCGGCATACATCGAAGAATAGGCCTTGGCGAGGAATTTCAGCTCATAGCCCTTCATGATCTCGATTACGGGGGAGATGAGCCATTTGTCGTTTTTGCGGCCCTGGGCCGAGAAGAAAGCGATTGTCTTGTCGCCGTCGGGTGCCGCGATAGCCGGATCGGCCGGGAGCATCGCCGGCTTCGTCTTCAGCGGATTGAACACGATCGGGGCGAGCGGCAGAGGATTGGCGGCGCTTCCCGAACCGGGGAAGCTCACGATATTATCCTGACTTCCGAGCGCTATGGGATATACGGGCGATTTGTCCTTGTCGATCGATACCCAGTCGCCGAAAGAGCCGGTGGCGAAATCGTCATAATCCTCGAAGCTGTCGGAGAAGCCGGTGTCGCGGTTCCAGCGGAGCAGTATCGAGCCGTCGGGCTGACGGTCGGCCGTGAGGTTATATGGAGCCTCCATATTGTCTTTGAGGGCCACGGGCAACTCTGTGTCCCCTGCGACCTCGAAGTCGCGGGAGAGAGCTTCGTAGGCCCCTTTTTCGACGTTCAGCGTATACTTGCCCTTCGGCAGAGAAGGGATGCGCGCCTTTCCGTCGGCCACCTTCACATCATACTGTTCGGAAGTCTCGCGGTTCATCAGCGAGAGGAGGGTTCCGTCGGGCTCGAGCTTGCTGTCGGCCGTGACGTTGAAAACCACATCCGCATAGCAGTCGGAGGGAACCTCGAAGCGGTATTCGGCAGGCTCGCTCTCGGAATTGCGGTATATGGCCTTGACTGTGGCCGTATGCTGTCCGGGGGCTATCTGCCCGAAGATATATGAATATCCGTCGACGGTGGCTTTCTTCACGCCGTCGAGCGTGATCTCGAACTTCTCGTTGGGGTTTGCCGGCGAGCGCATGGCGCGCAGGCTCCTGGCGGCCGCAGCGGCGTCGACCTTTTTCGGACCCACATAGACGTCATCCACCATCAGCATGAAAGCGCCGTAATGGTTGGCGTCGCTCACATATCGGATGGCGAAGCGCACCGGTTTGCCGGCATAGTCGGCTAAGGAATAGCTTTTCTCCACCCATTGCTTATAGTCCACCCAGTCGTAGTTCCCCTCGCTTATGAGGGTGAAATCGTCGGCCGTCGGGTTCTCTGTCTTCTCGGTGACATAGACCATGAAGCGCTCCTGATAGCGGTCGGCGGCCTTTGCGAAGAAGGAGAGCACATTGTCGGTGCCGGGGGTGATCACGGGGGAGATGAGCCAGTCGTCGTTGACCCTTCCCGAGGAAGTACGGATGAATCCGGCATACTGCTGGCCCGAATAGGGGCGGAGCACCGGATATTCATACCACCAGGTCGGCTCCACGGTGAGCGGGTTCATGATCTGGCAATACTGGCGGCCGCCGCGGTTGGGATAGGTTCCCATGAGCGGGGCGGTGGTCTCTTCGTCGCCGTCGATGCCCGTCCAGTCGCCGAAGGTGAGCGCGAAGGGGGAATAGCTCTCGAAGTCATCGAAGAAGACAGGAGGTTCCACGTTCCATCCGAGCGTCACGTCATCGCGTCCGGTCATGGCGTCGTGGAGAAGCGAATGTTTTATGGCGAAAGGTTTCCGGGTCATCTCCTCGAGCGAATAGTTCAGCGTCAGAGGCGTATCGGCCGTGACGCTGAAAGAGCGTTCGAGCATGAGGAAACCGGGGCGTTCGATAGTTATGGAGTGGTTGCCCGGATAGGCCGTGAAAGAGCATGCGCCCTTGGAGTCGAGCTTCAGCGAGCCGTAGCCGAGCGAGTAGTCGGTCTGGGTCACAGTCAGCTTTTGCCCCTCGAGGTTCTCGCCCTGCGCGGTCACGGTGACGGTCACCGGCACATTCCGCTTCGGCTCCTCGGCTCCGGCGCGCGGTGCTCCGGCGAGCACCGTAGCGGCTATCAGGAAGAATATTGATTTTTTCATTGCTGAAAGATGATTTGATGATTTGAAAGAATGGGGATAGCCAAGACAGAGTCTTACCGGCTATCCCCGTTCAGTCAATCAGGATTCAGTATTCAGGATTATAACATCACACGGATAGCCTTTCCGGCGCCCTTAACCACGTAGATGCCTTTGCCGAGGCCGCGGAGGGCTTCCGAAGCCTTGCCGGTTGCAACGCGCACGCCGTCGATGCTGTAAACCTCGACCTCGGTGTCGCCCTCGATCGTCAGATCCTCAACTGCGGAGGAGTTGGTGGTGTCGATGTTGGTGAACTTGAAGTCGTCGAAGTATGCCAGACGTGTGATGGCGTCGGTGGTGTGCTGCAGTGCGATATGCACGGGTTTGTCGACATAAGCGTCGAGAGGCACCACATAGTGGTTATACTCCTTGCCGTCGCAGAGAGGCATCTCGGTTCTTGCCATGACGGGCTTGAACTCCTTGGTGTCGGTGTTGCCGTCCTCGCTTACGAGCACAGTCACGTAATGGAGCGGGTCGGGCATCACGGTTCCGTTGCTGTCGGAGTTGCGTCCGTAGAACTCGAAGGTGGCTCCGGCCTTGGGAGTTACTTTCTGATAGATTATCCAGTTGTTGGCGGTAGAGCTCATCGGGCAGGCTCCCACAAGGGCCCAGAGGCCGCTTACGGGCGACATCATGCCGTACATACCGGTCTCATAGCTGTCGTTCTCGGCGGAGAAGGCGCACTTCTGACCGCCTGCCGAATAGTTCACCCAGCTTGTGGTGAAATTGAAGTTCGGGCTGTTGTCGACATCGATCATCGTGAAGTCCTCTTTCCAGTCATAGTCGAGTTCATTGGGCTCGAAGGAATAATAGCGCACGTTCTCGGGGAGAGCCACGCCTTCCACATCGATTTCGATCTTGGCGTCGCCGGTGAGTGTCACGGTCAGTTTATCCTTCACAGCCTTGTCGCTCTTGAGGGCGTCGAAGCGGATGCCGAATTTCTTGGCTCCGTCGGCCGGAATCTTGTCGCCCTCGGCCAGAGTGGTGGTGAAGTTGGTGGTTGCGAACTCAACTTTCTCCACGGTCAGTTCCTTTGTTCCCTGGTTGAAGAGGGTGAAGATGTCGCCGCTGGTGGTAGCCTTGTCGCAGTTCACCTGACCGGCATTCCATGATGAGCGGTTCACGCCGGCGGTATAGTCCTTGTTCTCATCGATCTTCAGGCAGGCGATGGCAGAGCCGTCGTTGTTGCCCATTGTCTCATAGAACCAGCGGAGCTGTACGGTCTTGCCCTGATATGCGGCGAGATCCACTTTCTCGGTAACCCAATAGCTCTTTCCGTCTTTGGGACGCGGTTCGGAGATATATGTGAGCGTTTTCCAGCCCGATCCGTCGTTGACCTGGAACGACAGTTTGTCCTTGCCGTTGTCGGGATCGGCGTTGTTCTTCTTTATCAGTCCTGTGGGATCCACATTGAGGTCGCTCGGATGGCGGTTGCCCCAGAGGAAAGTCACGGCCATCACCTTGTCGGAGGGAAGGACCACTTCGGGAGAAACCAGCTCGCTTGTCTCGCCGGGGTTGAGCCAGAATGACGACATTGCGGGATATTCCTTGCCGTCGTTCTTGTAGGGATACATCTTGTTGGGGCTCCAGCCGCGGTTGGGATAGGAGCTCGTGGAGGTGGTGGCCCAACCGTTGGGAACGCCGGTCTTGCTGTTCACTTTGTCGAAGTTCTCCGTGAAGGGGTAGGTATTCACCGAAGCGTTCTTCTGGGTAGTGAATTTATAGACGGGCACGTCGGTGGCGTTGCCTTTAGCGTTGTAGGCGGCCACTTTCCAGCGGTATACTGTCTCGTCCTTGAGGACGGCGGGGATGGTATAGCTTACGGCTTTTCCGAGGTCAAGACCGTCGATGAGGTCGTTTGCCTCGGTGTTTGTGCCGACATAGAGCTTATATCCGTCGGCGAACTGGGCCGGTTCCCATTTGAGGGTCACTTCCTTCGGGAAGATGTCGGTGGCATTGTTCTCCGGAGCTACAACGCGTGCGCGGCCCGGCACGCCGTCGGCGCCGAATACATTGGGAAGCAGCACGCGGTCGAGCAGGAAGTGGGAGTGTTCGAATGCGCCGTAGTCGTCGGATTCAACCTCGGGATAATACCAGCGGATGTAGCTTTCGTCGCTTCCGGTGGTTCCGAGGGGCACGGTCACGGTAGTGATCTCGTTGAGGGGCTGGCCGGTTGTATCCCATTTCTTGGTCCAGTTGGTTCCGCCGTCGTAGGATACCTGGAGCTCGATCTCATATTCAGGAGCCGATTCGCCGCTGTAGGTATTGAGGAATGTGAAGGAAACCTCGCCGCCGTCGGTCAGGTCGAGGCGGGGCGACTGCAGATAGCTCTTGCCGTAGCCTCCGTCGCAGCTCACGCTGTAATCACCTTCGATGGAGGCGTCAATGGGGCCCCAGTTGGTCGATTTCCAGCCTGCCGGCGGGTAATATTCCTCGAAGCCCTCGAATGTGGCGCCCTCGGGGAGAGCCTGCTTGGCGGCCGTGAAGTTATATGTGAGGTCGCCGCCGTTGGTATGGAACACCACTTTGCCCGATGCCGGAGAGGCGATGGAAGCCTTGTAAGCGATATTGAATTCCACGGTCTGGTTGCGGAGAAGGTTCACTTTCTTCGGATCCATCGAGAGCTGCATGTTTTCAGGCATGTCGACCGATGTGATCTTCAGTCCGTCGAGACCGGTGTTCTTGATTGTGAGCACGTCGCTCCATTTCTTCTCGCCGATGTAGAGGTTGCCGTAGCTGTAGGTCTCTTTCGAGAGGGTGCCTACGGGGCCTGTGGCGGGTGTGTGTTTGGTTACGGTGATGTCGTCGAGATGCACAAGGTTACCGGTCTTCTGCATCATCTTGAAGACGAAAGCGAGTTTCACCTTCTTCCCTTTGAATTCCGAGAGGTCCACTTTTGCAGTGCGCACATTCCAGTCCTCGATGGGGAAGGGGGTGATGTCGGCTTCGCGCAATACGCGCTCATCCTGAATGGTGAAGATGGTAGTTGCCTTCGAGGGGTCTTCGTCGCCCTCCACCACGCGCACCTGCAGGTCATACTGCGAGTTTGCCTGGCAGTTCATCGGGCTGACGATGAAGGAGAATTTCAGAAGATAGTCGTCGTCGAGGTTGAGTTCCGGCGAGAGAAGGATTTCCTCGCGGGGTCCTACGCCGTCGGACGTGGCGCTGAAGGGAGCGTCGACAGTAGCGCAGTGTGCGCCGGAAATAAGGATATTCTTCTCGTTCGACGGGTCGCGGTATTCGTTGAACCAGTTGAACTTGAAGTTTTCTCCTTTGTAGGATTTCACTACTGTCCATCCCGAGCCGCGGGTAAGCGGGTCTGCCGTGTCCTGGGTCGGGGTAATCTCAAAGTCCTCTGAAAGGATTGTCTGCGCCTGCATGCCTGTTGCGACGGCTGCCGTGAGCGCTAAAGAAAGTAACAATTTCTTCATTTGAGGTTTGATAAGTTGGTTAGTAAATTGGGGCGGTCGGCCTGATTGCCGGCCGCCCCGTTGATGATTTGTTCTCTATGGCCCGGGAATCACTGATTGGGATTCCGGAGGCCTTGTGTATCCTGCTTATCTGCGGATACGGGTTTTCTTGCCGTTAACGAGATAGATTCCGGGAGTAGGATTCTTGACGCGCAGACCGTTGAGGTCGTAGATCACGTCGTCTTCGCCGATCGTTCCGTCGAGGATCTCGTCGACGCCTGTAGGAACGCTTGCGTCGGTCACGAATCTGATGGCGTCTACAGCCGGGTCAACCTGCATATAGGCCGTGAACGGACGGACATCCTTTGCAAGGCGTGCGGAGAAGAGTTCAGGCTGCGGAGCCTCATATTCCTGCCAGTTGGCGTCGGTCACGTGGTGCGAACCTGCCGCGAGGGTAGTGGCGGAGAAGGTACCGGTGAATGTGGCGCTGCCTTTCTGAACCGGGTTGACAGTGCTGAGGACATCCTTTGTGTCGAACACCACTTTCTTCGATATCTGGCTGCTCTTCACGAGGAAGGGAGTTCCTGCCGGGATCGTAGTCTTCTCGGTCGGCTTGAAGGAGACTGTTGTCTCGTCGCCTGCCACCATACCTGCGAATTCGTAAATCTCGACGTCGCTTCCGAAGATGCTCTGAATCTCTGAGGTGGAGAGTTCTACGGGGAATACAACGCCGTTGAAGCCTGCCTGACGCTGGAGGTCTACAACCACTTTCGCGGCTGTGACATCGCTGACAGCAGCATCTTCATCGAGAACCACGATGTTGCCGAGAGAAAGGTTGACGGTATTAGTAGCGCCGGCCTCGGTGCTGATCGTCACGTCGGTCACAACATCCATCAGACCGTTTTTCTCGGCCTCTACGGAGTAGGTGCGGCCGGTCTGAACAACCTTGATGCTGTAGTTACCCGAAGCGTCGGTAGTTCCGGAGTAGCGGACGTTGTCGCCATCCTCGCTGATGAATGTCACGACAGCGCCCTCGACATTCTGGTTGTTGGAAGCGTCCTTGACATTACCGGTGACGGTAACAGGCTCAACTTCATAGCCGATGTGGAGAACGGGAAGGGTTCCGGTGCTCCAGGCAGCGGTAAGTGCGGGAGGCGTGGTCAGATCATCAACTTTGGGGTTGTCATTGGATCTTGTCCAGCAATTGTCAGCACTTGACGTCACCTCAAAGTAACCAGGATTAGGCCAAGGAGCGGATGAACCTGCTGAATAAGAAAGTACAACAAGTTTGAGCGATTTACCTGCTTCATATACTACAGGCTCGTTGAATATTGCCTCAATCAGATTTACAGGTTCCGAAGCAGATCCCTGTTTAACCCAGACATGATCCTTCTCATCCAAAGCTAAGTTGAGACCTGCGGGATCGAATGCACCGGAAGACTCTGGTTTAGTAAGAGTCGTTTCGTCTGTGAACTCGTAATAAATCTTAATGTCTGAATTTCTGGAGGTAGAAGTGCTGGTATTGTAACCCTTGAAGCTGAGGCTGGTGATTTTCGTGCCTGCTGCCAGTCCGAGTTGCTCGGGAGTGAAGAGCATCACGGTCTCTGTATGACCATAGTTGTATTTTACCGGAACTTTGTTGTCGAACGTACTGGTCGTTCCGACTACCGCTTCTCCCTGAGGAACTTCTTCGGCGATAGTCACGCTTACAGGAGTTGTCGTCTTGGAATAGCCGTCGGTTCTGAATTCGTAGTAAACATCGAAAGTTCCGGCAACGGGCCAACGCAGTTCGATCGGAAGTTCGGTGGCTGTTGCATCAGTTTTATTGACAGTCGGTATCTCTTTGGGAGCGGCAACGGTAAAGTTGTCATCACCTACATGAACCACGATCTCATAGTCCGTCTCGGGAGCGACACCGAAGTTGCGGAGCTGCAGGCTGCCTGCTGCGGCAACATTCTGCATCATGCTCGTGGGCACAGCGGAGCTTACAATCTGGATGTCATGATAATCTTCGGGAACGGAGAGTCCGTATACATCGTTTACCATTGCATACGCATCGAGCTGGAACCCGAAATACCAGGTACCGGCATCGAGAGCGTTTGTCGAGTACTCGGTCATGGTCTCGTTCAGTTCTCCGGTTGAAAATACCTCCGTACGCTTAGCCTCGTCTTTGAGGTCTTCGCGTGTGGCGGCGGCATAAACCTTGAGCGAAGGTGTACGCGAAGAACCATTTTTGGCTGCCGCGAAAGTCAAGACGTCGCCTGCGTTTGCTTTAAGGGCCGGTGTGAAGAACCAATTGTTGGTGTTGTTATATGTGGTTGCAACTACATCGGGTTTGCTGTACACGGGGTTATAAAGTCGCATGTTGCTCTCATAGATAACACCTGCGGGCCATGCGCCGTCTGAGGAATGGCTCTCGTCATCGAAAGAAGCGTACCATTTGCTCTTGTCGAGCATCGTTCCGCTGATCGGGAGCGAGAAGGATTCATCGGTGCCTTCGGCGTTGGTATAAACTATCTCAAGATTGCCGGAGAAAGAACCCGTGTTGTCAGGAGCGAATGTGATCTCGAGGGGAAGTCTCTCTTTGGACTGTACCGTAGCTTCTGATGTGATGTTTACGGAGAATCCGGCGGGAACCGAGATTGATTTCACTTTAAGAGGTGCGTTACCCCAGTTGAAGATAACATAATCCTTATTGACCGTATTGGCATTGACCTTGCCGAAAGAGATGGCGTTACTCTCGTTGTCTGGTTCGTTTACAGTGGCTGCGGATGCCTTTATGAATTTGAAAACGGGCTGAACAAGAACTTTGAACTCATGCTCAGTGGTCTTGAGCGTTGTCCCGTCGGTGAAGGAGTATTCCAAGTAGACCTTGACATCGGTGGTGGCCTCATAGTCGGAGGTGTGTTTCACTTTGATGGTCTTGTAGGTCTTGGCGCTTGCGGGCATGTTTGTCGGTGTGATGGCTGTTGTGGCTTTATTACCGTTTGCTTCCATGCAGAAGTTGAGAGTATACCCGTCTGCGGTTTCGCCGAGGACAGGGAGGATCTCGAATGTGTATTCAACCTCGCCGTTGTAGACGTTGCCGTCGGCATCCGTTTTTTTGTACTCGGTAGAGAATTTATTCTCAATGATATCATGTTTGACATCCACTTTCTTGAAACCGGCAATGTTGTCGAGTCTGGCGCCATGAACGGCGAAACCTACATAGCGGTCGCCGGCTGTCGTGGCAGTGACGGTTTTGGTCGCGAAATTGTTGTCGGAGGATTCGAGGGTGATAGTCTCCACCGGGTCTCCCCAGTTTACTCGGTCTTCCGAGAAATAGACTTTCACGAAGTGATCGTAACCATCGCTGTCGTATGCCACATCGAAGCTCATCGTCTCGTTGGCTTCAGCTGTGAGCTTCGGAGTGATGAACATGTTGTTGGCCGTCTGATAGTCCGAATTTTTATACGATTTTATGTAGATGTTATAGTTATCCTTGCCATAAATGTAACCACTATTGATGCCGGCTTGGGCAATCGAACCTTCGGGGTAGACGATACTGCTCGAAGTGTTGTTGAAGTCTGCCCTCCATGTGTTCGCATCAAGCACGTTGGCTGAGAAGGGGAGTGTATATGTCTGCTCATTGGCGCCATCTTTGATTTTATAGGTGATTGTAAGAGTGGCGTTATGTGTGCCGACGGTTGCCGGTGCCTTTATCGCGAAAAGTTTCTTCTCTTTCGATGCAACAGTGAAAGTCGTTTCTGTGAGATCGGTTGTAAAACCATTTTCGAGTGTTATGCCTGTAATGTAGAGTGGAGCAATTCCGTCGTTGTAGATCTCATAATTGCGCGATGCTTCTCCTGAGACTAAGCCGAAAGCTTGATCAGCCGAAAGAGAAGTTGAGCTATAAGCGGAGCCTTCACGGAAAGTAAATTTGGCTTCATAAGTATAGTAAGGCGCTGTACCGAGTTTTTTGATGACTTTCCCGGTAAGATTCTCCTTAAGATAGATGCTGGGACGATCGGAAGAATTTGTCCAAAAACTTGATACGGGGAATTCCGGATCAAGAGTGATCTCGTCGGATGTGGCGCCTTTGGCGAGACCCTGAGTTATTGTTACAGGATTGCCGAGAGGCGTTCCGTCCTCTTTGGAAAGGACTAAGCTGAAATTCTCTGCGTCGGCAGCAATGTCGACGTCGCCTGTGTTTTTAACTTTGATTTTGAAGCCGCGGACGCCGCTGCTGTTCTTGTAATAGGCATTCCCGTTCTCATTCTCATAGAACCAGTAAGGATCATAGGAAGGAGAAACGGAAACGAAACTAAGTTCCTTGATATAATCTATTTCTGCGGAAGTTGCTTTGAAGTCGTCGATATAGACGTTGTCGGCACGAATACCGAGCTTAGTAGCTTCATCGAGCGTAAATGTCACTTCCTCATAGTCGGAGGTTCCGACGCTCGTTACAACCTTAACCGGATTGTCCATGTCTACGTCGCCAGCGTCGCTTACCGAGAAGAACTTGATGCTGTTGAGTGCAGAATTTCCTTTAACCATCAGAGAGATGGTGCCGGATACTTTCGGGGTGATCAGTAAGTCATTGACCGTTCCTTGTGACATTCCCCAGCTTGAACCTCCAATTTTCTGAGAGCCGGCTTTTAGAGATCCGGAGTTTTCTACGCCGCCGGTCGAAGAGTAGGTATACTTTACCCAGACCGTTTCCGGATAATATCCATCCTCATCTACGGATTCGAATGGTTCGGCTTTATGGCCCCATCCCGCGCTTACGCGGAAATTATGGTCGGAGGTGTTGATTGTTTCGCTGAAGTCGACGTGGTAGGGCGCGACGTTGTCAGCTAAAATTGGAGGGGGTGATAACAAGCTCATTATCAACCCCGTGAGCAATAGGGGTAACTTCTTCTTCATAAGCGTGTCAGTTAAAAGTTATTATTATGTGTAGTGTTGTATAATTTGATTCAGTTCATTGCATGTAGGAATAATACATGCAAAAATATGATGATGCAATATGAAGATGACTTCTACCAATGCAATAATGGCTTAGTCAATGGAGCAAAGTGGAATAATTAGCGAATAAATAAAATACGAATATTCGTTAAATAATATCGGTAAATCCGGTTCTCGACAGGGTGTCCGATGCGCAAAGTTAAACAAAATATTCGATGTTGCAACAAAATGATATAAAAATAACGAATTTTTCTGTCAAGATGTTAAAAAATAAGTGTATTTTCTACAATTATTATTTATATACCGCGCACGTAGGGACGTGCCTCCGGCACGTGGCAAACGCGTAAAATATGCGCTGACACATGCCGGAGGCATGTCCCTACGTGCCAAACGTTTATTCACAATGTGGAATATTGGCGGATGCCGGTGATGATGCGGTAGAGGCCGTAGATGCTTTCCGTGGGGATCAGGAAGGGGGGATAGGCGGGGTTGATGCTCCGCGCTTCGATATACTCGCACTCGGTGCCGCGCATGGCGCGTCGCGTCTCGGGGGGATATACCACCTTCACCACCACGCCGTTTTCGGTGTCGATCACCATCGGATTGCCCCAGGGGATGAAGGCGTTCTCGTTGATGCGTTTTATGAAGATCACCGAACCGTTGGAGAATTCCGGCTCCATGCTGTCGCCGTTGACGCGGATGCCGAAGTCGACGCCCGGCACGGGCGAGACGATCTTCTCGCAGTCGCGGAGCTGTACGCCGTCGCTCCATTCCTGAAGATTACCGGCGTAGGCATCCACCGGCAATAGGGGGACGATATAGCCGCGTTCAAGCGCCGGGCATCCTTCCCCTTCGGGGAGAAGCATTTCCCCTTCGCCGTAGAGCAGCCAGTCGCGGTTCACATCGGGAAACATTTCGAATACTTCGCGCAGTTTCTCCTCGGGCATAGATTTGCGCATCGCTCCGATATATGTGGGCGACACACCCAAGCGACGGGCGAATTCGCTTTGCGTCATGTGCTTATGCTTCAAAAGACGGATAAGTCGTTGCTTCACGTTCTCCTCCATAGTGATATAATGAGTGATATAAATAGAAAATATTAGCTTTGCATATAATTTTATATGCAAAGCTAATATTTATTTATTGCATCACCAAATTTTTTTATAAAATTTCGGGGCGGAGGGCTTTGGTGAGGGCGATGAACTGTTCGACGTCGAGGCGCTCGGGGCGCAGCGAGAGGAGTGGGGTGAGCGCGGCGAACTCCGCGCTCTCGGGCTTGATGCCGGCTTGCGCGATGAGCGGCGCCAGGGAGTTGCGCAGCGTCTTGCGGCGCTGGCCGAAAGCGGTCTTGACCACGGTCTTGAAGAACTTCTCGTCGACGCCGAGCGATTGGCGCGCGTTGCGCGTGAGGCGCAGCACGCCGCTGGTGACCTTCGGCGGCGGGGCGAACACGGCCGGCGGTACGTTGAAGAGATATTCGCAGTCGTACCATGCCTGCAGGAGCACCGAGAGTATGCCGTAGACTTTCGAGCCGGGGCGGGAGCATATTCTCTCGGCAACCTCCTTCTGGAGCATACCGGACACCACAGGGATGCGCTCCCGGTTGTCGAGCACCTTGAAGAAGATCTGCGAGGAAATGTTGTAGGGGTAGTTGCCGATGAGCGCGAACTCGCCGGGATAAACTTCATCGAGATCCATCTTCAGGAAATCGGCCTCGATCACCCTCAGCGAGGGATAGAGATGTTCGAGAAACTCCACGCTCTCATGGTCGAGCTCAACGGCGGCGAGTTCCCGGCCGTTGTCCATCAGATATTTGGTGAGCACGCCCATGCCGGGGCCGACTTCGAGCACGGGGATCTTCCCGAAGCGGCGTGCCGCCTCGGGAAGTTCTTCGGGTGTGATGGTGTCAGCGATTCTGCGGGCAATCTCCTCATCCTTGAGGAAATGCTGTCCGAGATTCTTTTTCGCTCTTACAGGAATCATCTATTTGCAGGAATCATTTATTTGAGCTTGTTGGCGATAGCTTTAGGCACAGCCTCTTTGCGCACGCCGATGTTCATTGTCTTCTCCAGGAAGTAGGGCACCGACACATAGAAATATCCGTCGTAGATCTGGTTGGTGTCCCAGGAATTCTTCACTTTGTAATACTTGTTGCCCTCCTGGTCCTTGGCGATACCCACGATCACCATGCCATGGTCGTCGGTGGTCTGATAGTTGTCGAAGCCCAGCTGGCGCGATTCCTGAGTAACGGTTTTCTCCTTCACCGGACCCTTGATCTCGAAGCGCTCTTTGTCGCGGTCCTTGTCGGAGAGCTTCACCCAGCGGGCGAGCTCGGAGTCGGTCATATCCTTCTCGGTTTTCTCTTCGGGATTTACCGCGAAGCCTTTGGTCCACTTGAAGCCACCCTCGGAAACGTCGGCGCCCCAGAACACGGTGTAGCCGTTCTCGATGGCGTTGTCGGTGATCTGCTGCAGTTCGTCGAGAGGCACGTTCCAGTTCTTGCTCCAGAGCCAGTTGTCGGGTATCTCGAGGGCGAACTCTTCGTAGAAGGGATGGTGGTTATAGCTGGTGAAGATCATGAAGTTGTCGGGCTCGATGCCGATCTCCTTGGCTAAAGATGCGGGAGTATAGGTTTTTCCCTTGTAGGTGAACGTTTCGGGCACCGGGCCGAGATAGGCGTCGAGGATGGCGGTGAAGCCCGGGAGCCAGGCCGTGGAGAGCTTTTTGGTGCGCTGGCCGTTCTTCATCACGGCGTTGAGATAAGCCTCCAGGGCGTCGGCCATCTCGTAATGGCTATGTTTCTTCTCGCCGTAGTTGAGGCCAGCGTAAGCCTCCTCCGGCATGGCGCCGTAGCGGCGTGTCATCTCGAGAACATCCTCAAAGGAACCGCCCTGTGCGAAGTTGACCTTGCCGTTGGTGCGGATATATTTCTTAGCTTTGTCGATATATGCGTTTCTGACAACGAACATCTCGGAGAGGTCGATCTCCCCTTTGCCGCGGCGCAGGAGGTCCTCCTCGATGGTGGAGATGCCGGAGAAGGCCCAGCATGTTCCCGACTTGTTCTGGTCCTTGACAGGAGTGGTGGGCACAACCTTGATATCGGTGAACTTAAAGCCGGTGGAATCGGGGTTCTCCTTCGGTGCGGGGGCGGGTGCCTCGAAATAGGTGGCGCCGGCCGTAAGGGCCGTCAGCGCGGCGAGAGCCAGTGAAAAGTACCTTTTCATAATTTTGAATGTTGAATTTTGAATTTTGAATTAAGCGTCGGATTCAGGATTTTTCGATAATAAGGTTAACAATTCTCAAAGTTAGAAAAATCGGGGCGGATTCGCAAACCGAAAATCGCGCGGGTAGGTGGTTCGGGCACTTTTTCGGACGAAATTAAACAGATTATGACATAAGTTAGCTATATTTGTAGGTCGCGGAGCGAAAGGAATGGCACGCGATTTGTTATTAAATAGATACAATCATTAAATTCGCCATTTAAAACATTAAATAAACAGATAGAAATTATTAATAGATTAAAGATTATGGACAAATTGAGTTATGCATGGGGCCTTGCAATGGGCAAGCAGCTCCAGGCCATGGGTGTGAAAGAGGTTAAGGCCGAGGATTTCAAGGAGGGCGTGAAGGTGGCTTTCGACGGCGGCAAGCCGGAGATCTCCCTCGAGGAGGCTCAGAAGCTTATCAACGATTATCTTCAGGATCTCCAGAAGAAGGCTGAGGCGATGGCCCGCGAAGAGGGTGAGCGTTTCCTCAAGGAGAACGGAGCCAAGGAGGGCGTGAAGACCACGGCTTCCGGCCTGCAATATGTTGTTGAGAAAGAGGGTGAAGGCGCTCAGCCCGGAGCAGAGGATGAGGTGACGGTGCATTACACCGGCAAGCTCCTCGACGGCACGGTGTTCGACAGCTCAGTGAACCGCGGCGAACCGGCCACGTTCCCCCTGAACCGCGTGATTCCCGGCTGGACCGAGGGCGTGCAGCTGATGAAGGAGGGCGCCAAATATACGTTCTTCATTCCTTCAGACCTCGCTTACGGTCCCAACGGAGTGCCAAACGTGATTCCGCCTCATTCCACACTTATCTTCGAAGTTGAACTTATCAAAGTAAACAAGAAATAAAAAAAGAACTGTGCGATGAAAAAACTTGCAATTATCGCTCTTGCGGCCGGAGCGCTCGCCATGGCGGCCTCCTGCTCGAAGAAAGAGAAGAGTTCCGACGCGGATACATCGGGAATAGAGATTCAGGAGGCCCAGCTGATCACCGATTCGGTTGCCGACCGTTTCCGCGATCCGGCGAATCAGGCTGAGGTGGCCACCGACAGCACGTATGCCGTGACACCCACAGGTCTGAAATATATGGTGGAGAAACAGGGTACCGGCGTGCGCCCGGGCCCGACGAGCGAGGTGACCGTCCACTATACCGGCCGTCTGCTCGACGGCACGGTGTTCGACAGTTCCGTGCAGCGCGGCGAGCCGGCCACATTCCCCCTGAACGGCGTGATCGCCGGCTGGACCGAGGGTCTGCAGCTGATGCAGGAGGGCGCGAAGTATACCTTCTATATCCCCTCCGATTTGGCTTACGGCGCTCAGGGCGCTCCGGGCAGCATCCCTCCCTATGCCGACCTTATTTTCGAAGTGGAACTTATAAAAGTGAACTGACACAATGAGAATCAGTAAAAAAGAAATCGCCACGGCTTTTGCCGTGACGATTTTTTCATCTTTGCTTTTAGCCTCCTGCAAGGGGCGCACAATGGAGAACATGGAGCCGACGGGCGAAACCGTCGAAGTAGCAGTCCCCGAGGCCCCGCAGGCCGAGGCCGAGGCCGATACCGATTCGGTTATTTCTCCCGCATAAAGATAGCAATGGGAGTGCCGTGGAAATCCCAGTGCTCCCGGATCTTGTTTTCGAGGAAGCGTTTGTAGGGCTCTTTCACCCACTGGGGGAGATTGCAGAAGAACACAAACGTCGGGATAACCGCGTCCTTGAGCATCGTGACATATTTGATCTTCACGAATTTTCCCTTGTTGCTCGGGGGCGGCGTTATGGCCACCTGCTCGAGCATATAGGTGTTGAGCTGCGAGGTGGGGATTACGCGGCGGCGGTTCTGAAACACCTCCACTGCCGTCTCGAGCACCTTATAGATGCGCTGTTTTGTCAGCGCGGAGGTGAAGAGAATCGGGAAATCGGTGAAGGGCGCGAACTTGCTGCGTATCGCCTGCTCGAAATGCTTCTGGGCATCGAGGCTCTTGTCGGCCACGAGGTCCCATTTGTTGACGCATACCACCAGCCCCTTACGGTTGCGCTGGATGAGTCCGAAGATATTGGCGTCCTGCCCCTCGATGCCGCGCGTGGCGTCGATCATGAGTATGCAGACGTCGGAAGCCTCGATGGCCCTTATGGAGCGGATCACCGAGTAGTACTCTATATCCTCGTTCACCTTCTGTTTCTTGCGGATGCCGGCCGTGTCGACAAGATAGAAGTCGAAGCCGAACTTGTTGTAGCGATGGTAGATGGAGTCGCGGGTGGTGCCTGCTATGTCGGTTACGATGTGTCGCTCCTCGCCGATAAAGGCGTTGATGAGCGATGATTTGCCGGCGTTGGGGCGTCCCACGATGGCGAACTTGGCGATGTCGGCGTCGGCCTCGTCGTCCTCGGTCTTTTCCGGCATGTCCTTCACAATCTCGTCGAGCAGCTCGCCCGTTCCGGAGCCGTTGGCCGAGGAGATGCCGATGGGATCGCCCAGACCGAAGCTATAGAACTCCGAGGTGTTGAAGCGGGCGTCGCCCTTGTCCTCCTTGTTGGCCACCACGATCACCGGCTTTTTGGAGCGGCGCAGGATGGCGGCCACCTTGTCATCGAGGTCTGTGACGCCCGTAGAGGCGTCGACCACGAAGAGAATCACGTCGGCCTCTTCGATGGCTATCTCCACCTGCTTGTTGATCTCCTCCTCGAAGATATCGTCGGAGTTGACCACCCAGCCGCCGGTATCCACTATCGAGAATTCCTGGCCGCACCAGTCGACTTTGCCATACTGGCGGTCGCGGGTGGTGCCTGCGGTGTCGTCGACGATTGCCCGGCGTGTCTGTGTGAGCCGGTTGAAAAGCGTGGACTTGCCCACATTCGGACGGCCCACTATGGCTATGAGTCTGCTCATTTCTTTAAACAGCTTCTGTATTTCGGGTTATATAATCTTTTTGAGGAAACGGCTCCCCGCGGGGAAGGCCCCTTTATTCGAGGTATCCGAACTGGCGCAGCTTGTTCTCGCGGTTTCTCCAGTCCTTCTCCACCTTGACGAAGATTTCGAGGAACACCTTCTTGCCGAAGAATTTCTCTATATCCTGACGCGCCTGGATGCCTACTTTCTTTATCTTCTCGCCCCCTTTGCCGATGATGATCCCCTTCTGGGAGTCGCGTTCAACGTAGATCACCGACATGATGTGGATTGCACCCGGTTTCTCGTCGAATTTCTCCACGATAACCTCCGTGCTGTAGGGAATCTCTTTGTCGTAGTTCAGGAGCAGTTTCTCGCGGATTATCTCGGTCACGAAGAAGCGCGCCGGTTTGTCGGTGAGCGCATCTTTGCCGAAGAAAGGCGCTCCGAGGGGGAGCAGCTCCACGATGCGGTTCTTGAGGTTGTCGACGTTGAAATTCTCCGTGGCGCTTGTGGGGAAGATCTCGGCATTGGGAAGACGGGTCTTCCATTTGTCGATGATCGCCTCAAGCTGGGCGTTGTCTTTCACGAGATCCACCTTGTTGATCACGAGAAGCACCGGGATTGTCTCCTTGGCCACGCGGTCGAGGAAGTCGGCATTCTTTTCCGGGTCCTCCACCACGTCGGTGACGTAAAGGAGGATATCGGCGTCGGTGAGGGCGCCTTCGGAGAAGCCGAGCATCGACTCCTGCAGTTTATATTTGGGCTTGAGCACACCCGGAGTGTCGGAATAGACAATCTGGTATTGCGGGGTGTTCACGATGCCCATGATGCGATGGCGCGTGGTCTGCGCCTTGGAGGTGATGATCGAGATGCGTTCGCCTACGAGGTCGTTCATAAGCGTGGATTTCCCCACGTTCGGGTTTCCGACGATATTCACGAAGCCCGAGCGATGGCCCTCGGCCACAGCCTGCGACTCTTCATTCACAATCTCTTCAGCGGCCACGGCGGGCGCTTCGGCCGCGATTTCGCGGGCCATTGTCTCCCTTTCTTTATCCTGAGTCATAATTTCTATCGTTTTGCGCTTTCGGCGCCGCGGAAAAGGGGCGGAAGCCTACGGCTATTTGAACAATAAGCCAGCCCGCAGGGCGGGATGGCTATATTTAGAACCCCACGGGCGGGGCTATTGTTCATGTCGGGGGCTATAAACCGCGGCCGATTTCCTTATTCGGGGTCGATGGCCCAGATGAGATACATGGCGCCCCAGGTGAATCCGGCGCCGAAGGCCGTCATGACGATCTTGTCGCCCTTGTGGAGCTTATGCTTGAACTCATCGAGACAGAGGGGTATCGAAGCCGCCGAGGTGTTGCCGTAATGCTGGATGTTTACGAGGGTTTTCTCCTCGGGTATCTTGATGCGTCCGCCCACGGCCTCGATGATGCGCAGATTGGCCTGGTGGGGCACGAACCAGTCGACGTCATCGGTTGAGAGGTTGTTGCGTTCCATCACGGCGAGCGAGGAGTTGAGCATGTCGCGCACGGCGTTCTTATAAACCACGCGGCCCTCCTGATAGATATAATGTTCGCGGGCATCGACAGTCTCATGCGATGCGGGGAGCACTGACCCGCCGGCTTTCATGAGCAGGTGGGGAAGTCCGGAGCCGTCCACGTGGAAAACGCCGTCGATCACTCCCACGTTCTCCTCGGTAGGCTCCACGAGCACGGCAGCGGCGGCGTCGCCGAAGAGGGGGCATGTCGCGCGGTCCTCATAGTCGGTCATGCTGCTCATCTTTTCGGCGCAGACCACTATGATTTTCTTGTAGAGTCCGGCCTCGATATAACTGCGGGCGGCCTGCATGGTTACGAGAAAGCCGGCGCATGCGGCCTGTATGTCGTAGGCATAAGCATTCTCAAGACCTGTCTCGTAGGCTATGACCGAAGCGGTGGAGGGGAAGCGGTAGTCGGGGTTGGATGTGGCGCAAATCAGGAGCTCAATATCCCCGGGGGCGGTTTTCGTTTCCTCGAGGAGACGGTTTACCGCTTTGATGCCCAGATAGCTCGAGCCTTTGCCGGGTTCGTGGAGAATCCGGCGCTCCTTGATGCCTACGCGGGTGGTGATCCACTCGTCGTTGGTGTCGACCATCTTCGAAAGCATCTCGTTGTCGAGTATGTCGTCGGGCACGTAAGAGGCGATGCCGCTGATTTTGGCGTGAACCATAATTCTTTTCTTTTTTGGGGAATGTTCACGGCGGGTCCGGCGTCAGAGGGCCGGGCCTGCCGCTGTTAACGGGCTTGTCAGGCGTTTTTCTCGATCACGAGTTTGCCGCGGTAATAGCCGCATTCGCCACAGACTGTGTGGTAAACATGCCAGGCGCCGCAGTTGGGGCAGATGGCCAGTGTGGGGATGAGGGCTTTGTCGTGGGTGCGGCGTTTTGCCGTACGGGTGTGCGATTGTCTGCGTTTAGGATGTGCCATTTTCTTCTATGTTTTTTAAGTTTATTCTCTATGGTTTCGGGGGCGCGGAAAAGCCGCATCCCCGCGGGTTTCAATCTTCAGACTCTTCGGCCATTTCAGCGTCGAGCTCATCGAGAGCCTCCCGGGTTTCCTCGTCGCCGCCGCTCTTGTGGCGGGAGAGGGCCGCGGCCATAGCCCTGTTGCATTTCCCCATGGGATGGACATGCCGCAGGGGGATGGTGAGCAGGATGGTGTCGTAGAGGATATAGGCCACGTTGAGGTAGCTGTTGCTGTAGGGGATCACGAGCAGGTTGTCGGCTCCGTCGTCGTAGGTTTCGCCATATTTCACCACCACGCGGTATTCCGTGTCGACCTCATGGTCGAGCGGGTCGAGGCAGCGGTCGCAGGGAATCTGGAGCATCCCCTTGCAGGTGAAGCGGCAGTCGTAGGTGTCGTTCTTCTTCACCAGGTCGAGGTGCACCTTCACGTCGGCGGAGATGACATCGGGATTCTCCATGTTCTTGAAGAATTCCGTCGTGATCTCGAAATCCTGCTCGTGGTGCCCGTCGGGGAGCGACGCGAGCTGGACCTTATATGCGCTGAATTTGCCCAATTCTATATATTTTTTTGATGGGGACCCGTTCGGGACACCCGTCAGGTGGGTACCTCCGAGGGGAATCGAACCCCTATCTAAAGTTTAGGAAACTTCTATTCTATCCGTTGAACTACAGAGGCATACAATGTGTGAGAGCGCTGCTTGCCCGGCGGCCGGAAGGCGTTGGAAGCATTCTCTCACATAAAATGCGTCTGCAAAGTTAGTTATTTTTTTTTAATCGGCAAAAAAGAATCAACGCAAGCGGAGTTTTGTGCCCGGCCGGTCGGCGGCGCGGGGGTTGAGACGGCGGATGCTTTCGAGTTTCATGCCGAAGCGCTGGGCGATGGAGTGTATCGACTCGCCGTCGCCGATAGTGGCTGAGTCCACTCCTTCGGGCGCCGAATCGCGTTTCTCTTCGAGATAGACCTCTTCCCAGGGTTTGATCTCGCGGTCGGAGTCGGCATCGTTGTAGCGCATCAGTTTCTTGCGGTTGATGCCGAGTTCGCGGGCGATGGCGGCATAGGTGTCGCCCGGGGCGGCGATGACGCAGTGAAGGCCGCGGCTTTTGCGTATGGGGTGGGAGGCGCGCAGGGCGTCGTGGATGAAGCCGGCATCCTCTTCGGCGCGGCGTCCGGCCTCGGTGTCGAGCAGATAGAGGGCATAGCGCTCTATGATGGCTATCAGGCGGGAGGCGTAGTTGGGGTCGGTGGCATAGCCGCAGGCGCGCAGACCGCGGGCCCAGGCCGCGTAGTCGGTCACGTCGTTGCGGAAGAGGGGGGCGTAGCGCTTGCGGAGCAGGAAGCGGGAGTGGTCCTCGAAGCTCTCGGCGGCCGTGGCGTAGGAGCGGAAGCATTCGCCCGCCGCGTCGTCGTCGCGCAGGAGGGTATCCCCCTTCCAGTCGGCATGGCATTTGATGCCGAAATGGTTGTTCCCCTCAGTGGCGAGCGAGGAGAGGCCCGCGCGGCTTTCGAGGAGGCCTTGGGCCAGCGTGATGGAAGCCGGAATGCCGTAGGCCTCCTGATGCTCCACCGCGATGTCGCGGTATTTCTCGATATACGCCTCGTAGGCGTTCCCCTTCGCCGCGGCCGGCAACACCGCGGCCACCAGCAATAATAAAGCAAGCAAAAGCGGGAGGCGGACGCACCTGGGGTGCGTCCCTACATTCCGGGCTGCAACTTTGCGGATATAACTTTTTCGAATAATCGTCATGATAGGCAAAATTAGCGAAAAAATCATTAAATTTGGGATTCGCAACGCCTCCGAATGCGTTTTAGTGTTAAATATCGCCCGCGCCGCCGCGCCGGACGAACGGGCCGCCTGGTAGGGGCGCAATAAATTGCGCCCGCCGCGACAAAACGCCCGCCGCGACAAAAAAAGACGATATAATTATAATCCAAAGCTAAAGATATGAAAGAGAGGACTCTCGAGACGAAGATAAAGGAATGCTCCCCGGAGGAGCTATCCGCAGACGACCGCGAGCTTGTGGAAGCCGCCAAGGAGATGACGCGCACTTCCTATGTGCCCTATTCGAAATTTCATGTCGGGGCTGCGATACGCATGGCCGACGGCTCGATCGTGAAGGGAAGCAATCAGGAGAACGCGGCCTATCCTTCCGGCACGTGCGCTGAGCGCACGGCCTGTTTCTACGCGTCGGCGAGCAAGCCGGGCATGGCGATGAAGAAGATAGCGATCGCCGCATGGACGCGCCTGCGGATGCCCGACGAGGCGCCCTATGAATCATGCTTCCAGGCGGAGCCGATAAGCCCCTGCGGCGCCTGCCGTCAGGCCCTGCTCGAATATGAGACGCTTTACGGCGACATAGAGGTGATCCTCTTCGGCCGCGACAGGATATTCATCCTGCCGTCGGTGAAGAGCCTGCTGCCGCTCTGCTTCACGGAATTCTGAGGGGATGAGTCTAATGGGCCTAATGGGCCTAATGGGATTCAGACGTTGAAGCGGAAGTGCATGATGTCGCCATCCTGCACCACATATTCCTTTCCTTCGACGCCCATCTTGCCGGCCTCCTTCACGGCGTTCTCAGAGCCGAGGGAGACATAATCGTCATATTTGATAACCTCGGCGCGGATGAATCCTTTCTCGAAATCGGTGTGGATTATTCCGGCGGCCTGCGGCGCTTTCGTGCCGCGCAGGAAGGTCCATGCGCGGACCTCGTCGGGTCCGGCGGTGAAATATGTCTGGAGGTCGAGCAGCGAATAGGCCGCGCGTATCAGGCGGCTGACGCCCGATTCCGAAAGTCCGATCTCCTCAAGGAATTCCTTACGTTCCTCCCAGGTGTCGAGTTCGGCGATCTCGCTCTCGGTCTTGGCTGCCACGATCATCAGGTCGGCATCCTCACCGGCGATGGCTTTTCTGACAGCCTCCACATAAGCGTTGCCCGTGGCGGCCGACGCGTCATCCACATTGCAGACATAGAGCACAGGCTTGTTGGTGAGCAGGAAGAGTTCGCGGGCGAATTTCTCCTCCTCCTTACCCTCTATCTTCACCGAGCGGGCCGGTTTCCCCTGTTCGAGCGCCTCCTTGTAAGCCTTGAGCACCTCGAGCTGCATCTTCGCCGTCTTGTCGCCGCCGGCCTTGGCGGCCTTCTCCGTCTTTGCCAGACGGGAGTCGACGGTCTCGAGGTCCTTCAGCTGTAGTTCATAGTTTATCACCTCCATGTCGCGCACGGGGTCGATGGTGGTGTCGACATGGGTGATGTTATCGTCGTCGAAACAGCGGAGCACGTGGAGTATGGCGTCGGTTTCCCGTATGTTTGCAAGGAATTTGTTGCCGAGACCCTCCCCTTTGGAGGCGCCCTTCACCAGGCCGGCTATATCGACGATCTCCACCGTGGCGGGGACGATGCTCTTCGGGTTGCACATCTCCACGAGGCGTGTGAGGCGCTCATCGGGCACGGAGATCACCCCCACGTTGGGCTCGATGGTGCAGAAAGGGAAATTGGCGCTCTGGGCCTTGGCGTTGCTCAGACAATTGAAAAGAGTGGACTTGCCCACGTTGGGCAGGCCCACGATACCACATTTTAATGACATATCGGGTTAGAAACTAATTTTGCGAATATTATACTTTTATGCCGCAAAATTACGCAAAATCCCCCTCTTTTCCAAAAACGGAATCACCATGGAGCATACTGGATGCGGTCGTAGACGTAGGTCTGCACCGCGCCGTTGCCCGTGCGCCATTGCATCCACATGGTGTTTCCGCTATGGGTGAACCAATAGTTCATCGTAACGGGCGAGGAGTATTCATACTGGATGTTGATCTGATAGCGCGAAGTGCCGGTGTTGGAATCCTGGCTGTAGTAGACGGTCTGTTCCGTATATCGCCGGCCCCTCTGAAGGTAATAATAGAGGCCGCGACCGTTGCCGTTGAAGTAGAGATAGTTGGCGTCGTCGGCATCCACAGGGTCGCTGTTGTACTGCACAAGGGCCCAATAACCCGAGAGTCGCGTGTCGTTGAAAGTGTCCCAGCCTGTGGGAGGGCCGCCCCACCAGCCGTCGTCGTCACCCACGCAGGAGGTCAGCCCCGCGCTCATAAAAGCGAGCAGCAGGGTGAATCCCGCAATTATAGATAGTCTTGATTTTTTCATAAGTCGCATAGTTTACAGTTGCCATTTTAACAAATGGCAACCCCGTTCGGTTCGCGACAAATGAATCAATAGAAAATTGTTTCCTGCTGGTAGCGGGCCATGAGGACGCCGTCGGTCCAGTCGTCGGAGGGGGTGGTTTCCATGGCGAGGGCCTCGCGCAGGATATAGTCGGGGATGGGGGCTCCGGCATAGATGGAGCAGATCACGCCGCCGCCGAGGCGCGGGTTCACCTCCATGAGGAGATAGCGGTCGTTGTCGAGGTCGTGGAGGAACTGCATGGTCACCGGGCCGCGCAGTTTGAAATGTTCGAGCACCTCGCGGCTCATCCGGATGAGCGTCTCGTTGCGACAGGTCACGGTGCGCGTCACTTCGCCTCCCATCACCTCCAGCCGCTCGCGGGGCACGGTGACGAGGATCTCCCCATTCTCGCTTACATAGCAGTCTACGGTATATTCGCGGTTGTTGGCGATATATTCCTGCACCAGATATTGATCGAGGTTCTCGAGGTGCATGAGGTCATCGACCTCATGGAAGACATGTATGCCGCGCGAGGAGCCCCCTTTGCGGGGCTTGGCGATGGCCGGCATCTCGTTGTCGATCACGCTGTAGGTGCGCGGTATGGGGAATCCGGCCTCCTTGAAGAGGCGGGCGGCCTCCACCTTGTCGAACATGCGGGAGGTGGTGTTGAAATCCGACACGGGCACGAACACTCCTTCGATCTTCTCGCGGCACAGCGAGGCGATCTCTATGGCGGCGTTGACGAAGGGGAGGATTATCTTCACATCGTATTCTTTGACAACGCGGGCGATGTCGTCGACAACTCCGGGGTCGGTGAAGCTCAGGCCGCGGACCACTTTCCCTTCGATGGCAATGGGCACACGCGTGTCGAGTTCATAGGCAATCACCTCCACATCGAGGCCGAGTCGCTGGCCGCTCTTCTTCAGGAGGCGCGCCATGGACACACGCCGCGAGCCTCCCAGCATAAGTATGGTAGTTTTCATAACTGCAGAAATGTTACAGTAAAGTTATTCCCGTGTCGCAATAGGTGCCGATGTGCCGGGTTTTCTTTTCTTCGAATATATCGTCGATCTTGAAGAAGATGCCGCTCTCCTCCACGTCGCCGAACTCGCGGTTGATGGCCGTTCCGAACATGCGCATGGTCGGCGACAGGGCCATATAGGAGTTGACGAGGGGGGGAATCTTGCATCCGTGTTCGCGTATCTCATGGTTGAGGATGCGGAAATCCTCCTTGTAGTCGCCGCCGGTGAAGATGGCCTGCACTTCGGGAGAGTCGGCGCGGGTATGGAGCGGCTCGATGGGAACCACCAGACTGTCGGGGTCGGGGAAGTGCTTGTGCATGAACCCGAGGATAAGGTCGCGGCAGAAGCGGTCGTAGTCGGGATACATCGTCACTTTCCCGAAGAGGTATTTTATCTGCGGATAGACCACAGTGAGGGCGCCCAGTCCGTCCCATAGATTATCGAGGGCGTAGATCGCCTTTGGACTCGCCTTTGTCGACTGGTATTCGAGGGCCACGAAAGAACGTCCCAATTCGATGGTTTCGGGAAGGAACTCGCGCAGGAAGCGCTCCGAGAAGCGGAACATGTGGGAAGTGGCGATGCGCGGCACGCCGTTTTCTAAAGCTATGTCCTCGCCGAGGATGAAGCGGTAGCCGCCGATGATTTCGCGCTCGGCAGGGTTCCATACGATCATCTGCCTGCATGGAGGGTCCATCATGTCGAACTCATCGATGTCGCATTCGAGACCGGTGCCTCCGCCGGCGTCGCGGAACGCAATTTCGCGCAGGCGACCGATTTCCCGCATCGTGTTGGGGGCTTTCCGGCCGTCGAGCACATATATTTCGTTGTCTCCCTTGTTGGTCTGACGCAGAAGCCGGTCGGGGGTGAGCTCCGCTACAATAAGTTCGGGATCTATTTTATCGATGATGGACTGCATACACTCTTGACATGGTCACGCCGCGGCGCGGCACAAATTTTTCCGGTTGCAAAATTAATAAATTCCCTCAAAGATTGCAACAAGGGAGAAAGGCTATTGTCGAGAGTTGCAAACTCGTAAGAGAGGGAACGGTGTTTATTTTGCGAGATAGCGGGAGAAGAATCGCCAGATAAGCTCGTGGGTCGGCAGATCCTTCACGGCCCAGGAATGCGGGCCGCCCTGGATGCGGTAGACCTCCACATCGAATCCCGAGGGCGCGCCGCCGTAAACGGTATGCGTCACGATGCGCTCCGGGTCGGCAAGGGTGGGGAAGGTATCGGTGGCGATGGTGGTGCACCGGTTGGCCACGGCCATTGTCTCCACGGCGAGCGGCACGGGAATATAGCTCCCCCAGCCTCCGGCATTGAGATGGTCGCCCTCCCACATCGAAGTCTTGTCGGCGTCTCCATGTATCTCCATAAAAGGAACGGGCTGAGGGAGGGGATTGTTCAGATAAGTGCATTCGAAAAGGAGGCCTGCCACCGAGGCGTAGGCGCGGAAAAGTCCCGGCGCGGTGAAGGCGAGCTGATAGCAAAGGTCGCCGCCGTTCGACATGCCGGCCATGAAGGCGTTTTGGCGCGAGAGGTTGAAGCGGGAGCATACCTCCTCCTTGAGGGCCTTGAAGAAATCGGCCTCATCGATGGTCATCGACTCCTGCGGGGGATAGCCCACTTTCCAGCCATCCTTTCCGCGAGAGTCGGGGGATCCGTCGGGATAGCAGACGGCGAAGCCGTTGGCGCGCGCCGTGCCGTTGAGGCCGGTCCGCCAGCGCGTCTTGGAGCCGTAGCCGTGGGTGTAGACCACGAGCGGCGCTCCGGGTTGTATCCCCTCGGGGATATACATGCGATAGGTGCGCACAGTGTCGCCGTAGGCGAAGCTGAAGACTTTCTCCTTCTGCGCCTGGTCGCTCTCGGCGAACGCCGGAAGAGCCGCCAGCAGCGCGAGAGCAAAGGCAATTAGTTTTTTTCGAATCATTGGGGTTAAAATTTTTTTCGAGAATCTCGAGAAGCTCGGGAAGCTCGAGGATCTCGATAGGTTCGAGAATCTCGAGGATCTCGGGAAAAGCTAAAAAAAGGAGCGGCGCCCGGCAAAGAGCGCCGCTCCGTTTCGCGAAGTTAAGCAATAGTGCTGAAAGAAGCAAATCAGCGGCAGATGCGTTTGGCGGTTCTCACAGTGCCGTCGGGCATCAGCGAGCGTTCGATGACAAGCGTGCCGGGGGCGGGATTCTCGATGCGGAGGCCGTCGATTCCGAAGAATTCGGTTTTCACCGGCGTCTCGACAGAGATCTCCTTCACGGCCGAAGAGTTGTCCTGCTCCATGATCTCCTTAACCTCCTCGGGCGTCGAGGCGCGGTTGAGGATGCGGAAATCATCGTAGCTGAAGTCGGGATGCGGATCGTTGCTCCATTGCGACTTACCGAGGAAATTGTCGGTGGTCTTCCCCATGATCGAAGGTGCCGGAGCGTCGGATATGGAAGCTATCTCCTTGCCGTTGACATAGAGCTTGACGATGCTTCCGCTCTGGGTCAGGGCGATGTGGCTCCATTCGCCGGCGGCGAGGGCGCAGGGGATGTTGTTGCGGTCCACGGTCTTGGTGCCGTCGGTGAGCTTATAGCGGAACTGTCCCGAAGCGTAGTTGAGAATCATGAATTTGGAGGTGCCGCTGCCGAAATCGAAAATGCGGCCGCCGGTCTGTCCCGGTTTCACCCAGAGGGAGATGGTGAAATCGCCGACATTGCGCATGATACCCGCCGGGAGGGTGATGCATGCCTCCTTGCCCGGGCGCAGGGCCACGGCCTTGCGGGCGCGACCCTTGCGGTCGGCCGTCCAGACGGCTCCTTTGGAGAGACCGGCCTTCAGACCGCTGAATATATCGGTGGCTTGGGAGAACTTACCCTCATCGAAAGGAAAGAAGATGAAATTGCCCGCTGCCGGAGATGCCTTGATTACCTTGGAATAGGCGCCCTTCCGGCCGAGACGGTCGGGGAGCACGCGATAATAGTAATCGAAACCGTTCTGCACGTCGGCATCTTCATAGGCCGGGGAGCTGAGGGATTCTGACACTGTTTTCCAGGGTCCATCCTCGGAATCTGCGCGTTCCACCACCCAGGAGGTGCGGTAGGTCTTGTCCCAGACGATATTTGTCTTGCCGTCGCCCGAAGCGGCGAAGAGACCGAACACACCCTCGGGAGCCGCATCGAGGCTCGGGGTGGTGATCTCTACGGGTTCCGAAACCGGTGTGTTGTCGGCATTGCTGAGCACGGCCACGCGATAGGCATAGACATGTTTTTCGGCAAGCGTATTGTCGGAATAGGAATTGCTCTCGGTGGAAGCCACGACAGTCTTGAACTCCTGCTCGGCCTCGGCGGCGGGGCTGACGACACGGCGTTCCAGACGATAGCCGCGGGCACCTTCGACTTCGCTCCATTCAACGCGGACGGTTGTCGGGTCGGTAGCGGAACAGCGCACGTCGGCCGCCTCCACGTCGTTGTCGCGGTAAACCACAAGCGTGCGCGAATTTATCGACTCCTCATCATTATAGGAAGTGGCGCGTACGCGGTAGCGATAGCGGGTGGTGCATAATATCGGGTCTTCGAACACCACTGTTTCGCCGGCCTGATAATCTTTGCCCAACTCAAGGGTCTTGATGGCATTGTAAGTTTTGGAATCGTCGTCGCGGCGATAGACGGTATAGCTTTTGCCCGTCTCGCCGTTATGCTCGTACCATGTTATGCGGGCCTTTTTGAAATCCTCCGAATAGCCCATCAAGGGGAGGGGCGGCGCTATTTTCCATACATGCTCGAACTCGTTGGCTTTGCTGAAGCCTACTTTCGAGCGGTGGGCGGCGAAATATTCGCCTGCGAGTGTCTTCTTGCCGTTGAGCTCCACGGAGCGTGCATCCTGCACCCAGGTGTAGAAATTGGTGCGTTCAAGTTTGTCGCAGGCATCGATATTTGCGAGAGCCTGTTTCATATATTCGAGCTGTACCTGCTGGTTGGCGAGAGTGGCGGGGAGCGTCACTGTCTCGGCTCCGTCAGCGGCCACACCGTCGGCATCGCACTTGGGACCTGTCTTGTCGGGCCAGTCGTTCTCATTATTGGTTGTCCAGTTGGCGCCGTTGTTCCATTCAGTGATCCATACCGGACGACCCTTCGAAACCTCCACGGCCTTGTTGACGCCGCTTGCGAAGTTGGAGGTATGTTCATATTTATGGAACACCACGAAATCCACGCGGTAGTTCAGCGAGTCGGCGAGGTCGAAGAAACCCTTAAGCCAGTTTCCCCAGATGCCCGTCGGGGCAGGAGAGCCTGCCCGCAGACCCGTGCGCATGAATTCCGGCCATTCGCGGATAATCTGGAGCGGGCTTGCCGGATGCTCCTTCACGTCGCCGGTATTGTCGGGTTCGTTATGGCCGAGTACATGGCTCACGTTATCGCGGCTCTTGATCTGGTCGAAACCGGGCCAGCCGATATGATGGCGGTGGGGCACATATTCGCGGTCGATGCGGTCGGTGGGACCGCCGGCATCCCAGCCGTAATAGTGGGTCACGTTGAGGCGATCCATCTGGCCCTGATCGGACCCGGACCATCCCTTTTTCGACACCCACTGCCATTTCATCACCCTTATATAAGAGATGAAACTGCGGCCGGTGTTGTCCTTGGTGACGAAGCCCTCGGGGAGCACCGGAATCTCAAGGTCGCCGTCGGAGGCGATGAAGCAGCGGCTATAGCCGGTGCCGTCTGGGTTGTTGGCGATGGTGGCGATGAAGCCCTGACGCAGTTTGATAGAGCGGATATTGTTGTCGAAGGCTCCGAGGTCGGTCAAGGGATCCTGAATTGCCACCGTGCGGCTCTCGCCCGAGAAATTCTCACCCGTATAGACGGTGAGGGCGCGTTTGCAGACCTCGAGACCGTTGGGGATGAGCACTGTTCCGGCGCCGTATTCGGCGATGCGTACATTTGTGGCGATATCGGCCGGAGCACCGTCCACGGAGATCTGCGAAAGATAGTCGGAGACGGTTCTCGTCGGTTTCACGGCATCGAGATATAGCCATGCGTTTTCGCCTGTGAGGTTCACACGGCAGGAGGTGAGGGGAACGTCGCCCGTGAGGTGCACGCGCGCCGTGCCGGCGAGAGTGACTTCGCGTCCGTTCCACGCGTCCTCCGTGAGGTCGGTCTGCAGCGTCTCGGCGAAAGCGGTCGTCGGCGCGCAGAGCAGGAGGAGGGCCATAAGACGTTTGGTTATCGTTGTCATGGTCGGGATTTTAAGTTGTTAATGGATAAATTTCTGAAAAAGGAACAGAATCTAAAATGACAATGGAGGGACGGCCTCATGCGCAACATGCCGCCATCCCTCCGCATCTATTCACCTGTAGATTCGATTGAGATAATATTTATCGGATGATTCTTTTGGCAACCTTCACTTCGCCGTTGGAGAGGATCGATTTCTCGATTACGAGCGAACCTTTGGCGGGAGCGGCTACGCGGGTGCCGCCGAGACCATAGAATGCAGTCTCTACAACATCGGCGGCTTCGATATCCTCGACTGCGCTGAATGCTTTCTTGAACACGAGGCTGAACTCGGTCATCACCGTGATCGAGTGAGAACCTGCGATCTCAACATAGTATTTACCGGCCTTGGGAGCATCGAACTCGGCAACGCATTTCTGAAGAGCGGCCTGATCGTTCGGGGTCTTTTCGAAAGTGAAAATCTTGCCCTGTCCGGTGCCGGGAACTCCTAAAAGAGAAATCGCTTTCTCTTCATCGGTTGTGGCCTCTTCCCATTTGATGCCCTCGGGACCGATTTTCTCGGAGAAACCCACCAGCACAGCGGATTGAGAACCGTCGGTCTTGAGAAGGCTATTGTCGCTGTCGGCGCTTGTGTTGCTCCATTCGCCGCCAAGCATCGAGAATTCATAGATGCCGGGAGTTGTGATCTCCACGGGGAATGCATACCAGAGATTGTGGATGCCGCCGTTGTCCCAGCGGATGAAAGCCACGCGACCGTTGTAAGCCGATCCGTTATAGGTAACGGCCGAGCCTTTGCTTTCCCAGCGTACATTGTTTCCGCCGGGGCCGGAAGCGTCCCAGGTAAGCTGCTCGGGAGCGTCGAAAGTATACTCTTCTTCGATTGGATCGAAAGAGAAGGGGCATTTCCAGGCCTCCCAGCCGTTTGTGGCCATTGCGCCCTTGTCGCCGTTGGTGCCTTCGTTGGCTTTGCTGATGAGATTGTCCTGAGCGGAAGCGGTTGCGCCGATAAGCAGGGCTCCGCTTAAAAGAATAGTAGAAATTTTCATAAATGATGTTGGTATTGGTTAACGTTTTGTGGCTTTGCGAATTTGCCGCTGCCACTTTCGACGGCAAATTTAACAGATGACGAAAAAGAGAGTGAGGGGTATTCCGACCGTTTGCGGAGTATGCAAGAAATGCCTATGCTGAATGGCCTGAAATGCACTGTGAGAGAAGAATAGAGGCATTCAGACCGTAAAACGTTTCAAAAATGCCCGAATAGACCGCGTGAACAAAATACCCCTTATTTTAGGATTATTTAACTATTTACCGCCTATATATGGCAAACTATATTTGCGCCGTGAAAACTCATACACACTTCCCCGCAGTGAAGTAAGCGATATGTAAGGTTGATCAGGGGGAGATAGAGATAAGGAAAACACAGGCAAATTTTCAAAAGGTAAGAAGATTAGATAAGGTCTGTTGCAAATCATTAGAATCAAAGTCCTTTTGGGCTACTGGAATCCACCGGCATTCCTTGTTTAAAAGGACTTTTTATTACGCTAACCTCAAAAACAACAATAACCAACCAAAGTATCAATGAAAAAATCGATTTTACTGATGTGTCTGCTGGTGACGCAATTCTTTGTGTCGGGCCTGCAGGCAGCTTCGGAACCGCGTCCCCTTCGGGGATCGGTAGTGGACACGGCGGGCGAGCCGCTTATCGGCGCCACCGTGCAGGTTGAAGGAACCACGATCGGCACAAGCACCGACATTGACGGCAACTTCGTGATTCGTGTGGCCGACGGCCAGACCCTGATGGTATCCTATATCGGATACACCCCCAAGAAAATCAAAGTGACTTCCTCCACGGAGAATCTTCGCGTCGAGCTTTCCGAGAACGCCGAGATGCTTGAGGATGTAGTGGTTATCGGTTACGGCACGATGAAGAAGAAAGACCTCACCGGCGCCATCACCCAGATCGACCCCAACAAGATCGCCGACTCGAACCCGCAGACAGTGCAGGATCTTCTGCGCGGCGCAGCGGGTCTGCAGGTAGGCTACGATCCTTCGGCAAAGGGAGGCGGCACGCTCGAGCTCCGAGGCAAAAACTCACTCGGCACGAACTCCTCGCCGCTGATCATCCTCGACGGCATGCAGTTCTACGGCGAGCTTTCGGAGATCAATCCCGATGATATCAAGCAGATCGACGTGCTGAAAGACTCCTCGTCGGCCGCCATCTATGGTGCGAAGGCCGCCAACGGCGTCATCATCGTAACGACCAAGCGCGGAAGCAACACCGGCGCGCCGACAGTGACGCTGAGCGCCAACTGGGGCATCAACACCAAGAGCGCATACCGCAATTATTATGATGCGGCAGGTTATCTCGGCTATCGTTCCGACTGGTATAAGCGCGACACCTACGGCGTTGACGCCGACGGAAACTATGTGGCTTATCAGTCGGGTCAGACCAACCCCGGTTATTATGACTATCCTTCGGAGGCCAATCTCGCCAAATACGGCATCACGCTCGATCAGTGGATGGGCTATTCGGCCAACGCCACCGACGAGTCGCCCCGCAGCGTCTTCGGCCGCCGTATCGGCCTCGACGAGGAGGCGCTGCTGTTCCAGAACTTCCTCGACGACCAGACTTTCGACTGGTACAACTATGCATTCCGCACCGGTCTGAATCAGGATTACAACCTGAGCCTCTCGGGCGGCACGGAGAAGATGAACTATTACATGAGCGTAGGCTATTTGAGAAACGAAGGTGTTGTGAAAGGCAACGACTATAACACCCTCCGCGCCTCGATGCGTCTGAGCGCCGACATCACCAAATGGCTGCAGATCGGCGGCAACGTCAATTTCCAGCACCGTTCCGACGGCGACAAGGCCCTTACCTACAGCGACGACCTCCAGAAGCCGAACATCATGAAATTCTCCCCCTACGCTTCGATGTGGGATAAGGAGACGGGCAAACTGCTTCAGTTCCCGATGGGCGGTACCAACCGTTTCCAGCCTTTCCAGAACCAGTTCTTCTATCAGAACTACGAGAAACTCGAGAAGGGCTACATGGTGCTCAACTCCAAATTCTTCGCAAAGATCACGCTTCCCTACGGAATCACCTATCAGTTCAACATCTCGCCGCGCTACCAGTATTTCTGGGACCGCTACTTCATGAGCGCCGACCTTCCCGAATCCGCCAAGAAAGACCGCGGTGTCAACCGCGAATGGGGCAAGCGCTTCGACTGGTCGCTCAACAACACCATCAACTGGGATTACACCTTCGCCGACATTCACCATGTGATGGTGACACTGGCTCAGGAGGCTGAGGACCGCAAATACTGGAGCGACCGCATCGAGGCCCGCGGCTTCGACCCGACGGACGCCCTCGGATTCCACAACACCCAGAACGCCACCAAAGAGCTTTCGAACTTCAAGACAAACGACACGCATGAGAGCGCCGACGCTCTTCTTGCCCGTGTGTTCTACGGTTTCGACGACCGCTATATGATCACGGCTTCCGTGCGTCGCGACGGTTATTCGGCATTCGGCCAGAACTATCCGCACGCCACATTCCCCTCGCTGGCTCTCGCATGGAACTTCGGCAACGAGAAATTCATGCAGTCGATCTCCGATGTATGGAGCACAGGTAAGCTGCGTCTCTCCTGGGGTAAGAACGGTAACCGCGACCTGGGCAACCCCTATATCGCCCTTGCAAACCTCGGCTCCGGCCAGGGTAAGACCATGAACTACCTCGGCCCGGACGGCGAAGTGATCTCCGACCTGAAATATCTCACGATGGACCGCATGGCCAACTCCGACCTCCGCTGGGAGAAGACGGAAGCCTTCAACGTCGGACTTGACCTCGGTTTCTTCAACAACTGACTGAACCTCACCGCCGACTGGTATTATAAGAAGACCAACGACATGATCATGGAGATGGTGCTTCCCGGATTCTCCGGATTCACGAAAGTGGCCACCAACATCGGCCGCGTGGACAACACCGGCGTGGAACTCTCCATCAACTCGCTCAACGTAGCCAACAACGTTCTGGAATGGAACACGAGCTTCACCTTCTCCTACAACCGCAACAAAATCCGCCATATCGACTACCAGATGGAGGATGTGCTTGACGCCGACGGCAACTTTATCGGCAAGAAGGAGATCGACCAGCCCAATGCCGACAGCGGACGCGGTTGGTTCGTGGGCCATGCCATCGGCGAGATCTGGAACTATAAGGTGACAGGTATCTGGCAGGCAAATCAGGCCGAGGAGGCCGCAAAGGTAGGTCAGAAGCCGGGCGACTATATCCTTGAGAACTACTATACGGCCGACGATGTAATTGACCCCGTGACCGGCGAACGCACACCCGTATATAACGACAAGGACAAACAGTTCCTCGGCCAGCGCTACGCTCCCGTATATCTGAGCATGCGCAACGACTTCACCCTCTGGAAAGACTTCACCGTCAGCTTCACTTTCTATTCGAAGCTCGGCCACAAGTCGGTGAGCTCGGCATTCGCCAACAACGACAACGCATCCGATATCATCGTCCATGGTCTGAACACGTATGAGAAGGAATACTGGACGCCCGAGAATCCGAGCGACTATTACGCACGCCTCAATGCCCGCGGCCCGAACGGAGCCACAAGCGTGGGCCGCATCATCAACCGCAACTTCCTGCGTCTTTCCGACCTGACCTTCGGCTACACACTGCCGCGCAAATGGACTCAGAAAGCATATATGGAGCGTGTGCGCGTCACCTTCGGCATCCGCAACCTCTTCACCATCAATCCTCCGAAATGGAGCTACGGCGACCCCGAAGACGGCAACGGCCTCGGCACACGTCTCTTCAACTTCGGTATCAACGTGACCTTCTAAATATCCGGCAACCGGAAAATTTTTAAAACAACAGAAATCGAAATGAAAACAGCATATAACAGAATACTGAAGTGGACGGCTCCGGTGTTTATCGCCGCTATCTTAGGCAGTTGCTCCGACGACTTCCTGAAGCCGGACCCGATGTCGGAGTTCGAGCCGGGCGCCACTTTCACCACTGAATCGGGCATCCAGGCCGCAATGGCCATGGCCGACCGTCATCTGGGACGTATGTTCATCGACCTTGGCAACACCAACTCGATGGGTATGCTCAGCGATCTCCTCTATTCGGAGACCACCGTGGCCGCCAAGACAGATATGGGCTCGGCCAATATCCGCGCCAACTTCGCCGACAACGTCACTCCTTCCTCATGGATGGAGACGGGCAACAACTCCGGCGCCGAGATCGGCTGGGTATGGAATGACATGTGGGACCACGTGAAATACGCCAACACCATCCTCAACTATATCGACCAGGTAGAGACCCTCTCGCCCGAGATCAAGAACGAATATAAGGGCCGCGCCCTTTTCCACCGCTCCTGGGCTTTCTACAACCTGACGTTCTGGTATGGCAACATTCCTCTTGTGACCTGTCTGCCTACCGGCCCGAAGAAAGATTATCTCTCCTGCCCGCAGAGCGAGATAGTGAAGAAGATCTGCGAAGACCTCAAGCAGGCTGTGGAGTGGGTTCCCTCGCAGAATGACATGGCACAGTGGGGCTCGATCAACAAAGAGGCCTGCCGTCATCTCTACATCAAGGCTCTGCTTGCCGACGGACAGTTTGCCGAGGCCGAGCATCAGGCCAACATCCTGATCGACCAGAGCGGCCGCGCCCTTATGCGCTCCACATTCGGCAAGAACGTGAAGCCCGGCGAGGAGGAGACATGGAAGGTGACCCGCAACGTTATCTGGGATCTCCACCGCCCCGAGAACAAGATCATGGCCGCCAATACGGAGTATATCCTCGGATTCGTGAACGTTTCGGAGCAGGCTTTCCAGAAACTCGTGTGGGCACGCACATTGCTTCCCCACTATCGCGGCAATATCCTGACAGCCGACGGCGCCGCCGACAACGGTCTTCTCTATCTCGCGCGCAACAACGGCAACTATTCCAAGCAGACCGATTGGCTGCGCGCCACGGGCCGCGGAATCGGCGTGACACGCCCCACGGACTGGGCTCAGCGTACGCTCTGGGTATATCCCGGCTTCGACAACAATCAGGAGGACTATCAGGACCTGCGCCACAACCCGAGCGTTGGCAACTGGCTCCGCATGGAGGATATGACCTACGACAACAAGAAGTCGAAATATTACGGCCAGCATCTCATGCTCTATGCCCCCGAGGATGTGGTGAGCAGCAAGGGAACCGTGATCCGCACCAAGGGCCAGCTCCTCTGCACCGACACAATCCGCAGCTGGTTCGATATCCCCTACTATAAAGTATATATGCTTGATGCAGTGCAGGAGGCTAACCTCGGAGCCAACGACTTCCAGGGCTGCACACTCGGCGCCAACGGCAACTGCTATATCTTCCGCCTTGCAGAGACCTATCTGCTCCGCGCCGAGGCCAAGCTCTATCAGAACCGTCCGGCAGAGGCTGCCGCCGACGTGAATGAAGTGCGCCGCCGCGCCAACGCCAAGTATATGTATTCGACCGTGAACATCGGCGACATCATGAACGAGCGCGCCCGCGAGCTCTACATGGAGGAATTCCGCAAGGCCGAACTGGGTCGCGTGTCGATGATCCTTGCCAACACCGGCATACCCGACGAGTGGGGCAATGTCTACGACAAAGACACCTGGAACAAGCAGAGCGGCACCGACCGCACGGGCGGAAGCTACTGGTATCAGCGTCTGATGCACTATTCCTTCTACAACTCTCCCGACATCCCCTTCAAATCGGGCGGTATCGAGATCATGTACAAGATGGACAAGCACAACCTCTACTGGCCTATACCTCACTTCGCCGAGACCGGCAACAGCGAGGCCAAACTCTGGCAGAACTATGGCTACGACGGCTACGACGCGGGCTGCAAGATGTGGAGCACATGGCAGGAGGCCGACGAGGCGGCACACCAATAATCTCATTTTACAAGCGATTCCCTGACGGGAAAAGCCAAGGAATCCCGTGTCTGATAAACACGGGATTTCACTAATCAAATTTTGACAACAGGAAAATATTCGCCAATTTTGCAAAGGAGACTCTGATTCGCAAGAATACGGAGTCCAAGTGCAAAAACAATAACCGAAGTTTCTTCCGAGCTGACCATGAGAATCTCCCGTAAATACATCTCCTTTACGAAAAGGGCGATGCAGTCCGCCGCCGGAGCGGCGCTTGCAGCCTTGTGGCTGCTTTGCGCCGTTCCGGCCCGCGGGCTGACTTTGAACGAGCCGCAGCATCTGGGGATGGAACAGGGTCTCTCCACAACCTACGTAACGGATATCGAGCAGGACGGCAACGGTTTCATCTGGGTGTCGTCGGACAACGGGCTCTACCGCTTCGACGGATTCCGCTTCCGCCATATCGGCGGCAATGAGCTGGGGTTGCCCGGAAATGCCATCTCCACGCTATATTACGACAAGCGCAACGACAAGCTGTGGATCGGCGCAAAAAGCGGCATCTCGCGCATTGACTGCTCCTCGGGAAAGGTGGAGAAAGTGGAGCTGAAGGATAAGGCTTCCATATTCAACGTGACCGATATCAAAGAGGCTGCCGACGGGGGCATATGGATCGCCAACCATTACAACACTATCGTGCATCTCTCGCCCGACGGACTCGAGACGGTATATTCCGACAGGGAGATAAAAGGCCTTCCCGATTCATTCACCTCTATAGCCGACGACGGGAAGGGACATCTGATACTGGCGCATAATTACGGCGGGATGTCCGTGCTCGACACTGCTACGCGCAAGGTGCGCACCTACAGCCACGACGAGGGGAATCCGAACAGTGTGCCCTTCGGCACGATACACTCCGTGAATATCGATTCTCATAAAAACGTCTGGCTCACCTCCAACCACGGGCTGACGCTTTTCATACCTGAGCGGGAGACTTTCCATACCTTCCGCCATCTGCCCGGTAAGGAGGGATCTCTTGCGGGGGACATGATATTCACTACCGCCGAGGATTCCAAAGGGAACGTTTGGGCCGGATGCGACATGGGGCGCGTCAGCCTGTTCAATCCCTCGGATCTGACGGCAGGTTCTCCCGACGATCTTTCGTTCTCGAATTTCAATATCGGGCCCGACGGGGGGCGCGGCATATCCAACGGCAATGTGCGCTCTATAATGGAAGATTCCTTCGGCAACATGTGGATATGCAATTACGGCACGGGACTCGAATTCATCAGCCATACGAGCTCACCCTTCTCTCAGCTTCCCTATTTCAGCGCCTCGACCGAGGGGTTCGACAACCGTGTGGTATGGTCGGCCTTCACCGACTTCGACGGCACCACTTTTTTAGGGGGCACCAATTCCGTGGCCGTGAGCCGCGGAGGACGCATCGTGGAGGTGGCCGGAATTCCCGAGGGTCTCTCGCGCCCGTATGCGCGGGTGACGACAATAGGCCGAAGCGGTCAGGATGTACTCATCGGCCTATATGACGACGGCCTTCTGCGCCTCGACAGAGGCCCGCGGAGCTTCTATCGCGTGGATACAGGCAACCGCGACTTGGGCATAAACACGATATTCAATGACAAGGCCACCGGCATGACTCTCATCGGCAGCTCTGCGGGTATTCTCGATTATAAGGATGGGAAAGCCTCAGTGCTGAAAGGCCCGGCGCGTATCCTGAACGGCATATCGGTGACAGGACTTGCGCGCGATTCGAGAAACCGGCTTTGGGTCAGCACATTCGGTAACGGCATCTTTGTTTTCGACGGCACGTTCTCCAAAGCCCTTCATATAGGTCCCCGTCAACTCAGAAGCGGTATAGTGAGGAGCCTGTATCGCGATTCGAATGGATGGATATGGATTCTATGTCCGAACACGATTTATGTGGCCAAGGATATGCCGGGCGGAATGAAGATTGTGAGGATGCCTTACGCTTCGTCCGATAATGCCGAGAATTTCCGGGCCGTTATAGAGGACGACAGCGGCAACGTCTGGATATCTGCCGACACGGGTTTGCGGGCGTGGCTGCGACAGAGCGGCGAGTTTAAGGATTTCTCGTCGGGCACGGCACTTCCGAATTTCAACGACCGCGCGGTTACGCGCGACAGCAGCGGGCATATAGTTTTCGGCGGCGGCTCGGGAGCCTGTGTCTTTTCGCCCGACTTCATCCGAATGGAAAGGACGGCGGGACAGGTGCGGATCACCGCTTGCTCCGATATCGGTTCGGAGCAGAGCGAGCCGGAGGCTTCCGGTCTTGGCATCCCCTGCGGGAAGCTGAACATAGGGCAGGATTCATCGGTGAGGATAGAATTCTCAGTGGCCGATTTCGCGCAGTCTCCGCTCGTGGAATATTCGGTGATGCTCGATGGCCTCGACACGGACTGGAGCCGCCCGATGCGCGACAATTATGTGGTTTACCGCAATCTTCCGCCGGGCAAATATACCTTCCGGGTGCGAGGACGCCTTCCGAACGAGGAATGGTCGGACGCGGGGATAGCCTCGATGGGCATCAATGTGGAGCCTCCGATGTGGGGAACATGGTGGGCCAAACTGATATATGCAGTGCTGATCATCGGAGGAGGCCTCCTCTGGGTGAAATATTACAAACGGAGAGTGAACCAGCGGTCGCAGCTGGAGGTGGAGCGCAAAAAGGGAATCGACCAGAATGAGCTCAACGAGGAGCGTCTGCGCTTCTATACCAACATCACTCATGAGCTCCGCACGCCGCTCACGCTCATACTCGGACCTCTCGAAGATCTCATATCCGACGGCGACGCGCCGCCGCGCACCAAGGAGAAGATACGCATAATCCATGCCAGCGCGCTGCGCCTGCTGAACCTTATCAACCAGATTCTGGAATTCCGCAAGACGGAGACGCAGAACAGGCGTCTCTGCGTGAGCCGTCGCAATCTCAGCGAGCATGTCATGGAGATAGCTCTGCGCTATAAGGAGCTGAACCGCAACGGAAAGGTGAAATATATCATCGACGTGGCGAACGACGGGAAGGAGATATGGTTCGACCCCGACGTGATCTCAACCATCATGAACAATCTTCTGAGCAATGCCGTGAAGTATACTCCCGAGGGTTCCGTGAAGATTTCGATGAGTCATGAGGAGGAGGGAGACTGCCGGTATGTCTGCGTGTCGGTGGCCGATACGGGCTATGGTATCGAGCCGGAGGCACTTCCTCATATCTTCGACCGCTATTATCAGGCCAAAGGGAAACATCAGGCTTCGGGCACAGGCATAGGGCTTGCTCTTGTGAAATCGCTTACCGACCTGCATGGAGGTGTGCTCGATGTGGAGAGTTCCCCGGGCAAAGGCACGATATTCACTCTGAAACTTCTTGAAGACAACACATATCCCGATGCCCTCCACAACGATTCGAAGGAGAATCCGGCAGAAGAGGAGACGGCCGAGCCGGAACCGGATATGGCCGATACTCGCCCGACGGTGCTGATAGTGGAAGACAACGCCGACATCCGCGAATATATCCTCGGTTCGCTCGGCAAATCATTCCGTATCATAGAGGCGGAGAACGGCAAGGAGGGACTGCAGTCCGCACTCGAAAACAACCCCGACATCGTGGTCACCGACCTGATGATGCCGGTGATGGACGGCCTCGAACTTCTTTCTAAACTTAAGGGAGACATACGTACGAGCCATATACCGGTTGTGCTGCTCACGGCGCGCGATTCGATGCAGGACAAGGAGAAGGGTTATGAATACGGGGCAGATTCCTATCTGACCAAACCGTTTTCCGCAAAGCTTCTGAACAGCCGTATCAATAATCTTCTGTCGTTGCGCCGCAAGCTGGCGTCGCGTTACGTGAAGGCCGCGGGGACGGCTGCCGATTCAGGAATGGGAGAGGGCGACATAAGAATAAGCCGTCTTGACCGAGAATTCCTCGACAGGTTCACGACACTGGTTATGGAGAACCTCACCAATCCCGAACTCGATATGCCATTCATGCAGGAGAACCTCAACATGAGCCATTCCACGCTTTACCGCAAGGTGAAAGGGCTGACCGGATTTTCCGGCAAAGAGTTCATCCGCAAGCTGCGGCTGCGGCATGTGGTGGAACTTCTCGCCGACGGCTATTCGGTGTCGGAGGCAGCCTATGAAAGCGGCTTCAACGACATGGGATATTTCCGGAGCTGTTTCAAGGAGGAATACGGGATGTCGCCCTCCTCTTACGCGAAGAAGCTGAAACAGGGAGAGAAATAAAATATAAATCTTATAAGTCGTATAAATCTTATAAATCGTATAAATCTTATAAATCTTATAAATCGTATTTTAAAGGATATGAATCTGAACTTAAGGAAAATGATTGTGGCCGGTGTGGCGGCAGTGGTTTCGGTGGCGGCTTTCGCGAAGCCTGCCGATGAGGCCAAGGAGGTGCGCCGCATCATCGACAAGGTAAACACCCACTGGCAGAAAACGAACTCGCCTGAGAAATGGTCGTTCTGGCATGTGGCCGCTTATCACACGGGCAACATGGAGGCCTATAAGCTAACCGGCAATCCCGATTATCTCGACTATTCGGAGAAATGGGCCGAACATAACGGCTGGCAGGGCGCCAAGGAGAAGGACCGTTCGAAATGGAAATACGGCTATGGAGAGAGCGATGACTATGTGCTCTTCGGCGACTGGCAGATATGTTTCCAGACTTATGCCGACCTATACAATATTCTTCCCGACGACCGCCGCATCAGGCGCGCCAAGGAGGTGATGGGCTATGAGATGTCGACTCCGCAGAACGATTACTGGTGGTGGGCCGACGGCCTCTACATGGTGATGCCGGTGATGACGAAGATGTATAACATCACGGGCGACAAGAAATATCTCGAAAAGCTTTATGAGTATATACAGGTGAGCGACAGCATCATGCTCGATAACGAGACAGGACTCTATTTCCGCGACGGCAAGTATGTCTATCCCAAGCATAAGAGCGCGAACGGCAAGAAGGATTTCTGGGCGCGCGGCGACGGCTGGGTGCTTGCCGGTCTGGCCAAGGTGCTTGCGGATCTCCCCAAGGATTATAAAAACCGCCCCTTCTTCGAGAATAAATATCGCAAGCTGGCCGATGCGGTGGTTGCATGTCAGCAGCCGGAGGGTTACTGGACGCGCTCGATGCTCGATCCGGAGCATGCGCCGGGTCCGGAGACCAGCGGCACGGCTTTCTTCACTTATGGCCTGCTCTGGGGCGTGAACAACGGCTATCTGAAAGACCCCAAATATCTTGAAGCTGCCCTCAAAGGCTGGAACTATCTGAAGAACACCGCCCTCCAGAAGGATGGCTCGGTGGGATACGTGCAGCCGATAGGAGAGAAGGCCATTCCGGGACAGGTTGTCGACAAGAAATCGACCTCCGACTTCGGTGTCGGAGCTTTCTTGCTCGCAGCCTGCGAATATGTGCGTTTCCTTGAAAAGGAACAGAACGCCGACCGCAAATACTGGACCGACCTTGCTTATAAAATCGCCTATCCGGTCTTGAGCGAGATGGCAGAGGGAAACCTTCAGAAAAACATGCTTGTGGAGGTTAGCCCCAACTGGGACGGCCGCAACAAGAAAGTGACCTATATGGAGACCTTCGGCCGCCTGATGGCCGGCATCGCTCCCTGGCTTTCGCTCCCCGACGACGAAACCGCCGAGGGGAAACAGCGCAAAGAGCTCCGCGAGCTCGCTCTCAAGAGCTATGCGCATGCCGTAGATCCGGAAAGCCCTGACTATCTCGGCTGGCGAGGTCACGGGCAGGCACTCGTGGACGCCGCTTACGTGGCCGAAAGCTTCATCCGCGCCTACGACGCTCTCTGGAAACCGCTCGACGAAACCACCAAGCAGAGATATATTACGGAATTCACGCAGCTTCGCCACGTCGATCCTCCTTATACCAACTGGTTGCTGTTCTCCTCCACGATTGAGAGTTTTCTTGCCAAGGTTGGCGCTCCCTACGACCAATACCGCGTGAATTCCGCCATCCGCAAAACCGAGGAATGGTATACAGGCGACGGCTGGTATGCCGACGGCCCCGATTTCGCGTTCGACTATTACAGCAGTTATGTTTTTCATCCGATGTATCTGGAGACACTCCAGAACATGAAGGATGCGGGCGCCTACACCCGTATCCATTACCGCAACTATTACGACCAGGCGCTGCGCCGTGCACAGAAATTCGCGCTTGTCTTGGAGCGTCTTATTTCGCCCGAGGGAACATTCCCGGTGTTCGGCCGCTCGATACCCTACCGCATGGCCACGATGCAGCCTCTGGCGCTTATGGCATGGTATGGCAAACTGCCCGAGGGTGTCACCCCGGGCCAGACAAGAGCCGCACTGACAGCCGTGATGCACAACATGTTCGACGGCAAGGACAATTTCAACGAGAAAGGGTATCTGACAATAGGCTTCGCCGGACGTCAGCCCAATGTGGCCGACTGGTATACCAACAACGGATCGCTCTACATGACCTCTCTGGCCTTCATGCCTCTTGGCCTCCCCGCCACGCATCCCTTCTGGAGCGACGCCGCCCAGCCATGGACTTCGCAGAAAGCCTGGGGAGGGAAGCCCTTCCCCAAGGACCACCACTGGGGCGGCGACAAGAAGAAGCTACACGACCTATTCTGACGCTATAAATTCCGAATAAGGATAAGGCATAAAACGACAATCCCCCTTGGATTATACCACGGGGGATTGTTTCATTTTCAATAATCAAATCAGAAGGCGGCGATGGCCATGTCGGTGAGCCATATCCAGAGGGGGCAGAAGCCGATGAAGAGGATTACCGACAAGGTGAGGGAGGATGTGCCGGTTGCCACATAGGTGTTGTATTCATCGGCGATGATGATTCCCGAGAATGCGGGGGGCAGCGCGCAGGCTACTACAAGCATCTTGAGATTCAACGGGTCCATGTGGAACAGGAGTCCGAGCACAAGCACCACTGCGGGCATCACAATCATTTTCATGATCGATCCCAGAATTGCCTGCCAGTTAATGGAGATCTTGATAGCCGAGAGTGTGATACCGGCGGAGAAGACGGCCATCGAAGCGTTGGCTTTGGCGATAAGGTCGAATGAAGGACTCGCCCAATCGGGCCATGGAATACCGACCACTACCCATATCACCGCAAGGATCGGAGCCCAAGCCACGGGTTGCTCAAGGGCATGAAGCACAGGCTTCCATGCGCTTTGCTTCTTTGTATTGCCGGGATTCTGCTTCTCCAAGGAGGCATTCATCAGCGACAATCCTACCGGAATGCCGATTGCGTTGACCACGATACCGACGATTGCCACCACCAGGGCCACCGAGGGGCTTATGCCGAAGATGGGCTCGAGCACGGCGAAACCGAGGAAGCCGATTGTGGGCGACCCGCTGATGAGGGCCGACACGGCGGCGTCGGCGCCCGTATTCTTCTTGAAGCAATACCTGAAGACGAAGTATACCAGCATGAAGCAGGCCATGATGCCGACGGTGGAGACTATCGTGAGCTTGAGGTCCTTGACAAGCATCTCGCGCGAAGCCTGCACGATGGATACGAACAGGGCGGCGGGAAGGGCATAAACAAGCACCACTTTGTTGAACTTTTTGGCGTCCTGGCCGGTGAATGCGCCTTTTTTACCGGAAATGTAGCCGGCGAGCATAACCACGATAATCGGGACGATGGCATACAGTATTACGTGGGAGATATTCATAATGTCCTGATTTTAAAGAACAAAATCCTATACGGTATAATCAATCAGCGGCGTGGGGTTGAGATAGCCGATGTGTCCGCTCTCCTTGCCGGCATCGCCGGCAAGCTGCACGTCGATGATGGCCGGGGCTTTCGAAGCTATCGCCTCCTTGAGAGCCGCGGAGAGTTCATCGGGCGTGGTGACATAATAGTTTGCGGCGCCGAACACTTCCCCCATCTTGTCGTAGCGGGCGGCAAGGTCGAGTGTAGTGGGAGCCGGGTCGTGCTCAATGGCCGGATCGGTCGACGGGTTGACGCCGATGTTGTTGTAGATGCCGCCGTTGTTGAAGACCACGACCGTCACCGGCAGCTTGAAGCGGCAGATGGTGGCGAAGTCCATTCCGGAGAAACCGAAAGCCGAGTCGCCCTCGATGGCAACCACCGATTTGCCGGTGGCCACGGCAGCGCCGATAGCCGAGCCCATCCCCATGCCCATGATGGCCCATGTGGCGCAGTCCACGCGGTGGCGAGGCAGCGACATGTCGATGGAGTCGCGGGTGTCGTCGAGTGTGTTGGCTCCTTCATTGACAAGGATAATGTCGGGGTTGGCCTCTAAAATGGGTTTGACGGCCGATAGGGCGCTCCAATGGTTCATCGGGCTGGCAGAGGCGGCAGTTGCGAGACGTTCGGCGAATTTGGCGTTCTTCACTTTAGTTTCAGCCTGAAGCGAGGCGAGCCAAGCCGGCTCGGCCTGCATCTTCTTTCCCTCCATGCCTGCAAGTATGGCATCGAGCGAGAGGCAGAGGTCGCCAACTACCGGGGCAGCCACCGGCACGTTCACATCTATCTCCTGCGGCTCGACATCGAGCTGTATGAATTTGATTCCGGGGTTCCATTTCCCTTTGCCGAACGATAGCATCCAGTTGAGACGTGCTCCCACAATGAGCACCACATCGGCTTTCTCCATGATTTCCGAGCGGCATGCGAGGGCGCTCATAGGGCCGTTGTCGGGCATAATGCCCTTGGCCATCGACATGGGAAGATAGGGGATGCCGTAGGTTTCGACAAGGCGTCTGATCCGGCCTTCGGCCCGTGCGTATGCCGCGCCTTTGCCGAGCAGGACAGCCGGACGCTTTGCGTTGAGAAGAAGGGAGACGGCACGTGCCACGGCCTCGCTGTTGGGAGCAACGGGGGTGTAGATATCCACGGGTTCATAATATAGTTTCTCGGCTTCGTCGGCATCCATCACTTCGGCGAGTGCCGGGGTTGTCATGTCGATGTATACGCCGCCGGGGCGACCGGAGACAGCCGCACGGTATGCGCGGGCCACGGCCGAGGGAATGTCGCGCGCATGGCTGCAGCGGAAGGCCGCCTTAACGAGGGGGCGCGCAGTGTTGAGCTGGTCGAGCTGTTCGTAGGTGCCCATGTTCATGTCGACCATCGTCGGGTCGGAGGCTCCGGAGATCTGAATCATCGGATAGCAGTTGACCGTAGCATTGGCCGTGGCCGTGAGACCGTTGAGGAATCCGAGTGATGAGACGGTGAGCAAGACGCCGGGCTTTTTGGTGAGATAACCGTGGGTGGCGGCTGCCATGCCAGCCTGCTGCTCGAAGCGGAATCCGACGAATTTCACGCCGACTTTCTGCATGGCGTAGGCCGCTTCCGTCACGGGGATGCCCACGAGCCCGTAGACCGTGTCGAGACCGACACGGTGAAGGGCCTGAGCCAATATATACATGCCCGTTACCTGTTGGGGAAATTCAGGCTTGTTGCTTGTGGAAGTATTCATAACCGATGGATTTACAGATTATTTGGAAGCCGGTTTCTCGGGCATCGGCGCCGTTGTGCCGTTGGCCTTGAAGCGAGCGATGTCGTCGGCGGAATAGCCGAGGCCGGAAAGAACCTCGTCGGTGTTGCCGCCCAAAGTAGGACATGGACCGTAGGTAGGCTGATAATTCGACAATGTGAAGGGGCATCCGACAGTTACGAATTCACCTACTTCTCCGCCTTGGTCGATGCGGACGAGGGTGTTGCCGTCGTAGAGGCTTTCATCCTCCATGGTCTCGCGTGTAGAGAGCACCGGAGCGCACGGCACGCCGTAGGGAGCAAGGAGTTTCACGATCTCGAATTTATCTTTGTCGATGGCCCATTCCTGCACGCGTTTGATAAGCGCGGCTTTGTGGCGGTCGCGGGCGTCGGCGGTGTTGAAGTCGGGGTTGGTGAGCCAGTCTTCGAAGCCGAACGCCTTGCAGGCGAGTTCGAAGTCCTTGGCGCCACGCTGGAAGATTATATACGCATAGGCGTTGTCGTCGGTTTCCCAGCCTTTGCATTTATAGGTCCATCCGAGCACGCCGGAACCCTCCGTATTGCCTGAACGCGGCACGTAGTCGGGGAATTTCTGATCGGGATATTGCGGATATTGCGTGAGATAGCCGATTTTGTTAAGGGTCAGCTGGTCGCGGGTCTTTATGCGGCAGAGGTTCAGGCAGGCGTTGTGCATCGACTGATAGACGAAGCAACCCTCGCCGGTGCGCTCGCGTTGCTGAAGGGCAGCCAGCAGACCGATGAGCAGGTGCATTCCCGTGTTGGAATCGCCGAGAGCGGCTCCCGATTGCGTCGGAATGTTGTATTCCCCTTCGTACCATCCGGTAGTTGTGGCTGCGCAGGCCGTAACCTGAGCGATAGGCTCATAGGCTTTCAGGTCCTTGAAGCGGGATGAGAGAGGGAAGCCTTTGATAGTGCCGTAGATACACCTCGGGTTGAGTTTATGGACCACTTCCCAGCTGAAGCCGAGTTTATCCATAGCTCCGGGGTGAAGGTTTTCTACAAATATGTCGGCTCCCTGAATAAGTTTTGTTAGTATCTCTTTGCCGTCGGGCGTGGCGGCGTCGAGAGCGAGCGATTTCTTGTCGGAGTTGAGCTGCAGGAAGTAGTAGCTCGGGCAGTCAGGGCTGAACTGCAATTCCTTACGGGTGGCGTCGCCTACGCCGGGGCGTTCGATTTTCACAACATCGGCTCCGAGCCAAGCCAGCATCTGAGTACACGACGGACCGGACTGCACGCTTGTGAAGTCCACAACTTTAATTCCTTGAAGGGGTGCGTTATTCATAATTTCTGTATTTTATGGTTTTCTTTAATGGGATAATTAAGGGCAATCGAAACTGCATTCAAATAATTAACACTTCCTTTGCCGCATAGTTCAACGGCGAAGGGAGTGCCGGTAATAGAATCCCGGGGGCATAGCACCGGATTGGCATCATATTTGTTAGATTATGAAAGTATCAAAATTATCAGAATATCAAAATGAAAAAATGAAACGACTGCCATTATATATGATCGCGTTGTTGGCGATATGCTCCTGCAGCAAACCCGACAATGCCAATATCCGCACCGAGCTATTTCAGGAAATCAAGTCGGTCGACAAGATGGTGTTCGCCTCGATGGCGATAACCAAGACCGCGAAAATGGAGAGCTCCGAGTGGTATACCGTCGGCAAACGGATCGCCGTCTATTCCTACGATTCCTATATGCGGGCTTATATAGATCTTTCGGCATTGCAGGTGGATGACCTCAAGTTTGACGAGAGCGCCAAAACCGTGAAGGTCACGCTTCCGCCTGTGGTGACGGGAATCACGGGGCGCGATATGGAGATGCGCAAGGAGTATGAGAACATCGGCATTCTGAGGTCGGATCTCGATTCCAAGGAGCGCGCCGAAATCAAGGAGAAGGCAAACGCTTCGTTCAAAAAGGAAGTTGTGAGCAATCCGATGTTCAAGAGGCAATTGACAGAGGAGGCGAAGCGGAAGGCCCGCAAATATTTCGAGACTCTTTTCGAAGCCAACGGCTACACCGCAATAATTGATTTCAAATAAAACCGGCAACAATGTTAATGTTAAAGACTAAGAAACTCTTCATGATAGCTGTTGCGGCAATAGTCGTGGCGGCACTGGCAACCGCTCTTTATTTCTCTTTCTTCTCGCCAAAGAAAACAATAGAGGTGGATAAGGGGCGCATAAGCAATATAGAGACCATGGCACAATTGTGCGCCATCGATATTTATAGCGAGGTCCCCGTGCTCGACACCATCAACAACAAGGTGATGTTTGCCATCCAGAAGCAGAAGGGGAGCGTCTCTTTCGATCTTGAAAAGATGAAGGTGGATGCCGACGGCGACACCGTGAAAATCACCCTTCCGCCTGAAATTGTGGAACTCTATGAATCGACCGATGATAATTCATGGGAAGTGATCGATACAAAGGCGATTGGACCTCTGGCCATATTCCGCAGCGACAAGTTTACAGCGGAAGAGGAGAATGTGCTGAAGTCGCACATAAAGGAGAATTCCAAGCGACTGCTATACGAAAACGGCACGATAAAGCGAGCTCGCGCGGAGGGGGCGAGAAATCTACGGATTCTCATGGAAAAGGTATATGACAAGCCCGTGAAGGTGATCGACCCCACGCCTCAGGGAACGCTGAAGGTAAATCTTTGATTCTGACGGTCGAAATCTGTAGACTACCGGTTGCCCTGATCCTGATGATGGCGGCGGAAATGATCGCGGTGCACGCGATATACCAGTACAGCGACCATAATCACGAATGCGATAGCGCATAATCCTACGCACCCTCTCAGGAACAGGGTCAATCCCACAAATATATAATTCATCGAGAATAGAAGAACCATCAGGATGATAATTCCCACGCCGATTATTCCCAATGCAGCGTATTTTAATCTCAGGTTGGCATTGGTTTTATATAATTTCTCGATTTCGTTATTCCTCCGCTCCTTATACTTTTCAAGATTTTTTTGCATAATTTTTCAAGATTCTTTTGCATAATATGGCGGTATTTGTCAATATTTTAACACTTACATCGCCGTTATTGTTTCAAGGGCAATGCCCGGGGCATGGATTCGGCATCGGTACAGGCACTTTGGCTGAAGCCCGGGTCAAGGATGCGATCAATTTCCGGGAATGAATCGCGAAAGAGGACCCGAGTTCGGGCATTACGCCGGTGTATGCCGATTGAGCATCAAATCGGTCGGTGTATATGAGGAGGGGAGGACGGGCATAACGCCATAGTGGAGGCCAGCTCACTTTAGGCTCTGTTCCTTAAAATTTCGGAGTCTTAAGGCGATATTCGTTGGGCGTCATGCCTGTTACTTTTTTGAATGTCCGGGTGAGATGATGTGGGTATTTGAATCCGAGTTCGTAGGCGATTTCGCTCACGTTGAGCTCATTCTCGGCAATCAACTCTTTTGCGCGGTCTATGACGTATAGCTGAATGTATTCCTGCGCGGTCTTTCCGAGTTCTTTCTTTATGAGGTCGCCGAAATAGTTTGGCGACAGACACGCCTCACTCGCGCACATCCGGACAGTCGGCAACCCTTCTTCTTTCGCTTTACCGGATTCAAACCATTCGTGAACATTTCTTTCAAAACGGCTCAGAATACTGCGGTTGGGTATCTCGCGGGTTATGAACTGACGGTCGTAGAAACGAGTGCAGTAATTCAGCATTGTCTCTATTGTCGAGGCGATAATCTGCTTGGTGTGTTTGTCGATGGCGTGTTCGAGTTCCGCACCGATCTCTCTGAAACAGTTAAGGATAATCTGCTTCTCACGCTCAGACATGTGCAGGGCCTCATTAGAGGCGTATGAAAAGAAGTTATAGTCCTTCATTCTTCTGGCGAGCGGTGTGCCATACAGCAGATCGGGATGGAACATCAGTGCAAGCCCTCTGGGATTAAGGGTTTCTCCACCGTCATTTACACCGGCGATCTGTCCCGGCGAGATAAACAGCAGAGTGCCTTGCTGATAATCATATTTGCTTCGGCCATATTCGATTGTGCCGCAGTCCAGCTCCTTGTAATATATGCAGTAGAAGCCGAATTCTTTTCGGCAATGTCTGATATTTTTCAATTTCGACAAGTCTGTCATCGACACGAGGGGATGTAATGTCTCGGCGCCGAGCAGTCTGTTGTATTTTTCGATTGTATCGAGTTTTATAATATTGTCGGCCATAAGCGATCGGTTTATATTTTGCAAAATTACTTTTTTTGCGTATCAAAAGCAATATCGTCCATGATGTATGAGTAAGATTGGTAAGCGTTTCGGTAATGCGTGTTATATCTTGAAAGGAAGCTGATTATGTTCTGTAATATAGGTTATCACATCAGTGATTCATGTATTCTCCTGCAACTGATATGAGAGTAATTGTGCATCATCAAAAATTTAGAACAATATGAAAATCATAAACCGCATCATCGCAAGTGCCGCCATACTGCTTTCAGGTATCTTATCGGTAAACGCGCTCGACCTTGTCCCGTCGGGTAAGACAAAAACACTCGTTGCGTATTTTTCGGCAACGGGCAATACCCGCGCAGTCGCAAACCGCATAGCCGAGCTAACCGGTGCAGATATCTATGAGATAGAACCGACCCGCCCTTACGCAGCAAATCCCTATGACGACAGTCAGCTAATCCAGAACGAAGCCTATAACGACTTGCGTCCCTCAGTGGCCAATCTTCCTTCGGCGGAAAACATAGCCCACTATGATACCATATATGTGGGCTCTCCTCTTTGGTGGCATCAGCCGGCGATGGTGGTATGCACATTTCTTGATGCGTATGACCTTTCCGGGAAGGTTGTCGTCCCCTTCATGACCTATGGCGCCACTACATATCTCAACGAGGGTATGCAGAAGCTGTTTAAGTGTACTCCCAATTCCATACATGTTCCCGCAGAACTGCCTGAAGATATAGATCCCGACAATATCAGGCAACCGCAAAATGATGACGACGGAATTGATGTTCCCAATCGTGCGTCGCAAGTAGAGGAATGGCTTGGTGATATGAGCAATGTGACGCCGGAGCAGGCGGCAAAACTTCCGTTCGACCTATATCGCGACGGTTATGATTATTATATCGTGAGCTGTGCCCATCCCAATTCCACCTTCTGTTATACAAAGAGCAGTCTTGTCGATCTTATGGGTTGGGATGCCTCTGCAGGGATGGAGCTCATCTGCGCTCCGCTTCTAATGATTGCCGGAGGAGCCGCCGATACATTGTATATGACCGAACAATGCTTCAGCAAGGAGTCTAAGTGGCCCGCAGCCTTGACGATGCGCTCGGCAGAGCCTCTTGAGGCGGTATGAGCAAAATGGCATCGGCAAATTGGCGAATTACGTTGTAAATCGCTGATTTGCCGATTATTTTTCTTAACTTTGCGTTTGCAATCGAGATACCAATGAACGAAATAGACAGTAACAATAGCAACTTGCAGTCTGATAAAGAGAATGAGATAATCCTTTATCAGCCTGATTCTACTCTGTCGTTGGATGTCAGAGTGGAGAATGAGACTGTGTGGCTGAATCGAAATCAGATAGCAACGCTATTTGACCGAGATGTCAAAACCATAGGCAAACACATCAACAATGCGCTTAAAGAGGAATTGGATGGACTTTCAGTTATCGCAAAATTTGCGACAACTGCATCTGATGGCAAGACTTATCAGGTCGAATACTATAATATAGAGATGATTACCTCTATCGGATATAGGGTAAAATCCAAACGTGGAGTCCAATTCAGAGTCTGGGCAAACAAGATATTGAAAGATTATCTACTTCGTGGATATAGCGTCAATCAGCGATTGCTCTACATGGAGAGCCGCATCGACCGACGCTTGCTGGAACATGATAAAAGGCTCGATGATCTGACTGACAAGGTTGATTTCTTCCTCCGCACATCCCTCCCTCCAAAAGAAGGTGTGTTCTTCAACGGACAGATATTTGACGCGCATGAATTTATCTGCCGTCTTATCAAGAGTGCAAATAAAAGGATTATTCTTATTGACAACTATGTCGATGAATCAGTGTTAGTCCAGCTTGATAATCGTAATGCAGATGTGTCAGCGTTGATATATACCGCAGAGATAAGTCGCACATTCCGTCAAAGCATCAACAGGCATAACCGTCAGTATGCGCCCATAGATGTAAGGACAGCTGAGAGAATCCATGACCGATTCCTGATTATTGATAATACGCTTTATCATATAGGGGCATCCATAAAAGACCTTGGCAAGAAGCTTTTCGCATTCTCACAACTGGAAATTTCCCCGGATTATATTCTCGCTAATATTTGAGGTGGCAAGTTGCAACCTTAAAAAGACATCTTATAAAGCTCTGCTTCGGCAGGGCTTTTCTTGTTTCCGACATTCTAAAATTGTCCATAAGTGTTTAAGACCGCTTATGGGTGGTAGTGAGCTACCACCTGTTTACCACTCAAAAAATCGAGTACCACTCACGGAATTTAGCTTATAATTATAGCTAATACGCTGAAAAACAGTATTAGAATCCACGTTGAAAAAATTTTATTTTTATATGCATTTTCCTGATTTTTACCACTGGGATACCACTCAAATCATGTGTTGACTTTGCATTGTCGAGGAACAATTCCCGATGCCTCTCAACGGAGCAATCTTTATTATTTGCCTGTGCCAAAACGCGAGGTATCAAAGCTTGTGTCTTTAGGCTTGAAACCGTTGAATCGCCAAATGAATGTCAGTTTGAGATTCCGGGACATATCACGGACTTTCATCCGATAGTCCTGGCCTGCATGGTTGATGGTCATGGTCGGCGACCATTTGTTGAATATATCATCGGCTTTCAGATCCAGCTCACAGCAGCGTTTCTTTCCGAACTGCCACTTGATTCCAGCATCCACTTTCCATATATCCGAAAGGTCGGCAATGCCTTGCAATGATGGCGAGATATAACTGAAATCCAAAGAAACGGAGAGGGGACTGTTCTGACTGAACTTGAAGGTGTTGTTAAGCGAGCCATAGAAAATCCATTTGCTTTTGTCGAAACTTATGTCATGGAAATTATCGGCTTTTTCTCGTTGATTGAATATGTTGGCTGTGGCTGATGCGTTCCAGATGGAACCGATACCGAAAGGCGCGTAGAGGCTAAGACCAACCACCCGCTTGTAGTTCATATTTATGGTCTGATAGATGAGGTTGAGAGCATCAGGCGATTGATAAGGTAGTTGCACAGTAGCTTTGTCGCCATACTGAAAATAGAGGGTCGCAACATATTTCTGCCTTAGAATGTAGTTGAATTGCGCATCGTACTGGATATATGGCTGTAATTCCGGATTGCCGATAACGGTTGAATAATCGTTGATGTGGCTCGTGCCACCATGAAGTTCCCAATATGACGGATAGATGCGTTGCGTGCTGAGATTAAGTTGGAATATGCTTTTCGGTGTCTTATAGTAAGTTGCTCCGAATTGAGGAATGAAATTCCAGTTGTGCTGATATTTATTGTTATAATACTCACCCTTTGCCGAGACATTGAAAGACAGGCCCCAATCAAACGACCGTTGTGTACCGACATAAAAACTCGCCACATCTTCGATGAGAATATCATCGAAATCAGGATTAGAGGATAATTCATAATGTTGCGAGCTATTGTCTTCCGAGTGCTGATATTCCGCACCATAGTTCAGTTGCCATTTACCAATCATATGCTGTTGGTCAATATATAAATGCCATCGGTTTATCTCCTGATGGTTTTCTGAGCCAAGCAGATAATCGGCATCCTTAAACAATGACTGTGAACGGTTCTCGGAATAGCGGGTATAGTCACCGCCGACAGTCATGCCGAACGGTGCTGTGTAACGCAGGGCTATATTATGATAACCGATAGGCGACAGCATCTTGTAGGCATTTGTAAAGTTGCCCAAGGTACCTGATGAGAGTCCCCAGCTCTTTGAGTCGGAGATTATCTGACCGTTGTAAGTGACTTTGAGCGTTTTCCATGAAGCGGAGGCAAATATGGTATTGCTCCAGTTCTGACCGATGCGGCGCATGTCATCCTCAATCACAGTCCTCTTACCATTATAAAGATGATTCGACCATGTTTCCTCACGGCTCCACGATTTACTGCGCGTTAGACTATAGTTTATGTCGAAAGTCCAGTCCTTTATAGCGTATGTGGCTGCAAGAACTCCGCCATACGAGCCATAGTGCGCCTGATTGTATCCGGCTCGCACCTGACCCTGAAGCCCGTCAAGAGGCGTGAGCGTTTTCAGAACTACATTGATTACTGCACCATTGACATGATATTTAGCAGGAGCGGAATACATAATCTCCACGTTTTTCAGTCTATCAACCGGAGTGTTGTATAGAAGTTGATAAAGATTCCGGAGCGGCATATTAGTAAGCTCTCCATTGAGAATAATGGTGACATTTGAGGCTCCTGTAAGCCCTATCATTCCATTGTTATTCGTGACACCTGGTAAATAGCCGAGAGCTTCAAGTATACTGTTAACCGGTTTGTCCTTGACTATTCCGGGGAGGTCAACAACCATAATTCCGTCTTCCCCCCTGACCTGTGGTTTCTCACCTTTTACAACAACTTCATCGAGTTGTTGGGAAGAAATCGTATCGGGCTCCACTGTCCGGGCATAGGAAGCTATGCTATGTAGGATTGCTATGATAAGAAATGCTTTTTTCATTGCGAATATTTTTCTGATGCAAAATTACCTATATTTATATTCAACCTCACTATAACCAACCTTATTTAGTCTTAAATGCTCCCTTATTTAGTCTTAAATCGAAGCTATCCTAATCGATTGTACGACGGATTATTAGTAAATTTGCGGAGATTAATGATTTTTACATGAGACCGCGCGCTCTCCGTGATTGCAGATATGAAACGTTTTAAGACTATATCGACCACGTTTATTATTGTCATTGCAGTCATTTTCGGCTGTAATGTCTATTATCTCATATCCATTTATAATTCTATTAGGTCCAATGTTGAGCGGGATGTGATGACGGCTTTGGCTGATGCCGATATTGATGACCTGATGTATCGTGCAGGCAGAGCGCAAGCATTAGCCTCAAATGTAGAGGTACAGCAGGATATTGAAGAATACAATGCACCCAGAAAAGCCGAGGCATCTACATATAGGGATGGAAACGGTCAGCTTATTTCTGTCAGGACCGAGGCTGACGGTACAGTTGTCGAAGAACGGGCTAAACTATCGGAAAACAGTCCATACTCCAATCAGATGGTTGATGCAATGAGCCGGCAGTTTCACGCAATAATGGATAAATATATCCCTTATGACATGGCAGTAATGGATAGTGTTTTACGCAATCAGCTATCTCACAGGTTCATTTATCCCGATTTCTTGTGTGTGGAGGTTGTCAATAGCAAGGATTCTGTAATTTGCGCTAATGCCAAATACAACGGAGAATCAGGATTGGATTCATACCGCTATTCTATCAACCCTGACGAGGGAATATATTATAAGGTATATATGACACCTTTGACCAACCATATCGTTTCGGAGATGTCAGGCGTTATTATAACCGTTTTCCTTCTTTTGATCGCATTTACATTGGCGTTTTGGTATCTGTTCCACACAGTATCGAAAATGAGGACAATTGAGGAAATGAAAGATGACTTTGTCAGCAATATGACGCATGAACTGAAAACGCCCATCGCCATCGCTTATTCGGCTAACGATGCACTGCTCAATTATGATACCGGCAATGACCCGCAGAAAAAAATGACATATCTGAAAATAGCCAACAAACAGCTTAAACGGCTCGGCGAACTGGTAGAGAATATCCTTGCGATGAGTATGGAGCGGCGAAAAACAATGAAGCTAAAACCTGAGAGAGTCCTGTTGAGGCCTTTTATTGAAGAAATAGCCACTGCTCAGCGTATGAGAGGTGATAAGAAGATAACAATAAATGTAGATGTAGATGAGGATGTTTCGATAGAAGCTGAAAAGACACACCTGTCAAATATACTGAACAATTTGATTGACAATGCCATCAAATATTCAGGCAGCAGTGTTGAAATAACCATATCCGGCAACGAGAGTGAAATCTCTGTTTCAGACAACGGCATCGGCATTCCTGCCAAGTCTATTCCGTATTTGTTTAACAAATTCTATCGTGTCCCACACGGCAACCGACAGGATGTCAGAGGGTACGGTATAGGGTTATACTATGTAAAGAGCATACTTGATAAAATGGGTTGGAGTATTGATGTCAAGAGCAAAGAAAGAGAAGGCTCGGTATTCACAATTAAAATCTTCAACGATGGGCAATAAGATATTATTTGTAGAGGATGAAGAAGATCTCACTCTGATTGTCGCCGACACTCTGCGTGGACAAGGATACTGGGTTGTCACGGCAGCCGACGGAATAGCCGGACTTGAAAAATTCAAGTCCGAAGGAGCTGATATTGTTGTCGCTGATGTAATGATGCCTAAGATGGACGGTTTTTCGATGGCGAAGGAGATAAGGAAGTTATCGCCGACGGTTCCTCTGCTCTTTCTCACAGCCAAAAGTACGATTGATGATGTTGAGGAAGGATTTGAAATCGGAGCCAATGACTATCTCAAAAAGCCGTTTGAACTGCGCGAATTGATAGTGAGAATAAAGGCTCTGCTCCGCCGATTCAACACTAACCGAGGCGAGGACTTAAAATATCCACTTGGCTGTTATATGTTCAATGTCAGTACCCAAACTCTTTTCCAGAGTGGGCAAAGTGTAGAGTTGTCGCACTTCGAAGCCAAAATACTTGAACTGTTAGCAACCAATATTGGGAAAACAGTAGATGCTTCGGAACTGATGTTTGCTGTATGGCAACGAGACGAGCCAAGCAACCGCAATTCACTTCACGGTTATATACACAAGCTACGTCAGGCACTGCGCCATGACCCATCAATCTCAATAATAAATCAACGTGGCTTCGGATATATGCTGACAATCAAAAATTGAGTTCAGCCGATATGTGCAGCGCACGCTCGGCCTCAACCCATCTCAATATCGCGAATAGCGTTTCCAGGAATTTCAAGGAACGGGGCCTTTGAGATTGCGCTCTAAAGATGTGATCAATTTCCGGGAATGAATCACGAAAGAGGACCCGAGTTCGGGCATTACGCCGGTGTATGCCGATTGAAAATCCGTGCTACCTAATGGCTGTTCTTCCTAATCTGCTCTTTCCTGAATTTGGCCCAGTTGTTATTGAAATTTTTATGTGATTTAAAAAATGTGATTCCGGTTGCCTGTTTCAGCAGGAGAAGGGCACGGCGCCCGATTCTGAGATTCCGGCGTCCGGAGTTGCTTCCCATCAATCTGTGGTCGGGTATGAAATCTAATCTTATTTTGTGTTTATCAAGAAGATCCACACGTTCAACAAGGTCGAGAATGGCGGGTGACAGTTGAGGTGCATCCATAGGCTCGTATATTCCGATTTCATCAACATCAAAGTCTCTTTTCTCCCATTTCTTCGCTTCCTTGACGGTAATGTATTCTTTATCCAAAATGTAAACTTCAGCATTTGTGCTTACGAAGAAGGGTTCGTTAATCTTATTGAACCGGAACATTTCTCGCCCTCTACCTTTTGATTCAATAGAAAACGAATATCCATCCAGGTCGAATCCGGATAATGAGTTTCCCTCGATATTATCGTAGTTGAATGATACTTTAAACTTATTGTAATCAAGACCTCTTCTAAAAAAGTATGCAAGTTTCGGAACCCATTTACGGCTTATTGTATCTGCCAAAACATCAATATCGATCCGAATACGGTCATTGTTCCTGCGCCATATTTCAGTCGGGTTGTATTTGCCGAACAATGTATCTGCGGAGATCCGAGAGCTTTTAATTCGCATCGGCATTGATACTTCCGGAGGTATGGCAATCCAGTCGGACCAGGTGAAATGATGTTGGCTTGTGTCGCTGACACTGTCAAGGCCATTATTGTTTGTGAATCTGTAATAAGATTTGCATGTCAATACTCTGGGAGAAGACCATCCGTCGAATTTTACTTTGTTGTCGGAAGGCAGCATATAATCCACCATTTTTTCTCTAAAAAGAAAAATCGTATCGGTATATGTGGAAAGAGTAGAATATTCTCTGACGTAAGCTAATATATGAAGCACGCGATGCCTGCTTGATTCAACAATCATTTCCGGCAGTTCAGACACACTCTCGGAAAGAAAAATGGTATCGTTACAGCCATACATAACAGACTTGTCGTTAAAGCCCAGATAACGGACCGTGATTGGATAACGGCTACGTGCTATCTTAGGTATTACTCCTTTGCTGTTGCTCAGGCCAACCGGAGTGCCATCCTTATCATATATCGACGCATTTGGCAGAGCGACATTGGTGGCGGAATCCACAACAATTACTTCAGAGGCCCATAACTCCATTGAAATGATGGAGAATAGGAGCGATAATGCTGTCGTAAAATATCGTATCGCCATTTACTGTAATATTTTTCATCAAAAATAGTATAATTTGAGAAAAATACCGGATTTCCGACATCAGTTTCTTCTATATTTTGACATTTCCGGTAATTTTTGCGTAAATTCGCGTATAAAGAATATGTTTGAGTCTAAAGAAAAGGGCAATGAGTTGGTATATTTGGATGCCGATAGTGGCAGGGATAGTCGGAGGCTTAGTAGGCGGTCGCTATTATAATAAGAAGAATCAAAAGAATAATAAAACTTCAAAATAGTCCGTCATGGGATAAGGAACGATGCCTTAATCTCCCGAATTATTCATAATACGCAAATAAAGAAATATGTGTAAATTTGCACCATGAAATCACAAATAAAACGCTTCTTCGGAGTATTCATTTTCGTATTGATGTCATTCAACGCAAATGCAAGAATGATAAAAGATACACCTGTTGGAGAAATACCATTTGCCATAGCCGGAGACAGCCGTATATACGTTACCGCCTTTGTAAATGGGTCTGATTCTCTACGATTCCTCGTTGACACCGGTGCATCTTCAATAGTTCTTAACACAAACTCTCCAAAACTCAAAGGTTTTATTCACGACGGAGAAGCTGCTGATAATTTGGGAACTTCCGGCGAAAATTCCATACGGTACAGCAACGACAATTCTGTCAAAGTCGGTTCTATACAATATGACAAAGCCGGGTGCGCACACATACCGTACCCACCCGAATATTGGGATGGAGTTTTCGGTCTCAACGGATTGTCTGCCTTCAATATTGAAATAAATTATGACGATTTCAAAATATATTGCTATCCCAAAGACACTTTCAATTTTGATAATTCCTATGTGTCAATTCCTTTTGTATATAAATATGATGTGCCGTTTATCAATCTTAATGTCAAGCTGAATGGTAGAACTCATAATCTTCTACTTGAAGTAGATACCGGTTCCGACCGCATAATAGACTTAAATACCCCCTTCGTAAATAAATACAATCTTCTTGAAACACAAAAACCTTTTGCGATTTCTCGCATTGCAAGTTCAGACGGAGGTAGCGGCGAATTGAAAAATGTATTTTTCGATGAAGTGATTGTCGGCCCTTATATAATGCCCAAAATAGCGGGAGCATTCTCTACTCTAACAACTGGAATGCAAAGCAAAGAAGATATTGACGGCATGATTGGCAATAATTTTCTTAAGCGGTTTAACATTGTTATTGATTTCAAGAATAACAATCTTTATCTACAACCGAACAATTTCTACTATACCCCGTTTTATGATTTTCTTGTAAAATAGGCGTCTTTTCGCGCACATCATACGGTCCATAACTTCGCTACATAAATCAGCAAGTTATGGACTTATCTTTTTCCGACCTCAATTTTAACCCCGTCGAGACACTTCCGGGCTTCGAGGCCTGCGCCGCGTTCACTGTCAACTCGGCTTCCGTGTTCAAAGAAGACGTTGGCATGGTGCCTACCATCGTTGACGATACGCTGTAAGTCGCTGACTTGCCTATTCTTTATCGTAACTTTGCATTTGAAATCAAGTCACCAATGAATGTTCAGAGGGTAAAGCGTAATAATTTCAATTCCGATGATGTTTCGGCGGCGGATATCAACCAGCTGCTTGTGAAAATCGCATCTGCTGTTGACGATGTTGCTCAGCTTGAACTCCGGGAGGAAGAAGTTACACCCACAACTGTCAGGGATGAGCTAAAACGGATACTCAATGAGGAGAAATCAACGATGATTTGCTTGCCCGGTTTGAATTGTTTTTGATTAGCAAGGGGCTATCGAACAATTATTGTTATAAGTCCATGAAGGATATCAAAACATTCTTTAATTGGGCGACCAAGAGGGGCTTTAATAAGAATATAGCATATCAGTCGTATCCACAGAGATTCAGCGATGAGACTAAATCGGACAGCACAATTAACCTCTATGCGTTGAGCGAAGAAGA
>ERZ838577.196-NODE-196-length-103387-cov-24.950306_pt1 | contig 103387 bp, 67 predicted proteins | sample MGYA00519682_ERZ838577 | MGnify/ENA primary metagenome ERZ838577 (study PRJEB31850, sample SAMEA3708838) | human gut metagenome | biome: human gut; feature: human-associated habitat; material: faeces | place: China | collected 2014 ... | reverse complement strand
ATTACACTGGTTTTTTAATTGTTAAAACAGTGTAAAGTAAATCTGTATTAAGACAATTGGCGGTTAATAAACATTAAAAGCATAGCGCCCGGACGTTTTTATATGTATATTTGCATCATGGTTCCGCACGTGGCGCAATGGCCCTGCGGAATACACAGAGAAACCTAATCAAAACCGACTAACCACCCAACAGCCATGACGACAAGACCATTCTGCATAGCCCTGGCACTCGCCGCATGCCTCACCTGCCGCGCCCAACTGACCATTGAGCAGTGCTACGAAAAGGCAAGGGCCAACTACCCGCTCATAAAACGATACTCGCTGATAAACAAGACCGAGGGCATCGACCTGGCACGCGCAGCCAAGGGCTACCTGCCGCAGCTGGCCCTGTCGGCCCAGGCGTCGGTGCAGAGCGACGTGACCGACATACCCATCGACCTGGGCAGCATAGGCGTGGACGGCATAGAGATACCCACCATGAGCCGCGACCAGTACAAGGCCACCATCGACCTGAGCCAGTCGATATGGGACGGGGGCAACATCAGCTCGCGGCGAAAGGCGGTGCGCGCACAGGCAGAGGCCGACAGGCGGCAGACCGACGTGAGCCTCTACGCGGTGAACGCACGGGTGAACAGGGTGTTCTTCGGCCTGCTGCTCGTCGATGCGCAACTGGGGCAGAACCGCCTGCTGCAAGACGAGCTGGCCAGCAACTGCCGGAGGGTTGAAGCCTGCATGGCCGGCGGACTGGCCAACCAGTCGGACGCCGACGCGCTGCACGTAGACCTGGCCAGGGCCAGGCAGGCCGAGGCGCAGCTGAAGGCCACCAGGGCCGGGCTCGGGGCCATGCTCTCGCTGCTCATAGGCGAGCCCGTGGACAGCACAACGCAACTGGCCCGGCCCACAGGCGCGACGCCGCCGACGGCCACAGCCAACCGCCGCCCCGAACTGTCGCTCTACGACGCGCAGGCCGCGGCGCTGCGCACACAGGGCTCGGCCATAACCGCCGGGCTCATGCCGCGCCTCAGCCTGTTTGCCACAGGGGGCTACGGCAAGCCCGGGCTCGACATGTTCGACGACCGCTTCAGGCTGTTCGGCATAGCCGGCGTGAGGCTGCAGTGGAACATAGGGGCCCTGTATACGGCCAAGGCCGACCGGCGCCGCATAGAGACGGGCATCGACGAGGTGGCAAACAGGCGCGAGGCATTTGTCTTCGACACCGCCCTCGACACGGCGCAACGCTCGGCCGAGATAAGGAAATACGACGAGATGATAGGCTACGACGACGAGATAATACGCCTCAGGCGAAGCGTCAAGCAGGCATCGGTGGCAAAGATGGAGCGGGGAACGATATCGGGCACCGACCTGGCCACCGACATCAACGCCGAGCACGCTGCCGTGCAAGACAAGATTCTGCACGAGACGCAGCGGCTCGAAGCCATCTACAACCTGAAGTTTGCAACCAACAACTAACGCACAACGACTATGAGACCATCAGCGTTTTTGGCACTTGCGGCGGCCCTGGCCGCGGCATCGTGCAGCAACGGCGGCGACGGCCACGACGCCTCGGGCGTGTTCGAGACCACCGAAGTGACAGTGTCGGCCCGGGGGGCCGGCGAGATTATGCGCCTCGACGCCGAAGAGGGGCAGACACTGAGCGCCGGGCAGACCGTGGGCCAGATTGACACCGTGCAGCTGTCGCTCAAGAGAGCCGAGCTCGAAGCGTCGCTCCAGGCTGCCGACAGCCGCCGCTACAACGTGGCAAGGCAGGTGGCGGCACTGCGCAGCGAGATAGCCACGGCCGAGCGGGAGAGGCGGCGCTTCGAGGCGCTCGTGGCCCAAAAGGCGGCCAACGCCAAGCAACTCGACGACATCAACGCCCGGCTCGACGCGCTAAGGGCGCAACTCAAGGCGCAGCAAGAGACGCTCGAAAAGGGCAACAGCGGCGCCGGAGCGCAGGCCAGGGCCATCGAGGCGCAGATAGCCCAGGTGGAAGACCGCATGGCCAAGTGTGCCATTGTGTGCCCTACGGGCGGCACCGTGCTGGCCAAGTATGCCGAGCGGGGCGAGCTGGCGGCCGAGGGGCGCAGCCTGTTCACCGTGGGCGACATCTCGCGGATGCGCCTGCGGGCCTATGTGACGGCCCCGCAGCTCACCCGCATCAAGATTGGCCAGAAGGTAAAGGTGTATGCCGACGACGGCGAGAGCGGCAGCCGCGAATACGGGGGCGTGGTGGAATGGATATCCGACAAGGCCGAGTTTACGCCCAAGACCATACAGACGCGCGACGAGCGGGCCAACCTTGTGTATGCCATCAAGGTGGCAGTGAAAAACGACGGATACATAAAGAGGGGCATGTACGGCGAGGTTGACTTCTGAACGGAGGCCCCCGCGGGATGCGCCACAGGCCGCGACGCGGCACCAAACACGCAACAGACAATGAGCAGACACAGTGTAGTGGTTGACCACATAGCCAAGAGCTACGGCCGGGTGAAGGCCGTCGGCAACCTGAGCCTCGACGTTGGCCGGGGCGAACTCTTCGGTATCATCGGCCCCGACGGGGCCGGCAAGACAACGCTGTTCAGGATATTGGCCACGCTGATGCTGCCCGACAGCGGGCGGGCAACCGTGGGCGGGCTCGACGTGGTGGCCGACTACCGGGCCGTCAGGGGCATCATCGGCTACATGCCGGGGCGGTTTTCGCTATACCCCGACCTGATAGTAGAGGAAAACCTCGAGTTCTTCGCAACGGTGTTCGGCACCACCGTCGAGGCCAACCGCCACCTGGTGGACGACATCTACCGCCAGATAGAGCCGTTCAGGAAGCGCCCCGCCGGCAAGCTGTCGGGCGGCATGAAGCAGAAACTGGCCCTGAGCTGCGCGCTGATACACAAGCCCGAGGTGCTGCTGCTCGACGAACCGACCACCGGCGTCGACCCCGTCTCGCGCAAGGAGTTCTGGGCCATGCTGCTGAAACTGCGCAACGAGGGCATAACGATACTCGTGTCGACACCCTACATGGACGAGGCCACGCTCTGCGACCGCATCGCGCTGGTCAAAGACGGCTCGCTGCTGGGCACCGACACGCCCGGGGGCATTGTAGGCCGATACCCCACGGCGCTCTACGCCGTGCGCTCCGCCGACATGCACAGGCTCATGGCCGACCTGGCCGGCTACCCCGGGGCGGCATCGGCCTTCTCGTTCGGCGACGCGTTCCACGTGACGCTGGCACCGGGCACGGCCCCCGCCGACCTGCAAAGCCACCTTGCCGCGCTGGGGCACAAGGCCGTATGCATAGAGCAGACGGCCCCCACGGTGGAGGACTGCTTCATGCTTTTGAGCCAAAAAGAGGAATGACACGGATGAGAGAGACAGTGATTCACACAGACAGGCTGACCAAGCGGTTCGGCAACTTCACCGCCGTCGACCACATATCGTTCGACGTCGGGCGAGGCGAGATATTCGGATTCCTCGGCGCCAACGGCGCCGGCAAGACCACGGCCATGCGGATGCTCTGCGGACTGAGCCGCCCGACGGAGGGCAGCGGCAGCGTGGCGGGATACGACATAGCCACGCAACCGGAGATGGTTAAGCGCAACATAGGCTACATGAGCCAGCGTTTCTCGCTCTACGAAGACCTGAAGGTGTGGGAGAACCTGAGGCTGTTCGGGGGCATCTACGGCCTCGGCGCACGCCAAACGGCCACAAAGACCGACGAGATGCTATGCAGGCTGGGCCTCGAAGGCGAGCGCGACACGCTCGTAAAGGCCCTGCCGCTGGGCTGGAAACAGAAGCTGGCGTTCTCTGTTGCCATATTCCACAAGCCTCGGGTGGTGTTTCTCGACGAGCCCACGGGGGGCGTCGACCCGGCTGCCCGACGCCGTTTCTGGGAACTGATATACAGCGCCGCCGACAGCGGGATAACCGTATTCGTGACCACCCACTACATGGACGAGGCCGAATACTGCGACCGCGTGAGCATAATGGTGGACGGACGGATAGAGGCCCTCGACAGGCCCGCCGCACTGAAACGGCAATTCGAGGCGCCCACCATGGACGAGGTGTTCCGCCGACTGGCCCGCAAGGCCACACGGCAGTCTGACTGACAACCATCAAAACCTACAAGATGAGACAGTTCAAGTCATTCGTCAAGAAAGAGTTTCTGCAGATATTCCGCGACAGGCGCACGCTGCTCATACTGCTGGCCATGCCGCTCGTGCTGGTGATGGCCCTGGGATACGCCATCAAGACCGAGCTTAACAACGCGCGCATGGCTGTGTTCGACGCATCGAAAGACGCCCGGACGCTGCGCATAAAAGAGGCTTTCAGGGCCAGCAAGTGGTTTACCATAGTCGAGGAAGCGCCGACAATGGCACGCATCGACGAGCTTTTCAGCCGCGGAGAGATAAGCATGGCGCTCGTGTTCGGCCCCGACTTTGCCGCCACCATGGGCAAGCCAGCGGGAGAAACGGCCATACAGGTGATTGCCGACGGCACCGACCCCAACCAGGCGGCCATGCTCACGGCCTACGCACAGGGCGTGATGGCCACGGCCACTGGGGCCGGAGGGGGCATAGGCATACACACGCGGATGCTCTACAACCCACAGCAGAAAAGCTCATACAACTTCGTACCGGGCGTGATGGGCCTCGTGCTGATGCTCATCTGCGCCATGATGACATCGGTGGCCATAGTGCGCGAGAAGGAGACGGGCACCATGGAGGTGCTCCTGGCCTCGCCCATGAAGCCGCTGCACATCATACTCTCGAAGATGGCGCCATACTTCACGCTCTCGGTGGTCAACATAGTCACGGTGCTCTTGCTGGCGGTCTTCGTCATGGGAGTGCCCATACGCGGCAGTATAGCGTGGCTTTCGGTGGCCTCGGTGCTGTTCATCGTGGTGGCGCTGGCGCTCGGGCTGCTCATCTCGACGCTCGTAGACAGGCAGATGTCGGCCCTGCTCGTGTCGGGCATTGGGCTGATGATGCCCACGCTGGTGTTCTCGGGGCTCATCTTCCCGATAGAGAACATGCCGGCGGCGCTGCGCTGGATATCCGACATAATACCCGCACGGTGGTACATCTCGGCCGTGCGCAAGATAATGATCGAGGGCACCGGGCCCGAGTCGTTTGCCAAGGAACTGTGCATCATAGCGCTCATGGCGGTGGTGCTCATGGCTGCCGCCATGAAGAAATTCAAGGTGAGGCTGTGCTGAACGGCACCCGGGCCGCACTGACGGGCCGCAAGCCGCCAAGCCGCAGCGGCAAGGCTGCAGCGCAGGACGGCAACAACTAACCACAACAATAGCCAACTATGCTCAAGTATCTACTGGAAAAAGAGTTCAAGCAGATTGTCCGCAACACCTTCCTGTCGAAGATGATGGTCATCCTTCCTATCATGACCATAGTGGTGTTCCCCTATGTCACCAGCCAGGAAGTGACCGACGTGAAGGTCTGCATCGTCGACAACGACCGCAGCCAGGCCTCGCAAAGGCTCGCGCAGAAGGTGGAGGCGTCGGGCTGCTTCAGCGTCGCGGGCTACGAGCCCACCTACGGCGAGGCCATGAAGGGCATCGAGGAGGGCTCGGCCGACATCGTGCTCGAGATACCGCGGGGCTTCGCCAAGAGCCGCGGCCGGGGCGAAGAGCCGCAGGTGACGGTGGCGGCCAACTCGGTGAACGGTGTGCGCGGCGGCCTCGGATCGCAATACCTGTCGGCCGTCATTGCCGCCTTTGCCGCCGAAGAGGGCGGCAGCGAAGCCCGGGCGGCGCAAGGGATGGCGGCCGGGGCCGGCCCGGCCACGCTCTACCGATACAACCCCACGCTCGACTACAAGGTGTTCATGGTGCCCGGACTGATTGCCGTGCTCATCACGCTGCTGTGCTGCGCCCTGACGGCACTCAACATTGTGGGCGAGAAAGAGGCCGGGACGATTGAGCAAATCAACGTGACGCCGGTGCCGAAGAGCCTGTTCATACTGGCCAAGCTGATGCCAAACTGGGCCATAGGGCTGCTCTCGCTCTCGTTCGGCGTTGCCTTTGCGTGGGCCGTCCACGGCATCTCGCCGCTGCAAGGGCTGCCGTCGATAGTGCTCTTCTCGGCCGTCTACATACTCGTGGCGTCGGCCATGGGCATGGTGATATCCAACTATTCAGACACCATGCAGCAGGCCATGTTCCTCATGTTCTTCTTCCTGATACTGATGATGCTAACGTGCGGACTGTTCACTCCCATCGAGAGCATGCCCGAATGGGCGCAGAAGATAACCACGCTAAACCCCATGAGATACTTCACGAGGGCCATGAGGCTGGCCTACCTGCGCGGAAGCTCGCCGGCGGAGCTGGCCCGCGAACTGATGTGGCTGGGCGGATTTGCCGTAGTGCTGAACGCCTGGGCCGTGGCAAGCTACAAGAAGAGCAACTGACGCGCGGCCACGCCGGCCTTGGCGGCGAACGCCAAAAAGTGGGCGCGCGGCCCTTGCACATCGGCGGAAAATGAGTAACTTTGCCGCCCGAAAGCCGGAGGCGGCAACAGGCCGCGGCGGCAAGCCTACGCAACCAACCACAGACAAGCAACAATGAACATACCACCTATCATCCAAGTGGGCGACGTGCTCGTGTCGCCCGACGTATTCACAGAATGCTTCTGCTGCGACCTCGACGCATGCCACGGCGCATGCTGCGTGGAAGGCGACGCCGGGGCGCCCGTGACGCTCGACGAGATTGCGGCCATGGAAGACTCGCTCGACACGGTGTGGGGCAGCCTGTCGGCCGGGGCGCAGGCAGTGATCGACCGGCAGGGGGTGGCCTGCACCGACCCCGAAGGCGAGCTCGTGACGAGCATTGTGGGCGGGCGCGACTGCGTGTTCACCTGCCACGAGGACGGCTGCTGCCTGTGCGCGCTCGAACGGGCCTGCCGGGCGGGGCTGACAGACTTCTGCAAACCCATAAGCTGCGCGCTCTACCCGCTGCGCGAGAAGACGTTTGCCGGCGGGCTGGTGGGCCTGAACTACAACCGGTGGGAAATATGCCGGCCGGCCGTGGTGAAAGGGCGCGAGCTCCGTCTGCCGCTCTACAGGTTTCTGGAGGGGCCGCTCAAGAGGCGGTTTGGCGAGCAGTGGTATGCCGAGCTGGTGGCCACGGCCGACGAGCTGCACCGCCAGGGCATGCTCTGACCATGGACGCGGAAGCACGGCATCAGCCACACAGCCAGCCTGCCGGGCCGTGACTATTTTCAGACAAAACAAAGATGATGGGCCCACAGCGGCCCGGACGCCCGCCCGAACGGGCCGTATGAGAGCGCCAAACAGACCGTTTTACAATGCGCCGGCGCCCGTTTTGCAATGCGAAACGGGCGCCGGCGCAACTGCTTGTGGGCCAGGCGCATCGGGGTGGCGGCTCACTGGATAAACCCAGGGGCATTTTTAGGAGTCAAGGAGTTAGGAAGTAAAGGAGTTAAGACAATAGTCCTTCTTGCGGGATTTATGGAATTTTGAGGAGTTATATGGAGTTAGAGGACAAATGTCTGCACTCCTGTCTCCTGCCTTCTGTCGCCAAAATATCCACTAAACTATTGTCTTAACTCCTTTACTTCCTAACTCCTTAACTCCTAAAACAATTCCTTGAATAATGCCATTGTACTCTAACTCCATCACTCCCTGTACGTTTAAGCCCCATATGTTTATCGGGTGTCACAAACAAGCCGACAAAAGTCAGCGCGCGCCAGACTGGCGGCGCAGGGCCGCAACAATGCTGTCCATGGCCGCGAAGCGGCGAATGTATGTGGCGCGCAGGTTGCTGGCCGACGCGCGGAAGGTGGTGCAGGTGTCGAAGCGGGCCGGGTCTTGGCCGCGCCACAGGGCCTCGTCGGCCAGAGCCGACGGCTCTATCTCGCGTCGCCAAATCACAAGGCTGTCGGCCAGGGCGGCCCAACGGGGCCTGAGCGCTGTCCACCGCGTGGCCACGAGGGCCACAAACGAAGAGTCGGAAAGCAGGCGGTCGTACCACAGCGCGCGGCGGTTGTAAACGCTGTCTGTAGTGAGCCTCACGGCATCGGGGCGGTTGAGGCGGGCCGGCCGCAGGTCGCCGCCGCCGTCGAGGCCCACGGTGATGAACGCAAGGTCGAAGTCCCACACAGGCCCGGCGGCAAGCAAGCCGCCTGCATCGCGATACATATAGCAGCTGCGTGGGCCGTTGGGCTCGGCATTCTGGGCCATCTCGTTCACCAGCCACCAGTCGGCAAAGGTGTCGAGACGCATGTGGCGCCATGGCTCAAAACGCCCGTTTTGGGGCGAAGAGTACAGATTTTGCTCGATTTCATCGAGAAACAGGCGTATGGAGTCTACCATGGCGGCCGACGGTTTCGACGGCGACTTAACGTTGACCGGCAACCGTCGCACGGCTGTGACAAAGCGAGGGTCGCCGTCGTCGTAGGCGTCGACCTCGAGCAACACGCCCCTGCGTTCGTCAATGTCAACGCGGCCGCGGGCCACCCTCACCTGCTCGGCCAGCAGGTAGCAGCCCTGGGGCCTCCCGTTGAGCACCACGTCGACATGGCGGCAGGCCGGCGTCCAGTCCATGCAGGTGGCCCGGGCCATGGCCAAGGCGAGCCTGTTGCGCAGCCGGCTGTGGTCCATGAAGTCGGCCAGCAGCACCCAACGCTTGCCTCCGGCCATGCCGAGCAGTGGCGTCCGCTTGCCAAGCCGTATGGCCATCGGCTTCTTTGGCTTGGCCAACGTGGAGTGGCCACGACCCTTTATTTCGGCGCTTTTGGTCTCAAAAAGCACGATTCCATCGGGCGAGACCACCCTAAGGCGGCAGTCGGCCACCCATTTGTCACGGCTGTCTGCCGGCTTCGAGCCCGGCGTATCTATAAAAACTGTAGGCAGGTTGCCTTCGGCAACGGCCGAAGACGCCACGGCCATGACGGCCGCAAGCAAGGCTATGAAACGCATATACATATAAGTAGGTGTTCAAAATTAACCGATACAATAGACCTTGCAGGTGTCCTCTATACCTTTGCCACCATCTTGTGTGCTCTTTCGGGCCGCATACCAAAGTCTCATCGGTCGCGTAGCCCGCTACGCTCTCTCTTCGGACTTTGGCATGCATCGCCGAAATAGCGCACAATTTGATGGCAATTAATTTTGAACACCTACTTATATTGTGTGACTTTTGCCACTCGCAGGCAGCCCCGCCGCCACCGGGGCGCCACCCACACCGGACGTCAGCGGATTACGTCCACGGTGTCGCCGTGAACCAGCCAAACCCGCTTGAACCCGAGAGCCAGGGCCCGGTCGGCCAGGCTGTCTACCATCCGGCGGTCTTCGACCGCCACCACCGTGTCGCGGCACACGGCAGGCCATTTGTAGCCGGTGGCCGCTACGGCCGTGTTCCCCCAGGCAAAGGCATCGGCGGGAAGCACGCAAAACGACGAGTACTTGCGCTCATGGCCGGCCAATGACACTATGTAAACGCTGTCAACAGGTTCGCCTGTCTTCTCTATGGCCTCGCGCCCCATGCGCCGGCCCATAAGGCCCGAGTCGTAAGACTTCTGCCAATGGTGCCAGTCGACAAAGAGGCAGGAAGCCACAAACATGGCGAAGAGCGGGGCAAGGCGGCCGTAACCGTCGGCCTTATCGGCCAGGAAAGCCACCATGAGCGCCGCCATAGACAGGCCGGCGTATGAATGCATGGTGGTGAAAATGGTGAGCAGGTGGGGCAAGGCGGCCATCACCATGCAGGCGGCAAGCGTGAGCAAGGGCCTGCTCACGAGATGGCGGCGCTGCGAAAAGAGCAGCACCACGATGAAAGGCATCGACATTGCCGCCGTGAAGGCCACCAGTAGGAGGTTGCGGCTGGGCGCATGTACAAGGCTCACGTAGTCTACAGGCACCCAGGCCATGCCGATGAACATTGCCACATCGAGCAACTTAGCCACCGGGGTGCTCTCGAAATACTCGTGGTTGATGTCTACGTAGACTGTGGTGAGGGCTATGCGCAAGGCAAAGTAGGCTGCCGACGCCACCACGCCCCACACCATGCCGGAGCGCAAGCGGCCCCAACCGCCGCCGGGCGAGCCCGGGCCCGAAATGCCGAAGGCAAACAGCGGGGCGATGAAGAAAAACATTATGCCGTTCTCTTTCCACAGCGTGGCCACGAAAACGCACGTCAGCCACAGTGCCACGCGGGGCTTGCGGCCGCGGTTGAAGTAGTGCCACAGCCCGAGAAGCCCGAAGAAATGGGAGCAGGCCTGGTTGAGGGCGTCGACCCCGTAGACCGTGCCGAGCATGGCGGGAGAGATGAAGAAGAACACGGTGCCTATGTTGCGGGCAGTCTTGCAAAGGCCCATGGCGGTGGCAAGCCGGTAGACGAGCACCGTCACACCCACGTGGGCGGCATATACAACAATGTGGTTGAGGGCCGGAAACATGCGGTGGTCGAGCCCCAGCAGCCAGCCGAAAGCGGCGTCAAAAGGGCGCCAGTAGCTCGAATTGGGCAGAAGCCTGTAATTGAAAAGGCCGTCGAAACTGGGCGCGGTGTAGTAAGTCCAGTCGTCGAACGTGGGCAACAGCAGCACTATGGCATATAGAATGGCCGGCGAGAGCAGCAATATCACTGCCAGCGGATTAACCCGCCCAATCCAGTTATCGTCCTTGCCGTTGTTCATGCCGGTATGCTTGAGGTCAGTTTATGATTGCTATCTTGCACACGGTTCCCTTGCTTCCGTCGCTCTTGGCCGTGACCACGCTGTACACTCCCGACGCCACGCGGCGGCCGCGGCTGTCGCGCCCGTCCCACGTAAACGTGCCTCCGTTGCTCCGCCCCGACGCCACGAGGGCGCCGCTGGCCGTTGTCACCTTGACATCGGCGTCGAAACTGAGCCCCGTGACGGTTATCAGCCCCGTGTAGCCGGGCTCCACCGGGTTGGGGTAAGCGTAGACATTGTCTTTCTCCATCTCCTCCGCCGGGTCGGTGGCATCGCCCATGTACGAGCAGAGACCGCGGTCGGTGCCTATGAAAACCTCGCCTGTCTGCCCGTCGATGGCTATGTCCATGACGTTGTTCGAGAGCAGGGGGCTGTTCTCTGTGGTAAAATGCAGCAGCTGGGTCATGTTGTCTGCGCTTATCAGATAGATTCCGTTGTCTGACGTCCCGAACCATTTCCTGTTGGCTCCGTCTATGGCTATGGCCGAGATACTTATGTTACCGAGCAGGTAGTCGGCATAGTTGGTGCCGTCGTTGCGCGGCACCTTGAACTGGTTGAAGGCCATGGTGGCGTCGCCCGAGGCTATCTGCTGCGGCGTGACATACATCGGGCCGGCGCTTGTTGCGAACCAAATGTTGCCGTCGCGGTCTTCGGTCACGTCTCTCAAATAGGTAAGCGTGAGGTTTGTTCCGTCTTGGTTGGCAAAGTCGCGGTCGTAGGCCGTGAGCTCCGACTGGGCCGTGTTGTAGCGCAGCAGGCCCGGCTGGCGGTAGTGGTTGTTGCCAAACCACATAAGCCCGCGGCTGTCGAACATCAGCCCGTCCATGCCTTCGAGCGAACGGCCCATGCCCTCTACCATGAGCTTGCTGTCGTGGTGGGATATCCACTCGCCATCGGGGGTGAGCTCAAAGAGCGACGTCGACGGGCTGATGCTGTTGGTAAGCCACAGGTGTCCGTCGGATGCGAACCTCACGGAAGTCACTTCCACGTATTCCTTGTCGCCTTCATCTACGGTGGCTGCCGCCCGGAGCGGACTGTTGTCGATGGTGTATTCGTTGACGAACTTGCCGTCGCGGTACTCATAAAGCCCCGTCTGCCCGCCGGCAAAGACATGCGACGGGTCGGCCGGGTCGACGTCGCAGGCGAAGATCCTGACGAAACGGTGGCCTATCCTGTCCTCTATGTCGTTCTCAAACACAGTCCATTCGCCATCTTCGAGCACCTGCACGCAGGCCTTGTCCTCAAGGTTGGTCATGCCGTTGGCTGTGTACAGCCTTCCGCCCTTGAACATAAGGAAGCCCATGTAGTTGTAGTCGGGGCCGCCGGGGGTGAGCGTTGACACGAGCCCATGGTACTCGTCATAGTCGGAAGTGTCGAGGTCGAATATCCCCGGGCGCCAACTGTCAACGCGGCCCCAGTTGTTTCTGTCGATGAGGTTGGCCGTGAGGTCGGCCGCCCACACCTCGCCCGATGCCGTGCGGGCATATATGCGGCCCTCGTCGAGCGCCAGGCGCGCCACGGCGATGCCCAGGTTGTAGGTCTCGCTTATCTCCGCACGGGCCATGTCGACCTTCACCACGCCGAAGTTTGTGGCAAGATAGGCATACTGGGCGTCCATCCTGATGGTGTTCACCGTCTTGTCTTCGGTCATCGACTTGCTGTACAGGTCTGAGATGTTGGTCACATCGCCGTTTGTTTCCACCAAGTCGATGTTGCTGTTGTCGTAAACCGCGATGAGCCTTCCGGCCCGGCTGTTCCACGCGATGTTGGTTATGCATGCGTCGCTGAGCCCGCTCACCTTGTCGTAAGTGGCTATCGACCCGTCATTAAGGTTATACTGGTACAGCCCGTTGGACGCAAGCACAAACAGATAGTTGCCTGCCTTGCGTATCTGCTGGATGTCGTGATATGCCATGTAGGCGTTCCACGTGCCTATGCCCTGGCCGCTCAGCGTGGCCGGGGCTGCCGTCATGAGGCACAATGCCAATGCTATTATTGTACGCATACGCTCATTTATATGTCTTGTTTCCAACCGGCAGGCCAGCCTCCGCAGCCCCGCAGCCGCATGGCGCGCGTGGCCCGGCACCGCGTGGGGCCCAGGGCAGCCGTCAGCCGCGGGTGCCGAGCAGGTGGGCGGCCAGCTTGGCGACGGCCCTCGCGCGGTGGCTTATCTTGTTCTTCACGCCGGGCCCGAGGGCGGCAAAGGTCTCGCCGTAGCCTTCGGGGCGGAATATGGGGTCGTAGCCGAAGCCCCCCTCGCCGCTGCGCGTGCGCGTTATCTCGCCGTCGACGCGCCCCTCGAACGTCGTGAGGCGCGGTCCGTCGCTTCCGCCGGTTGTTTCTAATAACGCGATAACAGTGCGGAATCGTGCCCGGCGATTGTTATTTTCTCCTAATTCTGCCAACAACTTGGCCATGTTTGCCTCGCTGTCGTGGCCTGCGCCGCCTGCGTAGCGTGCGCTGTAAACGCCCGGGGCACCCCCGAGGGCGTCCACCTCGAGGCCCGTGTCGTCGGCAAACACGCTGAGCCCATAGTGGTCGTAGACATAGCGCGCCTTCTGCGTAGCGTTCTCTTCGAGCGTCGTGCCTGTCTCGGGTATGTCGGCGTGGCAGCCGATGTCGGCCAGCGAGAGCACCTCTATGCCCTCTCCCAGTATCTGGCGAATCTCTTCGAGCTTATGCCCGTTGTTAGTTGCGAATACTATCTTCATTTGTCTTTATGTTATGTCCTTCCTTTTCGGCCTTGCCGGGCTTCACCTTTATGGGGTCGAATCCCTCGCCGTAAACACCGATGACCGAGCTCTGGCTCACGAAAGCCTGCGGGTCGATCATCTTTATGAGCCTGAATATGGTGACGCTCTCGCGCTTCTTGGCCAGCAGGCATATCACCTTCATCTCCTTGCCGCTGTACCATCCGTGGCCGTCGAGCAGCGTCAGGCTGTGGTCGGTCTTGCGCGTTATGGCGCGGGCAATGTCTTCGTAGTGCTTCGAGAAGATGAGGAACTGCACCGACTGTCGCTGCACGCTCATCACATAGTCGAGCATCAGGCACTCTATGACCATCGTGCAGAGGCCGAACACCACCATCTGGCAACGGTGGAACACGTCGCCGAACGACGGGATGAAGAGGCTGCTGCCAATGATGCACAGGTCGACCATGATGAGCACGCGGCCGAGCGATATGTCGCGGTACTTGTTGACAGACGCCGCCACGATGTCGGTGCCGCCCGTGCTGCCGTTGTTCAGGAACACAATGGCGAGGGCCGTGCCCGTGAGCATGCACCCGATGACGAGCGACATGAAGTCGTTGCCGTCGCCCATGAGCTTGTAGAACGTGCCGTCGGGCATCATCACCACCTCCTGGGCCACCTCAAGCAGGAACGTGAGCATGAACGTGGCGTAGATGGTTTTCATTAGAAAGCGCCACCCGAGAATCTTCAACGCCGCCACGATGAGCACGGCATTGATGAGGAAGAAGGTGTACTGCACCGGGAAATGGGTGGCGTAAAACACTATGGCCCCTATGCCGGCGATGCCGCCCGTGACTATCTTGTAGGGCAACAGGAACACGGTGAAGCCGAAGGTGTAAAGCATCAGGCCGAAGGTTATGAACACATAGTCCTTGACCTCGTTGAATACTGCTGTTCTGTTGATTGTCATATAAAGGTGAATAGATGAATAAGTCGAATGTCAAAAGGTTGTGCCCGCTGCGGCATCGTGGTGGCCCTCCATGGCCACGGCCACGCGCGTGGCGGGCTGCTGGTGTAAAAACATTTCACAAGTAGGCATGCCTTCTGCAACGCCCTGGCGCCCAGCAGGTTGCGCCCGGATGCGTGGCCGGCTGCCAAATGGCCCGTATTGCAGTGTGAAACGGCCCGTACGGGCCGGCCAAACGGGCCGTTTTGCGTGCCTGCAAGGCCGCCGTGGCGGCGGCGGGGAGGCCATGTAGCAGTTTTTCGGCTGCCCGCCTGCCCCACCACCCCTTGAGCCCCAGGCTGCAAGGGGGCCCCGTGGCGGCTTTACTTCACCACCACGTTGACTATCTTGCGCGGCACGATGATGACCTTCACCACCTGCTTGCCGCCCATATACTTGGCCGAGCGCTCGTCGGCAAGCACGGCCTGCTCTATCGTGGCGTTGTCTGCATCGGCGGCGAAGTCCATCTGGAAGCGCGCCTTGCCATTGAACGAAACGGTGAGCTGCACGGTCGACTCCACGAGGTATTGCTCGTTCCACTGCGGCCAGCACGCGTCGCAAACGCTGCCGCGGCCTCCGAGGGCCTCCCAAAGCTCCTCGGCGATGTGGGGGGCGAACGGCGCTATGAGCACAACGAGGTCGGCGAGCAGGCTGCGGTTGTGGCACTTGAGCTGCCCGAGCTCGTTGACGCATATCATGAATGCCGAGATGCTCGTGTTGTAACTGAACTGCTCGATGTCTTGCGTCACCTTCTTTATCAGCTTGTGCACGGCCTTCAGCTCTGCGGCCGAGGGCTCGCGGTCGTCGGCCAGCAGGCCTCCCTCACGGCCGTAGAACAGGGCCCAGAACTTCTTCAGGAAGCGGTGGCAGCCGTCTATGCCGTTGGTGTCCCACGGCTTGCTCTGCTCCACCGGGCCGAGGAACATCTCGTAGAGGCGCAGTGTGTCGGCCCCGTATTTGTCGACTATCATGTCCGGGTTGACCACATTGTACATAGACTTCGACATTTTCTCTATCGCCCATCCGCAGACATACTTCCCTTCTTCGAGCACGAACTCTGCATTGGCATACTCCGGGCGCCATTTGCGGAAGGCGTCTATGTCGAGCACGTCGCCATGCACTATGTTTACGTCTACGTGCAGCGGCGTGGTGTCGTAGCGGTCCTTGAGCCCGAGAGAGACGAAGACGGGTGAAGCCCCCTCAACTCCCCCCGTGGGGGAGCTTAGGTTTGCGTCAGACTGTCGGCCCTCTACCCCACATGAGGAGCTTAGGTTAGCGTCGGACAGTCGGCCCTCTACCCCACATGAGGAGCTTAGATTAGCGTCGGACAGTCGGCCCTCTCCCCCACGGGGGGAGTCGGAGGGGGCTTTCCTGTTTATACGATACACGAAGTTGCTTCGCCCCTGAATCATTCCCTGGTTGACAAGTTTCCTAAACGGTTCCTCAACGGCCGACACCCCGATGTCGTGCAGGAACTTGTTCCAGAAGCGCGAATATATAAGGTGGCCTGTGGCATGCTCTGTTCCGCCCACGTAGAGGTCTACCTCGCGCCAGTAAGAGTCGGCCTCGGCGCTCACCAATGCATTGTCGTTGTGCGGGTCCATATACCTAAGGTAATAGGCCGACGAGCCTGCGAAGCCCGGCATGGTGTTGAGTTCGAGCGGGAACACCGTCTTGTTGTCAATGCGCGAGTTGTCGGTCACCGAGCGCGCCTCGGTGTCCCAGGCCCAGCGTGTGGCGTGGCCCAGCGGCGGCTCGCCCGTCTCGGTGGGCAGGAACGTGGCCACCTCGGGCAGCTCCAGCGGCAGGCAGTCTTCAGGTATCATGTATGGCATGCCGTCTTTGTAGTACACCGGGAACGGCTCGCCCCAGTAGCGCTGCCTCGAGAAGATGGCGTCGCGCAGGCGGTAGTTCACTTTTACGCGGCCCAGGCCCTGCTCCTCGACAAACGCCTTGGTCTTTGCAATGGCCTCCTTCACGGTGAGCCCGTTGAGCACGAGGCCCCCACGGGCCTCACATCCTGTGCGCGGCGAGTTGCAAACGATGCCCTCCTTGGCGTCGAAGCTCTGCTCGCTGACGTCGCATCCCTCTATCAGCGGCCTTATCTCGAGGCCGAAGTGCTTGGCAAAGGCATAGTCGCGAGAGTCGTGGGCAGGCACGGCCATGATGGCCCCCGTGCCGTATCCGGCCAGCACATAGTCGCTCACCCATATTGGTATCTCCTCGCCGGTGAGCGGGTTGACGGCATACGATCCGGTGAACACGCCGCTGACACTGCGGTCGGCTATGCGTTCGCGCTCGGTGCGCTTCTTCGTCCGCTCAAGGTAAGCGTCCACCTCGGCTTTCTGCCCGGGCGTGGTCAGCACGGCCACGAGCTCGCTCTCGGGTGCCAGCACCATGAAAGTGACGCCGAACATCGTGTCGGCGCGGGTGGTGAAGATGGTAAACGAAAGCCCCTCTCCATCTCTCCCCCGTGGGGAGAGGGCTCCGGCGGACTCTGCTGATGAGCTGGGGGGGAGTTGGTGGGGGGCCACCATGAACGTTATTTCGGCTCCTTCCGACCTCCCTATCCAGTTGCGCTGCGTCTCCTTGAGCGAGTCGGTCCAGTCTATCGTGTCCAGTCCGTCGAGCAGCCGCTGTGCGTATGCCGACACGCGCAGGCACCACTGGCGCATCTTCTTCTGCACCACGGGATAGCCGCCGCGCTCCGACACGCCGTCGACCACCTCGTCGTTGGCCAGCACCGTGCCCAGTTGCGGGCACCAGTTGACCATGGTCTCGCCCAGGTAGGCTATGCGGTAGTTCATCAGCACCTCCTGCCTGCGGCGCTCGTCCATGGCCCGCCAGTCGTCGGCGGTGAAGGCCATGTCTTCCGAGCAGGCCGCGTCGATGCCCTCGGTGCCGCCTTGCTCAAATGCCTCTACGAGCCCGGCGATGGGCATCGCCTTCTGTTGGCGGTTGTCGTAGTAGCTCTCGAACATGCGCTGGAAGGCCCACTGGGTCCAGTGGTAGTACTTAGGGTCGCACGTGCGCACCTCCCTGTCCCAGTCGAAAGAGAAGCCAATCTTGTCCAGCTGCTCCCTGTAGTGGTTGATGTTTGCCTCTGTTGTCACGGCCGGATGCTGCCCGGTCTGTATCGCATACTGCTCGGCGGGCAGCCCGTAGGCGTCGTATCCCATGGGGTTGAGCACGTTGTAGCCGCGCAGCCTCTTGTATCTTGCATATATGTCGCTGGCAATGTAGCCCAGCGGATGGCCCACATGCAATCCTGCCCCCGAGGGGTAAGGAAACATGTTGAGCACGTAGAACTTCTCCTTGTGGCTGTCTTCGGCAACGTGGTATGTCTTCTGCTCCACCCACCGGCGCTGCCATTTCTTCTCAATTTCCCTAAAATTGTATTCCATTGGTGTCTGTATATTATATATGTTGTGGCCCGCCGGCATGGCGGCATGCATCAATGCCGGCTCCCGGCGCATATTTCCCGTATGGCAGGGCGTGGTTGCCCGGCATGCCTGTGCGGCCCCGCCATGGGGCCGCGCATAGCGCTTTGCAAAGATAGCACAAAAGGGCCAAACCGCAAAATAAACCGCCGAAAAAGGCTGCGGAGGCTCCTCGGCCCGGTGTCACCACCGTATGGGCTCCATGCCGTGGGCCTCGAGGTAGTCGTTGGCGCGCGAAAAATGGTGGTTGCCAAACCATCCCCCGCGGTTGGCCGAGAGCGGCGAGGGGTGCACCGACTGCAGCACGAGGTGGCGCGACTGGTCGATGAGCGCGGCCTTCGAGCGCGCGTAGCCTCCCCACAGGATGAACACCAGGTGGTCGCGGTCGGCGTTGAGCGCCTTGATGGCGGCGTCGGTAAACTCCTCCCAGCCCTTGCGCTGGTGGCTGGCGGCCTGGTGCGCGCGCACCGTCAGCGTGGCGTTGAGCAGCAGCACGCCCTGCCCGGCCCACCGCGTGAGGTTGCCCGACGTAGGCATCGGCGTGCCCAGGTCGAGCTGTATCTCCTTGAATATGTTGACGAGCGACGGCGGAAAGGGCACGCCGTCGTTCACCGAGAAGCTCAGCCCGTGGGCCTGGCCGGGCTCATGGTATGGGTCTTGGCCGATGATGACCACCTTCACGCTGTCGAAGGGGCACAGGTTGAAGGCGTTGAATATGAGCTTCCCGGGCGGGTAGCACGTGTGGTGCATGTACTCTGAGCGCACAAACGCCACGAGGTCGGCAAAATACTGCTTGTCGAACTCGGCGCCTATGTGGCGCCGCCACGACTCCTCTATCTTTACTTCCATTGCTTGCGGGTTGTTGTGAATGCCCCGCAAAAATACTCATTTTCCGCCATCCGGCAAAGCGAATGGGCGCTTTTGTTGGGATACACGGGCTGCGCGCCGTGGCTACGCGGCCCCACAATATGGCCGGCGGCCCTTTGCCGTATGGCGGAAAATGAGTAATTTTGCAGGTGACACCGCCAAGGCGGCTGCCATGGCGCGCAAGGCGGCCACGGCGGCAGACCGGGGGCGGGCACTGGCTGAAACACCAAAACCAAGCATAACAGTATGAAACGGACTACTTTGGCGGCCGCCGCGGCCGCCCTGATGGCAACGGCGGCCGGGCCGGCACTGGCCGCCGGGCAGCACCAGCAAGACAGCTGCTATCTCTTTGCATTCTTCTCCAACAACACGCCGGATGGCGAGCAGGTGCGCTATGCGCTGAGCGACGACGGGCTGAACTACACTTCGCTCAACGGGGGGCACCCGGTGGTGGCATCGGACACCATAGCGCTGAAGAAGAGCATACGCGACCCGTACATCTGCAGGGGCCGCGACGGGCGTACGTTCTACATGGTGATGACCGACATGAGGTCGTCGGAAGGATGGCAGAGCAACGACGGACTGATACTGATGAAGAGCGACGACCTGCTGCACTGGCAGCACACGGCCATCGACTTCCCCACGCGCTTCCCGTCGCTCGAGGGCTTCGGCCGCGACAACCTGCACGCCGTGTGGGCGCCGCAGCTCATCTGGGACGCGCGCGAGGGCCGCTACATGATATACTACTCCATCGGGCGGCACGACTGGGAATACCCCGTGGGCGACAAGCGCCAGCCTTACTTCAAGCTGTTCTACAGCTATGTCAACGACGACTTCACCGACATCACCGAGCCAAGGCTGCTGTTCGACTTCGGCACGGCGGCCATCGACGGCGACATTATCTACGACGGGCGCAACGGCGAGTATGTGCTTTTCTTCAAAGACGAGGGCCTGCCAACGGTAAACAACGGCTTCCGCACGCGGCAGGGGGTGATGAGGGCCACGGCCAAGGAGCTGACAGGGCCTTACACCACCGAGTTCCGCCACCTGCAGAAACCGGGCCAGTATCCGGTGGAGGGGTCGAGCGTGTTCCGGCTGATAGGCAGCGACGACTACATACTGATGTACGACTGCTATGCGCAGGGCTACTACCAGTTCTGCCGCAGCAGCGACCTGAAGAACTTCACTTTCGTGCAAAACACACCCACGCGCGGCACGTTCACCCCGCGCCACGGCTCGGTGATGCACATATCTGCCGCCGAGCGCGACCGGCTCGAGGCGTGGTCGGCACTGGCCGTGGCCATCGACGCCCTTGAGCGCCGCCCCGCCCCCACCCTCACCCTGCGGCAGCTCGACGACCGGCGCAAGCTGCTCGACGAGGCCCGGGCCACGCTTGCCGCCACGGCCGACGCCAAGCGGCTGCGCAAGATGGCGGCCCGGGTCGAAGGGTTCTGACGCCCCCGACTGCCACACTGCCCGTTTTGCAACGCGATACAGCCCGTTTGGCATTGCGATACGGGCCGTTTGCGAAGCCTGTGCGCCACATGCCGCCAAGTGCCAGGCTGACAGCGGGTTGCCTGCAGGGCAGCGCCAGCCGTGGCAGCCATGCGCCGAAAGCGGCAGAAACACAGAGCGGGTCGCGCCGGGACAATCCCTGCGCGACCCGCTCCTTGCGTTGGCCGGCGGCCCGCATCAGGGCCGCCGGCGAGTCAGTCAATGCGCCCCACGGCCGTAAGTGTGGTGGCCCCGTCGACGGTCAGCGCCCTGACGGCCACGGCCGTGGCCGGGTCGATGCGCCACACGGCGGGCGAACCCGTCTTTGTGTTTACCGAGATGTAGGCCGCCCCGCCCTCCATGTAAGGCGTGGTGCCGAAGCCCGACACGTCGGCGGGCAGCCCGCTCACCTCGGTCAGAGTCTTGTCGCCGGCACTGAACACTGCCAGCCGGTTGGCAGTCTTGGCCGACGAGGTGATGGGCGCGTCGTACATGAGGAACAGAAACTTGTCGGCGCCTATGTACCAGCTGCGCATTATGCCGTTGGGCGACAGCTCCTCAAGGTTGCAGTAATAGTCGTCGAAAGCCTCGGCGGCCACGTCCACGCGCACCACACCGGCCGGCAGCGTGGTCTGCTGGCGCGGGTCGGCCATGGTCTTGGCGTAGCTCGGCGAGATGACATAAACGTAGCGGCCGTCGTCGGTGGCCCACACCATCTGGTAATACTGCGACCTGTTGCGGCCGCAGGCATAGCTTATGCGGCCCGTGCGCAGCAGCTTCCTGCCCTTGAGCGTGCGGTCTGTGAAGATGGCCACCCAGCATGAGTCGGGCCATTGCGTCCACTGCAGCTGGTCTTTCTTGTAGCTCGAGCTGCCGCTGCCGCCGCTCTCGGTCTTTATCAGGTCTTCAAAGCCGGGGCGCACCCAGCGGTACTGCGTGCGCGCCTCGTCGGCATACTGCTGGCACCCGTACTGCGACAGGCCCATGGGCACGGCCGCGCTGTATATCTTTGAGCCCACCTGCTCGAGCCCCGAGAGCGTCACATACTCGCCGTTGCCAAGGAAGTTTTCGCATATATACCCCCTGTCGGTCACTATGGCGTCAGAGCCGGTGCCCCCCGAGGTGTTGCTCTCAAATGTCTCGGCGGCCGTGTCGAGGTATCCCACCTTGATGGTGTAGGGCACATATCCCGTCTGCGGGTCGGCCCAGTCGGGGTTTCCCTCGCCGCTCGACGTGGTCATGATGTAGCGGTCGTACAGCCCGAAGGTGGTAAACCGCGTCACGAAGTACTCCTTGTCGCGCTGCCTTATCTGCCCCGTGGCCCCGTCGCGCACATAAGAAGATGTGGTTCCGGCGTCGCCCTGGTGGTAGTTGAGGGCATACAGATACTTGTTTGAATGGAACACCCAGTAGGTGGCCCCGTCGTTGTAGAGCCCCGCCGGGGTGATGTTCCCGCTCAGCGCGCTGGCCGTGGTGAGCAGGTTGGTCGACGTGCCCGAGCCGCTCACGGTCGTACCTATTACATACTTGCCGGCCAGCGGGCCTCCGCCCGCGTCGGCACCGCCCGCGGCAGTGTCGTCGTCAGAGCACGATGTTGTCAACACTCCGGCGGCGATGAGTGCCATCGCGCCGGTAATCAAATAGTTATTTTGCATTTTCATATCCTTAATGTTGTTGGTTATGGTTTGTAATCATGCGATAGTGGGGCCCACGGCCCACCCCCTCCAACGCGGGGAGTGAGCCGCAGCGCCTCATGCAGGGCCGCCTTCCACGTATTGGCAAGGCCGGAGGCGGGATGCGGTTGCCCGCCAACCATTGCGCCTCGCCACGGCCCCTCAGCCGCCGAGGCTCACCCTCACCTTGGCATAGAAGGCCCTTCCGGGCTTCTGCAGGCTGAAGTTGTCGTAGAGGTTGGCGTCGGTCAGGTTGCGGCACTCGAGCGAAACGTTATACCGCCCCGACGCAATGCTGTAGGCGAGCGACAGGTTGTGGGCAAACTGGCGGGGCACAATGTAGTCCGAGCCGTTCACCGCCGCCACGCCTTCGGAGTAATAGCTGAAGCTGTGGGTGTAGGCGTTGTCGTATGTCAGCGACAGGGTGTTGCCCCGGCCGCCCAGCCCCGGCCAGCTCAGCGTGGCGTCGGCGTCGGCAAAGCGGTAGGGCACGTTGGGCATGCGCGCGCCGTATAGCGGGTTGGCCACGGCCTGGCTGCCCACCATCAGCCGCTCGTTGTCCTTCACGTCCATCTGCGTGAAGTTGCCCCCGAGGCTCAGCCACCGGCCGAAGGAGTAGCGCACCGACAGGCTTCCGCCCGTGGTCCTCACCCTGCCGTAGTTCTCGTAGAAAGCGCCCTCGCGGTTGCCGCTGAGCCCGGCAATGCGTCTCTGTATGTAGTCTTTGGTGTCTCGGTAGATGACAGAGCCCTCCACGTAGACAGAATGGCGGCCGAAGGAGCGCGAGAAGCTCAGGTTGAGGTTCACGTTGTCGCTGTTTTCCGGCCTTATGAGCACGCTGCCGGTCTCAAGGTCTTCGTCGCCGAACATCTCTTCGGTGGTGGGCAGCCGGTAAGCCTTCTCGTAAGAGAGCTTCGCCTGCAGCCCGCGGGCCAGCAGGCACGAGGCCGCCGCGCCGTAGCCCCACACACCCAGCGAGCGGCTGCGGCGCACAAAGGCCGACGAGTTGGCGTCGGTGGCCACGGGGCCGGCCACCCACAGCAGGTAGTGCTTGGCGAAGGCGGTGGCGTTCCAGCGCTCCGTCGGCGCATACATGTAGGCCGCCGCCACTATGTTCTTGCGCGTCTGCTTGGCTATGGGGTTGGTTTCCTCGTGGCCGTATAGCAGCGACGTGTTGTCGCGCCTGAAGGCGTTGAACACCTCGTTGAACGTCAGCAGGTGGCCGTCGGCCGGCGAATAGCGCGCCGTGAGGGTGGCGTTCCAGTTGTCGGCGTCGGCACGGGCGTAGAGCATCGACTGCTCGCCGCCCTCGCCCTTGCGCTCGCGCTCTCCGCGCCAGTTGTAGGTGTAGGCCGCCGTGTCTACGTTGGTGGTCGAGTTGCGGTTGTAGTTGGCCGTGGCCACAATGTTAAGGCCCCTCACAAAGGCGTTGCGCTTGCTGTATTCGAGCGACGGCATGAGCGAGTGGCCGTAGCGGTGCTTCTGGCCGAACACCGTCTTCTGCCTCACGCCGGTCTGTATGTCCTTGTAGGCATGGGCGTAGCCAAATCCCAGCATGAGCCTGTCGGCCCACGGCTTGCCCACAAAGCCCACCTTGGCCACTACGGCCTCGTTGTGGTATGTGTCGTTAAAGCGGCGCACGCGCTCCAGCTTCCGCGTGTTGATGCTGTGGGTGGCAAAGTCGTAAACGGGCGCATCCACGCAGTAGTCGTTGTCAGAGTAGTTCTGGAAGGCCGTCACCTCGTAGGCCAGCCCGCCCTTGGTCGACTGTCCGAAGTGCACGTCGGAGCGGTGGGTGTTGAACGAGCCGTAAGAGTAGGAGGCGCCGGCATACCACCGCCGGCGGTCTTTCCTGGTCACCACATTGATGACCCCGCCGATGGCGTCGGCCCCCAGCCCCACGGGCACCACGCCCCTGTACACCTCGATGCGGTCGGCGAAGGCCACCGGAATGTTGTTTAGCCCGAACGAAGAGCCCACTCCCTCTTGCGGCACACCGTCGATGAACACCTTCACGTGCTTGCCGCTGAAGCCGTCGACCATCACGTTCATGTCTGAGCCCACGCCGCCGCTCTGGCGCAGTTTCAGCCCCGGAGCCTTGGCCAGTGCCTCGGCCAGCGTCTTGGTGGTGTTGCGCATGGCGCGCGCATCCACGGCCACGGCGTTGTATGATGAGTTTTTCACGCGGCTCACGCCGCCCGCCACCACACTGACCTCGCCCAGGCTTACTGCCGCCGGGCGCAACCTTACGTCGAGCCTGAGCCGCTGGCCGCGCCTTAGCTCTACGGTGTGCTCGGCCCGTTCGTAACCCAGGGCCGAGGCCACAAGGGTGTAGCGCCCGGCGGGCGCACTGATGCGGTAGGTGCCATCGGGGCCGGCGGCCGAGCCACGGCCCGCAGGCTTGAGCGTCACGGTGGCGCTGACAGGGCCGCTGCCGTCTGCCGACAGGACGCGGCCATAGACAAACGTGCCGCCACGGTGCTGGGCTGTGGCGGTCACGAAGGCTGACATTAAAATCAAAATAATGGTTATCCTGAACCTGTTTTTATACGTCATAATGGTACATTTTAATGCTAATGCTATCGTTTTGCAAAGTTACTGACTATCCACGGCATGCGCAATAACAATTTTTTGCTATTTTAATGCAGTCCCGGCCCATGCCTCCGGGCAAAAAAATACCGACACATTATGAGCCGGGCAACGCGCCGCCGGGCCGCGTGGCCATAGGCCACGCCAAGCCGCCACGGCCAGGCCTCCCTGCAAGAATGCAACCGCAGGGCCGCCACACGCGCCACCCGTCAGGGCCCTGCGCACGCCATGCGCTGCAAAACGGCCCGTCCGACACTGCAATATGGGCCGTTTGGCACTGCGATATGGCCCGTTCGGCAACGTCGGACGGCCCGTTTTGCATCATGGTGCGGCCGGGGCTGCAGTGGCGGGCCGCCCACACCGTCGGTAAGCGCCGCCGGAGATGTTTCATTTGGATATAAATATCTTCAAATTGTCGAATAAAAAGACAATGGCCGTATTTTATCCGTATATTTACAAAAACAAAGCCATTGCCACGGCCAACGGCAGCCAAAGCGTGCCGCCGGGGGCGTGGACGCATGTTTGTAATGTACTCTTTTATGTTTAACCTACAACCATTGACTTATGAACCACACTTTACCTGCCATCACGCTGGCACTGGCCTTGGCATCAACCGCCAACGCACAGGGTGTCAGGTTCGGGCGGATGCACCTGAAGCAACGCGCCGGACAAATGGAGCAACAAGGCATGAAACGAAACAACACGCCGGCAACAGTGCCCATGGCGAGGCTCGGCAGCGCTGCCGACAAGCCGCTCGACGAGTACCAGGAGAAGCGGGGCGACGCCTTCTACCGCTATGTCTACGTCTACGACAAGGACTTGATGCGCTCGTCGGAGACCATCTACAAGAAGGTGAAGGGCGACGACGGCCGCTGGGGAGAGGAGACGCTGTATGACATTGGCAACTATCTCTATGAGTACGACAGCCAGGGGCGCGTCAAGGCCAAGACCGTGAGCTACGGCAAGAACGAGGACTTTGTGAGCTACCGGGTGATGGTAGACTACGGCACCGACGGCACCACAACATACACCCGCTACGAACTCGACAGCGGCAACGGCGGCTACTGGCCCGCAAGGCAGTGGAGTTGCTACGACAGCGGGCAGCTGGCCTCGTCGGCAGAATACGACTATGACGGCCGGGCAAAGTACGCGAGGACTTTCGCAAAAACGGCATCGCCACCGGCGGGGGCAACGACCTGAGGAAATACGTATGCTCGGGCACCGTCAACGACAGCACCGTGACCCACTACTGGCGCGATGACAGCAACGCGGAGTGGCGCCAGGAGCGCATAGAGGCAAACAGACACCACAACTGGGGCACCGGGCGGCTGGCCGTATACAAGTGCTACGGCACCGACGAATACTACGGTTCGTATGAGGAAAGGATGTTTGAATTCGGGTACGACGGGCTGGGACGCATCACGTCGATAAAGAAATACTACACCGGCAACGACGACGACAGCCAGCCGGGATGGAGCGGCGACACCGGCGGCGACGGCGCTACATACGGCAGCGACAGCCAGGCACGGGCGGGCCGGGCTGCCACCGGGGAGCCGCAGTGGCGGCTTGAATACAGCGAGACCTACGAATACTGGGGCGACGAGGTGTATGGCGTGGGCAACCCGTGGCACGACGTGTTCGGCATGGACGGCCCGCTGAAGCGCATTTACCTCGACGACGAGGGCTACATCACGCATACTCTGTTTGAGCGCAACGCCTCGGGAAAGCTGCTCAGCGTAAGCTACAGCGACGAAGACATTGAGGGCGTGACCGAGACGGGCACCGTTGAAGTGGACGCCGACGGCCTCATCACCAGGATAGAAGACACGTCGGAAGAGACCTACGGCGACGATTACTATTACTACAGCGACGCCACCGAATACACATGGGAGGGCGGACTGGTGACGGAAGCCGTGAACACGTGGCACACGAAGACCCGTTACCCGGACGGGCAACGTGAATACACCGAGGTGACTAACTTCAGATACTCATACGGCGAGGGCAGCTTCACGGTGACGGGCGAGAACGACCAAAGCGCCAACAAGGACGAATGCACCATCACCGACGACGGCAGCAGGTACTCTGTGGCCACGCGCAGCAGCACCGACGGCACGTGGACAGACGGCTACCGCTTTGTGCGCGAGGTGCAGCAAGAGGACGTCAGCTTCGTGATGCCCGACATATCGGCCGACATGGCGGGCTTCTCGCCCGACAGCACCGTGGTGGCCTCGGTGGCCGGCAGGGTGGTATGCGCCTACGATTGCGGCTACAACGACGACATGAACTACGGGTTCCACTCCATCGAAGAAGACAACAGCTACAACTACATGAACGCCATCTCGGGCAAGACTTACTTTGCCATAAGCCACGACGGCGACGAAACGGTGTGCAGCGACATCGAGGGGCGGCCCATATATGTGGTGGCCGGCGGTCGGCTGGTGCGCCAATACATATACCACGAGGCCGACTATGGCAACGCGGGCCCAACCACCGGTTCGGGCAACGCGGGCATGAGCCGGGCGGCAACAGTGCCCGCCGGACTGGCATACGACGAGATTACCTACACCTACGACAGCCGCGGGCGCATTGCCGGGCGCACCGAGGTGTCGGTGAGCGAAGACGGCACGCGCACCGAAGAGATGAAACTGGAATACACCTACAACGAGGCGGCCGCCATAGCCACGGCCAAAGCCACGGCCAAGGCGGGCGTGAGGCTCACCGGGCGCACGCTCGGCATGGCCGACGGCAGCCGCTTCAGCGTGTACAACGCCGCCGGGCAGTTGCTGGCCGAGGGCACAACGGAGTTCACTCCGGCCGCTGCCGGCATCTACATCGTCAAGGCCGGAGGCCTCACGGCAAAGGTGGCGGTGAGGTAAACCGGCTGTGTGGCCTCCCGGCCGGGGCTGCGGCATGGCCGGTAAAGCGGCAGTAAGGCAACCGCCGCGCACACCGGCATCACAATAAACGCGCCGCGACAGGATGAAAAAACCTGTCGCGGCGCGTATTGATTTTGCCCGATAAGTAGGTGTTCTAAATCAATTGCCATCAAATTGTGCGCTATTTCGGAGATGCATGCCACAGTCCGAAGAGAGGGCGAAGCGCGCTACGCCACCGATGAACCTTTGGCATGCGGCCCGAAAGAGCGCACAAGATGGTGGCTAAGATATAGAGGACACTTGCAAGGGCAATTGTATCGGTTGATTTTGAACAGCTGCTTATGCCATCAGGCCCAAACGCCCCGGGCCGGCGTGCAGCCTACCCTATGAGCCACCTGCACAGCAGGTAGCACACCAGCCCGAGCCCAATGGCCACAAACACGGCCGAGGGGGCCGCGAGCACCAGCGCCACCAAGGCCACGCCCGCCGCCATCAAACCATAGTAAACAAGGCGGTCGGGCTCCTTGCCTCTGCCACCATTGCCGTTGCCTGTGCCTGTTTTTCCCATTCGCCGCATCTATTTTGCACTCACCGCGGGCCACTCCCTGCGCCGGGCCTTGGCCCGAGGCACATCAAGAAGGCTGCCCATGTGCAAAAATAGCGGTTTTTGCACAAACGGCAAAGCGCGCGGCCGCCTTTTCCAACCGGTGCGGCAATCTTTGCAGGCAGGGCCCGCGGCGACAGTGGGCCACGGCCACAGGCGGCAGCCATGGCGGCAGCGCCGAGCTTCGGCCTATGCCGGCAGGCGGGCTACAGGCACACTGTATAGTGCACAACCGCAATGGCGGGTGGCAAGGCATGGCGACAGGCGCCGGCAAAACGGCCCGTCCGGCCTTGCAATACGGCCCGTTTCACACTGCGATACGGCCCGTTTGGCAACGCAAAACGGCCGACATGGCAAACCGGCCCCCACGGCAGCCCAACAAAACAAGAGCCGGACAGCATGGCACCAACCATACCGTCCGGCTCACGCATTGCATTGCGCGCTATGCTGCCAGGCGCATCAGAGCTTCTGCTCCACCTCTATCTCGGTGAAGGTCTCGATGATGTCGCCCTGCTGTATGTCGTTGAAGTTGACCAGGCTCAAGCCGCACTCCAGTCCGGCGGCCACCTCCTTGGCGTCGTCCTTGTAGCGCTTGAGCGCGTTGATGTCGCCGGTGTGAATCACGATGCCGTCGCGCACCACGCGCGCCTTGTCCTTGGCGTGCACCTTGCCTTCGGTGACAAGCGCACCGGCAACGGTGCCCACCTTCGATATCTTGTACACTTCGCGCACCTCGACCTGGCCGGTCACCACCTCTTTCTTCACCTTGTCGAGCATGCCCTCCATGGCCGAGCGTATGTCTTCGATGGCGTCGTAGATAATGGAGTAGGTGTTTATCTCCACTCCCTCGCGGTCGGCCAGCTTGCGGGCTGCCGCCGACGGGCGCACCTGGAAGCCCACGATGATGGCGTCCGAGGCGTCGGCCAGCGTGACATCGTTCTCCGATATCTGTCCCACGGCCTTGTGGATGACGTTCACCTGTATCTTCTCGGTAGAGAGCTTTATGAACGAATCGCTCAGAGCCTCGACGCTTCCGTCGGTGTCGCCCTTCACGATGAGGTTCAGCTCCTTGAACGACCCGAGGGCAATGCGGTGGCTGATGTCGGCCAGGGTCAGTCGGGTCTGCGTGCGCAAGCCCTGCTCGCGCTGCAGCTGCTCGCGCTTGCTGGCTATCTCGCGGGCCTCCTGCTCGGTCTCCATCACGTGGAATGCGTCGCCGGCGGTGGGCGCCCCGTTCAGTCCGAGTATGATGGCGGGCTCCGACGGGCCTGCTTTCTCCATGCGCTGGTTGCGCTCGTTGAACATGGCCTTGATGCGGCCGTAGTTGGTTCCGGCCAGCACGATGTCGCCAACCTTCAGCGTTCCGTTCGACACGAGCACCGTCGAGACATAGCCGCGGCCCTTGTCGAGCGACGACTCGATGATAGAGCCGGTGGCACGGCGGTTGGGGTTGGCCTTGAGGTCGAGCATCTCGGCCTCGAGCAGCACCTTCTCGAGCAGCTCGTCGACGCCCACTCCCTTCTTGGCCGATATCTCCTGGCACTGGTACTTGCCTCCCCACTCCTCCACGAGCAGGTTCATGTTGGCCAGGTCTTCGCGTATCTTGTCGGGGTTGGCGCCCGGCTTGTCAATCTTGTTTATGGCAAACACCATCGGCACGTTGGCTGCCTGTGCGTGGGCTATGGCCTCCTTGGTGGTGGGCATCACGCTGTCGTCGGCCGCGATGATGATGATTGCGATGTCGGTCACCTGCGCTCCGCGGGCTCGCATGGCCGTGAATGCCTCGTGGCCCGGGGTGTCGAGGAATGTTATCTTGCGCCCGTCGGCCAGCGTCACGTTGTATGCTCCGATGTGCTGCGTTATTCCTCCGGCCTCGCCGGCTATGACGTTGGTGTTGCGTATGTGGTCGAGCAGCGACGTCTTTCCGTGGTCTACGTGTCCCATGACGGTCACGATGGGGGCGCGGGGCACGAGGTCGTTCTCGTCGTCGGCCTCCTCGCTCACGGCGGCGCTTACCTCTGCGCTCACATACTCGGTCTTGAAGCCGAACTCTTCGGCCACGAGGTTGATGGTCTCAGCGTCGAGGCGCTGGTTGATAGACACCATTATGCCTATGCTCATGCACGTTCCGATGACCTTGTTCACCGGCACGTTCATCATCGTGGCAAGCTCGCTGACGGTCACAAACTCCGTAAGCTTGAGCGTCTTGCTGCCTGCCTGCTCCTCGAGGCGCTCCTCGTTGAGCCTCTCCTGCACGGCGTCGCGCTTCTCGCGGCGGTATTTGGCGCCCTTCTTGTTCTGGTTCTTGCTCGTGAGACGGGCCAGCGTCTCCTTCACCTGGCGTGCCACGTCCTCCTCGCTCACCTCTATCGGCTTGTGCTGGCTGCGGCTCTTGCCCTTCTTGCTCTTGCCCGCGCCCTGCTGCTGGGCTGCAGGCTGGGCACCTCCGCCGCCGCGGTTCTTGTTCTTCTTGCCGGCCCCGTTGCCGTTCTGGCTGGCTGCCGCCTCGATGTCTACGCGCTCCTTGCCTATGCGCACGCGCTTCTTGCGCTCGCTGCCCTGATGCTGCTGGGCTGCCTTCTCCTCGCGTTCCTTGCGACGCTCCTCCTTGGTCTTCTTCTTGGGGCGCGTGCTCTGGTTGATGGCATCAAGGTCTATCTTGCCCAGCACGTTCACCTTGGGGGCCAGCCTGGCCTCGCTCTTGAGCGTGAATATCTTCGGGCCCTCTTTCTCGGGCTTCTCGTCGGCCTTTGGCGCAGGCTGGGCTGCGGCGGCCTGCTGTGCTGCCGGCTGCGCCTTGGGCTCGCCCTGGGCCGGCTGCGCGGCCTTTGGCTGCGGCTTGGGCTCGGCCGGCGCGGCTGCCTTCGGGGCCTCGGCCTTGGGTGCCGGGGCGGCTTCGGCCGGCTTCGACGGTGCCGGGGCGGGCTCGGGCTGCCGTGCCTGGGCCTGGGCTGCCGCCGGCTGGGGTTTAGGTTCGGCCGGTGCCGGGGCTGGCTGGCTGGCCTTCGGCTCGCTTGCCGGCTGCGCCTGCTGTGCCGGCTTCTTGCCAATGCTGTCGAGGTCTATCTTGCCCAGCGGCTTGAACCGCTGCCTGTGGCCCAGCAAGTCTTCCGCCTTCGACGACTTCTTGTCCGACTTCTTGTCCTTGGACTTCTTTGCAAACATCTTCTCAGCCTCGCTCTTGATGTCCTTGTCGCCCTTGAAGGCGCTCACGAGCGCATGATACTGCTCGTCAGAGATTTTGGTGTTGACGTTTGCGTCGTCCTTTATCTCGCCCAGGCTTTTCTTGTTCTTAAGGAAGTCGACCGCCGTCTGCAATCCTATGTTCAGTTCTGTCAATACTTTGTTTAATCTGATGCTCATATAAAAGTTTATTTCTTCTTATTCAACAATCCACAACGCAATCCCCCGAGGCCGCTTGCACTGCTTGGTGCCTACGGCTGCCGGCCCCGTGAACATGAGCGTCATGAACCATGAACATAGTCCGGCAAAAGCCCGTCTTTCATTATTTTTTAGTTTTCAAACTCGGCGCGCAGCACGTTGAGCACGTGGTCAACGGTCTCTTCCTCAAGGTCTGCCTTCTCGATGAGCATCTCCCTCGGGGCGTTGAGCACGGCCTTGGCAGTGTCGAGCCCGATGGACTTGATTGCGTCGATGACCCATTGGTCTATCTCGTCGGCGAACTCGTCGAGGTAGATATCCTCGTCGGCCTCGCCCTCGCTGACCACCCTGAACACGTCGATGGTGAACCCCGTGAGCATGCTGGCGAGCTTGATGTTCATTCCCCCGCGGCCTATGGCAAGCGAAACTTCCTCTGGCTGCAGGTAGACTTCGGCCTTGCGGTTCTCCTCATCGAGCGTGATGCTCGACACCTTGGCCGGGCTGAGGGCGCGCTGTATGAAGAGTTGCGTGTTGCTCGAGTAGTTGATGACGTCGATGTTCTCGTTGCACAGCTCGCGCACGATGCCGTGAACGCGGCTTCCCTTCACTCCCACGCAGGCTCCCACGGGGTCTATGCGCTCGTCGTAGCTCTCTACCGCCACCTTGGCTCTCTCGCCCGGCATGCGCGCAACGCGCTGTATGGTGATGAGCCCGTCGGCAATCTCGGGCACCTCGGCCTCGAGCAGGCGCTCAAGGAACATGGGGCTGGTGCGGCTGAGGATGATGCGCGGGTTGTTGTTCTCGTTGTCCACGCGCAGCACCACGGCCCTCACGGTCTCCCCCTTGTGGTATGCGTCGGCCGGAATCTGCTCGCCCTTGGGCAGGTGGAGCTCGTTTCCCTCGTCGTCGATGAGCAATACCTCGCGGCGCCACATCTGGTATACCTCGCCGCTGACGATGGTCCCGACCTTGTCTTTGTACTTGTTGTACAGCGAGTCGTGCTCCAGCTCGAGTATCTTCGAGGCCAGCGTCTGGCGCAGGTTGAGTATGGCGCGGCGGCCAAACTTGCTGAAGTTCACCTCCTCGCTCACCTCTTCGCCCACCTCATAGTCGGGTTCTATCTTCTGGGCGTCGGTGAGCGATATCTGCTTGTTCTCGTCCTGCACGTCGCCATCGGCCACCACCACGCGGTTGCGGTGTATCTCGAAGTCGCCCTTGTCGGGGTTCACTATGACGTCGAAGTTCTCGTCGCTGCCGAAGAGCTTCGTTATCACGTTGCGGAAACTCTCCTCGAGCACGCTCACCAGCGTGGTGCGGTCGATGTTCTTCGTCTCTTTGAACTCCTGGAAGGTCTCTATCATGCTTGGGCCTTTTTCTTCTTTCTTTGCAGCCATAGTTTATTTGAAACTTAATAGGTATTTTGTATATTTCACGTTGTCCATGTCAAATGCCTTGTCCACATCCACGATGACGGGGCGCTTCTTGCCCTCGACACGCTGCTTTTCCCTGACCGTGACCACGAAGGAGCTGCCGTCGACGCTCTTGAGAACGCCTTGCACCTTCTTGCCGCCGGCGTCCATCACCTCGACGTCCTTGCCCACGTGGATGGCATACTGCTGCGCCACCTTGAAAGGCTGGCCGATGCCGGCAGAGCCCACCTCGAGCTCGTAGTCGTCAAGCTCTGCGCCGAGCCTCTCCTGCAGGTGGCGGCTCAGCTCTGCGCAATCCTCAATCCACACCCCGTCGGCGTGGTCGATTTCTACAACGATGCGGTTGTCGGGCTCGATGCTGACGTCAACGAGGAAGTACTCGTTGCCTTCCAACCACTCTTCGACGATTGTCTTTACTGCATTCTTGTCAATCATATAGTCGTGTCATTAAAATAAAATGAGGAGCTTTCGCGAAGCCCCTCATTCCACTGAACGCTGCAAAGGTACTAATAATTCTGCTCATACGCAAGCATAAGGGCAGAAAAAGCGCGTCTTTATCCGCATTTTATCCTTTTCGTAACGCCCCGCGCCCATTTTAGGCCCACCAGGTGGCAATAAAATGTGGCTCGGGGCGTTTATCTACAATAACGGAAAGACTACTTAACGTACTCTATATATTTATGGACAAATGGATTAGCAAGGCTGCTGCCGGCGTGCTGGCGGCAGGGCTCATGGGTGTGGCCGCACAGGAAGCTGCGGCACAGAAGCAGCGCGGCGACATTTTCCTGTTGCCCCAGGCGGGCGTCAACGTGTCGCGACTGTCGGGCTACGACGTGCTCATCGGCAACACCGGACAGGCCGCTACGATGGAGAGCTCGAGCAAGGCGGGGCTCACCGCCGGGCTGGAGGCCGAGTACATGGTGACCGGCAGGCTCGGGGCGCGGCTCGGGCTGGTGTATTCGGAGCAGGGCGACAGGGTGAAGAACGTGCCGGAGGCTGACATCAAGACGCGGCTGAAGTATCTGAGCATACCGCTGACGGCCCACTATTACGTCACCGACTGGCTGGGGGTGCACGCCGGAGTGCAGTATTCGCGCCTCATCGACGACAACTGCATGTCGGGGGCCGACATCGGGGTGACGCCCGACCTGTATTCGGCCGAAGACTGGAGCATACCCGTGGGGGCGTCGGTGGAATACTGCAACGTGGTGCTAAGCGCCAGCTACGTGTTCGGGCTGTCCAAGGTGTGCCCGCCGCTGGGCAGCATCAGGAACAGGTCGCTGTGGATTACGCTGGGCTACAGGGTAAGGCTCTGAGCAGGCTTCGGCCCGCACGGCCCAACCACCTGTGGCACAGGGTGTTGCAAAACAGCCTCGGCCGGGTGGCAAAACAGCCCGTATGGCATTGCCATACGGGCTGTTTTGCATTCCAATACGGGCCGTTCCGGCGCGGCAACTGTTCAACGCCGACCCACCGAGGCGCTGCGCCCGGGCTGCACGCCGTCGGGGTCGATGCGCCTGTAGGCCACCCGCCGCCGTCGCCACGTGTAGACGCAGTGCAGCATGCCGTCGCTGCCCTGTATCACGGCCGGGTATGAATATTCGCCCACGGGGCTGTCTTCGAGCGTGAGCAGGTGGCGCCAGTGCTCTCCGTCGGCGCTGATGGCCACGCTGAGCGGCGTGCGCGGCCCTTTCTTGGTGCCGGGCAGGGTGGCAAAGTCGTTGTAAACCAGCACGTGGCGGCCGTCGGCCAGCGTCACCGCGTCGGTGCCCGACTGGTTGTTGGGCAGGTCGGTCAGCCTCACGCGGCTCCACGTAAACCCTCCGTCGGCACTCTCCGACGTGGCCAGGCGGCCGTTGCGCGTGCGGCAGAGCACCTTCAGCCGCCCGTCGGCCAGGCGCAGTATCGACGGCTGTATGCAGTCGATGGGCTTCACGTCGGAAGTGTCTTCGGTGCGCGGGGCCTCGTCGGCAGCTATCGGCCCCACGTAAGTCCACTCGCCGGTGGCGGGGTCGTATATCTCGAAATGCAGCTTCCAGCCTCCCGTCTCGGTGCTCGAGCCGCACACGAGGCGCCCGCCCGCCATCACGGGCTTGTTCTTCACAGGGCCGAGGAAGCCCTTGGGCAGCGGCTCGCGGCGGCCCCACGTGCGCCCCCCGTCGGCCGACTTGACCACCCAGCCCGTCCAGTCGGCCACGCGCAGGCCTATCTTGAAGAAGAGCCAGAGCTCGCCGTCGGGCATCTCGAAGAGCACGGGGTTCCAGCAAGCCTTGCGCTTCAGCACGCCGCCGCCGTGGCCCGGCAGCACGGGGCCGGCCGCGGCATCGGTAGTGGAGTCTGTAATCCCGGCCAGCTCCGCGTCGGCCGAGCCAAGCTCAAACACCCCGTCGGCAGCCAGCACGGGCTCCGTCCACCTGTCGGAGCCTTTCTCCTTGCGGCTCACCCAGATGCACACGTCGGGGTTGCGCTCCTTCGTGCCGCCGAAGTATGCCGCCACGAGGTCGCCCCGGCGGGTCTCGGCGATGGTGGCCGCGTGGCACTCGGCAAAGGGAGCCGAGGTGTACAGGAACTCAGCCCCGGCTATGGCGGCAGACGCCGTGGGCAAGTCCACGCTGAAACGGTGGCGCCCCGAACCCACCCGCCTTGTGCCGCCTCCGGGCAGGCACACGTCGGCCGTGGTGTTGCACGGCACCTCTACCGTCCACTCGAGGCGCCCGCCGTCCACCCGCCACCGGCTCGACACCGTGCCGTAGGGCGTGGGGCAGCTGGCCGCCACGCTGTCCACCAGCAGCTGTCGGGCAAGCTCAAACCTGTAGTGCGAGCCTCCCGCCTCTATGCCTATGCCGGCCAGGCGGCCGAAGCACCACTCAAGCAGGTCGCCGAGCAGCATGACGTGGTTGCCGCTGTTCATGGCGGGGTCGGCCGTGTCGCCGTTCCACAGCTCCCAGATTGTAGTCGCCCCGCGCCCAACCATGTAGCCCCACGAGGGGTAATCGCGGTTGGTGGCCAGCATGCAGGCCACGTCGGCAAAGCCGTTGTCGGTCAGTGTGCCCAGCAGCCACGACGTGCCTATCACGCCCGTAGGTATTCGCCCGCGGTTGACGGTGACTATGTTGGCCACCACATTCTTGGCTATCTCGGCGCGCAGGCTGTCGGGTGCGATGCCGAAAGCCAGCGGCAGGATGTTGGCCGTGGCCGTGTTGTTGCCGTAGAACACGCTGTCGGGATAGAGCGGATGGCCCGGCACGGCCGACGTGCCCCTCTTGGCGGTGAGGAAGCGGCGGTTGAACGCCGCGGCCATGCCGCTGCGCCGTGCGGCCCACTCGGCCGCGTCGGCCTCGAGGCCCTGCAGTCGAGCAAACTTCTCGAGCAGCCCGAGGCAGCGTATGGCGTAGGCTGTGGCAATGAGGGTGCCGTCGGTCTGACGGGCGGGGTCTTTGCTGTGTATGAGCCGCGGCGACTCGGGCGGCACGCACCAGTCGCCATACTTGTCTTTGTTTATCAGCCCGTCGCGGCTGTAAGTGGCAGCAATGTGGCGCATCCAGCGCGCCATGGCCGGGTAGGCCCGGCACACCGACAGCGTGTCGGCCTGCCTATCGAGCAGCATGTCGCACACCATGGGCAGTGCCGCGGGCCACGTCACGTCGTCGGTGTAGTAGTTCCAGAACGCCGGGGCCACGTCGGGGATGCACCCGTCTTCGCGTTGCGCCTCGCAGATGTCGCGCACCCACTTGGCGTAAAGGCGGCCGCAGTCGAACAGGCGGCTCTCGCCGAGCGACCCGGCCGTGCGGTCGCCGAGCCACGGCTGGCGCTCGTTGCGCTGCGGGCAGTCGACGGGCATGCCCTTGTAGTTGCTCTCTATGCCCCTCCGGGCGGCCTCGACCACCCGCGTGAGCGTAGAGTCGGAACAGGCAAACGTGCCCTGCCGCCCCATCCTGTCGGCCACGCTGTAGGCCGTGAACGCCCCGGGGCCGACGCCGTCCATGCCCTCTACCTCGACATAGCGGAAGCCGTGGTAAACAAACGACGGCTGCCACAGCGCCGTGTCGCGGCCCGAGCACACATAGATGTCTTCCGAACGGGCGTCGCGCAGGTTGGCCGTGTAGAGCGTGCCGTCGGCGTTGAGCCTCTCGGCATAGCGCACCCTGATGGTGTCGCCGGCCCTGCCCCGCGGCACGAAGGCCACCCACCCGGCCATGTTGCGCCCGAAGTCGAGCACCACGCCGCCCCCGGTGCGCCCCGCCAGGCGGGCCCTGCCCGACGGACGGGCCGCCATGGCGGGCGTCATCTGGCCGCGCAGTGTGCCCGTAGGCACGGCAGAGCGCCGGGCCGCGCCCCATCCGGAGTCGTCGTAGCCGGGCATCGTCCATCTGCCGAGCTCCATGCGGGCGTCGTATTCCTCGCCGTCGTACTCGTTGTTGGCGCGTATCGGGCCGGCGGCGGTCACCTTCCAGCTCTCGTCGCTCACCAGCCTCTGCGTGCTTCCGTCGGCATATTCCACTATGATGTTCACACGGCAAGAGGGCAGTCCGAACACGGGCGTCTTCCAGGGCTTGTCTTGCCGCATGGGGAAGTAGCGGCCGTTGCCCAGCACTATGCCCACGGCCGTGAGCGTGTCAAGGCAGCCGGTCACGTCGTAGGCGTTGTAATATACAGTCTTGCGGTAGTCTGACGGCGCGGGCTTGAGCACATCGCGCGCCCCCACCTCGCGCCCGTTGACATACAGGCGGTAGAGCCCCAGGCCGGCAACGTAGGCCGTGGCCCGCCTCACGGGCTTGCCGCCGAGGCGGAACTCGCGGCGCAGGTAGCGTGCGGCCAGGCGGGTGTGCAGTCCGCGGCGCTCGCCGGGCATGAGCTGCTCGAGCCCTATCCAGCGGCCGCGCCATGCGGTCTCGCCCAGCAGGCCTATGCCAAACTGCTGCGGGCGGCTCCATGCCGACGCCCCGCGGTTGGTGAACACGCGCACACGCCACCACCCGCGGCTGTTGCTACGCAGGCGGCGGCCGCCGTAGCCCACCCACAGCTGGCGGGCCGACTCCACCCGGCCCGTGCGCCACAGGTCGGCCCCGCCGCGGCAAAGCAGCGCCGAGTCGGAGGCCACCTCTATCTGGTAGGCCGTCTGTATCACCCCCTCGCCATCCGAGGTTATGGCCCACGAGAAGCGCGGCGTGGCCGTGTCGAGGCCCAGGGGGCTCTCCATGCCCTCGGTGAGCAGCCCGCCCACGGCCACGCCGGCCATGGCCTGCAGCCACAGCAGCTGCGCGGCCATCAAAGAAAATATTCTGGAAGCTGTTTTCATTTGTGTCATGTCATTTATAGGTTGGCAATGGTCAACTGTAAGGCGGCAGCCGCCGTGGCCCGCCATGGGGCCCGTTTGGCATTGCAAAACGGCCCGTATGGCTGTCTGATACGGGCCGTTTCAACCGGCCGGACGGCCCGTTTTGCGGCGGGCGGCGGGCGCCGGCGCGGTGCTCCCTACTCGGTGAGGTCTTTCTCGGCAGGCGCCGCGGCAGCCACTATCGACTGCTGCGAGGGCGATATGTAGCCCTTGGCCGAGTCGATGGCAATGAGCACGCCGTCGCCGCTGCCGTGGTACCTGAATGTGCGCACGCCGCCGAAGTGCTCTCCCAGGTATGCCAGGCGGCCCGTGGCGGCGTCCATCCACCACACGCGCTTGCTCTCGCCGGATATGCGCCCCAGGTCGACGGCCATGTCGCGGCCCGTGCAGTTGTACACCATCAGGTAGTCGCGGCCCCGCGTGGCGGCCAGGCGGTCGTGGCGGGTGCCGTTGCCCTGCACTATGCCCTGGTCGGGCACGCGGTCGAAGTAAGGCACGGCCAGCATGAGGTGCTTAAGGTATTTCATCTGGTTGAAGCCCGGGTCGTCGAGCGCCTTGTACCACGGCTTGGCCGCTCCGTCGGCAAAGTAGGCCCCGGCCACGCCGGGCTTGGCAAACTGCATGATGGCGTTGTGGCCGTAGGTGTGGCCGCACGAGCCGGCAAACACCGACCAGTAGGCATAGCGCCTCACGTCGGAAGCCTGCCAGCGGGGCTCTCGGCCGTCGTGCAATCCCTGCGGTATGTCTTCGTAAGACGGCTCGCCGTCGAGCACAGGCTTGAGCGGCTTGTGCTTCCATGTCGAGTCTACGTACATCCAGTTGTCTTCCTCCGTGCCGTCGGGAATGGGGTAATCCTTGTTTCCCATGCGCTGCCCGTAGCGCCTGTGGCCGCTCTGGAACATGTTGAAGTCGAGCCACCGGCGGTCGTTGAACCACCGGGCCGAGGTGTAGCGGCCGCGGGGGTGGAAGGTCATCAGGTGGTTGCTGTCTGCCGACTTTATGGTGGTGGCCAGCGCGTCCCACACCTCCGTGCGTATGTCGCCCTGTATGTCGCCGCCCATTATCCACACTATGTTTGGCTTGTCCTTGTAGCGCGAGGCCAGGAAACGGCCGTAGGCGCGGGCCTCGTCGGCGTCCATCAGCCCGGCTTTCACCATGCCGCCCCATATACAGACCATGCCCACGAAGATGCCGCGGCGGGCGGCCTGGTCCACGATATAGTCGAGATGGTCCCAGTAACTGTACACCCCGGGAGGGTCGGCGGCCTCGAAGTTGAAGCCGTCGGGCATCGACATCTGCCCGTAGGCGTTGAAGGCGGGGATGGCGTTTATCACTTGCACCTGCACCACATTGTAGCCGGCGGCGGCCAGGCGGTCGAGATAGTAAGCCGCCTCGTCGCGGTTGAGCCGCTCGGGCAGCAGCCACCCCGTGTCGGCGAGCCAGAAGAAGGGGCGCCCGTCGGCGTACTGGAGGAAGCGCCCGTTGGCCGACACCGCCAGGCGGGCCACGGGCGAGGGTTTGTTGCCGGCCGCCACGGAGCACAGGGCGGCAATGAAAAGGATGGTGATGGCATATAGTCTGCGCATGGTGCCAATTGTTTTTTCAGTCAATCAGTATATTCGGGAACGGGCATCAGGCCCTCCCGCCGGCCAGGCGGCGTCAGCGGGCCACTATTACATAGGTCTGCCCGGGCTCTGTCGGCAGGTCGTAGAGATAGGTCTTGGGCAGCCTCGGGGCGGCCACCTCGGCCTTTTCGCTTATCAGGGGCGCCGGCGTGGCAGGCAGGGCGAACAGCCAGTTGGGGTTGTCGCCGCGAGCCCGGCCCAGCCCCTTGGCCTTGAGCGGCACGGCAGAGCGCAGCCGCAGGTTGCCGCCGAGGCGCGAGTGCACGGCAAGGCGGGTGAGCCGGCCGTGCTTCCAGGCCATGTCGACCACGAAGCCGCCGCGCGCCACGAGCCCGCTGACAGAGCCGTCGGGCCACGCCGAGGGCAGCGCAGGCAGCAGGTATACAAAGCCGTCGTGGCTCTGGAGCAGCATCTCGGCAATGCCGGCGGTGCACCCGAAGTTGCCGTCGATCTGGAACGGCGGGTGGGCGTCGAACATGTTGGGGTATGTGCCGCCCCGTTGCTTCACGTCGCCCACCACGAGGAAGGTGTCGGGCGAGAGCGTCAGCTGGTCGGTGATGAGCTTCATGGCATGGTCGCCATCGAGCAGTCGGGCCCAGAAGCACACCTTCCAGCCCATCGACCACCCCGTGCTCACGTCGCCGCGGTGCTCGAGCGACGTGCGCGCGGCGGCAAAGAGCTCGGGCGTGCGGTATGGCGATATCTGGCTGCCGGGGTAAAGCCCGTATAGATGAGACACGTGGCGGTGGTGGTCGTCGGGGTTGTCCCAGTCGTCCATCCACTCTTGCAGCTGCCCCCACGAGCCTATCTGCATGGGCGCGAGCGAGTCGGCCAGCGCGCCGAAGCGGCTGTACTGCCCGGGATCAGCGTCCAGTGCCTCGCCCGCTGCGGCCACCGAGTGGAAGAGCTCGAACAGCAGCTGGTTGTCCATGGTCACGCCCCAGTTGAGCGGCACGCCCTTGCGCGGCGAGTTCTCGGGCGACACCGAGGGGCTCACCACGAGCCACCCGTGCCTTGGCTCGCGCACCATGGTCTGCTCGAAAAAGGTGGCCGCGCCCAGCATGGCAGGCCAGTAGCGCTCAAGGAACTGCACGTCGGCGGTGTAAAGGTAGTGTTCCCATATATGGCGGCAGAGCCAGGCGCCGCCCATCATCCACATCCCGGCCGAGGCACGGTCTATCGGCCAGGTGGCGCGCCACAGGTCGGTGTTGTGGTGCAGCACCCATCCGTCGGCGCCGTACATCTCGCGTGCCGTGCGCGCCCCGGTGACGGTGAGGTCGCCGATGAGGTCGAAGAGCGGGCCGCTGAGCTCGGTCAGGTTGGTTGGCTCGGCGGGCCAGTAGTTCATTTCGAGGTTTATGTTGGTGGTGTACTTGCTGTCCCACGATGGCAGCATCTTGTCGTTCCATATCCCCTGCAGCGTTGCCGGCTGGGTGCCGGGCTGCGACGAGCATATCAGCAGGTAGCGGCCAAACTGGAAGTAGGTGGCCACGAGCCACGGGTCGGCCGTGGCGGCAAAGGCGGCTATGCGCCTGTCGGTGGGCACGGAGGGGAAACGGTCGGGGCCGAGGTCGAGTTTCACGCGGCCCATGTACCCGGTGAACACCCCGAGATGGGCCTCGCGCAGCGCCGCGTAGCCCTTTGCCATGGCAGCCCGCAGACCGTTGCGCGTGCGCTCCTGCTCGTCGGCGCTCACGTCGTTGTAGCTTTTCACGTTGGTGGCAATGCTCACGTAGACCACTGCCTCGTCGGCCCCGCTCACCGATATCACCCCGCCGGAGCTGGTGACGGTGCCCCCACTCACGTCGGCTGCCATGCGGCCCTGGAACCTCACGAGGCTTTTCAGCCCCTCGTGGCGCGAGGTGACGCCGCTCAGGGTCACTTCGCCGCCTTCAGACCGCGTTATCACGTCGTGGTGGGGCGATGTGAGGCATGCCGTGAAAGTGATCATGCCTGGCTTCGACGCCGTGAGCCTCACGGCCACCACGTTATCGCCCGGGCCCAGCGTGGCTATGGTCTCGCGGCGGTAGCTCACCCCGCCGACGGTGTAAGACACCACCGACAGGGCCGAGTCGAGGCTCAGTTCGCGGCGGTAGCCGGTATAACTGCCGTGGCCGGGCATGGATATGTAAAGGTCGCCGAACGTCTGGTAGGGCATGCCGCTGTTTCGGTTGGCCCCGGGCATGATGCTGGCGTCGGCCAGGTTTTGCGCCTCGCGGTACTTGCCTTCGGCTATGAGGCTGCGCACCCGGGGCAGCGCGCCCTTGGCCCTTGGGTTGAGCGTGAAGTTGGGCTGGCCCGCCCAGATGGTCTCTTCGTTTAGTTGCACCCGCTCGACGGCCGGGTTGCCGAACACCATGCCGCCCAGGCGGCCGTTGCCCACGGGCAGGGCCTGGGTCCAGGTCATGGCCGGACGGTCGTACCACAGCGTGTGCCCCTGCGCCCGCACGCCCGTTGCGGCCAGTGCGGATGCCAACAGTAAGGATAGTATTCTTTTCATGTCTCAGTTTTTTTAAACGCCTGGCGGCACGGTGGATTTGCCTGCCGCCACCATATTATAATACGTATGTCGCCACTGTTTCCCCCCGCGGCGGCGGCGGCCGGCGCTACGCATGGGCCACGCACGCATGCCGCGGCCCTACTGTAGCCCCGCCTCCGGCCGACCCCCGGGGCACTTCATGGCGCCCACCTTGCGGGCCACGTATTCCCTGAAGCCCTCGCCGCCCAGCACCTCTATGTTCTCAAACAGCCCCAGCACGAAGCGCCCTACGCCCATGTAGCTGCAAACGTCGATGCTGAGCAGCCAGTGGCGGTCGCCGTCGGGCCTGATGTGGGGCGCCGACCGGGGGTATTCCTCGGTGATAAGGCTGTAGGCCAGGCGGTCGAGGCGCAGCTCAACGGGCATCAGCTTCTCGCCGCTGAACATGAAGATGTCGGTGTACATGCGCTTGTGGTCGGCCTCGTGCTCCCACGGGTCGAGCAGCATCTCGACGGTGCCCATGCGCGCCACCTTGAACGTCTTGTTCATTCCCGTCGATGCCTCGTAGCACCTCACCTCGTCGTTGCCGGGCAGAAACATGAAAGGCTCTACCACCCGGCTCGCCACCGTGTTGCTGTGGGGCGACGAATAGTTGTGCAACACCACCTTGTTCTTGGTCTTGATGGCATCGTAGAGCACGCTCACGTTGCGCCCGGCCTGCTCGCTCAGCTCCACGTCGTCGAGTATGCGCAGGTCGTAAAGGCGGTCGAGCTTGCGCAGTATGTGGCGCACCTGCAGGCTGTCGCCCCCGGCCCTGTCGAGCACGCGGCGTATGGTGGTGGCCTCGTCTTCGGTGAAATGCACCGTCTGGAACAGTCGGGTGAAAAACGGCGACGACTTGTCGAGGCTGTAAACCCCGCCCCGCTTCTCGACGATGAAGCCCGCCTGGCGGAAGAAGTCGATGTAATAATACAGGTTGCGGCGCGAAATGCCCAGCCGCTCGCACAGCCTGTCGACGGTGCAGACGCGGTTTTCGGCCAGCAGGAGCATCAGCTCCAGCTCACGCTCTAATTGGTTGTGGCGCATGGTTTTACGGTCATTGGTTGCATCGGGGGCAGCCATTGCGATGGCTGCCGCCCATGCAAAGATATAAATTTTCCGGCTACAAAACGAACGAATGGCCGAAAACCGGAGGCTGCAAGGCCGCGCGCCCCACGCCGGAGGCCGCCACGCGCCCGCCGACGCCTGCCCCCGTGGAGCCACGCCGTGGCGGCGGGCCATGGCGCTGACAGCCAGGCCGTTGGCCGAACGGGCCGTCCGGCCATGCAAGAAGGCCCGTTCGGCACTGCAAAACGGGCCGTATCGCAACGCCAAACGGGCCGTGCGGCAGGGCCGGCCTACCGCCCCACACGGAACCAGTCGATGTCGACGAAGCCCTTGCGGCCCGAGCCGTTGGGGTCGGGCACCACCGTCTGGTCGAACTTGGTGTTGTTGCCGTTGAACACCTTCACGTTGTCGAAGTAATCTATCGGGTACCTGATGCGCGGGGCCGACTTGCCGGCGTTCAGGGCCGTAATCTCGCTGATGGTGGCGCCGCGGAACCCGTTGTCCATTGTTTCGCGGCAGAGCGTCAGGGCGTCAAAGCGCAGCCGCTCGTTGAGCACCCCCAGCGGCACCTTTCCGTCGTAGAGCAATATCCCGTCGAGCGGGTAGATGTAGCCGTTGAGCGGCCTCTTCACGGCGTCGAGGTCCATGCCGATGCCCTCGGCCACCACCTCGTGCATGGCGTCGGAGCCAAGCGTCTCCACCCCGTCGGTCAGCGTGTTGTTGCGCACATACCTGTTGAGCAGCGTGTTGTACCGGCCCGTGGCCTTGTCGTACACCATCCAGGCCTTGACGAGCGTCTTGGGCAGCATGGTCTCGTAGTAGTCGTAGGCCTCGCCGAGCCACCCGTTGCCCACGTATGTGTTCTTCTTGAAGGCCAGTATGTCGGGGTTCACCGCCGCCCGGAGCACGTGGTAGGCCACAAACATGTGCAGCACGTTGTTCTCCTTGGTATAGTCATCGCCCGTGTCAACGGCGATGTTGTTGTTCCGAAACCAGTCGTACCAGCCCTCGTCCATGCTCCGCTGGCCTGTGGCGCACTTGCCGTACCACTCCCGGCACCTCTCCGCCAGGTCGGCCAGCGAATGGATGCCGTTGGCATGGAACACGGCATCGGGCTCGGCAAAGAGCGTGAAGCCGCGCTTGCACACCGTCGGCGTGTAGTAGCCCGCCACGGGGTCGGGCGCCGGCGCTGCCAGTTGCTTGTCGTCTTCGGCCAGCAGGGCGTCGATGCCAGTGGCGCACAGCGCCTCGTAGAAGATGGCGAAGTGGGCCGAGTCGGCCTTCAGCTCCTGCACCACCATGCGGTTTGATCGCGGTATGCAGCGCCCTATGGCGTGGACAATGCCGTTTTCCACCTTGTTGTCGCACATCTGCCGGTCTATCGGCGCGCCCTCGTTGACGAGTATTTGCGAGCCCCTGCCGCCCGCGGTGATGAAGCGCCCGAGCATTGTACGGTAGGTGGCGCCGCCGGCGGTGAGCATTTGGGTTGTGGTCAGCTCCGTCTTCATGAGGTGATACATGGCGATGTCGGTGCACAGGCTGTCGGTGAGGCCATCCAGCGAGTTGTCCGTCAGCCCGTTGTGCAGCAGGTTTCCATCCTCGTCGACGCTCTCCCTGTCGTTCCACAGGCTGTCGATGTATGCTTCGACGGCCCCGTTCTTGGGTGCGAAGCAGGTGTAGTTGCCGTATGAGCTCAGTATGCGGTCTTGCCCCGAACGCCTCAGAATGTAGTTGAAACTGGAAAATATTGAGTCGTTGCTCAGCAGGAAGTCGGTCACCGTCTGGCCGGTAAAGGTAAACCGGTTCGACATGTCGGGCTCCACGTTGCATGCGCACAGCGCCATGGCCGCGGCAAAGGCCAGTGTTTGTTTCAGATGTCTCATTTCAGGTTTCATTTCGTTATTGGTAGTAATGTTTCATTCCCTCTGTTCCCATTGGGCCACGGTAGGCGGCTCGCGTGCCGCCGTGGCTGCGGCGGCCCCGGCCGTATGGCATGGCCCGGGCCGCCACGCCGTCACTCGGCAAAGTCGGCCTCGACTATGCGCAGCTGCGTCTTGCCCTTGGCGGAGCGCAGCCGGTCGAGCTCGCCCGTGGCCCCTCCGGCCAGCTCTTTTATTATTCCGAACTTGCTGCTGTCTTGCACCGGGGCCACCATGCGCACCCTCACGCCGTCAGTAGCCACGGGTTTGGGTATGTCGATGTTTACGTATCCCAGCGTGGCGGGGATAATCCCCTCCCACAGCAGGGTGCCGTCGGCGGCGAGAATCTGCAGCGGATAGCACTTGCTGCGCCACCCGGTGAGCTTCAGGCTCACGCTTCTCACCGTGGCCTTGCGCTCCAGCCGGTACTCTATCCACGCCCCGTCGCGGCTGCCGTCGCTCTGCCACTGGCTCAGTTCGTTGCCGTCGAAGCTCCTGCCGGCCTCTGCCTGGTTTGAGCCGGCGGTGGCTCCTACCACCCGCAGGCCACGGCGCACTTCGGCAAACGACGGCGTGGGCGGCGTGGGGCCGCGGTCGAGGCGGCACGGCAGCGTCTGTTGCGGCAGGCAGCTCTCCGCGTCGGCAGCCTCGGTAGCGATGGAAAGCGTGGCGGCGGGCAGTCCCTCGGCCTCTGCCCTGACGGTTATGGTGCCGGGAGTGGTGGCGGATCGCACGAAGACGCGGTTGACGCCGCACTCCACGGGCAGCACCGTGGCGCCCAGGTAGTTGTCCGACGCGCGCTGGGCAGCGGCGTCCACGCCCTTGCGGCGGGCTATGCCGCCGAGCCACTCGGCCGGCCCGCCAATGCTGAAGCGTATGTCGCGGTTGTCGAGCGGGCAGCGCCGTCCGCGGCTGTCGACCACCTCCACCTGCACAAGGGCCAGGTCGGCGCCGTCGGCCTTCATGCCCTCGGGGTTCACGATGGCCGTGAGCACAAGCCGCGCGGGCTCGCCAGCGGTCTCGATGGTGTGGCGCGACGTCTCCCTGCCGCCCTCGTAGCCCACGGCGGTGAGCGTTCCGGGCTCATACCTCACGCTGTCGAAGGTGAAGAGCCACTCGTACGACCTGCGGCCGCGGCCCAGCGAGCGGCCGTTGAGCAGCAGTTCCACCTCGTCGGCCGTCGACGCCACGTAGACCGGCTTGACCGTCCGGGCGTCGTAGTTCCAGTGGCCCACGATGTAGGTGCGGTCGGTCTCGGGGCTCACCCACCCGTCCCACATCACCTGGTGCACGTAGAAGGCATCCTTGGGCAGGCGCATGGCGTCGACGACGCCGCTTACGCGGTAGTTCATCTCGTTGCGCCCGTAGGTGTTGGTGTCGCTGAACACAATCTTTGCGCCGCCCGAGCTGACGCGCCGCCCGGTGCAGGGGCGCACGGCCCAGTACTCATGCCAGCGGCGCAGCAGCTCAATTGCAAACTCGTCGTTGTTCTGGTTGTAGGCCGTGGCGGGCTGCCCCTTGACCAGCGGGCCGTCGCCCTGCTTGTGGAAGGGGTAGCTGTAGCTGTCCCAGTAGAGTCGGTAGGCCTCGTCGCGGCAGTACTCCATGGCCCACATGGGGCGGTCGGCGCTCTTGTTTATGTACAGCATCTCGCCGCCATACTCGGCCTCTTCGATGTCGAGCATCTCGCGGCTGCCTATCGCCCTGCCCCCGTTGGGGTCCCAGCGGTCGCGCACCTGCCTCAGCTCGACCATGTGCTGGCGCGATATGCTCTCGTTTCCGCCCTCATAGAATATGATGCTCGGGGTGTTGCGGTTGTAGATGATGGCGTCGCGCATGAGGCTCACGCGGTGCTGCCACCGCGCCCCCTCCACATCGCGCTCGGCGTCGCCGGCGGGCATGGCCTGCATCATGCCCACGCGGTCGCAGCTCTCTATGTCTTGCTTCGACGGCGTTACGTGCATCCACCGATAAATGTTGCCGCCGCCCTCTACGCACAGCCGGTTGGTGTAGTCGCTGAGCCAGGCCGGCACATCGGTGCCCACGGCGGGCCATTCGTTGGTAGACCGCTGTGCGTAACCGTGCATCATGATGCACCGGTCGTTGAGCCACACCTTGCCGTCGGCAAACGAAGTCTTGCGGAAGCCCGTGCGCAGCGTCACGCTGTCGGAGCCCACCGACGAGGTGACGCTGTAGAGGTAGCCGTAGCCCCACGACCAAAACTCGAGCCCGCCCACGCTGCGGCTGCCCTTGAGCACGCGCGTCTCGCCGGGGGCCAGCTTGGCCGTCTCGCCCTCGAAGGCTGCCACGGGCCTGCCGCCGGCGTCGCTCATGGCCACGCGCAGGGTCACCGTCTGCGGGCTGCGGCTGTCGTTGCGCACCTCCGACTCTACATGCACCGTGGCCCGCCGGCCCGGTATGTCGTAGTCGGTGGCATAGACATACACCCCCTGTGTGCCGAGGTTGGAATACAGCGGCAGCGTGACGCGCTGCCACGAGCCGTCGTCAAACGAGGCGAGGGCGGCCCCGTCGGCGTCGCCCACGTGCATGAGCCAGCCGCCGTTGAAGTTGAGCCGCTGCCTCTGCTGAGCCCCCGCGCCCATGGCGAGGAGCAAAGCCAAAACGAAAAAAGATGTCTCATAGTCGTGAAAATGTTTGCACCGCAAAGTTAAGTGGCCGGCCGCACGGGGCAAAGGCGGCCCGTTGCTATTTCGGCCCGAAACGGTTGCACGGGCCGCCCAAGCCCGCTTTTGCAACATTTTCGGCCATGGGAAACAACATTTTCGGCTTTTTTGCCTACCTTTACATAAGCCAAGACGCACTTGGCAATGTGCTGACAAACTCGAATTGCGCCCGTTTGAAACAAATCTTCAACCATGTTACTATTTGCAAGAAACATACTCACAGCAGCCGTGGCGCTATGCCCGGCAATGGCCGGGGCCGACAGCGGCGGCACAACGCTCGACATGAGCGACGGACTGTCGGAGAGCCGGGTGCGCTGCATAAGCCAGATGCCCGACGGGAGGATGGCCGTGGCCACCACGGCCACGATAGAAGTGTACGACTGGACGCGCTTCCACACCGTGAAGCTGCTGCCCGAACACGCCTGCCCGCTGCCGGCATACCACGGCGACACGCAGCTGAGCCTGGCCGACATTGCCCGGCGCACGGGCTTCCACTCTGTGAAATACTTCTCGGCGGCGTTCAAAGACAGCTTCGGGATGACGCCGAGCGAATACCGCGGCAGCTGACGGCCACTGAGAATCCATTGGGCAAGGAATGGCCAAGCAAGCAAACCATCCCGGAAAACAAGCAACAAAAGCGTGAAGAAAATCGAGGCACAAACGCCCCGGCCCGCCCCCAGCCGGCCAAAAGGCCCATACGGCAAGCCGGGACGGCCCGTACAGGCAAACGATACGGCCCGTTTCGCAATGCGAAACGGGCCGTATTGCAACATGCCACGCCGCTGGCCGGGGCGGCACAGGCCCGAGGCAGGCCACGGCCTACTACGGATGCAACCCCACGGGGGCTGTCAGCGCACGGCCACCTTGGCGCAGGCCGTGCCGGCAGCGGCCGAGGCGCGCACCACATAGACGCCGGAAGGCAGGGCCGAAAGGTCGGCCACATGGCCCGGTGACACGCCGTCGGCAGACATGACCGCCACACCGTCGGCACGGCTCACGGCAACGCTCACGGCCGACCCGGCCGGGGCAACGATGCGCACACGGCCGCCGCCCAGCGGGCATACGGCCACCGTAGACGGCACGGTGGCCACACCGGGCAGGCCTGAGGCAAAGTCGAGCACAGCCTGCATGCCCGCCATGGCGTCGAGCTTGCCGAAACCCCAGGTGCAGTCGCCACCGGGGCCGACGTCGCCTGTGAATGAGTCGGACACCGACGTGGCGGCGATGATGCGCCGCACGTCGGCGGGCGAAAGGCCCGGGCAGGCCTCGAGCCACTGGGCCACGGTGCCCGTCACCACGGGGGCGGCCATCGACGTGCCCTGCATATAGGCGTAGGCATAGTCGAGCCCGCCGTACTGCAGGTACAGGGCCACGGGCTGCGAGGAGAGCGTGGCGTCGTGCGACGAGGCCGAAGACACCACAGCACTGCCCGGCGCGGCCACGTCGGGCTTCACCCGCCCGTCGGCCGTGGGCCCGTGGCTGGAGAACGAGGCTATGCCGCCCATGGTCTCGCCGGTGCCTACGTGGCCCACGTTCTCGGTGTCAAACTCGTTGCGGGTGACGTAGGCGCCCACGGATATCACTCCCCTGCCCGTACCGCCAATCTCGGCCGGCGAGTTGAGGTCGTCGCCCTCGGCCCATCCGTCAATGCCGCCGGAGGTAAGTCCGAGCTTGTTGCCGTCGGCCCACACGTCGACCTTGCCCTCAGAGGCCGACACAACCCACAGGCCAACGGAATAGCCTGCGCGCAGACGGCTGACGCCCGAGGTCACAAGCACGTGGGGCTTGCCGTTGAGCGGGCTTGTCTCGCCGTAGGCCGCCATGGTGCCGACGGAGCCACTGAGCACGGCCGACACGCCGGGCGTGGCTTGGCCCGAGGCGGGCAGGCTCACCGAAAAGCTGTCGGCTATCTCACCTCGCGACGTGCTGTAGGTGAACACGCACACCTTGAGGTCCATGCCGGGCTCGCCCCAGATGTCTATGTCGCCGCCGGCCGTGGCCGTGGTCAGCGCCTGTCTGTAATCGACAAAGGTGCGCAGCGTGTCGGGGCCCGGCCCCGAGAAGTCGCCCGACAGGTGGAAGTTGATGCCTCCGAAGTTGCCCACCGAGCCCACAAGCAGCCGTCCGGGGCCGAGCATGGCGTCGGCCAGCGTGTCGAAAGTCGACGTGCCGTCGTGCGGCCCGGCCTGCACCCCGAGGCTGACGTTGATGACACAGGGCTTGCCCACCGACTCGGCATAGCGGTAGATGTAGGCCATGGCGTCGGATATGTTGACGTTGGTCTCGGTGTCGGCGCCCGATATGCTCACGAGCACGATGTCGGCATCGGGCGCTATGCCGAGGTATGCCCCCCCGGCGCCGTCAGACCCGGCGGCAATGCCGGCCACATGGGTGCCGTGGGAGCCCGACGCCACATCGCCGCCGGCGGCAAGTATCTGCCCGGGCTCATCCAGCTCGCTGCCGTAGCTGAAGCCCTCGGGCGGCGTGCCCCCGCCGTAGCCCTGCTCCCACACGCGCCTGATGCGCAGCTCGCCGGATGGCGTGCGGAAGTTGGGGTGGGTATAGTCGAACCCGGCGTCGATTATGCCCACTACCACTCCCCTGCCCGTGAAAGGCCGGGGCAGGCCGCTGCCGGCCTGCACGAGGTCGGCCCCGACCGCCGGGCGCACAATGTCCATCATGCGGGCCACGGGCACGGCCGTCTGCACATAGGCCACGCCGGGCAGCGAGGCCGCGGCCTCAAGCGCGCCAGCGGGTATGCGCGCCGTGGCAATGTCGCCGCAGCGCAGGTTGACTGTGGCCCCGAGCCGCTCCAAGGCAGAGGCGTCGGCGCCGGGCACGAAGTGGACATAGGCCGACACGGTGGCCCCGGCCGAGGCACGCGTGGACGCTTGGCCCGAGGCAAGCCCGGCCACGAGGTGGCGGGCTGCGGGCGAGAGCTTTGACTGGGCCCACGGCTGCTGGCAGAGGCAGGCCGCGATAAGCAATGCGAATATCTGTCGTAACATGATTTGCGAGTTATGTTTCCTTTCTGTTTATACATTTGCATGGCAAGCCGAGGGGCAGCTCACCTGACGGCGACCTTGCGCACAACGGAGCCGCCACAGCCCGAGGCGCGCACCACGTAGAGCCCGCGGGGCAGGCTGAACACGGAGCCGCCGCTGCCCGAGCGCACCAGGCGTCCGGCCGAGTCGAACACTTCGGCACGGCTGCAATCGCCCGACACGCTGACACGACCGCCGTCGACCGCCACCACCGGGGCCAGGTCTGGGGCCGAGGCCACGCCGCCAATGCCTGCGGTGTGGTTGTCGGCGCACATCGGCACCATGGCCGCATTGTAGACAGGGCAGTCGTAGGTGCCGTCGGGGGCGATGAGATAGCGGCTTACAATGGCCACGAGGTACATCCTGTCGGGGTCGGTGGGTATGAGCGTGCCGCTGTAGGTAGACTGTATGGCGTCGGGAAGCACATAGTCGACAGGCAGCGACACCGTGGCGCCCTCAGCCAAGTCGGCGCGCACGCCCACCTGGCCGTAGAGGCTGCCGCGGTAGGCATAGCGGTGGGCATAGGCGCTGCCGCCGTTCACCTGGTATGTCAAGATGGAGTCTTGCACGACGAAGAGCGACACCATCACGGTGTCGGCGTCGGGCATGACGTGGGTGAACACGTCGACGCTGCCCTTGACGTGGCGCCTGGCCTCATCGTAGTCGGTGTTTACCTCCACGCTGACATAGGGCTGCACCGAGGCTGCCTGCATGAGCGTGGCGATGACGCTGCCCACGGTGGGCGACTGAGCCGGGGCCTGGTTGCCCGTGGCCGTCATGCGGTTGACCATGAACGATGGTGCGAAGCCTTGCTGCCCGCTGAAGAAATTGAGGTAGAACGACTCTTCGGCCATGGTGAAGTCGTCGGGCGTGAAGCCAACGTGGTGGAACACCTCGACCACATCGCCGCCGTAGGAGGCAAGGGCCTCGGCTATGGCCTGGTGGCCTGCGGGGCAGTTGTCGCACATCTGCCCCGTGAATCCCTCAAGCAACAGGCTGTGGCGCATGCCGGCCGGATATACGTAGACGGCCTGTGCCACCGAGTTGTCGGCCGGGTCGGCATCGGTGGCGGCACCGTTGACCGCCGTGACGCTAAGCTCGAAGTCAAGGTTGCCGGCCTCGCCGGCCGCATATTCGCCCAGGTCGAAGTCGAACGTCTGGCCCGGGGCTATGTCCAGCCCGGTGAAAGAGCGCACCAGCGGCTCGCCGCCGCCAATGCTGAAGCTCACGTCGAAGCTGCCAATGGGCACAGTGCCGAAGTTGAGCACCTGGCCGCCGTGGCCGTAAGTCTGCCCCGCCACATAGTAGCCCCCGGCCGAGAGGTCTTTGAGGGTGATGTCGGTGAAGTCGGCATCGTCGACAATGACCTGTATGTTTGGGCATCCGAGGTCGGCGCCATTGCCCTGGCAGTCGAGCCATCCCGAGCCGGTGTAATAGAAGGAGCGGCCGGAAAGGCCCTTGGAGCCGTCAAACTGGAGCGGCTTGTACGACTGCATGCAGGTGAGGGTGTAGCCCACGTAGAGCTCGTCGGCGTCGCCTATGTCGACCGGCGTGTCGAAACGGAACTCCTTCCACGACGGTGAGCCTCCGCCGAAGGACTGGCTGTAAAGCGGCTCGCCGTCGAGGCTCGTGGCCACAAAGAACTCAAGGCCGTCCATGTTGCTCGTTCCGAACACGGCGCGTACGCCGAGCACGCGCTTGCCGCGCAGCCGGTCGAGCTTCTCGCTGGTCAGTTTTATGGCAAGGCCCTGCTTCTCTGAGTTTCCGAGTCGCACCCCTCCGGTGCGCTCGAAGTGGGTGTTGGTATATCCCAAATAGGTGTCTGCCATGGCCGCGGCCGCGCAGGCAAGCGACAGGCAGAGCGAGAGCATAAGTTTCTTCATTGCTAATAGGGGTTGGTTAAGACTGGGTTATGTGCTTTATTGGCATGGCCCCGGGGGCCCTGCGGCCATCCGGCACGGGCCGGGCGGCCGCCTATAACAAAAGAAGACGCCGCGGCAGGCTGCACTGTGACACTGCCGGGCACCTTCATCACCATGCGGGCCGCAGGCGCCGGGAACCACCGGGGCACCCGGCGCTGCATGCCCTCAGACAGAGTCAGCGCACCACGGTGAGCTTGACCGTATGCTCTTCGCCACCGGCGCTCACCTTGAGTATATACAGGCCCGGAGCGTATGACGACACGTCGAGGCGGTTGCCGTCGGCCTTGCCCATGAGGGCGCCGCCGAGACTGTAGGCAGCCAGGCTGCTCACACCGGCCCCCTCGACGGTCACATAGTCTGTGGCCGGGTTGGGGTAAACGCTGAGGTCGGCCACTACGGCATCGTCGATGCCATCGGCAACGCCGCCGAGGGTGAACGCGTTGGGCTTGCCCTCAACCTTTCCGTAGGTGCCGTAGTCGACCACGACTGCCACGGAGCGCTCTGCGTTCTCGTCGGCAGACAGGCCGAAGTCGTGCTCATAGCTCGTTTCCGAAGCCCCGAGCGTGGCCACGTCTTCGCCGTCAAGGCGCACGGTGTAACCCTCGATGGGCAGCGTGGCGGCAGCGGGGTCGGCCACGACGAGGCCCATCATCCAGTTGCCGGTGCCGTTTGAGCTTGAAAGGCTGGCATACGACACACCGTCGTCGAGCGAAACGAGGTCGCCGAAGCCATACATCTGCGGCAGCAGGTCGATGGCCAGCGGGCCCTGGTCTTTCAGTCCGTCGAAGCAGTCGAGGTCGAGCGTGTACTCGGAATTGGCGTCGATGACTATCGGCTCCTCCAGGTCGACGGTGTTCCACCGCTTGTATACAGGCTCATCGGGCTCGACAGTGGCCAGCAGCTCGCCGTCTTTGTAAATCATGAACGTGAAGATGGCGCTGTTCATCGGGTAGTAGCGCAACTGCCTGATGACGTAGCCGTCCAGCCCCTTCAGCTTCTCGGCAGGGTAAACCACGCGGGCACGGTAGCCATAAACGGTGGCGCTGGTGCCTTCGACGGCCTGGGCCGGCTCCTCGCCGCAGTAGCCCACAGCCTGCTCGTCGTCGTCCTTGGGCTCCTGCCAGCTGAAGGCCACGGTGCGGTTGTCGCCCCAGCAATCGACGTTGTCGACGGGCTTGAGCCTGCTCTTGTCGGCCGCCACGTCGACACTGACGCCCGGGCCTTGCGACACACGCCCGTCGACATACTCAGCCTCGACAGTATATATATAGTGGCCGTCGGCCACTCCGCGGTCTACATACGACGTTGTGGTCGACGTGCCCACCAAGGCGCCGTCGGCATACACGCTGTACTGCTTCACATCGTCGATGCCGGCAGTGTCGCCTTCCTTGCTCAGCACCATGCTAAGGGCGAAGGATATGTCGAACTGATAGCCGTTGGCCTTCGACGAGTCGGACAGCGAGTAGAAGCCAGACTCGGTGGACAGGTGCACCAAGTCGCTGTAGCCGGGCACGCAATTGCCCTGGTCCATGCCCACGACGTTGGTGTTAGCCTGGCTGTCGTCTACCGTGACGGCTATTGCGCACATCACGTCGCCGGTGAGCGACGACACAGCCACGGGCTTGTCGAGCGCCACAATGTTCTCTACGCCGTAGTCAAGCTGCTGGGTGATGGGCTGCGAACATACAAGCTTGCCGCCGTCATATATTTTCAGTTCCCACGCCTTCTGGGCGGTACGCGGCACAAACGCCACCTTGCTGATGGTGTAGCCGCCGTATGCGCCCATCTCGGCCTTGTCGTACTTGATGGCAAACTCAAACGAATTGGCTCCGCCGCCAAAGCCCAGCAGGTCGGCCTCGGTGTCGTAATACCCCTTCGACACAAGGTTGGTGGCGGGCTTTGACCACATGATGGAGACGCTGTTGAAGCCCTTTTGGCGGCCTGTCAGCATGCGTGGGGCCGACGGTGTGGGCTCCGAAAGCCACAGCGAGGCGGCTTCAGACTTGGCCGACTCTGCCGTGCCATATACGGCCGTCACGGCATAAGAGTACATGCCTGAGCCCAGGCCTGTGTCGATGTAGCTCGTGTTGCCGGCCAGCGGCTGGGCCGTCAGCTTGATTCCGTTGCGGTATACGTTGTAGCCCGTGGGCTCAGAGGTGGCTCCCAGCGGCTTCTGCCACGAGAGCCTGGTGCCCATCAGGCCGTCGAGCTGAGCCACGGCCAGCCCCACGGGCTCGCGGTTGCCAACGTTCTGGTCGAGAAGCACCACCACGGGGTGCTCTGTCCTGTTCTTGTCCATGGTTGAGATGGCAAGCACCTTGCCGTCGGCCGACGTTGCGGTGACGGTGAGGGCCGACACCACGGGCAGGTTGCTCAGGTCTACTCCCTTTTCAGCGAGGTAGGTGTCGAGCTTCACAAACTTGCCGCCGGTGTAGACAGAGCCGTAGGATGTGTAAGTCATCATGTCCTGCTCGTAGGCGTAGACGGTGAGATTGTCGTCCATACACATGTATTGCAGCGAATAAGGCATAGTCGACAATGAGCCGATGTCGGTGTTCTCGCCTGTCTCTACGTTGTAGATGCCTGTGTCATGGAGCAGGTGCTTGCCGTCGGACGAAAACTTCTGGGCCACGTGGAAGGGGCTGCCGGTCTCGTTGAGATAGGTGGCTGCCCCTGTCTCGATGTCCCACAGCACAGCCAGCCTCGACGACTTGCCGCCGGGCTTGTATGCCCATCCGGCCGCCTTGGTGCCGTCGGCCGAGATGTCGTAGACGCATCCCTCGGTGCCTTCGAGCACCTTGTGCACCTTGCCGTCTTTCCACACGGTGGCCTTCCACTTGCCGTTGGCGTCGTAAATGCCTCCCCCGATGAGGTGGGCGCCTTCCGACACGCTGTAGGCCTGGCCGTCATACTCGGTGTGAGTGGCGGCACCGAAGCCGCTGATGGGCTCCAGCGCGCGCCACCGCCCGCCTGAGTAGTAGCCGCAGGTGGTGACGGTGGCTCCGTTCGACGTGTATCTGTCATCGGGATAGCAGCCCGACACGATGCCGTCGTCAGACACGCCAAAGGCGTTTGACACCTCCGTGCTGCCCGTGAGCAGCTCGCAGCGGTCGGTGGAAAGGTTCCACCTGAAGGCATGCTGGGCGCCTCCGCTGTCGGTGAAATAGCCTGCCGCCCACTTGCCGTTGGGCGAAATTGACGTCACTGTGTAATTCTGCATCCCGTAAAGGGTGATGATGCCTGTGTCGCCGGCTGCCGATGCGCCGAGCAGGGAGGCCACGAACAGCACGCAAATAAGATATATCCTGTTCATAAAATGGTTGTTTTAGGTTGTATTTGATGCTTTATGCGGTTAGGCGGCAGGCCCCGGCAGGCTGCGGCACACACTGGCCGCACGCTTGCCGGGGGCTGGCGCCGCCCGCCGGATGATGGCTTGAAGACGGAAAAGGGAGTGCGGCCGCCTGGCGCGGAGGCCCTGGCAGCGGCGCACTCCCTAACCAATCCAAATACCAATTGCGGTTATTTGCTGAACTTGACGGCAACCACCTCGCCATCAACATATACCAGCGCCACGTAAACGCCTGCCTGCAAGTGGCCCAGGTCTACGCTGCTCACGTTGTTGTAGGAAGCCTCGAGGGCTCCGGCAGCAGTGTAAATGGCCACTGACGAGGCCACGCCGTCGATGGCTATGCGGCCTGCGCCCACGGTCACCTTGCCGTTGCCGGCTGCAGCGGGCACGCCGTCGATAGACTGTGTGCCGAGGGTGCTCACGTCAACCGATATGGTGTCGGAGCATACGCGGCCGAAGTGGTAGACGCTCTCGACGTAGATGTCTTGCACGTTGTCGGCGAAGTATATGTCATACATGTTGTCGGTGATGGGCACTATGCCGCTTAGCTCGGCATTGGCCTGGCCGCGCCCAACCACATAGATGTTGTCATAGCGGAAGCGCAGGGCCTCGTTGCGGGCCTCGGGTGCCTGCCATATGAAGTGCACCTTGTCGTAACCGTCTGACCTGTCGACGTATTCGGCCTTCAGGCCCTCTACGGCCGGCAGCTCAATGAAGTAGGTGTGGTCGGTGAGGTCGCTCACGTTGTAAGCCACGCTGTCGCCCGTCGACTCGGTCTTCACCACTGTCTGCACCCAATAATCATAGGTTCCGTTGGGCACTTCGTTGTCGGTGAAGCTTATGACGGCCTTGCCGGAAGCCTCGTCGTAGGTAGCCTCGTCCATCCCGACGGTGCCAATGAGGTTGCCTTCACGGTAAATGTCGAACGACACCACGCCGTCGGCAACTGCAAACAAGGGCGCGTCGAAGCTTACCACTGCCGTGTTGAGCCCTTCCTCAACAGGGGTTACGGTCACTCCCTCGACCACATAGTCGGGAACCATCTGCGTATAATACGTCACGGTGGGCAGGCCGTTGGGGCGCCAATTGCCGCCCACGTTCATGTAAGCCACCTCGCGCACACGGTACGGGTCGCCATCGACACACTCGTAGACAATGCGGTTGTTGGGCGACTCCTCGCCGTCGTAGACGTAGGCACGGTCGTATTGCACGATGGAGTCGTTGCGCCATGTCCAGCGCTCAACCTCGGAGGCCGCGGTCTTCTCGGCGTCATCATACTTGGTTGCCTTCACCTTGTGGTTCTCGGAGTCGTATTCAACCACGGTCCAGAACTTGTCCGAGCTCCAGAAACCGTCGCCGACGATTGTCTGCGGCTTGTCGAAGCCCACGAAGTCTGAGTATGTCTCTGTCGAGATGAGGGGCTCGCCGCCGTTGTTCATGAAGCGGTCGGGCTTCGACGTGGTCTTCTTCACGAGCTGGCCGGCACCGTCGTATTCGTAGGCGATGTATGAGCCATCGGCCAGGGTGGTCTCCTTGGCGAGCCTGCCCTCGGCGTCGTACTCATAGTTGACGGTGTCATTGTTCGACTTGTAGTGGAAGTCTCCCTGCGCCTCGCTGTCCATCTGGATGAACTCCGAATGCTTGCTTACCAGCTGGTGGGCGTCGTTGTAGTCATACTTGGTATAGTACATTATCTGCCATGAACTCTTTCCGCCCAGGGCGGTGAACATTCCGTACTGTGCGCTGCGCACGGGGTTGTTGTAGCGGTCGTAGTATGTGATTGTGCGCTTCGACACGTCGTCGCCCGAGATGCCCATGGCGTCGCCATACACCTCGACGCATGTGGCGCGCAGGCCTGTGTCTTCGGGCTTGGTGGGCTCTTCCACCTGACCGCCCTCGGTAGACTTGATGAACGTCAGTCCGCCCAGCCTCGAGGTCACGGGGCACTTCACCGCCTCGGGTATCTCTGCCTCCGAGGCGGGGTCGAAGGCCACAATCTTGCTCGACCCCGTGCTGTATATCAGGTACAGCTTGCCGTCGTAATAGTCCATGGTGCTGGCCATCACTCCCGAGAGCAGCCCCGACTCCGACGAGATGTCGCGCGTCTCGTTGAATGTGCCGGATGCCGGGTCGATGGTGCAGAGCGAAAGGTCGACGCTCACATTGAGGAGGCCGCCATCCACCTCGTTGTTGATCACGCCATAGAGCGTGCCCTTGCCGTCGGCAGCTATGGCTACCACAGACACGCCGTCGAGCGTGAATGCCTGCTTGAGCGAACCGTCTGACAGGTTGACCGTATAGACCTCGGTGCCGTCGGAACCGGGATTCACGGCATACATCGTCTCGGTGGTGGCGTCATAGGTCATGTCGGACACCTTGGTGGCTATCGGGCCTTCGGTTATCTTGCCTATCTCGTTGGTCTCGAAATTCAGCGTCCCGAAGAAGCTCGAGGCCTCGTCGTCGCCATCCGAGACCACGTAAGCGTAATATTTATCGCCCACCGAGGCGCCTGCCTTGATGTAGTAGTCGGCCGAGATATACAACCCGTCGGTGTAGGTCGGCATCTTGCAATACTCACCAGTGAGTTCTGCCAGGTTGTTGACGTCGAAAGACACTATGCGTCCTTCGTTGCCCAGGTTGCTTGAAGACGACGGCGTGGAAGCCAGTCCTACGTATGCCGTCTGGGCGGTTGCGTCTACAGCAAAGGAAAACGCCAGAGCTGCGAGCGAGGAATAAAGAAAATGTTTTACCATAATCCATCGGTTTTAGAGTTTCGCCACGCAATATAGCGAATAAAAACAACAGTAACTTTAAAAGTATTCAATATTTATTACACCCCCGCGAAATACTTGACTTAAATCAAGACGAACGATGCAATATGGGCAAAAGAGTTTAATTAAGTGTAAAATAAACCAACAATACCGAACTATCGTCGTATAAATACGTATTATTGACTAATCTATCAACTGACCATTCAGCCCATCCTACCACCCCACGAGGGGCCGGCTACAGCCTGGGAGCGCACACAAACACAGCCGCCACGGGCCATGAAGGCGGCACCGTGGCGGCTGATGAAATATCATTAAAAATCATCCGGCCGAACCAAACGCCTATCGGTTGTCCGAGATGAGGTTCTCGCCGGTCATGTCGGCAGGCTGCTCCAGGCCCATGATGTGCAGTATCGACGGTGCCACGTCGGCCAGGCGGCCGTTTTTCACGGTGGCGCTGTTATTGTCGGTCACGTAGATGAAGGGCACGGGGTTGAGCGAGTGGGCCGTGTTGGGCGTGCCGTCGGCGTTGATGGCGTTGTCGGCGTTGCCGTGGTCGGCAATGATGATGGCCTCGTAGCCGTTGGCCTTGGCAGCCTCAATCACCTCGCGCACACAGTTGTCTACGGCGTGCACGGCCTTGGCTATGGCGTTGTACACGCCGGTGTGGCCCACCATGTCGCCGTTGGCGAAGTTCACCACGATGAAGTCGTACTGCTGCGTGGCGATGGCTCCCACGAGCCTGTCCTTCACCTCGTAGGCGCTCATCTCGGGCTTGAGGTCGTATGTGGCCACCTTGGGCGAGGGCACGAGTATTCGGTCTTCGCCCTCGAAAGGCTTCTCGCGGCCTCCGTTGAAGAAGAACGTCACGTGGGCATACTTCTCCGTCTCGGCCGTGTGGAGCTGGCGCTTGCCCTGCTTGCTGAGATACTCGCCCAGAGTGTCCTCCACATTCTCCTTGGGGAAGAGTATGTGCACGCCGGTGAACGATGCGTCGTAGGGCGTCATGCAGTAGTACTGCAGCCCCTTGATGGTGTGCATCCCCTCGTCGGGCATGTCCTGCTGGGTGAGCACCTGTGTGAGCTCCTTGGCGCGGTCGTTGCGGAAGTTGAAGAATATCACCACGTCGCCCTCCTGTATGGTGCCGTCGACAGCCGAGTTGCATATCGGCTTAACAAACTCGTCGGTCACGCCCTCGGCGTAGCTCTCCTCCATGGCCTTGACCATGTCTGCCGACTGCTTGCCCTTGCCCTCCACGAGCAGGTCGTAGGCCTCCTTCACGCGAGCCCAGCGCTTGTCGCGGTCCATGGCGTAGAAGCGGCCCACGATGCCGGCTATGTGGGCGCCGTTGGCCTGGCAGTGTGCCTGCAGGTCGCGGATGAAGCCCACGCCGCTCTTCGGGTCGGTGTCGCGGCCGTCCATGAAGCAGTGCACGTAGGTCTGCTCCAGGCCGTATTCGCGGGCAATCTCGATGAGCTTGTACAGGTGGTCGAGCGACGAGTGCACGCCTCCGTTGGAGGTGAGGCCCATCAGGTGGAGCTTCTTGCCGTTGTCCTTGGCGTATGTGTACGCGCTGACAATCTCGGGATTCTGCATTATCGAGCCGTCCTTGCAGGCGCGGTTGATCTTCACGAGGTCCTGGTATACTATGCGGCCGGCGCCTATGTTGAGGTGGCCCACCTCAGAGTTGCCCATCTGTCCGTCGGGCAGGCCAACGTCTTCGCCCGAGGCCTGGAGCTGCGAGTGGGCGCTCACGGCCGTAAGATAGTCGAGGTATGGAGTCGGGGTGTTATAGATCACGTCACCCTCGCCGTGTTTGCCGATGCCCCATCCGTCGAGGATCATCAGCAGTGCTTTCTTTGCCATAGTCTTATTCCTTATATATTAATATCAATCTTTTGCCCGCAAAGTTACAACTTTCGCGCCAAGTAGGCAAAAATTAATGAAGAATTAAGAGTTAATAAACTGTTTTGATTGGCCCAGGGCTGCCTTCGCCACCCCCGCCAAGGGGCCTTTTCCGGCCGCGGCCCACAATATGGCACGCCACGCCGACGGCCGCGGCCACCTGCGATGAGGCATGGCCGCGTTGGGCGTGAGGCCCATGCCGACAGGTGGCACAGCCCGAGACAGCACCCAAACGACTGGCTGACAGAAGCCTGCCCGCCCGGGGCCAACCCGATGGCGCGGCAGGCCATGGACGCGGGACAAGGCCGACCTGCAGCCGGGGCAACGCTGGCGGGGCGCGCCTCTGGCAACAGCCACGCAACCGGCGGGCAAGGCCAATTGCACTTGCACAAGCCTATGGAAGGGCAACGGGCCGGAAGCAACGTTAAAAAACAATAAACGCCAGCGCTTCAAAATGAGCGCCAAGTATACATGCCGGATATTTTCTGTATTTTTGCAGCGTTGACATGAACCTGAAAACAAACTTCATTCCGAATCAAACCAATAAACATTCGATTATCATTATGACTAAACACAAAAGACTACTCGGCGCGGGCCTGCTCCTGGTGGCCACGGCGGCAAACGTATGCGCGCAAGATGTCAGGGTGCACCTTGACGAAGCCGGAACACTTGAATCGAAAATAGAGAAATCAAAGTTTGACCAAATCAAGTCTCTGACAATATCGGGCTACATCAACGGAACCGACCTTTATGACATAAGGAACATGGACAACCTGGAGACGCTCGACCTGTCGGATGCCACGATTCTGGCCAGCGGAAGCTTCGGAACGTCGACATACACAGAAAACAACACCGTAAGAAACGGCAACTTCAGCAACTGCGAGGTGCGCACTCTGGTACTGCCAAACTCGCTGCTGTATGTGAAGAACCAGGCATTCTATCAAGCATACAATCTCGAGAAGATTGTCATCGGCGACCAGCTCGTCAGCTTTTCTTATGAAGCGTTTGTCAACCCGCAGAACGCGTATGGCCATTCCATAAACACATGCGACCGCATGAGAGAGTTTGTTGTGTCTGAAAGCAACAAGAACTTTGCCGCGCCCGACGGGGTGCTGTACGACAAAGCCATGACCACACTGCTATCATACCCAAACATGAAGGCAAAAAAATACACCGTGCCTGAAGGCGTCAAGACCATTGGAGGCAAGGCTTTCAGTTGCTGCGACAACCTCTACGAAATCACACTGCCGCAATCTTTGGAGAAGGTTGAGGGCAGCGCGTTTGAAAGCTGCGAGCATTTGCTGAGCATCACGTGCCACAGCATGACACCGCCACAAACCACCGAAGGGCTCAACGGAGGCGTGTTCTACAATGTGCCTACGGGCAGCTGCATTCTCTATGTGCCCAAAGGCACTTACTCGGACTACTGGATGGCGCCCGGCTGGGGAAGGTTCAGCAACATCGTTGAAATGGAGCCATCGGCCATCGGCGCCAACCGGCAAACCGGGGCTGCGGCACACAGCGTGGACGGGGGCATCGAGATAAGCGGCCTGGAGCATGGCGAGACGGCCGAGATTTATTCTGCCGGGGGCGTGAAGCTGTATTGCGGCGGCAACGGCACGGCCAAGCTGCCTACCGGGACTTACATCCTGAAGGCAAGGGGCTTGTCGGCCAAGCTCACTGTAAAATAAGGGCAGCGTGGGCAACGCTGAATAACATGCGGCACGTATGCGCCATGGCTTGGCGGCATTGCCATGGGCCACGCCACCTCGGCCGCAACCGCCGCTGACACACACGGCCAAGAACAGGCAGCAGAGCTTTCTTTTCCACATAACAAATCGGCATGCACCAAGCCCCGCGCCATGCCACCGTGGGGTGTGGTCGCCGTGCCGGGCAAACAAGCTGCAGGCACAGCCATTGCCCAAGCATCGGCATGGCGGGCCGGCTTTTGGCCAAGGCGAAATGATGGGCGCGGCAGGCCAGACTGCCGGTGCGACCCGCAATCGGGGTGAGGCCGCGCCAACACAGCCGCCGGCGCTGGCCGCCCCTGATGTTTAAACTTGTTTAAACACAATGCAAAACAACAATGCAAGTGCCTTCTTTTGAGTAATTTTGCAGCTGCTTTGCCGCCGTTGCCGAACCTTAGGCGGCAAAAGCCGGATAAAATTACAGGGGAAAATGGAAACAAGGAAAAGGAGCAGGCAGGAGTGGGCGCGGCGTTACGCCGCGTTTGTGGTGATACTTTTTGTAATAGCCTTCGGCACGTCGCTGTCGATAAGGGCCAACCTCGGGTCGTCGCCCATATCGGCGCCGCCCTACGTGCTGTCGCTCGTGCCGGGCATGGGGCTCACCATGGGTCAGCTCACCATGCTGATGCACGTGTTCTTCATCACGGCGCAGGTGGCCCTGCTGCGCCGCGACTTCGAGCGGCGGCAGTGGCTGCAGATAGGCGTGTCGCTGCTCTTCGGCTTCTACACCGACCTCACCATGTGGCTGACGGGCTTCATGCAGGTGCCCTTCGACCTGCCCCCGGCCATTGGCCTGCCTCTGCGGCTGGCCGAGCTGCTGCTGGGCGGCGCGGTGCTGGCCTTCGGCATAGCCCTCGAGGTGCGCTGCGACTCGCTCATGCTGGCGGGCGAAGGCTTCCCGCTGGCCATCGCCAAGTTTAGCGGCCGCGACTTCAGCAGGGTGAAGATATGCACCGACACGCTGCTCGTGGCCGTGGGCTCGGTGTTCATGCTCGTGTTCTTCGGGCGGTGGGACTGGGCCATGGTGGGCCCGGGCACGCTCATATCCATGTTTTACGTGGGCATGATGGTGCGCGTGTTCGCACCCCACATAGCGTGGCTCGACGCCCTGCTCATACCCGGGGCCCACAGGCAGCAGGACGGCGCGGCAACCACGCCCGACTCTTGGGGCGGCCACACCGTGGTGACCATTGCCCGCACTTACGGCAGCGGGGGCGACGCCGTGGGCGAGGAGGTGGCCCGGAGGCTGGGATGGCCTTGCTACGACCGCCAGCTGATAGACATCACGGCGAGGCAGATGGGCTATGCGCCCGAGTTTGTGGAGCGCAGCGAACAGAACATTTCGGCCGCGAGGCTGTGGGAGATGGTGGCTGCCGACAGCGGCATACCGCGCTCTATGAACCCGTCGAAGGACGACGCCATCTTCGTGAGCCAGAGCCGCACCATCAGGAGCCTGGCCCACAAGGGCGAATGCGTGATTGTGGGGCGGCTGGCCAACTGGATTCTGCGCGACGACCCCCACGTGGTCAGGGTGTTTGTGGGCTCGGGAGCCGACGAGGCCGCACGGCGCGTGGCCCGGCAGCTGGGCATAGGCACCGACGAGGCCGGGCGCAAGGCCGGGCGGGTGAACAGCGGGCGGGCCATCCACTGCCGCCACTACACGGGGGTGAGGTGGGCTTCGCCGGCTGCCTACGACCTGATGGTGAACACCGACCGCATGGGCATTGAGGGGGCGGTGGCCACCATCATCGGGGCGGTGGAGCGCTCGCGCAAGGCCGCAGCCGCCACCGGGCCAGCACGCTGACGCACAGGGCGTTGGACGGAAAGTGGCGTTTGGGGTTGCGAAACGGCCCGCATCACACCGCGAAACGGCCCGCATCGCACTGCAAAACGGCCCCCGCGGCAGCGCGCCGACGGCCCCCGCCCGCCCCACGGCACACTGAGGGCCCCACCGGCCGAGCCAGGCCACAGCACCACCGGGCAAATGGGCCGGCATGGGCAATCGGGCAACCCGGGCAGGCTGTGGCAAAAGGGTGGCTTGATGAAACAATCACTGACGCAGAACAACTTTTGGCCCTGGTGCCCGATTGGGGGCAAAGCCCCGCCACGGGGGCGAGCACAAAGCAAGGCGGGCCGCACTCGGATAGCTCCAAGTGCGGCCCGCCCTCATGCCGTCACGCCCCCCGTGGATGGCGGGGACAGCGGCCTGCGGCCCACTGTCAGGCCAGCAGCCTCTTGACGGCCTCGCTGATTGACTTGCCGTCGGCGCGGCCCGCCAGCTGCTTCGAGGCCACTCCCATCACGCGGCCCATGTCCTTGACAGACTGTGCGCCCGTCTGGGCTATGATGTCGCGCACGGCAGCCTCAATCTCTTCGGCCGTGAGAGGCTGCGGCAGGTAGCCCTCGATGACGGCCACCTGCGCCAGCTCGGCGTCGGCCAGGTCCTGGCGGCCCTGCCCGGCGTAGAGCTCGGCAGAGTCGTGGCCCTGCTTGGCCAGCTTCTGCAGTATCTTCATCGCGTCTGCATCCTCGAGGGTGTCGTTGGCTCCCGGGGCGGTCTTGGCCTCGAGAAACACTTTCTTGATGTTGCGCAGGGCCTCGAGGCGCACCTTGTCCTTGGCCTTCATTGCTGCAACGATGTCTTTGCTTACTTGTTCAAATAGTGTCATGATAGTATAGTTTATTTAGCACGGCTTAGGCCACGGGCCACGGCTCATGCAAACCTAATGGTTCCTTGCACCGGCTCGGCGGGCGTGTCGTCGTCGGGCTTCTGCACGTCGGGCGCCATGTTGCCCGCCTGGTAGTGTATGCTGTCCAGTATCTCGCGCGTGCGCTTGTAGGTAGGCGTCTGCTCTACGGCCGAGATTACGTCGTCGTTATCAAGGTCTTCCGGCCTGAAGAGGTAAATGTGCGGGCGGCGCTTGTACTTCATGCTGCCGGCCTCGTTGCCATAGTAGCGGTTGCGGCGGTCTTGGCGCTCGGCGGCCTTCTCCTGCTCCTCGGCCATGCGGTTGGCGTCTTCCTGCGTGTGGCGCTTGAGGTGGCCGTTCATTCCCTCCACGTTCTCTATGCCGAATCCCGTGGCCAGTATGGTCACCTTCACCTTCTTGCCCAGCTCGGGGTCGGTGGCCAGTCCCCACTTTATCTCGAAGTCGCCGCCGAACTTGGCCATGAAGTCGTTCACGTCGTTCATTTCCTCCATCATCAGGCCGTCCTTGCCGTCGTTTTCGCCGCAGAACGATATGCTGAGCAGTATTTTCTTCGAGTTGAACACGTCGTTGTCGTTGAGCAGCGGCGAGTTCAGCGCGTCGTCGATGGCCTTCTTCACGCGGCCCTCGCCCTCGCCGTAGCCGGTGCTCATGATGGCCACGCCGCCATCCTTGAGCACGGTCTTCACGTCGTTGAAGTCGAGGTTGATGAGCCCGTGCACTGTGATTATCTCGGCGATGCTGCGCGCCGCCACGCTCAGAGTGTCGTCGGCCTTGCCGAAGGCGTCGAGCACGGTGAGCTCGGGGTATATCTCGCGCAGCCGCTCGTTGTTGATTACGAGCAGCGCGTCGACATGCTTGGCCATCTCCTCCACGCCGTCGAGGGCCTGGTCAATCTTGCGGGCGCCCTCGAAGCGGAACGGGATGGTGACAATGCCCACGGTGAGTATGCCCATCTCCTTGCTCACGCGGGCTATCACCGGGGCGGCGCCGGTGCCGGTGCCGCCGCCCATGCCGGCGGTGATGAACGCCATCTTGGTGCCGTCGCTGAGCATGGCCTTGATGTCGTCGAGGCTCTCCTCGGCAGCCTGGCGGGCGCGCTCGGGCCTGTTGCCGGCCCCGAGGCCCTCCTTGCCGAGCTGCAGGTGCACCGGCACGGGCGAGTCGTTGAGCGCCTGGTTGTCGGTGTTGCAGAGCACGAAGGTCACGTCGTGTATGCCTTCGCGGTACATGTGGTTGACGGCGTTGCCTCCGCCGCCTCCCACGCCGATGACCTTTATTATGCTGTGCTCCTTATCGGGAGCTCCGAAGTCAACTATGTTGTTTGGGTAATTGCTGTTGTCTGCCATATCTTTCATTGTTGTTACGGGTTATGGATGGTGGGCGCGGCGCCCCCGGCGGGGCTGCGCCCGGCTCTGGGCCTCACTCTTCGGAGATGATGACGCGGCCGATGTCCTTGATGCGCTTTATGAACTTGTGGAGCGGGCTGTTCTGCTTCTTCTCCTCCTCAAGGCGCCTTTTCTCCTCCTGCTCGCGCTCCTGGGCCAGCCTCTCCTCCTCTTCGCGCTTCAGGCGGGCCTCCTCCTCGGCCTGCCTTTTCTCGGCCTCGGTCTGCACCACGCCCGGCTGTATCTCGTGGGGCTGGCGCGCCTTGGGCGGCTGCTCGCTGGCGCTCTGGGCCGGCTTGGCCGAGGTGAAGATGTCGCCGCCGGGCACCACCTCGCCCCCGGCGCAGTTGATGTCGCCCTTGGCAAGCAGCCCGAGCACGGTGTTCATGGTGCCGTTCTTCACCGTTATGTCGGGGTTGGTGGAGTGTATGGTGTGGGTGACAAACTTGGCCACCCTTATCTTCTCCACGTGGGTGTGGTTCATGAAGGCCCGCTCGATGTTCTTCATGTTCGAGCCGCCGCCGGTGAGGATGATGCCGCCGAGCAGCTTGTCGTAGTATTCCGACGGTATCTGGTACCACACGTTCTCTATTATCTCCTCGAGCCGGCCCTCGACAATCTCCACAAACTTGCGGCTCTCGACGCTGCGGTCGGCGTCTATGGGCAGCTTGAGCGAGTTGTCGATGTCGGTGTTGTCGGTGTATGCGCTGCCATACTTCAGCTTCATCTTCTCGGCGTCGGCCTCCTCCATCTGCAGCGAGGCTATGTCCTTGGTGATGTTTGCCGAGCCCAGCGGTATGACGGCCAGGTGCCTGAGTATGTTTTTGCTGAACACGGCCACGGTGGTGGTGTCGGCCCCCATGTCGACCAGCACGCACCCCGAGCGGCGCTCGGCCTCGGTGAGCACGCTGTCGGCCAGCGCGAGCGGCGCGAGGTACATCTCGGCCACGTTGATGCCGGCTGTCTCGAAGCACTTGTTGAGGTTCTTGTAGAACGCCTTGCGCTCGAGGATGTTGAGGAAGTTGCCCTCGAGCCGCGAGCACTGTATGCCCACCGGGTCGAGCTGCAGCTGCGTGTCTACACGGTACTCCTGCACGGCGGCGTCGAGTATCTCCTGGTCGGGGTATTTCATGTTGCGGTTGGCGTCCATCAGTTCGATAACCATGTCTTGCGTGACCTTGGTGCCTGCCGGCAGGTCGCGGGCTATCACGTTGCGCACGCTGCGTATGGACTGGCCGCCAACGCCCACATACACCTGGGTGATTTCGGTCTTGAGCTGCGCCGTGAGCTTGCTCACTATGTTGGTCAGGCATAGCGCGGTCTTGTCGATGTTGTAGACGACGCCCTTGCGGATGAACGACGAGGAGTCTTCCCTGACCACGGCCAGCACGTTGATGCTGCCGTCAAGGTTCTTCTTCCCGGCTATTCCGGTCATCTTCGAAGAGCCGAGCTCTATTGCCACTATAAAATCCTTTGCTGCCATCATTATTTCTTTTTCTTGTTGTCGGTTTTGGTGTCGTTGTCACTCGGCGGGTGCCTGCACCGGCGCTGGGGCCTGCCGCTTCTTGCAGATAATCTGGTTGTCGAACTCGAGGCTTATGTACGAATACCTGTCCCAGCCCACGCGGCTGAGCCCGTACTTGTAAAACTTGCGCAGCCTGTCGAGCTTACGCTGCACGCCCACGGGCCTTCCGAGGTACACTATGTTGTCGCCCACGCGCGGCACCATCTCTATCGAGCCGTCGGCGAGCACGTTGAGCTGCACCACCTGGCTCTGCCAGAACTTGTCGGAGGCTATGGTGTTGCCTATCCTGGTGAGCACGCGCTTGGCGTATGCGCGGCTTATGGGGCCCGTGGCCACGACGATGTCGCTCACGTAGCGCGTGTTGGCCATGATGCCCCCGTGGTTGTCGACGTAGTAGTCGTCGCCCGACGCCGACTTGACGCGCACCACGGGCGTGCGCTGGCTGAGGTCTATGCACACAAAGCCGCCGTCGGTCTTGTACACCTCGGCCCCGGCCACGAACGGGCTGCGGCGCAGTGTCTCCTCGATGAGTCGCGTGTCGACCGCCGCCATGGGCCTGCCCAGCGGGTAGATGCCCTTGCCCTGCAGCATGCGCTTTATCTCGTCGGCGTCGAGGAAGCCGTCGACCGAGCTGTCGGCAATGTTGATTTTCACCTGCGTGCACACCGTGGCCTTGCCTTGCGGCTTGTTGAATGCGGTGACGGCCAGCAGCAGGTATGCGGCGAGGGCGGCGCTCAGGGCGCCCAGGGCTGTTTTCTTCCAGTTTAGCTTCATCATCATTGGCATGTCGCCGTAGCCGCCGTGGGGCGGCTCAGTCTTTTGTCCTTTCTTGCAGTATCTTGGTTATCTGGGGCATGTAGCTGTCGATGTCGCCCGCCCCGAGCACCACGAGCACGTCGAAGTCGTGGGTCCTGACATAGTCGGGCACCTCGTCCTTGCTTATCATCTCCTTGCCCACGCCCTCGGCCAGGTTGTCGTAGATGAGCTTCGAGGTCACCCCTGGGATGGGTTGCTCGCGCGCCGGGTAGATGTCGCAGAGCACCACGTTGTCCAGCAGGCTCAGGCTGCGGGCGAAGTCGGCGTAGAAGTCGCGTGTGCGCGAGTAGAGGTGGGGCTGGAATATGGCTGTGATGTGCCTGTCGGCGTACAGCTCGCGCAGGCTGGCCACGCTCTGCTGTATCTCCTTCGGGTGGTGTGCGTAGTCGCTGAGCAGCACGAGCCTGGGCGTGCGTATCTTGAAGTCGAAGCGGCGGTCGACGCCCCCGTAGGTGGCCATGCCGTAGAGCAGCTCGTCGGCGGTGCACCCGGCCAGCTGTGCCATGGCCATGGCGGCCACCCCGTTGTCGATGTTGATGGGCACGGGCTGGCCCAGCCTGACGCCCGCCACGCGGCCTGCGGGCGACACGAAGTCGAACGTTATCTCGCCGCCCTCGATGCTTATGTTCTCGGCATGGAAGTCGCCGGCGTCGCGCCCGTAGGTGTACAGCTCCACTCCCTGCTGCAGGCGGGGCTGCATCTCGAGCCCCGTGTGCATGATGAGTGCCCCGCCCGGCTGTATGAGCGAGGTGTACTTGCTGAAGCTCTCGAGGTAGGCCTCCTTGGTGCCGTATATGTCGAGGTGGTCGGGGTCGGTGGCCGTGACCACGCTTATCCACGGGCTGAGCCAGTGGAAGGAGCGGTCGTACTCGTCGGCCTCGATGACCACGTAGTCGCTCTTGCTGAGTATGTAGTTGGTGCCGTAGTTCTTGGCTATGCCGCCGAGGAAGGCGTTGCAGTCGAGGTGGCCCTGGTGCATGATGTGGGCACACATGGCCGACGTGGTGGTCTTGCCGTGCGTGCCTGCCACGCACAGGCCCTTGTGCGAGCGCGTGAGCTCGCCGAGCACCTGGGCTCGCTTCTCTATACAGAAGCCCCCGTCGCGGAAGAAGCGCAGCTCGGCGTGGTCGGCGGGTATGGCCGGGGTGTACACCACGAGGCAGGCCTTGCTGTTCTTGCACACGTGGGGTATCTCGTCGGTGTTCTCCTCGTAGTGCAGCAGCATCCCCTCGCGCTCGAGCTGCCTTGTGAGCGGCGTGGGCGTCTTGTCGTATCCGGCCACCACCAGCCCGCGGGCCATGAAGTAGCGTGCCAGGGCGCTCATGCCTATGCCGCCGGCGCCTATGAAGTAAACTGCCTTTATGTCTTTCTGTTCCATTTGTGTTAGTTTGTTCTGTTGGTTCGTTGGGCCGCGTCACCTTCCCTGCCGGGCCAGGCGCACCACCTCGCGGGCTATGGTGTCGGCGGCGTCGGGCATTGCCAGCCGCTTGATGTTGGCCGCGAGCAGGGCCATGCGCTCGTTGTCGGCCACGGTCTCCAGCGCCGTCGCTATGACGGTGGCGGGGGCCTGGGCGTCGCTCACGCATATTGCGGCGTCCTTGGCCACGAGGGCCATGGCGTTCTTCGTCTGGTGGTCTTCGGCCACGTTGGGCGACGGCACGAGTATGGCGGGCTTGCCCACGAGGCACAGCTCGGATATGCTGCCCGCCCCGGCGCGGCTGATGACGAGGTCGGCCGCGCGGTATGCCGCGCCCATGTCGGCTATGAAGTCGGTCACGTAGAGGTTGGCGGGCTTGCCGCGCCGGGCCAGCTCGGCCGCTATGTGCTCCGAGTAGTACTTGCCCGTCTGCCATATAAACTGCACGCCCGACGCCTTTATCTCGCCGAGGTGGCCGAGCACGCTCTCGTTCATCGTGCGGGCGCCGAGGCTGCCGCCCACTATGAGTATGGTCTTGCGGCCGGCGCTGAGGCCGAACGAGGCCAGCGCCTCCTCGCGCGTGGCCTTGACCTGCGTGAGCGACTGGCGCACGGGGTTGCCCGTCTTCATTATCTTGTCGGCGGGGAAGAAGCGGTCCATGCCGTCGTAGGCCACGCATATACGCTGGGCCTTGCGGGCCAGCAGCTTGTTGGTGACGCCGGCATACGAGTTTTGCTCCTGCAGCAGGCACGGCACGCCCATCTTGGCGGCCTCGTTGAGCGTGGGCCCGCTGGCGTAGCCTCCCACCCCGACGGCCGCCATGGGCCTGAACTCGCGTATGATGCGCCGGGCCATGCGCTGGCTTTTCCATATCTTGAACAGCACCTTGACGTTGTGCAGCATGTGCTTGCGGTCGAAGCCGCATATTGGCAGGCCCTTTATCTCGTAGCCCGCCGCCGGCACGCGCTGCATCTCCATGCGGCCCAGCGCCCCCACGAAGAGTATCTTTGCCCCGGGGTGCTGCGCCTTGATGGCGTTGGCTATTGACACTGCGGGGAAGATGTGGCCCCCGGTGCCGCCGCCGCTTATTATTATCCTCAGTTCATCGTCCATGTCCGAATGAGTGTTGTATTTTCTGCAAAAGTACTAATTTTATCTTGTTTGCGCTAATTTTACCCGCATATTTTTAAGGCTCCGGCGGAAAACGCGGCCCTGCGGCGCAGCGCCCCCGAGCGCGCTGTATCACAGCCAGTTGGCAATACGGGCCGTTTGGCTGTGCCGCGGGGGCCGTTTGGGCATCCCGGACGGGCCGTCCGGCCTGGCGGCGGGGGCTGTCTGGGCGCCGGGCCTGTCCCCGGGCGCGGGTCAGGCTGCCTCGGCCTCCGCGCCGGGCTGGCTGTCGCCGCGCCTCGAGCTGCCGGCTTTCTTTGCCGAGCGGCTCACGCTAAGTATGGCGCCGATGTATGCGCAGCTTATGATGGTCGACGTGCCGCCCTTGCTTATCAGCGGCAGGGGCTGGCCCGTGACGGGCACGTAGCCCACCACGACGAGCATGTTGAACGTGGCCTGCACCACGAGCATCAGCGCGAGCCCCATGGCCAGGAATGCCGGGAAGTTGTTTTCGCAGCGGCTGGCTATGCGCGCCGTGCGGAAAAGCAGCACTATGTATAGGAACACCACGACGATGGCGCCGCCTATGCCGGTCTCCTCGATGATGATGGCGAAGATGAAGTCGGAGAAGGCCTGGGGCAGGAAGTCGCGCTCCACCGAGTTGCCCGGGCCGCGCCCTATGACGTTGCTCGACACGATGGCTATGTTGGCGTGGGCCACCTGGCCGTCGCGGTCGAGGTCGTAGTCGGCGGGCGGTATGTAGGTGTCGTCGAGGAAGTCGTCGATGCGGGCCTTCCACGTGTCGGCACGGTGGAAGAGCTTCTCGACCACCGTCTCGTCTTTCTTCTGCCCCTCGGCGCCGGCGCCGTCGGCCCCGAGCACCTCGGTCTTGGCCAGCCTGGGGTCTTCGCGGCCCTTGTCGTGGCCCACGGCCATGACGAGCGTCAGCGCCAGCACGGCGCCCACGGCCACCACGCCCAGCAGCTTGCCCACCTGCGCCATGGGCACGCGGCCCACTATCATCATGAGCAGCACCACCACGCAGAGCAGCACGGCCGTCGACAGGTTTTCGAGCATGATGAGGAAGGCCAGCGGCAGCGATATGCAGAGTATGTACTTGAACGCCTTCTTGTCGGCCCCGCGCTCGCCCTGCATGGCGCTCAGTATCTGGGCCTCGGCCAGTATCATGGTGCCCTTGGCTATCTCCGACGGCTGGAAGGTGAAGCCCAGTATGGGTATGACGCGCTGCGCGCCGTTGACGGTCTCGCCGGCCATGAGCACCCACACCAGCGTGAGGAACGACACCAGCAGCAGGAACGGGGTCATGAGCTTGAAGTAGCGGCACGGTATGTTGACCGTGAGCACGGCCACGGCCACTCCGGTGAGTATGGTGCCCGAGTGCTTTACTATGGGCATGATGAAGTTGTTGTTCTTGTAGGTGAACCAGCTCGATGCGCTGAACACCTCGACCACGCTTATCATGCACAGGAAGAAGAAGACCATCCAGATGACCTTGTCTCCCTTGAATATGTTGGATAGCTTTTTGTTCATTGTCGTTACGGTTGGTTTGCCCGCCGCGGCGGCGGCCCTGGCTGCGGGCCGGGCGCCCGGGGCGGGCCTTGGGCTATAGCTTCCTTACCATGTCCTTGAACTGCTCGCCGCGGTCTTCCATGTTCTTGAACAGGTCGAAGCTGGCGCAGCAGGGGCTGAGCAGCACCGTCTCGCCGGGTTGGGCCAGCTCGTAGCAGGCGTCGACGCACTCGCGCATGGAGTGGGTGTCGCGCACGGGCAGGCCCAGGGGGTCGAAGAAGGCGTGCAGCTTGGCGTTGTCGGCGCCGAGGTACACCAGCGCCGAGCACTTCTCGGCCACCAGGTCGCGTATGGCGCTGTAGTCGTTGCCCTTGTCCTTGCCGCCGAGTATGAGCACCACCTTGGTCTTCATGCTCTCCAGGGCATACCAGCAGGCGTCGACGTTGGTGGCCTTAGAGTCGTTGACATAGAGCACGCCGCGCACCGTGGCCACCTTCTCGAGGCGGTGCTCCACGCCGGGGAAGTCGCTGAGGCTCTTGCGTATCACGTCCTTGCGTATGCCGCTGATGTTAGAGGCTATGCCAGCGGCCAGGCTGTTGTATATGTTGTGGCGGCCGGTGAGGCTGAGCGACTCCTGCTCCATGTTGAATGGCGTGGGCCACTCTATCTTGTACTGGCCCTCCTCGATGTAGCCTATGCTGCCGCGCTCCTTGAGCTCGGAGAACGGGCACTGCACGGCCTTGATGTCATACTTGTCGAGCTCGCGACGGATGATGGGGTCGTCGTTCCAGTAGATGAACGCGTCGTCGCCCGTCTGGTTGCGTATGATGCGCATCTTCGCGTCGACATAGTTCTGCATGCAGTTGCCGTAGCGGTCGAGGTGGTCGGGGGTTATGTTGAGCAATATGGCTATGTTGGCCCTGAAGTCGTACATGTTGTCGAGCTGGAACGAGCTCAGCTCGATGATGTAATACTCGTGAGGGTCTTCGGCCACCTGCAGGGCGAGCGAGTGTCCGATGTTGCCGGCCAGCCCGGCGTCGTAGCCCGCCTGCCTGAAGATGTGGTAGATGAGCGACGTGGTGGTGGTCTTGCCGTTGCTGCCGGTGATGCATATCATCTTCGAGCTGGTGTAGCGCCCGGCAAACTCGATCTCGCTGATGATGTGGATGCCGCGCTCCACGGCCTTGAGCACCATCGGGGCGTCCGACGGTATGCCCGGGCTCTTTATTATCTCGTCGGCCCGCAGCACCTTCTCCTCGGTGTGGCGGCCCTCCTCCCAGGCTATGCCGTGGCTGTCGAGCATCTGCTTGTACTTGTCCTTGATGGCCGACATGTCGGACACAAAGACGTCGAAGCCTTCTTTCTTTGCCAGCACGGCGGCACCCGCGCCGCTCTCGCCGGCCCCTAATATCACAATTCTTTTCATCCTTCCGTATCGTTTTTATGAGGAGTTGCAGGAGTGATGGCAATCGGAATGCGGGAGTACCGGAGCACGCCTTTAGGAGACAGGTGTGCAGGAGTGCAGGAGTACAGGCATTTGCATTCGACTATCACCGCTCAACTCTCTCTTTACTTTTAATTATTAACGTTTAATTCTTTAGCTTGGAGTGCAGACATCAGCCTCTTCCCCCAGCCTTCCGCCCACACCGCGCAGCCCGTTCTTAACTCTTAATCCCTAATCCTTAATTCAGAATGCAGGAGTACAGGAGTACAGACATTTGCATTTGACTATCGCAGAGCAGCCCGTTCTTAACTCTTAATCCTCAATTCTTATTCCTTAATTCTTAATTCTTAACCCTCCCCCGCTATCTTACCTTCAGCGTGATTATGGTGAGCGCCGCCAGGATGATGGTCACTATCCAGAAGCGGATGGTAATCTTCGACTCGTGTACCACGCTCTTTGGCCCGCGCCACAGGTAGCGGCAGTCGGCGTCGAGCTGCCTGTCCTCGGTGCGGAAGGTGTCGTGTATGGGGGCGCGCTTGAATATGCGCTGCTTCACCCCGCGCCTCTTCCCCATCTTGTAGTACCACACCTGCATCATCACGCTGAGGCTCTCGACGAAGAAGATGCCGCAGAGTATGGGCAGCATGAGCTCCTTGTGGATGATGATGGCGCCCACGGCGATGATGCCCCCGATGGTCAGCGAGCCCGTGTCGCCCATGAATATCTGGGCCGGGTAGGCGTTGTACCACAGGAAGCCGATGAGCGCGCCCACGAAGGCGCACATGAACACCACCAGCTCCTGGCTGCCGGGGATGTACATTATGTTGAGGTAGGCGGCATATTCGATGTGGCTCGACACATAGGCCAGTATGCCCAGGGCCACGCCGATGATGGCCGAGTTGCCGGCGCACATGCCGTCCATGCCGTCGTTGAGGTTGGCCCCGTTGGACACGGCCGTCACCACGAGTATGGTCATCACCACGAAGAGCACCCAGCCGGCGGCCGTCTTGTACTTGCCGCAAAACGACATCAGCCTCGAGTAGTCAAGGTTGTGGCCTTTGACAAAGGGAATGGTGGTCTTGAGCGACTTGGTCTCCTGGCTGCGGTGCTTGACCACCAGCTCCTCGGTCTGCTGCTTCTCTATGGCCACGTTCTCGCGCATCACGGCGTCGGGGCTGAAGTAGAGCACCAGCCCCACTATGAGGCCGAGGCCCACCTGGCCCACAATCTTGAACTTGCCGCGCAGCCCCTCCTTGTTGTGGCGGAATATCTTGATGTAGTCGTCGAGCCCGCCGAGCAGCCCGAGCCACACCGTGGTGACTATCATCAGTATGATGTAGATGTTGCGCATGCGCCCGAGCAGCAGCACGGGCACGAGTATCGCCACAATGATTATCACGCCGCCCATCGACGGCACGCCCACCTTCTGCAGCCCGAAGGGGTCGATGGACGCGTCGCGCTGCGTCTCGGAAATCTGCTTGCGACGCAGGTACTTGATGAACTTCTCGCCGAACCACGCCGAGATTATCAGCGACAGCACCAGGGCCATGAGCGAGCGGAACGATATGTACGACCACACGTGGGCCCCGGGTATGCCGAACTGGTCGAGGAATCGGAACAGATAGTATAACATGTCTTGCTTTATTACGTTTTCATTACTTTGAGGCGCGGCGCGGAACGTGCCGTCCGGGCCTGCGGTACAGGCCGTTTGGCAATGCGGCGGGGGCTGTCCGGCGCGGCCGCGGGGGCCGTCTTGCCATTCCGCGCCAGCCCGGCGCAAACGCCTCCGGCTGCCGCTGCCCCCGGCCCCGGCGTCAGGCCAGGCCCATCACCTTCCTCAGTTCTTCCTTGTCGTCGAAGTGGTGCTTCACCCCCCTTATCTCCTGGTAGTCCTCGTGGCCCTTGCCTGCCACGAGCACCACGTCGCCCTTGCGGGCCATCATGCAGGCCGTGCGTATGGCCTCGCGGCGGTCGGCTATGCTCACCACCTTCTTCATCTGCCTGGCGTCGAGCCCGGCGAGCATGTCGGCGATGATGTCCTGCGGGTCTTCGAAGCGGGGGTTGTCGCTGGTTATTATCACCGTGTCGCTCTGCCTTACGGCCTCCTGGGCCATCAGCGGGCGCTTGCCCTTGTCGCGGTTGCCGCCCGCGCCGCACACGGTGATCACGCGCCCCTTGCCGCCGAGCACCTCGTGTATGGCCGCGAGCACGTTCTCGAGGGCGTCGGGCGTGTGGGCGTAGTCGACGATGGCCGTGAAGCCCTCGGGCGACCTGATGGGCTCGAGGCGCCCGCTGACGCTGTGCAGCGTGCTCATCACCACGAGCACGTCGTCGGGCTGCTTGCCCAGCATGACCGCCGCGCCGTAAACGGCGAGCAGGTTGCTCACGTTGAACTTGCCTATGAACTGCACGCCGACCTCCCGACCGTCCACCTCGAGGTACATGCCCTCAAAGTGGCACTCCACGATGCGGGCCCTGAAGTCGGCCATCGAGCGCGTGGAGTAGGTCTTGACCGTGGCCTTGGTGTTCTGCACCATCACCATCCCGTTCCTGTCGTCGGCGTTGGTTATGGCGAAAGCCCCCTTTGGCAGCGAGTCGAAGAAGGCCTTCTTGGCGTTGCGGTAGTTCTCGAACGTCTTGTGGTAGTCAAGGTGGTCGCGCGTCAGGTTGGTGAATATGCCCCCGGCAAAGGCCAGCCCCCCGATGCGCTTCTGCGCTATGGCGTGGCTGGAGCACTCCATGAAGGCATACTCGCAGCCCTCGGCCACCATGCGGGCCAGCAGCGAGTTGAGCTCTATGGGGTCGGGGGTGGTGTGGTCGGCGGGCAGCCTCTCGCCGTCGATGTAGTTGCACACCGTAGATATGAGGCCGCACCTGTGGCCCATCTTGCGGAACATCTCGTAGAGCAGCGTGGCTATGGTGGTCTTGCCGTTGGTGCCGGTGACGCCCACAAGCCTGAGCCTGCGCGACGGGTCTCCGTAGAATAGCGTGGCCACCGGGCCCACGGCGTCCTCGGTAGACGGCACCACGGCGTAGGCCACGCCCGGCGCCGCCTCGGCGGGCAGCTCCTCGCAGAGCACGGCGGCGGCCCCCTGGGCCACTGCCTTGGGTATGAAGGCGTGGCCGTCGGCCTGCGTGCCGCGCATGGCCACGAACAGGTCGCCGGGCTTCACGCGCCGCGAGTCAATCTGCACTCCCGTTATCTCGGCCCCCGCGTCGCCTACTATGCGCGCCGGGCCGGCATTCTTGAGCAAGTCGCTAAGTGTCATATTGCATTTATGTTTTGGTTCGTATGTATGCCTTTGGCGCCGTCGGCCGGCGCCGCGCGGGCCCGGCGGGCCTATTCCAGATAGAGCACGCACTCCCGCCCGCGGCGCAGCGTGGTGCCCGGCTCGCAGCTCTGGCGCTTCACCCGGCCCCGCCCGTGCAGCCTCACCCTGAGCCCCTGGCTCTCGAGCAGGTAGACGGCGTCGCTCGCGCCCATGCCCCTGACGTCGGGCACGGTGCCCTTGGGCGTGTTCACCCGCGCCAGGTCGACGGCCTTGGGGCCCGTGGTGGCCCTGCCCCACACCGGGGTGCCGGCGCTGCCGGTGCCGCCCCAGTCGCGGTTGGACGCCACGCCGAGGTCGCGCAGCACGTAGTCGGCAGCCACGACGTTGCCCGACTTCACCTCGGGCACCATCGCCGCCGACGGGTCGCGGGCGTCGTCGATGCTCAGCTTTATGTGGCGCGCCATCACGCCCTCGGCTATGTGGTGGAACACCAGGCCGCTCATGCCGCCGCCCGATGCGGGCAGCCCCGACTTGCGTATGCACACTATGCAGCTGTAGCGGGGCTCGTCGGCGGGGAAGTAGCCTGCAAAGCTCAGCCAGTAGTCAACGGTGCCGCTGTGGTATCCGGCCGCCCCCTTCGACACCTGGGCCGTGCCCGTCTTGCCGGCCACGCGGAAAAGCCTCGACCCGGCCTTCTTGCCAAGGCCCTGGCTCACCACGTGCTCGAGCACCGTCTGCAGCGTGCGCACCGTCTGCGGCTTGCATATTCGCTCCTTCTGCACCACGGGCGGGAACTCCATGATGGTCTCGCCGTTCTTCACCACCTTCTTCACAAACCGCGGCCTCATCATCTTGCCGTCGTTGGCTATGGCGTTGTAGAACGCCACGGTGTTTATCGGGGCCACCTGTGTCTCGTAGCCTATGCTCATCCACGGCAGCGCCGTCTTGCTCCAGTTGAGCCACTGGCCGCGCTTGTTCTTCTTGGGCATGCGTATGATTGGCTTGGCATAGCCCACGAGCGGTATGTGCAGGTCGTCGGCTATGCCCGTGCGGTAGAGCCCCTCGACGTACTTCTCGGGGTGGTCGTAGTAGAAACGGTCTATCACGTAGCTCACACCGATGTTGCTGCTCACCTCGAGCGCCCTGGCCACGTTGATGTCCTGGTAGCCCCCGCGGCGCCAGTTGTGGTCTTTCATGAAGCGCCCGTGCATGTCCATCACGCCGCTGCCGGTGTGTATGACGTAGCTCGTGTCGACCACGCCGTCGTCGAGCGCCACCATTATCGAGGCCGGCTTGAACACCGAGCCCGGCTCGCACCTGTAGCTGATGGCGTTGTTCATTATCTCGCGGTACTCGCCGTCGGCGCACCGTGTCATGTTGACCATGGCCTTGACGTCGCCCGTCTGCACCTCCATGAGTATGGCCACGCCCATGTCGCCGTTCACCTTGCGCAGCTCGTCGATGAGCGACCGCTCGGCGATGTCCTGCATGGTGACGTCGATGGTGGTGATGATGTCGGCCCCGTTCACGGGCGGCGTCACCGGCACGCTCATGTAGTTCTTGAGCACCTTGCGCCGGTGGGTGATGCCGTCGGTGCCCCTCAGTATTGAGTCGTACGACAGCTCGAGGCCGCACCTGGCCGTGTCCTTGGCGCCGAACATGTCGCCCACGGTGCGGCTGGCCAGCGAGCCGAAGGGCCTGCGGCGCGAGTTGAACTCCTCGGTGTGGAAGCCCCCCTTGTTCTTGTCGAGCCTGAAGACGGGCAGTTTCTTCACCTCGGTGTACGTGCCGTAGTCGATGCGCTGCTTCCACACGGGCCAGTGGCGCGCCCCCTTCTCGAATCCCTTGGTGAGGTCGCGCTTGAACTCCTTGGCCGACTTGGCCGGGAAGATGCGGTTGAGGCCCTCGCAGATGAGGTCGACGCTGTCGGTCCACATCGTGTCTATGCGCTGCCCGCCGGGCATGAAGTCCATGAATATCCTGAACTCGGGTATGCTGCTTGCCATGAGCTGCCCGTCGCAGCTCAGTATGTTGCCGCGCGTGGGCTTCACGCTGAGGCTGTCGCGCACGAGCCTGGCGGCCACGTCGCTCCAGTATTGCTTCTCGGCGGTCATGATGTATCCGGCCTTGCCGATGATGGCAACGCCTATCAGTGTGAACGCCACGGCTATGGCGAAGTAGCGCGGCATGACCTTATCGCTGTTAAACTTGCTCATTCCTCCTCGTCGGGTACGGTTATTATGTAGGGCGGCTGCTCTGCCGGGTGCAGCAGGCTGTCGGCATTGTTCTTCAGTATCTCCAGTATGTGGCTCTCGCGGCACCGCTCGGTGAGCGTGCTCGAGCTCGACAGGGCCTTGTACTTGGCGTCCTTGAGCTCGGCCTCAAGCCTGTTGATGGTCACCAGGTCCTGCTGGCACTGGTACCTGAAGGCCACATATATTATTGTGAAGACGACCACTATCACCACGAGCCATATCTGGCTCCTCACCAGCTGTGCGTTGAGTATGTCGCCTCCGAGTATCTTGCGCAGCGTGAGCGTGGCCGAGGGGCGCGGGTCTTCCTCGCGCGCGCTCTCCCTGATGGCCGCCGCCAACTGTTCGTCGGGGCTCTCCCACTGCTGCCCGGCCCCGGCCTCTGCCTGTGCGGCGCTGCCGCCGGCTGCCTGGCCCTGCTGTTCCTTATCCTTGTCTGCCATTGTCAATAGGATTGTCTTTTGGTTATATTAACTGTGTCGGGGGCCCGTAGGCTCCCCTGCCGGCACCGGCCTCACCGCCGCCCCACCTTCTCGGCCACGCGGAGCTTGGCGCTGCGGCTGCGCGGGTTGGCCTGCTGCTCGGCGTCGGAGGGCACGGTGACCTTGCCCCCGAGCTGCCTCAGCGGCGCCTCGGTGCGCCCGTAGAAGTCGTGCTCCACCCTGCCGGCCACGTTGCCCGAGCGCATCACGTTCTTCACCATGCGGTCTTCGAGCGAGTGGTAGGTGATGACGGCCAGCCGCCCGCCCGGGGCGAGCAGCTCCACGGCGGCCCCGAGCATCTCGGCCAGGGCGTCCATCTCGTGGTTCACCTCTATGCGCAGGGCCTGGAACAGCCGCGCGGCGTCCTTCTTGGCCCGCTGCTGGGGCAGCAGCCCGCCGACGGCGCCCATAAGGTCGGACGTGGTGAGCAGCGGGGCCGACTGCCGCGCCCTCACTATGGCGGCGGCCAGACGGCGCGCGTTTCTCAGTTCGCCGTAGAGGTAGAGCACGTCGGAGAGGCGCTCCTCGCTGTAACTGTTGAGCACGTCGGCTGCCGTGGCCCCGGCGCGCTTGTTCATGCGCATGTCGAGCGGGGCGTCGAAGCGGAACGAGAAGCCGCGCGCGGCGTCGTCGAGGTGGTGGCTCGACACTCCGAGGTCGGCCAGCAGCCCGTCTATGTGGTCTTCGCCGTAGTAGCGCATCCAGTTCTTCAGGTAGCGGAAGTTGCTCCGCACAAAGGTGAAGCCCTCGCCGCCGAAGGCCTGGCGCTCGGCGTCGGCGTCCTGGTCGAACCCGTAAAGGCGCGCCCCGCCGCTGAGCCGGGCCATTATCTCGCGGCTGTGCCCCCCGCCGCCGAAGGTCACGTCGACATAGACGCCGCCGGGCCTTATGCCCAGCCCGTCGACACTCTCGCGGAGCAAAACCGGTATGTGGTAACAATCCATAACTCGTAACGTCGGTAATACATCGGTGCGGCACGGCGGCCGCAGGCCGGCCGCGCCATGGGCAGCGCCCGTCAGCCGGCATCGGCGGAGCCGCCGCCGGGGCCCATGGCCCGCTGAAGCGCCTCGCCGAAGGCGGCCGGGTCGACAAAGCCTGTGCCGCCGGGGCCCGACGGCCATATCTCGATGGTGTCGCCCATGCCTATGAAGCGCACGTCCTGCCCTATGCCGGCCTGGCGGAGACACCGCCGCGGTATGAGGAAACGCCCGCTGGCATCGAGGGCCACGGGCTCCACCTCGCTCACAAACTGGCGGAAGAGCTGCTGCTCGTCGCGATCCCAGCGGCTCAGGCGGCGGCGCAGGCTGTCCATCTGCTCGCCCCAGACGCTCTCGGGATAGAGCACCAGGCAGGCCTGGAACACGTCTTTGCGCATCACCATGCCCTGCTCGCCTGCGCCCTGCAGCACCTTGCGGAATGCCGCGGGCAGGAACACGCGCCCCTTGGCGTCGAGCTTGGCCTCTATGTTTCCCAGGAATCGCATACTGACGGACATGCTGCTTTCGTTTCGGCAAAGATACACATTTTCCTCCACACGGCCCCACTTTCCCCCACTTTTTTGCGGCTCGCCCCACATTTTCTTGACCTTGCCCAACCGGCGGCATTGCCCTGCCGGCGGGGCCCCGCAGCGGCCGCCCTGCCGCGGGGCGGTAAATTATGTTTACCCCGGCATGCAGCGCCCCGCCACGCCCCGCCCGCAGCTTGCGAAACGGTCCCCGCCGCAACGCCAAACGGCCCGCGCCGCAAGCCCGTATGGCACAGACGGCAAGCCCGCGGGGCACGTTTTGCAAACCCGGCCCGGGCAGGGGCCGGAACGGGGATGGCGGCCATGGGAGGCGGCGGCCGAACAATGTTTACAAACAGGGGGCGGGGCGGCCCTACTGTGCGGCCGGTGATGTTGGCAAATGTTAAATGGCGCGCGGCGGCGGGCGCCCACCGTTGGCCGACAGCAAAAAAATGGCTACCTTTGCACACCGGCCCGCACCATGCCGGCAGGCAGGCCGCCCCGCAGCGGGCGGCCGCCGTGCCGGCATGCCGCGACGGCCGCAACCCAACCAAGACCGACAGACATGACAACAGACTGCAGGCGGCTTGCCGCCGAGGCCACCGGGCTGCTGAGGCGGCTCATAGCCACGCCGTCGGTGAGCCGCGACGAGAAGGCGGCCGCCGACATTATCGAACAGTTCATGGAAGACAGCGCCATGCACCCCCGCCGCGAGGCCAACAACGTGTGGGCCGTGGCCCCGGGCCACTACGACAGCCGCCCCACGCTGCTGCTCAACGCCCACATCGACACGGTGAAGCCCGTGGCGTCGTGGACGCGCGACCCCTTCTGCCCCACCGTAGAGGGCGGCCGGCTCTACGGGCTGGGCAGCAACGACTGCGGCGGCGGGCTGGTGAGCCTGCTCGCCACATACGCCGCCATGGCCCGGGCGCCACGGGCCTACAACCTTGTGTGCCTGGCCTCGGCCGAGGAAGAGGTGTCGGGGGCCGACGGCATCAGCCGCGCCCTGCCGCTGCTGCCGCGCATCGACGTGGCCATAGTGGGCGAGCCCACGGGCATGCAGCCCGCCATCGCCGAGAAGGGGCTCATGGTGGTAGACGCCGTGGCCCGCGGGCGCTCGGGCCACGCCGCCCGCGCCGAGGGGGTGAACGCCATATACAAGGCCATCGACGACATAGCATGGCTGCGCTCCCACCGCTTCGGCAGGGTGAGCCCGCTGCTGGGCCCCACGCTCGCCACGGTGACGGTGATTGGCGCCGGCACCCAGCACAACGTGGTGCCCGACGAGTGCCGATTCACCATCGACGTGCGCTCCAACGAGCTGTACACCAACGCCGAACTGCTCGACGAGCTGCGCGCAGGCATGGGCAGCGAACTGACGCCACGGTCAACGCGCCTGGGCTCGTCGGCCATCGACCCCGCCCACCCGCTCGTAGAGCGGTGCCGGGCCATGGGCATGGTGCCATTCGGCTCGCCGACGCTCTCGGACCAGGCCCTCATGCCGTTCCCCTCGATGAAGCTCGGGCCCGGCGACTCGGCCCGCTCGCACTCGGCCGACGAATACATCGCCCTCGACGAGATTGCGTCGGCCATCGAAACATACACCCAACTGCTCGACGGGCTGAGGCTGTAAGCCACTGTCCGAAATGGGAAACACTTTGGCCCGCCCCGCTTTTTTAACGCAGAGGCGGGCTTTTTTCTGAATTATTATACTATCTTTGCAATCGCAATGGTTCACTGCCACAAGTGATTAAAAGGGAACGGGGTGAGAATCCCCGACAGTCCCGCTGCTGTGAGCCGCCCTTATCAGGAACGAACAACAAAGCCACTGGGCATTGCCGGGAAGGCGTTCGTAATCCGGGCGGCAAGTCAGAAGACCTGCCTTGCGACACTGCCTGTCACCCCTCGAGGATAGGGGCGGCGGCACATGCCAACCAAGCGCTATGCAGACAGCGCCACGGGCCAGCGCCCGCGGAACGCGACGCACGCGCGCACCACGCACAATCAACATCAATTTTATAACCAAACAGCGTTTTTATGAAAAAGAAAGTCTACTCTTTTGTGCTGTCACTCGTCGCGGCACTGGCGGCAGTCCCTGCATGGGGACAGGACGCCACCGGCGGCACGGTGACACAGCCGCGGTTCGGCAAGCAGACCGTGACCGTGCAGACGGGGCAGGAACTGACGTTCTACGACCCCAAGGGCACGGCCGGCATCGAGTCGAACGCGGCCAACAACACGCAGTCGCTGACGGTGTTCAAGCCGGCCGAGAAAGGCATGGCCGTGCAGGTCACGTTCGACAAGACCGACGTGACGAGCGACTACGGCGGGTACTACGGCCGGGTGTACGTATACAACGGCGACCCCGACGCCGGCAACACCTTCAAATGGGCATCGTCGATAACCGAGGTCACCTCGTCGAGCACCATGCCCGAGGGCGATGTCATCGAGGTGCTCGACGGCAAGTACACCGCCAAGACCTACTACTCAACCGCCGCCGACGGCTCCCTGTCGGTGGGCATGCTGTGGCGGTATGCGGCAGCCTGCGAGGGCTGGACGGCCCGGGTGAGCTGCATCAAGCTCGAAGACATGAAGGTGAGCGGGGCCGGCTCGTCGTACGCAGCGGTGACCCCGTCGCCCACGGGCAAGGCCGCCGTGGCCCTGGCCTCGGTGTATGTCACGGCCGAGGGCGTGCTCAACGCCGACCGGCTGACGTCGATAACGTTCACCATGGCCCGCAACGAGGGCATGATAGACCCGCTATCGGTCAAGGTCTACGAGGGCGAGCTGGCCTCGTGCAGCGGGGCCACGCCGATAGAAGCCTCTGTCGAGGCCACGGGCGGCAGCTACCGCATAACGCTCGACAGGCCGCTGCAGGGCGGGCGCAACGCCCTGACGCTGGCCGCCGACATCAACCCCGAGGCCGAAGTGGGCTCCAAGGTGGAGCTTGACGTCACGGCGGTGGCCACCGCCGCCATGCCCGGCGGGGTGGCGGGATTCGTGCGCGCCACGCCCGTGTCCGTGGCCAACCCCGCCATACTGCTCATGGCCGAGGGGCAGGCCAAGGCCAACGTGGGCGAGACGCCGCTGGCCTTCTACGACGACGGCGGCCCCGAGGGCAAGGTGACGGCCAAGTTCCAGGGCACCATGACGCTCTTGCCCACTGTCGAGGGCAAGAAGGTGCAGGTGGACTTCAGCCGGGTGAAACTATCGGAAGGCACCATCTACTACCAATACCTCAACGTATACAACGGAGCCACGGCCGACCCCGCGCAGCTGATAAGACGCGTAAAGAGCGGCGAGAAGGCCACCATACACTCCACGTCGGCCGACGGGGCGCTCACCGTCGAGCTGGGCAACAACGGCACGAGCTACACCGCCGACGGCTTCGAGGCCACGGTGAGCCTCTTCACGCCGCAGCCCATGACCGCCGACAACATTGCAGTGAGCCAGGCATCCGGCCAGACGGTGTGCGCCGGCGACACCGGCCAGCCGCTGCTCAGGGTGAACATACACACCAGCAACACAGAGCCGCCGCTGAAGGCCGGCACGTTTGCCTTCAACGCCAACGGCACCCACGCCACCATCAAGGCCGCGGCGCTATACTACACCGGGGCCGACGAGGCTTTCTCGACAAAGAATGAGGTGGGCCGCACCGAGGTGACGGCCGACGCATTCAGCATAAAGCCCGCCGACGGAGTGACCCTCAAGGAGGGCGACAACTACTTCTGGCTGGCATGCGACGTGGCCGACGACGCCACCAACGGGCAGGCGGCCGACGCCGCCCTCGCCACGGTAGAGCTCAACGGACGGGCCGAGGCCGTGGCCGAAGGCAACCCCGAGGGCGACCGCAAGGTTGAGAACATAGTATACTCACACGCCGGGCAGGGCACGGTGACCAAGGCCGTGAACGGCAGCCTGGAGCTGCGCACCAAGCCAAGGAGCGAATACTCCGAGAACTACGAGGCCGGGGACGACGTGCGCACCAACGTGTTCGTGCCCATGCACGAGGGCAACGTGTGCCAGATAGACTTCTCGGCGTTCGACCTCTACTATGCCTCTGCATCCTACGGGGTGAAGGCCGACTTCCGCGTATACAGCGGACAGGGAACAAAGGGCGAACTGCTCTGGAAGCTCGACAACCCCGACGACAAGCAGAAGGGCCCCGGGCGGGCGCTGCGCTCCACAGCCGCCGACGGCTCGCTCACGGTGGTGTTCTCGCCCACCGACGGCACACTGTACTACACCGCCACCGGCTTCAAGGCCACGGTGAGCGAATACAAGTCGCAACCCATGGACATAGACAAGGTCGAGGTGACACAAACCACTACCGACATCATGCCGTCGGGGGCAACGGCACAGGCGCTGCTCACCATCAACGTGGTGGCCAAGGGCGACCAGCAGGCCAAGGCCCTCGAGGCCGTGACCATCGACACCAAGGGCTGCGGGGCAGCCATAGCCAAGGCAAGCCTATACTATGTGGGCCACGCCGACGCCAACCCCGCCCCCGACGCGGCACCGGCCGGCTCGGCGCAGTCCGCCACAGGCAGCGAGGCCATGGTGATAAGGCTTGACGAACCGGTGCAGCTGGCCGAAGGCAACAACTTCTTCCGACTCTGCATTGACCTGAGCGACGCGGCCAAGGCCGGCGACAACATCGACGCGGCAGTAACAGCCGTCACCGCCGGGGGCAAGCAGACCGAGGTGGCCGCAGGCGACCCCGACGGCTCGCGCACGGTGAAAGACATGCTGTTGCTGCAGCAGGGCGACAACGGCGAGGTGAAGCTCAAGGCGGCAACGAACCTCATGGTATACGACGACGGCGGCGAAAACGAGCCTGCGTCGATGAAGTTCGACGGCAAGGTGACGTTTGCGCCCGCAGTGCAGGGCGAGTCGGTGAAGCTGAAAGTGAAGGCGGCCGACCTCAACTGCACCGACACCCTCTACGTGTATGCCGGCTCCACCACCGACAAAGACAGCCTGATGCTCGCCATGCAGTGCTACGACAAGCTGCCGGCCGACATCGTGTCGACGGCGCCAAGCGGCAAGCTGACCGTGCGCTACGTGGTGCGCAGCGGCTACTCGGCCCCCGACGGATTCGCCATCGAGGCGGTGTCGTACATGAGGAAGGCGCTCGGGGTGACATCGGTCAACACCGCCATCATTGCCCCCGAGGCCGTCACGAGAGGCCAGGACGACGTGCTGATGATGCGCGTCGACGTTGACGTCGAGGGCGACTACGGACAGGTGGACATCAACTCGATGGCGCTCAGAGCCACCGGGGCCGAGGCACTGTCGCAGGTGACGGTATACACCACCGACACCATAGGCAACTTCGCGCCGTTCACAGTGTTCGGAAGGGCGCAGGCCGCACCGTTCGACGTGACGGGCAACTACACCATAACCGCCGCGGGCACCTACCGCTTCTGGGTGGCAGCGGCCATCGCGACCGAAGCCGCCACGGGCACGCCAGTCAGCATGACGCTCGACAACGTGGCCACAAGCCTCGGCCAGAACAGGCCCGCAACCGGGCTCACGGCGACAACGGCCGTGCGCGACGGGGCCAGCGGCACGCTCACCGTGGGCCAGGGCAGGCAGTATCCCACCATACAGGCCGCCGTCGACGCCATTGCCGGCGGCATAGAGGGCCCGGTCAACATAAGCATTGCCCGAGGCATATACAACGAGGTGGTCAGAGTGCCCTACATACCGGGCACGTCGGAGCGCAACACGGTGACAATACAGAGCGAAACGGGCAACTACAACGACGTCAAGCTATACCACAACCAGTATTCCGACCCGGGATACAGCGACGACAAGATGAACCGCGAGTACGGCGTGCTCACCATCGACGGGGCCGACTACGTGACGGTGAGGGGCATCGAAATGACCACAACCGACCTCACCTACCCCGGCATCGCCTTCGTCAAGGGCGCAAGCCGCCACGTCACCATCGACAGCTGCTACATCCACGCCGAGACGACAACCACCTACAGCCAGAACATCAACCTGGTATACACCTACGCCAGGGACGAGGCCAACTGCAACAACGACTACCTCACCGTGGCCAACTGCCTGCTCGAGGGCGGATACATAGGCGTGCGCATGGGCGGAACGTCGACAGTGAGGCTGCCAAAGGAAAGGGGCGGCGTGATAGAGGGCAACACCCTGCGCAACCAGGGCTCAAAGGCCATCTACGCGATGGACGAGCTCGGGGCCAAGATACGCCGCAACCGCATTGAGAACACGGTGTCGACGGCAAGCGGCTTCCAGGGCTTCGACGGGCAGCTGCGCGACGCACACCCCGAGAGCATGGTCATCGAGGGCAACATCTTCGACCTGGCCACGCCCGGAGGAGCAATAGCCATCAACCCGCGCAAGCTCACAGGAACGCCCGAGGCGCCCGTAATCATAGCCAACAACGAAATCAAGGTGAAGGGCAACAACGCATCGAGCGCCGGAATAAAGCTGGGCTCGGCCGGCGAGCACGTCATCGTGGCACACAACACCGTGCTGGCCACCGGCACCAACGTGGGCGCAGCGCTGTGGATAAACGCCACCATGACGGCCGACGTGACCGTGGCCAACAACATACTGCAGAACCACACCAAGGGCTACGCATACAGGCTGTACAACGCCGACGCCGCCAAGAACATAGCATTCAGGAGCAACGCCGCCTTCACCTCGGGCAAGGTGTTTGCCTACAACAGGGCCGACATAGCCACACCCGACGGATGGCAGGAGCTTAGCGGCGAGACAGGGGGAGTGGCCGACAGCGTGGCATTCCTCTCCGACGTGATTCTCGAACCGGCCGCCGGCGGCAACCTGCTCACTGCCGTGCCGCTGCAGGCCGTGACCACCGACATCAACGGCAAGCCAAGGGCACAGCAACCCACCATCGGGGCCTACGAGTACAACGCGCAGGATGCCGCACCGGCCATGGCCGAAGGCTACCCCGCAGTGGCAGCCACGACCGACACGAGCGCCATCATCGCCGTGAAGACCGACATAGCAGCCACCGTATACATCACCGTAAGGCCCGAATCGGCACCGGCACCCACGCCCGCCGAGATGACCGCCGACGGATGCACGGAGCTCACGCTCTACGCAGGGCGCGAGGCAGCGGCCTCAACCGACACTCTGACCACCGGCTCGCGCTACGTGGCCTACGCCATGGCCGTGAGCCTGAGGGGCACGGCAGGCAACGTGGTGGCCGGCAAGCCGTTTGTGGCTACGGGCGAAGCCATTGTCGAAGCGCCCAACACCGGCGTGGTGGCCGAGGGATGCACGGTAGAGGCCGGCACCGAGGCCACGCTCACGGCCTACGTCACCGACGGCACAGCACCGTTCACACTGACATGGACCAACGGCCGGCGCGAGCAGATAGCAACCACGACGCTCGACGAGATTGACGTGGCAACGGTGGGCTACACGCCATCGGAGTGCGACCTGTACTACGTCACCGTGACCGACGCCAACGGCAAGCAGGCCAGCGACACCTGCCGCGTCATCGTGACGGGCAAGGCCGTGGCCGCAACAATGGACAACCTGTGGCTGGCCGCCGAGAGCGCATGGGCCGGCCCCGACACCAAGGGCGAAGAGGTGACGGGCACATACTTCGACAGGCAGATGGCGGGCTCGTTCGTCAGCGGGTCGTATGCCTTCAGCAACAACTACAGCCTCGACTACGGCTCATGGTCGGGATTCGCCTACTCCAACCGCACGTCGACAAGCTTCAAGACGCTCGACGACCAGTACAACTCGGCCGTGGGCAGCGGCCACGACGGCTCGGCCAACTACGCCGTGGCCTACGGCAACGGCACGATAAGCGTGCTCAACAACGCCGAGGGCGACACCATCAGGGGCATGTACATCACAAACAACGCCTACGCAGTGAGCTCGATAGTCAACGGCGACAGCTATGCCAAGCCCTTCACCGACGGCTCTTACCTCAAGGTGCTGCTCACAGGCACGCACGCCGACGGCTCGGTGGTAACGGTAGAGCACTACCTGGCCGACTACACCCAGGCATCGGCAGCCGACCACTACTACCTCGACACGTGGCAGTGGGTTGACCTGCGCAGCCTCGGGCGCGTGGTGAAGGTCGACTTCACCATCGACGGCAGCGACAAGAGCGGAGGCTACCTCAACACTCCGGCATACTTCTGCCTCGACGACCTCAACGGCGAGCGCAAGGTGACACGCGCCGCCACGCAGGCCGAACGGAGCGTCGACGCGTCGCCCTTCTTCTCGTTCAGCGCCAACGAAGGCACCATTGCCTACGCACTGCCCGACGCGCCATACGACAGCAAGTACGACGGCGTGACGCTGACGGCCGACGGTCGCCTCTCGCTGCCCGACGGGGCCGAGGGCCGCACCGAGATAGTGGTCAGCGCAACGCAGCGCGGCAAGACCGAGTTTGTTTGCATACCGTTCGACATAGCCTCGGCCATCGGAGGCCCGGCAGCACCGGCCACCACCACCGAGAGCCGCCACGACCTCGGCGGCCGGCGCACGGGCAAGGCCACAAAGGGCATCGTCATCATACGCACCACCGACGGACAGGTGCGCAAGGAGGTTGCCAGGTAAACACATGGCAGGCGCAAGGATAACAGCACGGCTTTCCCCAAGCGCCACGCAACACACCAAAGGCGGTGACAGCACTGAGGCTGTCGCCGCCTTTTTCCATATTCATAACTGCCCCGCGCCCACGCCGGAAGGCTGCCGGAAGGGCCGTATTGCAGTGCCACACGGGCCGTACGGAACTGCAATACGGCAGGGGCTGCAAGGCCGTGGCATGAAGGCCAAGGGGGCATGTTTGGCGCAAGCGCAAGAAAAGGTGTCTTTGCGGCCGGCAATCCCGATGGCCGCCACAGGCGGGGAGCCACCAACAGCGCAGCACGCCACAGGCGGATGCGGCGCGCTGGAGACCACCGTCAGGGCGCAAAGAACAGCTGGGGCAGCCTCATCCACAACAGGGCAAGGCTGCCTCGGCATGTTCAAAAAAGCAGAAATGCCACAAGGTGGTCTGCGAGAAGTCCAAACCGTAAGTCACCGCGCCGCCCTCGCCTTTGGCGAAATTGCCCACGCAAATTAGGTCTGACGGCTCGTCGGTAGTCCAAAACGCCACAGATATTGCAGCCTGATGCGGTGGGAAAGACAGCGTTTCGGCCAGCCTCCTTGCTTCCTCCTTGCACAGTGCCCTCAGTTTCCCTGCCCCATCGGTAGCCTTCCCGCACCTTACGGAAAGCTCCCGGCTTGAATTACTTGCTTTCATAATTCCCTTTCTTCAAAAGCATTACGCCGTAAAGGCAGTGAATATAAACCACATGGCAAAAGTTTACTACGGGAATTTAGTTTATAACAAACGGCTTCATGGCATGGAGCAAGGCTTGGATGATGCGATGCGCCCCGCGAAACAAATGCTTCGCGGGGCGCAACTGCATTGCCTGCCGGGCCGGAGGCCGGAGCCACCAAGCCAGCGATGGGGTTGGCCGGCGGCGGGGCCCTGGCCCAGAGGGCGTCAGTAGACGTATATGCGGTAGTCCTTCAGGCCGGCGGGCGCGCCCTGCTCGGCGCGGGGCAGGTATTCCACGGCGGTGACGGTCTGCTCGGAGCCGAGGTCGATGACTACGACGTGGGGGTAGGACGCCTTGCGGTCGGTCTGCCAGTAGGTAGACTCCTGCAGGTCGAACACCTTGTCGGCCATGTAGTTGCCCCCGGCTACGTCTTCGCTGTCGGCATACCTTATGGTCCATGGCTCGCGGCTGAGGCGCTTGCCCTGGGCGTCGAGCACATAGAGCTCGGCTATGGCTGCCAGCTGCTTGCCGTCGTGGGCGTTGAGCCCCTCTATGGCCACGTAGCGCCCTTTGGCGGGGGCGCCGAGCCTCACTGTCTGCCATCCGTTGCCGGGGGCGAACGAACCTTGCGCGGCCAGTGGCAGCGCCTTGGTGTCGAGCGTCTCGCCGGGCTTGCGGTGGGTGGCGGGGCTGGTGATGTTGAGCTTGTCGAGCTCAGGCTCGGCGCGGCCGGAGCACACGGCCTTGCCCGCGGGGCCGATGACGTCGAGCACTATCACCTCGTTGCGGCCCTTCTTGAGCCAGCAGCCCGGCACGTAGAGCGTCTGCTGCGGGCCGATGTTCCAGTAGCGGCCTATGGCGTGGCCGTTGACGTAGACAAGGCCCTTGCCGAAGGCCTGCATGTCGAGGAAGGTGTCGCCGGTCTTTCCGAGCGTGAAGTAGCCCCGGTAGTATCCGCGGCGGCCCTTGGGGTAAGACATCACCTCGACGTCCTTGTGTATGCGGTTGTCAACGGCGCGCAGGGCGTTGGCGTAGGTGTCGGGTATGCGCTCGCAGACCCAGTCGCGCAGGGTCCACTGCACCTCGTCGCCGCCAATCTCGGCCCGCAGCGCTACGGGGCCGGTGATGCCCTTGGGGTCGTTGATGGCGCGGCCGAAGTTGATGCGGCCCATGCCCTCTACGAGTATGGCCAGCGTCTGCCCTTTCTTCACGGGGGGCAGTGTGAGCGAGCGCTGGCGCTGCACGCGGTCGATGGTGCCTATGTACTCGCGGTCGACGAACACCTGTGCGTAGTCGTGTGCCTCGTCGATGGTGAGCACGCTCCTCACGGGTATCTCGGGCAGCTCGGTGCTGTAGTTCATTGTGCCCCATCCCATGTCCATCTGCTCGAAGGTGAGCGGCTCGCGGCTCTGTGCCAGGCTGTCGGCCCCGGTCATGAGCGGCTCGAAGTCGGCCAGTTCAAACTCGGGTATGCTTATCAGCCGGGCGGCGGGCTTGGGCACTGCCGGCAGCGGCTTGTCGCTATGCTTCTGCATCACCTCGCGCAGCTCGTAGTACTTGGGCGTGGGCATGCCGTATTCGTTGATTGGCGCGTCGTAGTCGTAGGACGTCACGTCGGGCTGGAAGCCGGGCGAGTTGGCCCCGGCCCAGTGGCCGAACGACGTGCCGCCGTGGGTCATGTAGAGCGAGAACGATATTCCCTTTGACAGCATCTCGTCGATGCCGGCCACCATCTTGTCGGCCGGTCGCGTCTCGTGGCGCGCGCCCCACTTGTCGAACCACCCGCTCCAGTATTCGGAGCACATCAGCGGCGACGAGGGGCGCAGCTGCCGCAGCCGGCGGAACTGGTCGTCGATGTTGGCCCCGGTGCCGAAGTTCATCGTCCAGACAAGGTCGTCGAGCCCGTTCTTGGTGAAGTTGCTGGCCCAGTCGCACTGGAACAGCGCCACGTCGGCAAATCCCGCGGCGCGCACGGTGTCGCGTATGGCGGCCACGTACGGCTTGTCTTCGCCGTAAGAGCCATACTCATTCTCTACCTGCACCATGATGATGGGGCCTCCGCGCTGTATGGTTAGCGGCGCGAGCTGCTCGCCCACCTTGCGCATGAACAGTCCCACGCGCTGCATGAAGTAGGGGTCTTGCTCGCGCAGGCGTATGCCCGGCTTCTTGAGCAGCCACCATGGCAGCCCTCCCATCTCCCACTCGGCGCACACGTATGGGCCGGGGCGCACGATGACGTACATGCCGTTTTTCTGTGCCAGCCGGCAGAACTCTGCAATGTCGTTCTGCCCCGTGAAGTCGAATTGTCCCTCGCGCTGCTCGTGTATGTTCCAGAACACGTAGAGGCAGATGGTGTTCATGCCCAGCGCCCGGCACATGCGTATGCGGTGCTCCCAGTAGGGTCGCGGTATGCGTGGGTAGTGCAGCTCGGCGGCCTTGACCACGAAAGGCTTGCCATTGAGCACGAAAGTCTTGTCGCCGGCGGCAAACGTACCGCCCCGGGCCGCGCCGGCGGTGGCCGGGACGGCAGCCAGCAGCGCGGCCAGGGCCGCGGCTGCCAGGTGTTTACGTAAATTCATCACTATTTAGTTATTGTTTCTGTTGTCAGTGCATAGTGGGCGCTGGCCGCCCCGGGGTATAGCCCGCGCCCAGGCGGCCTGCCGCCTTGGCAACGCAAGCGAGTGCAGTGCAAGCTGGCTTGCTATTTCCCGAGTGCGGCTTATCCTATGCAAAGGTAAGAAAATAATTCGGTTGGCAAAAGGGAATGTCGCAAAAACGGCTCAACAGATAAATCCAGGGGCTTTTTAGGAGTTATTCTTTTTAGGAGTACAGGAGTTCAGGAGTACAGGAGTACAGACAATAGTTTTGTGTATGTTCAGGAAACAGGAGGCAGGAGGCAGGAGTACAGACAATAGTTTTGGGAGCACGGCCCCCTTGGGGGCATACGGAAAGTGTTGCAGGAAGAGATAGTCAATGCCATTGTCCTCTAACTCCACATAACTCCTTCTACCTCCCTCTAACTCATTATACACAAAAACTATTGTCCTCTAACTCCTTGTAACTCCTTCTAACTCCCTCTAACTCCATTGTACACAAGAACTATTGTCCTCTAACTCCTTGTAACTCCTTCTAACTCCCTCTAACTCCATTGTATATTATATACAAAAACTATTGTCTGTACTCCTGTACTCCTGAACTCCTGTACTCCTAAAAAGAATAACTCCTAAAAAGCCCCTATCTTTATCGAGTGTCCCGCCAAAACAACGCTCGCCAGCCCCTGCAGCTGTAAGGACGAAAAAAGCGGAGAGCCCGTGCGCCCTGCCGGCGCGGCTCTCCGCTGGTCATGCCATGATTGAATCCCAATAGTACATCAGGCCGCCTCATGGCCGGCTCGGCCTTTGTATCATGCCTCCACATGGTTGCATTCGCTTGCGGGCGTCACGGCTGCCGCACTGCCTCGGCGCATCACGCCGCGCCTTGGCAACGGCGGCAGCCCATCTGCTCAACAATAGAATGAATCCGTCGGAACTCTATCTACCGATTGGATTTGAAAAAGGATTTGGAACAACTTACTGCCTCAGAGGCTCAATTGTGGGCCACGACGGCCTTGTGGGCAGGCTTGAGCTCATACTCAATCGGGGCAAAGTCGGTGAGCGTGTCGCCGTCGAATATCACGGTGGCAGCCTCGACCTTCATTGTCAGGGTGCTGTCGGCGCCGGAGTATTCGCCGGAGGCCGGCTGGGTGAAGCCCACCTTCACCGTGTGCTCCTGGCCATCGGCTGTGGTGTTGAAGAGCAGCGAGTCGGCCGAGACGGTCATGGCCACCTTGTTGCCAACGACGCTGCCCTTGTAAGAGGCTGAGAAAGGCACGCTGCCCACCGAAGCCAGGGCCTCTGAGAGCTGCTCGGCAGGCACCACGGCGGCCACAATGCCGTCGACGGGGAAATCGGCTATGCTCACCGAGTCGGCGCCCACGGTCACGGTCACGGTGGTGTCGGCCTCGCCGGCTGTCATGACGGCGTCGGGATATTCGCCCACCACGGCGCCGGCCGTGAGCACGTCGCCACCGCCGGTGTTGTTGTCGTCATCGTCACAAGCCACGAACATTGAGCCGCAGAGGCATAAAGACATAGCGAAAATCGCACTGTATACTTTCTTTCTATTCATTTTGAAGTCTATTTTTATTCTGTTTATAAGTTAAGTTTGTTTGTGAGTACTCAACCATAATAACAAACAGAAGAAGAATACTTGCACGGAAAGAAAGGCATTTAACTTATTTTTAGGCTTTCGGGTGCTAAATGCTGAAACAACACCGGGAGCGAAACACTTTTTAACCCAACAGGCCGTCATGGCCCAAAGCGCCCACGCCCCGGTGCCGTAAAGGCTGACGCACATGGCGCTGTGGGCGCCAAGGGCCTACGCCCCGCCCCAAGGCCGACACAAGGCCGCAGCTACGGCGCCGCGGCCATGGCCACCCATACGGGCTCTATCGAGTCGCGGTAGGCTCTGCCGTAGGTGTGGTGGTGGGGCCAGGCCAGCCATGTGCCCTCGTGTGGGGCGTCTTCGCTCACTATGGTTTATTTGTACATGCTTTCTGTCTCCTTTTGCCGGCCGTCGGCGCTAATGCCGATGGGGGCCATAGCGAGGATTATTGCATGTATTGCTACAAGGACGGTGCGTTTACCCAGGATTTCACGATGGGGCAGATGATAGAGTTCTGCCTTCAATTCTTAGGCCAATGGAATGTTCAGGCCGGTTGTAAGTTGACTCCCATACAAGCGAAAGAACAAATGCTCCAACACTTTCCGCAATTGAAACGGTGGAAAGTGAAAGATGAACGGCCGCTGTCGGAAAAGGCAACCCACTTGCTTTCGCAATGCGATAACGTGACCGTCGCTTCCATTGATGCCAATGGCTATCCCCGCCCGGTGCAGATGTCAAAGATTGGCGCGAAGGGTTTCCATGAGGTTTGGATGGCGACAAGTGCAGACTCCGTAAAGGCAACCGACTTCAAGGCAAACAACAAGGCCGGGCTTTGTTACGACCATTACGGGGATGGCGTTGCCCTGCGCGGCACGGTAGAAGTAGTCACGGACGATGCCATCCGCAAGGACATGTGGCAGGAGTGGTTCATCCACCATTTCACCGGCGGGCCTGACGACCCCAACTACGTGCTTCTGCATTTCATTGGCACGGAAGCCACCTTTTGGATAAATGGCGAATTTGCACACTCCAACATCTGATGCACATGAAAACCATAGCACCTGACACCCAGAACATAGCCGCTTGCGGTCTTTATTGCGGAGCCTGCCGTAAATTCTTGGCGGAGAAATGCCCGGGATGCAAACAAAATGAAAAGGCGGCTTGGTGCAAGATACGCTCATGCTGCCAAGAAAACAAGTTGAACACTTGCGCTGAATGTCACCATGACGTCAGGGAATGCAAATTGTTTTCCAACCGGATAGGCAAGGTTTTCGCATTCCTGTTCAATTCTGACCGTCCTGCCTGCATCCGCTTCATCAAGGAACATGGCGAACAGGCATTTGCCGAAGAGATGGCCAAACGCAAATGCCAAACCATAAAAAGAAAGCAAAGATGAACAGCGAAGCATCGTAATGCTGTCAAACAATGAACCCATTCAAACTTTTTCCGAAAAGTATTTTTGCCTCATTCCGATGGCCTTTTCGGAGCCATGGCGCAACAATGCCGCCAAGCAAGCCGACGCCCGGCCGCCCGCCGGCCATGCCATCCCCGCGCTGCCGGGCCGCCCCTGTGGCTGCCGCCATCACGCAAAGCGGGCCCGCAGTGCCGTCTGCACTGCGGGCCCGCCTCAACGGTGAACGCCGTAACGGCCCCGTCCTGCCGGGCCTGGGCCTTTTCCGGCCGCACATGGGGCTGGCTACGGCCGCCTACGCAGGGGCCGGCGGCCGCTGTGGCTCACTTGGCGCGGTATTTCTCGGCTTGCGAGCGTATTAGCTCGGCGTCGTCGAAATAGTTGATGCGCATGGCCCGGCGCACCTCGTCCATGGTCTGGGCTGCGGTCTCGCGGGCGCGCTCGGTGCCCTGGCGCAGCATGTCGTAGATGGCGGGTATGTCCTGCTCGAACCCGTGGCGGCGCTCACGCATTGGGGCGAGCGTCTTCTCGAGCACCGAGTATAGGAACTTCTTGCACTTCATGTCGCCCAGCCCCCCGCGGCGGTAGTGGTCCTTGAGCTCGTCGAGGCAGGCGTATTCGGGCCAGAACTCGGCAAAGTCGGCATCGGTGCAGAAGGCGTCGAGGTAAGTGAACACGGCGTTGCCCTCCACCGTGCCCGGGTCGCTCACGTTGAGGTGGTTGGGGTCGGTGTACATCGAGCGCACCTTCTGCCACACCTCGTCGGCCGAGTCGCTCAGGTAGATGCAGTTGCCAAGGCTCTTGCTCATCTTCTCCTTGCCGTCGGTGCCGGGCAGGCGGCGCGCCGTGGCGTTTTCGGGCAGCATTATCTCGGGCTCCACGAGCACCTCGCCGTAGGTCTGGTTGAACCTCCTGACGAGCTCGCGCGTCACCTCGAGCATGGGCTCCTGGTCTTCGCCGGCGGGCACGGTGGTGGCCTTGAAGAGCGTTATGTCGGCAGCCTGGCTCACCGGGTAGCAGAAGAAGCCGAGCGGTATGTTGGCCTCGAAGTTGCGCATCTTGATCTCGGTCTTCACCGTGGGGTTGCGCTGCACGCGCGACACGGTGATGAGGTTCATCAGATAGGTGGTGAGCTCGGCCAGCTCGGCCACCTGGCTCTGCACGAAGAGCGTGCACTTGGCGGGGTCGAGCCCAGCGGCAAGGTAGTCGAGGGCCACCTCTATGATGTTCTGGCGTATTTTCTCGGGGTTGTCGGCGTTGTCGGTTAGGGCCTGCACGTCGGCCATGAAGACAAACATCTTGTCATAGTTGCCCTCATCTTGCAGTTGTACGCGGCGTCTGAGCGAGCCCACGTAGTGGCCCAGGTGCAGCTTGCCGGTGGGGCGGTCGCCCGTAAGGATTACTTTTCCCATTGTTGTAATATCATTTTGTGTTGTTACTTATGCAAAGCCGTCGCAAACGGGCTCGATGCAAATACATTGCAAATTGCCGGGTGCAGCTTTGTCTTATGCAAAGACATCGCAAACGAGGGCAATGCAATCACATTGCAAATTGCCGGGTGCAGCTTTGTCTTATGCAAAGACATTGCAAACGAGGGCAATGCAATCACATTGCAAATTGCCGGGTGCAGCTTTGTCTTATGCAAAGACATTGCAAACGAGGGCAATGCAATCACATTGCAAATTGCCGGGTGCAGCTTTGTCTTATGCAAAGACATCGCAAACGAGGGCAATGCAATCACATTGCAAATTGCCGGGTGCAGCTTTGTCTTATGCAAAGACATCGCAAACGAGGGCAATGCAATCACATTGCAAATTGCCGGGTGCAGCTTTGTCTTATGCAAAGACATTGCAAACGAGGGCAATGCAATCACATTGCAAATTGCCGAGTGCAGCTTTGTCTTATGCAAAGGTAGCACAAAAAAACCGAACGGGCAAATATGCCGCCACTTTATTGCGCGGCCCGCGCCGGGTGGCTCAGAAGTTGAACACCAGTTCCTTGGCAATCGACTCGCTCAGGCTGGCGGCCACGGGGCATGCCTTGGCGGCGCCCATTATCACCTTGCGGTCGGCCTCCGAGAGGTTGGTGCCGTCAACGTCGAACACCACCTTTATTGCCGTCACGCGGTGGGTGGCGGGGTCGGTGTCGTAGGTCATCGTCGCCGTGGGCCGGCCAATGTCGATGCCCTTGCGGGCGGCCGTGGCCCCCATCATCGAGAGCATGCAGGCCCCGAGCGAGTTTACAAGCATGTCTACGGGTGTGAACGTGGTGCCGGCAGTGCGGCTCTCGGGCGAGTTGTCGGTGGCGGTCGTTATCTGCGAACCGCCCTTGGCGGCCGTGGTCTTGATGTTGCCGCTGTAGGTCACTTTGATTTCTTCCATTGCTTTGCTTTTGTTTTAAGTTAGACAAATGTTGGCTGCCGGCCGCGCCCTGCCTGCACGGGGCACATGCCCCGGCGGGGCCGGCTGTGGGCGTGCGGCCCGGCTTGCGTTGCCGTGGCCTGTTGCGCCACGGCTGTGGGCGGCGGCCCATTCATTTGCAAATATAATGTTTTTCCCTCAAAAAAACGTCATGCGGGCATGATTCTTTCAACATGTCGGGCCGCCCTCTGACTTTTGCCATAGAAAATCGGACGTAGGCAACAACTTGCCCTCTGCCGCACCCTGCCTGCCAGCCCCGCCGGCCATTGCCGGTGGCCGCCCTTGCTTGCGCCCTGCGGGCGGGCGCAAGCACAAGCAATCCGGCATCAGGCGCTCACGCCTACCGGCCTGACAGCCCAAGCGTTGCCGACATAGCAACCCGCAGCAGGCGGCACCACAGGGCGACGGGCAAGCGCAACCGGGCTACGCCAGATTATCACAACCGGCGGCAAAGCTGCACGGAAACTCTTGCCTGCCAAAAATCCGGGCTGCAACATCCATTACCTTCGACATTAATCGCTAAATTTAAGCCGGAAACTTTTAATCTCAAAAAAGCATTGAACAATATCATTTATTCATCGGGTGCGCCATCGCCCTCTTGCTGCAAGGTTGCGACAAGGCTCACCCCGTTCCCGTAGACAAAAAAGAATACGTCAGTAAAAAGGCCGAAGTGTTTTTTGAGGGGAACCAAGACGAAATCTATCCGTGGCTTTCATTTTCGGCCCATACCGACAACGGCAAACCAATTTATTTGGAAAATGGCAACGACAAGATGGCTTTCGCCGACGGGCAATGCCTACTGAACTGGGGAGAATTGCCCAAGTCGGGCCGCCTCGTGCTATGCGCCGAGGGCACCAAGCATGACTTTATGTATGTCGTGGTTACATACAGGAAAAGGAAAAAGACGGATCCCCCGTCGAATCGGAGCTGTTGACGGTAAGGATAAAGGGCTACGCAGACGATGTGCAGGTGCTTGACACAACACGCCTGATGCGCTCATTCTATGCAAAAGAGCTCATAATGCCCGACAACTATATGTTCCATGTAAGTTTTTGACCCAGGCGGCCTTTGCAGCCTGAAGCCAGCCGGAGGCAGCCTTTCCCCCACGCCAAGGCCGCCAGCCCGGTTGTGCTGCCGCGCAAACCTGCTGCCACATTGCCTGAGGCGGGCTGGCCGCGCCTATACAAGGCTCCCGGCAGCATGCCGGCAACAGGGCGGAAGCACTGGTGAAGCCGGCTGACGCAGCCAGGGCCATCACCCGCGGCCCGACGTCCGTAGGGCCTTTGCGACATGGCCAAGAAACCTACGCCAACCCTTTCCAGGCATGGCCCGCGGGCCGCATCGTGCAGCGATGCCCCGGGCAAGCGCTCCTGCCGGGCGCCATTTGGGGAAAAGGGCCGACGAAGGGCCGGGGCAAAAAGCGGCCAGTTGCTTTGGCCCACAATGGCGCAAATGGCAACAACAAACAACGACCGGCAGGCCAACAGCCGTTCGGCGGGCCCGGACGGCACGTCTGGCCCTGCAAAACGGGCCGGGCCGAGCCGCCAAACGACATGGCCAGCGGCAAGGGCCCTGCCGCATCGACCGGGGGGGCCGCGGCCGCCAAACAAGCAAGGCGCAGCAGGCCGCCCGCGGGTGGCGGGATGCCTGCTGCGCCTTGCGCATTGCTTCCTACGGTGCAGGGCCGGGCTCAGCGCGCCTGCGCCCCCTCGGCGCCCTCGGCTGGGCCGGCGGCCGGCTTGGGCTCGAGCAGCGAGCGGTATTTCCGGCTGTCGGCCAGTATGCGCTCGGCCTCCACGAGCTGCTTGTCGTGGGCCAGCGCCTGCTGCATGGCCCCGCCCTGATAGTAGTAGGCGGCCACTATGTCTTGCTCGATGAGCTGGCGTATGTCGTCCTTGTGGCGCTCCAGGTCGCGCTCCACGTTGTGGTTGAGCTTGGCGCGCAGGCTGTCGAACTCGGCGCGGGCATCGTCGTAGTAGCCCTCGAAGCGCGCCAGCTTCTCGAGCTCGTCGAGCTTCTTGCTGCTCATGGGGTCGTAGGTGAAGCCGCTCGCCACCACCCGCCGCTTGAAGTCGGCAAAGTCGGCGTCGGACAGCCTGAACTCGCCCGCCGGGGCTATCGACGGGTGAGCGGCAATGTAGTCGACCACATAGTCGAGCATCACCTCCGACGAGTCGGCCCTATCGAGGTAGAACACGATGTTGGGCAGCGTGTCGGGCTTCACCTCCACGTCGGGCATGATGCCCCCGCCGTCGCGCACCTCGCGTCCGCTGAGCGTGTGGAACACGTGGGTCAGGCTGTCGGCAATGTGCTCGGTGTAGCCCCCGCCGCTGTGCTTGTAGTTCACGGCCTGTATGCACCGCCCGCTGGGTATGTAGTACTTGCTGGTGGTGAGCTTGAGCGTGCCGTTGTAGGGCAGGTCCATCGGCACCTGCACCAGGCCCTTGCCATAGGTGCGCGTGCCGAGCACCACTCCGCGGTCGAGGTCTTGCAGCGAACCGGCAGTGATCTCGCTGGCGCTGGCCGTCTCGCCGTTTACCAGCACCACTATTGGCATCACCGTGTCAACGGGCTCGAGCCGCGTCTTGTACTCGCGGTTGGCCTGGCGCAGCTTGCCCCGCGTCTCCACCAGCACCCGGCCCTTGGGCACCCACATGTTTATTATCTCAACGGCCTCGGCCAGCGAGCCGCCGCCGTTGCCCCTGAGGTCGAGCACGAGGCCCTTGGCCCCCTGCCCCTTCAGGTCGACGAAGGCGCGGCGCATGTCCTTGGCGCATCCCTCCGTGAAGCTGTTCAGGCAGATGTAGCCCACCCCGCCGGGGCGCATGCCGTAGTATGGTATCTCGGGCAGCTTGATGTTGCGGCGCGTCACCCTGAACGTCAGCTCCTTGCCCGTGGTGGGGCGCCTCACCCTCAGAGCGAAGGTGGTGCCGGGCTCGCCGCGCAGCCGCTCGCTGACGTAGCTCACCGTCTTGCCCACCATCGACGAGTCGTCTATCGACAGTATCTCGTCGCCCTTGCGCAGGCCCACCTCGGCAGCGGGCATGCCCTCGTAGGGCTCGTCGATGACCACGCTCTGTATCTTGAGGTTCTGGCGTATCACGGCGCCTATGCCGGCATACTTGCCCGTGAGCATCATCTCGAGCTCCTTGTTCTTGTCTTCGGGGTAGTACTCGGTGTAGGGGTCGAGGCTGCGCAGCATGGCCTTGATGCCGTTGCCTATCACCTCCGACGGGTTGAGCGTGTCGACATACATCAGGTCGAGGTTCTTGTAGATGGTGTTGAATATGTCGAGGTTCTTGCCCACCTCGAAGTTGTGGCCCCTCGACTTCTGCGCCTGCAGGCCCGCCGCCGCCATGAATGCGGCCAGCAAGATAACGATGCGTCTTCTCATTTTTATATCTCTGTGGTTTCTTCTTTGAGCTTGCCGCCCTGCCGCACCGGGCCCGCCGGCCGGACGACGGCGGGTGGCCATTGCCGCCAAGGGCAGGCTAACATGACTGCAAAATTAACTGATTATACTCTAAATCCGGCCACGCAGGGCGTTTTTTTGAGAAAATTTTATGTTTACCGCTATTTTTTCGCCGAAAAATTTGCACGTCTCGCAAAAAGGCATTACCTTTGCATCGCAATTCAGAAATGAGGCGCGCAACACTGCTTCAATAGCTCAGTTGGTTAGAGCACCTGACTGTTAATCAGGGGGTCGTTGGTTCAAGCCCATCTTGAAGCGCTGTTTCAATTGGAGTGCCAACCGCAGCAATGTGGTTGGCACTTTTCTTTTTTGCCCGCAACCAAGCTGCGGCGCCCCGGGGCACAGGCGGTTTGAAATCCGTTGCATTCGTTGTTTGGCAAAAATCCGGGTCAGTCCGAAAAGCCGGTTGCAATCCTTGCTATAATCGTGTAAAAATAGTATCTTTGCCCCATGAAGCAATGGCAAGTATTACGAACCGTATTCCCTGAGGTTA
>ERZ838577.195-NODE-195-length-104190-cov-7.393941_pt1 | contig 104190 bp, 110 predicted proteins | sample MGYA00519682_ERZ838577 | MGnify/ENA primary metagenome ERZ838577 (study PRJEB31850, sample SAMEA3708838) | human gut metagenome | biome: human gut; feature: human-associated habitat; material: faeces | place: China | collected 2014 ... | reverse complement strand
TGGTGTCTCTGGACTCGGTTTCGTATTCTTCAATGTGGATGGAGGTAAAGACGTCCTCGCGCACGAGCCGCTCGTTCAGCAGAATCGCGTCCTCGTAGTTGTAGCCTTCCCAGGTCATGAAGCCGATCAGCACGTTCTTGCCGAGGGCAATTTCGCCCTGCGAGCAGGCAGGACCGTCTGCGATGACCTGCCCCTCTTCCACACGCTCGCCGACCGAGACGATCGGGCGCTGGTTGATGCAGGTGCCCTGGTTGGAGCGTGCAAACTTGGTAAGCGTATAGTCGGCGGTGTTGCCGTCGTCATAGCGGACGGACAGGCTGTCTGCCGAAACTCTCGTAATGACGCCGGGACCCTTCGCGGTGATGCAGACCTCGGAGTCGACCGCGCACTTATGCTCGATGCCGGTTGCGACGATCGGCGCTTCGGTGACCATAAGCGGCACCGCCTGACGCTGCATGTTCGCGCCCATCAGCGCGCGGTTTGCGTCGTCGTTCTCCAGGAACGGGATGAACGCGGTTGCGATGGAGGTCATCATGTTGGGCGCCACGTCGACGTAGTCGATCAGCTCGCGCTCGACCGAGATAATCTCGTCGCGGTGACGGCAGGTAACACGCGCGTTGACGAACTTGCCTTCCTCGTCCAGCGGCTCTGCCGCCTGCGCGACATAGTAATCGTCCTCGACATCGGCGGTCATGTACTCGACCTCGTTTGTGATCTTGCCGGCCTGTTTATCCACCTTGCGGAAGGGCGCTTCGATGAAGCCGTATTCGTTGATCTTCGCATAGGACGCCAGGTAGTTGATGAGGCCGATGTTCGGACCTTCCGGCGTCTCAATCGGGCACATACGACCGTAGTGCGTGTAGTGAATATCACGCACATCGAACGATGCACGCTCTCTCGACAGGCCGCCGGGACCGAGTGCGGACAGACGGCGCTTGTGCGTCAGCTCTGCCAGAGGGTTGTTCTGGTCCATGAACTGCGACAGCGGGCTCGAACCGAAGAACTCCTTGATCACCGCCGTCACGGGGCGGATGTTGATCAGGCTCTGCGGCGTAACCACGTCGAGATCCTGAATGGTCATGCGCTCGCGAATGACGCGCTCGAGGCGGGTAAAGCCGACGCGGAACTGGTTCTGCAGCAGCTCGCCCACGCAGCGAAGACGGCGATTGCCCAGATGGTCAATGTCGTCCTTTGTGCCCGCGCCCTGCACCATGGTGCACAGATAGTTGATGGATGCAAAAATGTCGTCCTTTGTAATGTGCTTCGGAATAAGGTCTTCGCGGCGCTCGTTGATCGCTTCCTCCCAGCCGTCTGCCGGGACCGTCTGGAGCATTTCGCGCAGCACGGAGAAGCAGACCTTTTCCTTGATGCCGTACTGCTTGGGGTCAAAGTCCACGAACTTCGCCATATCGACCATGCCGTTGGAGAAGACCTTGACCTCTCTGCCGTCGACGTCGATGATCGCTTCGTTGACGCCGCGGTCGGAGATTTCATGTGCCTTGTCTCTGGAAATGACGTCGCCCGGCATGGCAAGAATCTCGCCCGTCATGGGGTCGGTCACGGGCTTTGCAAGCGTCTGCCCGGAAAGACGGCTCCAGATGTCCATCTTCTTGTTGAACTTGTAGCGTCCGACCTTGGAAACATCGTAGCGCCGTGCGTCGAAGAACAGAGCGTCGAGATAGCTCTCCGCGCTTTCGACTGTGGGCGGTTCGCCCGGACGGAGCTTGCGGTAGATTTCAAGCAGCGATTCCTCGCGCGTGCGGCAGGTATCCTTTTCCAGCGTCGCGTTGAGCAGCGGGTCCTCGCCGAAGACCTCCTTGATCTGCGCGTCGGTGGAGATGCCGAGGGCGCGGATCAGGCACGTGATGGGAATCTTGCGGTTTTTATCGATGCGGACATAGAAGACGTTGTTGAGGTCGGTCTCATACTCCAGCCACGCGCCGCGGTACGGAATGACCGTTGCCGAGTAGATGTGCTGGTCCGCCTTGTCCACCTCGTCGCCGTAGTACATGCCGGGGCTGCGGACGATCTGGGAGACGATGACGCGCTCTGCACCGTTGATGACAAAGGTGCCGCCGTTGGTCATGAGCGGGAAGTCGCCCATGAAGATTTCCTGCTCCTTGATCTCGTCGGTCTCCTTGTTGTGCAGCCGCACACGGACCTTGATGGGCTTTGCGAACGTTGCGTCGCGCTCCTTGCACTCTTCTACCGTGTACTTCGGAGGCTCGTTCATGCTGTAGTCCAGGAAGCTCAGCTCGAGATTACCCGTGTAGTCGGTGATGGTATCGACGTCGCGGAACACCTCGCGCAGTCCCTCGTCGAGGAACCAGTTGTAGGAATCCTTCTGGATTTTGAGCATGTTGGGGATTGCCAGGACCTTGTCGTGCTTTGCAAAACTCTTTCTCATCGTCTTGCCCAGCATGACGTCTTGAATCTTCGCCATTCTATTACCTCACAGCCTTTCTTTTGGTTCTGTGTTTTTAACGATACGCCCGGAGGAGTTGATTATTTCTTCCGCCACACTGCTTGCGCTCCAGCCTATCCGGTGCTATAATCAGGTCAGATAAGGGTGGAGATGGCAATTGCCACACTTCGGCATTATGGACTTACATGATAACATATTTCGTTGATTCCGTCAATTCTTTTGCTGCATTTTTGTGCAGCTTTTTTCATATCTTTTCCTTGACAGAGCAACTATTCTAGTTTATGTAAACTTTCCACCCGAAAAAATACAAAAAATGCCCCGGATGCAGAAAAAAACGCATCCAGGGCATCCTGTTATCATGGCTTTCGACAGCTTCAGAAGCGCAGGCGCATCTGATACCAGACGACGCCTCCGTGCGTGGAGACGGAAACGCCCTCATTGGCAAAGCCGAACTTTGCGTAATACGCTAGCAGCCGGTCCTTGCACGTCAGCACCAGCCCGCGTCTTCCCTGCTGCCGCGCATCTAAAATCGCGCGCGCTAAAAGCTCCCCCGCGCAGCCGCGGCTGCGGTACTCCGGGATCGTGTTGACGCCGAAGATCATCTGCCATGCGCCTGTCTCGTCGTGCTTTTGCGCGTTTTCATATAAATCGTCCGTCAGGTCCTCCTGATCTGTCACCATGCCGTCGACAAAGGAAACAAGCCTTTCCCCGTCAAACAGCAGCCAGAAGTGATTTCGATACGCCGCCAGACGTTTTTCAAAATCTTCTCTCGTCGCTGCCTCCGCCTGTGGAAAGCACTCCGCCTCCACGCGCGCAATCGCATCCAGATCCGATAATTCCGCTGTTCTGATTTCCATGAACTTACCTCATATGCTTCAAAATACAGTTGTATGTCAAGAAGGCTACTTTTAATCGGAAAGGAAGAATGTGTGCAAGATGACGCCCGCAGGCTAATCCAGCGCGCAACCGGCGCGAAGCGACGGCACTTAGCGCGCGGAAACCCATCAGGGGTGGTCGCACGCATAAGAGCCGCCTTCGGCGGTTTGCGTGTGACACTTGTCTGCGGACTTCGTCTTGCACGTTCAATTCCCGCCCACAGGCGCAAGGTCTGCTGCGCAGACCTTGCGCCTGCCAAAAAGAAAAGACACGCCGAAGCGTGTCTTTTCTTTTTGGCAGGGGATGAGGGATTCGAACCCCCGCAAACGGAGTCAGAGTCCGGTGTGCTACCGTTACACAAATCCCCTAAATTGCCGCAGCGCCGAAACGCAAGTATTATTATAGCGGGCTTGGCGCATTTGTCAAGCGTTATTTTTCAAAAATCAGCAAAAGCCGCAAATTTTTCCGCGCCGGCTTTTCCCTTTCCCGGGAGCTTTTTCCGCGCGCTGCGGCAAAACCGGCGGCTGCGTGCGGCATTTCAGCTTTTGACAAGGAAATCCGTCTTGTTTTTACTAGCCGGGTCCATGCGTGGAATTGCCCGCGCTGCGCCATATTAAGCTTCGAGAACAGCATCTGGGAGAGGATTTTGCGGGATGAAACAAAAATTTCCGAACCTGCGCCGGGGTCTTACGGCGCTTGTTCTATCGCTTCTGCTCTGCGCGCAGGCGCTTGCCGCCATGCCGGAGTATCTGGTTCCCGGCGGCAGCACCGCCGGCATCAAGCTCTACACGGGCGGTCTTCTGATTACCGCTCTGGACGAGGACGCACCGGCGCAGCGCGCCGGGCTGCGCGCGGGCGATACCATTTTAAAAATAGACGGCGCTTGCGTCTCGTCCGCAGCGGACGCCGTCCGGCAGCTCTCCGGCGGAAAGAGCGTGCGGCTTCTGGTTCAGCGCGGGCAAAAACAGGCGGAGTTTTTCCTGACACCGGAGAAGACGCAGCAGGGCTACCGCCTTGGCGTATCGGTGCGCGACAACATTTCCGGCATCGGCACCATTACCTTCTACGACCCCGAAACCGGTGTCTGCGGCGCGCTGGGGCACGGCGTCACCGGTCTTTCCGGCATGCAGCCGCTTGCCGCCACCGGCGGCATTCTGGTGCCTTCCGTCGTATCCGGCGTCAAAAAAGGCGTGCGCGGCACGCCGGGCGAGCTGCACGGGAGCTTCGACGTTTCGACGGCGCTCGGCTCTGTCTCGCAGAACGAAACGCACGGCATTTTCGGAACGCTGAACGCTTCGCCTGCGCACGAGGCGGTGCCGGTCGCAGACAGCACGCAGGTCCGCACCGGCGCGGCGACGATTCTTGCAAACGTCGACGGCGCGGAGGTCACGGAATATTCTGTGCGCATCGAGCGGCTTTATCCGCAGGCGGAAAACGGACGCAATCTTCTGATTACCGTCACCGACGAGCGTCTGCTCGAAAAAACCGGCGGCATTGTCCAGGGCATGTCTGGAAGCCCCATTCTGCAGGACGGCAGACTCGTCGGCGCGGTCACGCATGTGCTGGTCAACCGCCCCGAGCAGGGCTACGGCATTTTCATGCAGACCATGCTCTCGCAGTGCGACGCTTACCGGTAAGCAATTTCCGGGAGGCTGTAAGCCTCCCGGAAATTTTTTCTTACGGCTCTTTGGACGCTGCCTTTTCTGCACGCTCCTTTGCCGCCTTTTCCTTGTTGTGCTTCGCGATTTCCATCATCTGCTCATACATCTGATCGCCCACGCACTTTCTGGCGTATTTGCACCACTGCACGCAGCTGAGCATGTCGTTGTAGATCACAAAGCCGCACTTGTCGCAGACCACCTCGGTGTCGGTTGAAAATACTTCAACCGGGTTCCCGCACTGCGGGCAGATTTTTTCCGCAATGGAGATCTCTTTTGATTTGCTCTGACAGCCGGAATACAGCATAACGCTGCCCTCCTTCCGTATTGGGCTTACAACCTGTGTTGGGAGCCCGCTTGTTTTCTTACTTGTAGTATAGTATAATACGGTGTGTCAAGCTGTTTGATTTCCAACAAAGGGGTTTGTTTTTATGGAAAACTATCTGCCGCTGCTGCAGAAATCGCCGCTGTTTGCCTCCATGGAGCCGCAGCAGATCACGTCCGTGCTGCACTGCGTGGGCGCTGTTGTGCGCGAGGCAGGCGCGGGCGAATATATCCTTCGCGCCGGAGACCGGACGCAGGCGATGGGGCTGCTGCTCTCCGGTTCGGCGTTTGCCGTGCAGGACGATCTCTGGGGGCAGCGGAACATCATGGGAAAGATTCTCCCGCCCGGCACCTTCGCCGAGCCTTTTGCCGCAACGCCCGGCGCGGTCTTAAATGTCAGCGTCGTCGCAAGCGTGCCTTCCAAAGTCATGTTTCTGAACATCCAGCGGATTACCACCGTCTGCTCGGAGACCTGCCCGCAGCACGCGCTGCTGATCCGGAATCTTGTCTCGGTGCTGGCGCGGAAGAATCTGCAGCTGAACGACAAGATCACCCACATGAGCAAGCGCCGCACGCGCGAGAAGCTGCTGTCGTATCTCTCGTCGGAATCTCTGCGCCAGGGCAGTCTGGAATTTGACATTCCCTTCGACCGCCAGCAGCTGGCAGACTATCTGTGCATTGAGCGTTCGGCAATGTCCGCCGAGCTTTCGCGCCTGCAGAAAGACGGTCTTCTTGCCACCGAGCGCAGCCATTTCCGCCTGATCGCGCCTTTCTCCCCGGACGTATCCGGCTCTTAACACGACCTTGCGCCCGCGCTTCCTTCTTTAACGCCATTTTAACGTTCTTTCGCGGTATAATGACACCCGAAATCGGCCGCGACGCGGCTTTGGAAGAAGGAGAAAAAAGATGTTTCTGATTAACCAGGCAATGGTAGATGTTCCCATCGGAACTGCGGCTTTGATAGTTGTGCTCGGCATGGCGGTCGTCTTCTTCGGGCTGATTCTGCTGATGCTCGTGACCAAGGCTTCCGGCAAGATCATGCAGAACAAGGAAGCTGCTGCAAAAGCCGCCGCACCTGCTCCTGCTCCCGCAGCCGCCGCTCCCGCTGCGCCTGCCGCAAAGGCATTTGCGCCCGGCTCCGCAGGCGAAGTGAAGCTCCACGACGTTCCCGACCGTACCGCTGCAATGCTCATGGCAATCGTTGCCGACAAGATGGGAAAGCCCCTCAATGAGCTTCGCTTCCTCTCCATCCGCGAGATCAAGTAACAGCAGCGCAATCCCCATACATCTATCAGCGCGCCGCACAAGCTTGTTTGTACGGCGCGCATTTTTGTGCCCTTGTGTTTAGAACTTGTGCATTTTGTCTGCTTTCTCCGTTAAAATCTCGTTAATTCTGTGCACTATGCATTTACCGCATCCATTTTATGTGCTACGCTGGATACAATCAGGATGGGTAGTTTTCCCATCCAGAAAGAAAAGGAGAGAGTTTATGAAAGAAAAGAAGAAATTGAGTCTGCCGATTAAGATTTTCATCGGTATGGCGCTCGGCATTGTCGCAGGTCTGATCTGCGCCTTTGCAAACCTCGGCGCGTTCACCAAGGAATGGATCAAGCCCATCGGCACGATCTACGTGAACCTCCTGAAGTTCCTCGTCGTCCCCGTCGTTCTGTTCTCCATCGCCGACGGCGTCATTTCCCTCAACGACCTCAAGCGCGTCGGCTCAGTCGGTCTGAAAACCTTCATCTACTACATGTTCACAACCGCGCTCGCCGTTGTCATTGGTCTTGTGTTGGTCAATCTTTTCAAGGGCAACTTCACGCCGCTTCCCTCCGCAGAGCTCGGAGAGCTTGCCTATGAGGCTAAGGAAGCCCCCTCTGTTATGAGCGTTATCGTCAACATCTTCCCGGATAACCTCTTTAAGCCCATGGTAAACGCCGACATGCTGCCGGTCATCGTTATCGCCATCTTCCTCGGCGCAGGCTGCCTTGCAGCAGGCAACAAGGGCGCGAAGATCGCCGACCTCATCAATTGCGGTCAGGAAGTCGTCATGAAGATCATGATGATGATCATCAGCTTTACCCCCTACGGCGTGTTCTGCCTGATGACAAACGTTGTCGCGGAAAACGGTCCGCAGATCATCGGAAAGCTCGCGCTTATCATCGGCGTTGCCTACCTTGGCTACCTCATCCACGTTGTGGTGGTTTATGGACTTTCTGTGACGTTCCTATCCAAAATGAACCCCATCACCTTCTTTAAGGGCATCGCCCCTGCCATGATCACGGCATTTACCACCACATCCTCCAACGCAACACTGCCGGTCAATATCGAGTGCTGCAATAAAATGGGCGCTGAGCCGGAGATCAGCGCATTCGTCCTGCCGCTCGGCGCAACGATCAATATGGACGGCACTGCCATCTATCAAGCTGTCGCCGCTGTCTTTATTGCCTGCTGCTACGGCATTGAGCTGACCCTTGGCGATATGGCAATGATCGTCCTAACCGCAACGCTTGCCTCTGTCGGCACAGCAGGCACGCCGGGTGCCGGCATGATCATGCTTGCGATGGTGCTCACGCAGGTCAACATCCCTGTGGCGGGCATTGCGCTGATTGCAGGCGTTGACAAGCTCTTCGACATGGGACGTACAACACTGAATATCACCGGCGACGCCACCTGCGCACTTTGGATTTCCCGCCTCGAGCGCGAAAAGCGCAGCAGACAGGTCAAGGCAAATAAATAAGCAATCCGTCCTTTCTTGCACATCCCCGCAAAAGCGCCCGCCGGAATTTCCGGCGGGCGCTAAAACTGTCAGGAAAGCTGGCGCTTTCTCCATGAAAAGACTCCAGGACTTAATCTCCCTCAATCATCCGGTAGCCGATGCCGACCTCGGTAAAGATATAGACCGGCTGGGCGGGATTCTGTTCGATTTTGCGGCGGATATTTGCCATATTGACGCGCAGAATCTGATTGTCGCTGCGCGCGCTCGGACCCCAGAGCTCCCGGATCAGGTAGTCATAGGTCAAGACCTTACCCGCGTGCAGACCCAGAAGCGCCACCAGCCGGTACTCATTCTGTGTCAGGTTTGCATCCTGCCCTGCAACATACACGCGGTGCTTGGCATAATCGATCGTGAGGTCGCCCGCCCGGAAAATGCCGGTATTTGCCACTGCCTCGCTGCCGGCAGGCGTTCTGGTGTGGCGGATGGCAGCGCGGATTCTCGCCAGCAGCTCTCCGGTGCCGAACGGCTTTGTCAGATAGTCGTCCGCGCCCGCGTCCAGAGCTTCGACCTTATCGCGCTCGTGCGTCCGCGCGGAGACCACCAGAATCGGCACCTTCGACCACCTTCTGACCTTGCGCAGAATCTCCATCCCGTCAACGTCCGGCAGCCCCAGATCGAGAATGATCACGTCCGGACAGTGCGAGGCAATCATGCTCTCGCCCATCGCGCCCGTGCGCGCCAGAAGCACATCATAATCGTTTGCCGTGAGGACCGCCTGCATAAAATTACGGATGGTCTGCTCGTCTTCAATTACCAGAATCTTCTCTCGGATCTTCATAGTTTCGTTCCTCCAGTGGCAGTGTAAAGCTGAATAAGGCGCCGCCGATTTCCCGGTTTTCCGCCTGCATCGTGCCGCCGTGCGCCTGCACAATGCTCATGCAGACCGAAAGCCCGATGCCCATATTCCGCCGCCCGTCGGCGGTCAGTTCCTCGTCGTGCGACAGATATCCCTTGAAGAGCTTCGGGAACACCTCCCGCGCAATTCCCTGTCCGTTGTCCGCAACCTCAAAGCGCGCATTCTCCCCTTCCTTGCGGAGCTGCATCTCTACGCGCGTGGTTGTGCCGCCGTGCTGGATGGAGTTCTCCATCAGATTGATCAGCACCTGCTCGATGAGAATCACGTCCATCGGAATCATCAGCAGCTCCTGCGGCGCGCGCACGGAAACAGTAATCTCCGGATAGTGCTTCTTGATCTTCATGGCGGCGGCGCTGAGAACCTCCTCGCCCGCCTCCATCTCCTTTTTGATTTTTGTCTGCTCGCCGGTCATGCGCGTGACGGAAAGCAGATTCTCCACCACGCTCACCAGCCAATTTGACTCGTCGCGGATGTTTTCCAGAAGCTGCGTTCTTGTCGCCTCGTCCAGCTGATCGCCGGAATCGAGCAGCGTGCTGACCCCGCCGACAATTGAGGTAAGCGGCGTTCGGATATCGTGGGACACCGCGCGCAGCAGATTGCCGCGCATCTTCTCCTTTTCCGCCTCGGCGCGGATTTTCTCCTGCTGCTTGATCTGCGTCGTCAGCGTACTGACGACAACGGAGACAATCAGCATCACCAGAAACGTCAGCGGATACCCCGAGATGGTAAAGTTCAGCTGATAATACGGAAATGTAAAAATATAGTTGATGCCGATCACGCCCACGACGGACGACAGCAGTCCAAACAGATATCCGTCCGTGAAGCGCGAAACCAGCACAACCGTCAGCTCAAAAATCAGCGCGACATAGACGTCGCTGTCGTCAATGGTCCGCAGAAAATAGCACAGAATGGTCGCAAACGAGAGCATCGAAAGGAAAATGCCGAAATCGTGCCACGTAAACACAAAGCGCAGGCGCGGCTTTTTTTGCTGTTCCGATCTTGTTTTTGTCTTCGTCATGCTTCTCACCCATTTCATCATATCATGCTTTGCCCTGTTTTCCGCGTTAAGATTCCGTTAAATCGTCCAACTGGATTTGTTAAGATGCGTCCGCGCAGCGCGGACGAAGCGAAAGGAGTCCGCACAATCTGCGAGCTCCTTTCGCTTTATGCCGGTTCTCCGCCGCGCAGAAATGCCTGCATCGCCTGCTCGCGGTACTGCCGGGTGTAGAGCGCGTAATAGGCGCCCTTCTGCTCCATCAGCGCGCGGTGCGAGCCCCGCTCGATGATCCTGCCGTCTTGCACAACTAAGATAACATCTGCCTTGCGGATGGTGGAAAGCCGGTGCGCGACAATAAAGGACGTTCTTCCCTGCATGACGGTCTCAATCGCCTGCTGCAGCTTCTGCTCGGTGATGGTGTCGACCGACGATGTTGCTTCATCCAACACAAAAATTCTCGGGTCTGCCAGAAGCGCACGGGCAAACGACAAAAGCTGCTTTTCGCCCGTAGACAGGCTGCTGCCGCCCTCTCCCACCTGTGTGTCATAGCCCTGCGGCAGACGCGCGATGATCTCGTCCGCGCACACCGCCTTGACGGCGGCTTCTATCTCCTGCATCGTCGCATCCGGTTTTCCGTAGCGCAGATTTTCCAGCACCGTACCGGAAAACAGATGCGGCGTCTGCAGCACGTAGCCGATGTTCGCGTGCAGCCACAGCTGGCTTCTCTCCCGCGCGTCGCGCCCGTCAATAAGAACCTGTCCCTGCGTCGGCTCATAGAACCGGCAGACGAGATTCACCAGCGTCGATTTGCCCGCGCCGGTCTCGCCGACAATGGCAACGCGCGTACCCTGCGGCACTTCTAAGTTAAAATGCTCCAGCACGTTCTCCTCGCCGTCTGGATAGCGGAAGGTCACGTCCCGGAACGAAATATCGCCGTGAAGCATCTCCCAGTTTTCCTTTTTCGGCTCGAAGGCGTCGCCGTATTTTGCGGTTACTTCCGGCGTATCGCGCACATCGGACTGCGTGTCGAGAAGCGCTGTCACCCGCTCAATGTTGACCTGCACGTTTACAAGATTAGAAAACACCTGCACCAGCCACTGAATCGGCTCCATCATACCCTGTGCGTAGTTGACAAACACGCTGAGCGTACCGATGAGCATCGCGCCGCGCATCGTGATAATGCCGCCCTGCCACAGAACGACGGCAAGCGCCGCCGAGGCGGCAAACGCCGTTGTGGACATAAAAAGGCTCCGGAAGTGCATTTCCTTCACGCTCTCGCGCTTCATGACGCCCGTCAAGCCCCGGAATTCCCGTTCCATCTTTTCTTCAATCACGAGCGTCTTCGTGGTCTTCGCGCCCGTGATGCCTTCGTTGAAGCCGGAGGTAATTTTGGAATTCTGCTCGCGCACCCTGCGGTGGTGGAACACGAGTTTTTTCTGGAAATAGACGCTCGCAACCGCCAGCACCGGCACAATTGCCATCACACACAGTGCCAGCCGCCAATTGAGCACGAACATCATCACAATTGCCAGCGCCAGATACGCCACATACCATACCGCCTCCATGAGTCCCCAGGCAAGAATCGTCGCAATCTTGTCGGTATCGGACATCACGCGCGCGTGAATATAGCCGACGCTGTTCTGATTGAAATAGGAAAACGACAGCGTCTGCAGATGGTTGAAGCAAACCCGCTTGAGGTCGCGCCCGATATACATTTCCGCCTTGCAGGCGGCAAGCGCGGAGACGCAGTTCGTCGCCGTCTGGACAATCATGACCAGAATATAAAGCGCCACAAACGCGCCGAGCCCCGCGAGCGTCCGGTCCGCAATAAAATGGTCGATGGCATACTGCTGGAACAGTGGAATGACCGCATCCATCGCGCTTCCGATGAAGCCCAGCGCAATCATATCTGCAAGCACAAGCCTGCCGTAGCCCTTGAGATACGGAAAGAGCTTCGGAATACCGAACCAGCGCGTCTTTTCTTTTTTCATGCCGGTTCCTCCTCTCCGATTGCCATCTGCATCTGATAAATTTCGCGGAACGGTCCCTCCTGCTGCAAAAGCGCCGCAGGCGTTCCGAGCTGCCGGACCGCGCCATGCTCGAGCACCAGCACCTGATCGCAGTCGAGCAGCGTCAGAATCCGGTGCGAGACCAGAATCTGCGTCACGCCGGAGACCTGCTTCTTGAGATTTTCCCGGATTGCCTCGTCCGTCTCGGTGTCGACTGCGGACAAAGAGTCGTCGAAGACAACGATGGGCGTCCTCCCGGTCAGCGTCCTTGCAATTGCCACGCGCTGCTTCTGCCCGCCCGAAAGCGTCACGCCGCGCTCGCCGACCATCGTCTCATACCCCTTTGCAAACTGGCGGATGTCCTCGTCGACACACGCCGTGATTGCCGCCTGCCGGATTTCCTCCGCGCTCACGCCGGTGATGCCGATGTTTTCTTCAATCGTCCGCGAGAACAGAAACGGCTCCTGCAGCACAACGCCGACATGCTCGCGCACCCATTTTGCGGGCATCGACGCAAGGTCCGCCCCGCCGATTGTGATTTTTCCCTTTGTCGGTGCATAGAGCCTGCTGAGCAGCAGCAACAGCGTACTTTTCCCCGAGCCGGTCGCGCCCAGAACACCGAAGCTTTTTCCCGCCGGAATCGTGAAGCTCACGTCGTGCAGGACCTCTGGTCCCGTCTCATAGGAAAACGACACATGCTCAAATACGATATCCCGGTCCATGGGCGCAGGCTTCGCATCCGGCATATCCTGCTCCGGCTTCGCATTCAGAACCTCGGCGAGCCGGTCGACCGAAACGCCCGCCTTGCTCATCTCCGAGATCATGCGCCCGAGCCGCCGGACGGGCGTAATGAGCATCGCGTTATAAAACGCGAACGAGACAAACTCCCCCTTCGTCATATCGCCGCGGACGCACAGGATACTGCCGAACACGACGACCAGCATCACCTGCAGACAGCTCGTCACGTCGCCCACCGCCCAGAACTGCGAGAGCGTGTAGCAGAGCTTCACCCAGAGATTCGTGTAGACCTGATTCTGCTGCTCAAAGCGCTCGCGCTCGAACGCTTCTCTTCCGAACGCGCGCACGACACGCACGCCCGTCAGGTTTTCCTGCGCAATCGTCGACAGAACGCCCTCCGCTTCGTCGCAGTCTGTAAAGCGCTGGCGGATTTTGTTGTGGAACAGCAGCGAGTATAAAATGATGATCGGGAACATGACCAGTGCGATGATGGACAGCCGCCAGTTCATCGCCACCATGCAGCAAAGAGACAGAACAATCAGCACCACAATCCGGAATACCGACACGAACTGCTCCTGAAAAAATGTCTTGATGCGCTCGACGTCCGCCGTGCAGCGCTGGATGATATCGCCCGTCGCGTTTTTCATGTGCCAGCTCCACGGAAGCTGCTGAATCTGATGGTAGAGCAAATCCCGGCTGGTCTTGACCATCGTCTCACAGGCAATCGAGCTGTAGAGATTCATCGCGTACCGGAACGCCGCCGACAAAAGCCCCACCACTGCCAGCGCCAGCGCAATCCAGAGCATGTGCGCGCGGAAATATGCCGCGCCGCCCGCCGCGTCCCAGAGCCTTTGCAGCCGCGCCGGAAGGTCTGCCGCCTTGTCTCCGATCACCGAGTCGACCGTCAGCCGCAGAATCTGCGGAATCACCAGCTCCAGCGCCGTAAACGTGACGCCCGATAAAATACAGATCACAAAATACCGGACGCTTCCTCGCAGCATCCGGTGCAAAACAGCTCCGTTGCCGGAGCCTTTTTTCTTTTTCTTCACGCTTCTGACTCCCCGTTTCCGATTTTTTTCTATTCTAAACCATCTGCATACAAAACACAAGCGCCCACAATCCGCGGGCGCCTGCAGAAAGAGAAACTTAAGAATTCTGAATGACGGCAATCGCCTCGTCGAGTCTTGCGCATTTCGCGTAGCAAAGCGCCGGAAATTCCAGTGTCGGGTCCAGCAGATCCGGCACGACAATCACCGAAAAGCCGCCCCGCGCGCCGGCAAGAAGCCCGTTGCGCGAGTCCTCGAACACGACGCCCTTTGCGGGCTCGCTTTGCCCGAGCGCGCGCATGGCAAGATGAAAAATCTCGGGGTCCGGCTTGCTGCGCGTCACCTGATCGCCGCCGCTGATCGTCTGAAAATACGCCGTAATGCCCGCATTCTCCAGATAGCTCTTTGCCACCTTCGTATCCGTCGAGGTTGCCACTGCGCAGGAAACTCCCTGCTCTTTGAGCCATGCCAGCAGCGTGCGCAGTCCCGGCTTGACGGGAATGCCGTTTTCGCGGATGTATTCCTGCATCCAGGCGCGGAACCGGGTCAGGCAAGCTTCGCACGGCGCGGGGCAGCCCGGAAACAGCCGTGGGAAGGTTTCCAGCGCCGCCTGATGGTTGAGCCCGATGAGCTGCTTCATCTTTTCCCGCGAAAACCGGTAGCCGATTTCCGGTCCGATCGCCTCTTCAAAGGCGCGGACGAACAGGTTTTCCGTATCGAACATCAGCCCGTCCATATCAAAAATCGCGTAGGAAAATTTCATGTGTTTTGTTCCTTCTTTTCTTCAAGCAGCGTGACCAGTTTGTCCTCGAGCCGCTTTTCATGGAACACGAGCGTCCACGTCACGCGCCGCTTCTCTTCCAGCCGCACCTGCGAGCAGACAATGTCCTTGCCCCTTCCGACGGCCGCGATGCCGTCGGCGCCTCCGATGACGCCGATGGAAGAATCCCGGTTGGAAAGCCGAAGCGGCTCTGCATAATCGCGCAGCGTGAGGCTTCCCTCCGGCGGCTCGGGCGTGATGGTATAGTGGAGCGCCGTCGTGTAGAGCGTCTGGCCGAAAAAGTCCAGCGTTTTGTCCTGCATGGCCTGCGCCGTAATGGTATAGGTCTGCGTCTGCCTCGGAAGCTGGAACGTCAACGCGTCCCCCGCCTTCTCCGGCGTATATTCCGGCCCCGGAACGTCCAGCAGGTCCTCGCACAGGCTGAGGCGCAGGCTCCTGACCGTCTGCTTTTTGTCCTTCCACGGAAAACTGATGCGTTCAATATACCAGCCGTCAAGCTCGTCGAGTTTATAGTGTTCCCGCACCTGTTTGTTTTCGCGGTCGTTTCCCTCGGGATACAGCGGGTCCCAGCATAATGCGCAGCCGCGCTTCCACTGAAGCGTCTGGCCGTTTACCGTGAGCTCGGCAGAAAAGCGGCCTTCAAACGGGTTTTCTGCCCTTGCGCGGATGCACTTGTCTTCTTCCCAATCGCTTCCGTCATTTTCGGGGCACAGCTCCCACTTTTCGCGGAAGGAAAACAGCTTTTCTACCGGCACGTGCTTTATGATATCCAGCACCATTCCCTCTTTGCAGACATACGCCGCCGGAACGAGCCACTCGTCGCCTGCCCAGGAAAACGCCGCGCCGAGCTGCAGCTCCTTTCCGGGCTTTCCGTGCGCGCCCCAGAAGTTTCCTTCAAATGTGACCTGCCAGGGTTCGTCCGTCATATCCGGTGTGTCGTCGTCATAAAACTCCTCGGAAAACCGAAGCTTTCCGTAGTCAAACCCGGACTGCACCGTATGGATATATTTCCAAGGCTCTGCCATCGGGCGCAGGTGGAAGGTAAACACAAGCTTGTCGAGCGCCGCGAGCTGCTCGTCGCTTGATGGGTGCTTCTGCTCAAACTCCTCCAGCTGCGCCGCGTTCCACTGCCACGCCTGCTCGATTGCCGCCGCATCGTGCAGCGCCAGCAGCAGCCGCAGAAAATCGCGGAACGACTTTGCCACCGGATGCACACAGTTTTCGCGTCCATTCATCGGGCTGACCGCGAAAACCGTCTCGCCGAAGCCGCGGACAAAGCAGAAATGAATGCCGTCCACCCCGCTGCGGGCAAAAATCCGCGCGCCCTTCGGCGTGCAGAAATACGCCTCGAACGGACCGTCCATGATCAGTCCCAGCGGTTCCAGATCGATCTGCGCCTTCAGAAACTGGCGATCGGTCAGTCTTGCCATGTGCCCCGCCCCCTTTTGTCTGCGCTCGTTTTGCGTCTGTTATCTCCATTGTACACAATTTTTCCAAAAATTCAACCGTCTGCGGCAGCGCGCGGCGGTTGACAAGCGCGGATTGGAATCCTATAATCTCAGTGGTTAAACTACTTGAACTATTCTTTCCTGTGCGGACGCAAGGTCCGCGTCAAGGCATGCCACAGGAGGAATTACAAATGAAATATGTTCCCATGCAGACCGGAATGTGGGCAGTATTTGCCGGCTCGTTCCGGAAAAATCTCGAAGCCGTGTTTGATCTTGACCCAAAAACCGCCGGAGCAGTCACAGCCGCCGCGAAGAAGCAGTACCGCAGGATTCTGCGCGAACTGCCGGATTTTGAAAAAGGCGACCGGTTTCTCATGAACATCGTCAGCTGCGCGATGCTCGCCGCGTTCATTCTGAGCATGCCCGAGCGCCCGAACGTCGAGCGCTTGCGCGAATACTACGAACGGTCCATGATGACGCCTGCCATGCGCGTTTATTGCCGCAAGAGCGGCAGCCGGACGTATACGCAGGAATACCGCGACGGCATGAAATTTACCGCGCAGTTCCGCGCTGCCGACCGCAACCCGTGCTCCTGGAATATGGACTATTTTGAATATCCGGATGGTTCCGGCTTTGAGGCGCGCTTTACCGCCTGCGGCATCTGTCAGCTGATGAAAAAGCTGGGGCTGTTCGATCTCACGCCCGCCCTGTGTCACCTTGATTACGCCATGGCGGAAGCCGGCGGCGCAACAGACTTCATCCGCGAATATACCCTCGCCTCCGGCGGACCCTACTGCGACTGTGGCTATCATAAAAAAGAAAAGACACGCTAGCGCGTGTCTTTTCTTTTTGGTGACCCGCCGGAGATTCGAACTCCGGACACCCTGCTTAAAAGGAGGCGTCAGGGGGGCAAGCCCCCCTAGACGTACCCCCATCGCTTGAAAACACTAGGTTTTTCGGGTCTGGATGTTTTCAGCATCTCTTTTTTCGGACACCCTGCCCCTTGTCATACTCATTTTATCACAGCACTTGTCCGCGAAACCAGATACCTTTAGATTTTCGTACAACTTTAATCATCTTTTATCATTGAAAAGCATCTTTTCACGTCTTTAATTGTCCAGAAGCAAGTTCAAACGTCTTTTATCATCTTCTGAAAAAACGCAATGAAAATCAATCATCTTTCTTCAACTCCTATGCCATTTATAGCATAGGAGTTTTGCTATAATAAAGGCACAAAGTTGAGGGAAACAAAAACCTGAAACAGTCAAAAATAAGGGTGGCGACCTGAAAAATACGCGAGATGCCAAGAGCATCAGAAAGGAATTATTATGAAGAACCTGTTTGCTTACGATTTCACCACCAACACCATCGTCGCTTCCAAGGCTACGCTCAAAAAGGCAGGCAACCCCACCACGCCCGAATATAAAGCCCTGATGAAGATGATTGCCGAGCAGCCCACGTTCAAAGTTGTTGAAAAGACGATCAACACCAAGAGCGGAAAGACGACCTACAAGGGTCTGACAATCGAAATGATGGAGAGTTATATTAACGCGCAGGAAAACGCGGTTGCGCTCTGTGGGGAATTTGAAAGCATTAGACAGTTCGCAAAGAACAACAAACAGCGTGAATATCCGCTTCTCAAGCAGTGGTTCGTCGAGAAGTTCAAGGAGCAGTATAAAATGACCGACGCAAAGAAAATCCACGCCAAGCACGTTATGGCAAAGGCGACCGGCAAGGTTGTCAAACTCGCCGCCGCAAAGCCCGCAGTCAATCAGTAATCAAACCAACAGAAAGATGATTTAGGAGGAAATAAAAATGGCACAGGCTTACAAGGTCGATTTCACCACCCGTACAATCACCATCACCGCAGAATTTGAAAAGGCTATGAGCAATCCAGAAGCCGCAGAATACAAGATTATCAGACAGTTGTGTGCGGATTTCCCCGGTATGCGGATTGTCAAGCGCACGCACCGCACACCGACGCACTACACCAGCAAGAACGGCGAAAAGAGCGCCTGTAATCCCTATAAGAACCTGACCTATGAAAAGATGGAGCGGTTTATGGACGCGCTTCCCAACGGCGCGGAGTATCGCAAGCAGTATGATTTCCTGAAAAGTCCAGCTGCCGCCATTCAGACCAACGGATACAGCACCGTGCGCGAATGGTTCATCGCGCAGTTCCCCCTCTACCGCAAAAATCCCCTGTTCTATCTCACTGAAACGCCGAAAATCATCAGCGGAATTGACTTTGCCAAGCAGCAGACAGAAGCAGCCGAAGAAAAGAAGAACGCATAAACAAATCCAGTCCAAACATTTAACAGTGGTAAATAACGTAAATATTAAGTGTTAAATGTCTGAACCAAAATGAAATGGAGAAAGACGATGCTTGAATGTAGAGAGTATTCTTATCAGGAACTTTGTTCGATTTTCAACACGCACGATGCCCGTTCCATTAAAAACCGTCTGACAAGATGGAATGTGGAATATACCTACAAAGGGCGGGGCGCAAATCTCAAATTTACCATTCAGAACATACACGACCCGTTCAGAGTGTTCTGTATCCTTGAACTGTCTTATTCGCCCCAGACTGATTTCCGAAAACTGGCTTATTTTCTCTATTACTACATGAACGACGTAGAGTTTTACAGTCTGCCTTGCGAACGGCAGGAACAAATAATGTGGATGGAGGGAACACCGCTCACCCGGCAGACCATTGAAACCTATATTCAGCGTTTGGCAGATAATGAACTTATCCTGCGTGCTTCTGGAAATTTCAGATACTATTTTGCGTTGGGCGATACCATCATTGATACGGACGAAGAAACCTATAAGCAGGCATGGCATGAATACTGGATACACATAGAAATTATGCCGCCGCAAGATGCGATCTGGCAGATGCGCAGAAAATATGGTGGCGTGGCAAGAAAACAGGCAATCCCGGAACAAAATGTATTTTACCTCGACACATGGGATACGCTGAACGCTTACGCAACGGCAAGAGTGGAAGCGGATATGGACGAATTTATATCATCCAATTATTCCGATGCGCAGGAATCTATAGAATAACAAACGCTGTAAAAATATGCGTTATCACGCATATTTTACAGCGATAGACAAAAGGAGAAATAAAAATGGAATACAAAACGTTAATCGACGATTATTTCAGAAAAGTTCCGGAATACTATCCGGAAATGTATCAGGACGGTTTTACACCGGAAGAAATTATGTATGCGTTCCGTAGATAGATGCGTCGGAAAGCAGAGGACGAACGTCCGGTGAAAATCAATTTCAGCAGCGAGGTGAAAATCAAACGATGAGAATTGACAATTCAGGCAACCGGCGCAGAAAAAAGGAAAAGCAGCGACGGGAACAATCCATCATGGAAAAGGAGATTTTCCGGTTTGTGGAATAGAGCCTACAAAAGACGATGGACGTTGCCTTTGATGAGATATTCAAAGGCTGGAACAAAAAATAAAATCAGCGGTTTTAGTTCAAACATTTAACACTTATATATTATAAGGGGTATATTAAGTGTTAATTGTCTGGTCTAAAACCGCTTTTTGTCGTTTATAGCCGTCTTTCCGTTGCGCGAGAGCATTTCGTGAGAGCGCGCGCCAGCCCAAAACCGCAAGCGCATATGAAAAAGTTTTCTTTCCGAAATACACCGGGCGGGTGTTCAAACAACCATTTGTTTTCATGGACAATCCAAAGCCATCCAAAAGAGCCGAAAACAGTGCTTCAAATGACCTGATTTCGTTCAGGAAAGCGAGAACACCTTTTCGCGGACAGTCCCCTTATTTTGCGGCTTCTTCCCGGCTGAACGCAATCAAGTCCCCCGGCTGACAGTCCAATAGAGAGCAAATGGTTTCCAGCGTCGCCCACGACGGCATTTGACCGCTTCTTATCTTTTGGAGCATGGCTTCTCCAATGAGTTTTTCTTTGCGGATGCGGTTTGTATTATAGCCAGCTTCTTTCAGCGCAGACAGCACATCCAGTTTGTAAATCATCGGCATTTGAAAAAATCGCCCCCTTTTCCATTGTCCTTATTATACGATAGAATTACATCTATTTCAAGTGTAAATATTACACATAAAATAGGTGTAATGTTTGTGTATTCTGCGAATTGAATTACACTTATAAAAGGTGTATTATATAGACAGTTGATAGAGATACCCACCAAATAAATTACAATCCAAAAGGAGAAAAACAAAATGAGCAAGAACGAAATCGTGAGCATGATTGAAACCATGAACAACTATGATGAACTCGCCAGCAAAGCCAAGGCAAAGGCGGATGCCATCCGCGATGCGCTGAAAGAAGAAATGCTTCGTCTCGATACCGAGGAACTGAACGCGGGCGCTTACATTGTGCGTTATACCAGCGTCATTTCCAACCGCTTTGACAGCACGACATTCAAGAAACTCTATGCTGACCTCTACAAAGACTTTACAAAGGCGGTTAGTTCGCGCCGGTTCTCGGTTTCCTGCTGAGAGAAATACGCTCCACGGGCAAGCAGAAGCCCGTGGAGCAATCGGAGGGATGAAGATGAAAACAGGCTACGCCAGATGCTCGACGAACGAGAGCAAACAGGATATCGAGCGGCAGGTGCGCGAACTCAAACAGGCAGGCGCGGAGCGCGTCTTTCTTGAATACGAACACGGGGACGCGGTTATCAAAGAGCAGTTATCTTTGCTTCTGGAACAGGCGCAGGCAGGCGATACGATTATCACGCTGGAAGTTTCAAGGCTTGCCAGAAGCACAAAGCAGTTGTGTGAGATTATAGACGCAATCAGTCAAAAGCGGCTGTGCCTTGTCATTGTCGGCAGTATCACGATGGATTGCCGCAACGGACACGCAGACCCGATGACAGAAGCGTTTTTACAAATGGCAGGCGTGTTCAGCCAACTCGAACTTTCAATGATACGCGCGCGCGTGCGCTCTGGAATGGCGAACGCCAGAGCCAAGGGCGCGAAAATCGGCAGACCGGAACTGACCGCAGACGATATTCCACCTGTTTTTCTTCGCCATTATCCCGCGTTCAAAAATAAGAACCTCAATTTGAGCGAGTTGGCACGGGTTTGTAATCTGAGCAGAACCACGGTTTATAAATATCTTTCTCTTTTGGAACAGTAAAAATGGAACGGACATTTAACAGTATATCTTTCTAAAAAAGACTGTTAAATGTCCGTTCTTACTTATTTCCGAAGCACCGCCTTGCTTGTTTCCCAGATTCCAGCATCCGGGTTGTTAGAATCTAATTTGCTGTGGTCAAATAACCCATTTGTTAATTCCATGTTCAAATCAAAAACTTTGGTGGTAGATATGACATTCAAAGCAAATTCATTTCTGTCCGCATCACAGAATATATAAGTCGTAAGCATAGTGCTTCGAGTGTCTGATGATACCAGAGTAAAGCGACTATTCAGATAGCTCAAGTAGTAGTCTTTTGCGACCTTAAAGTCGCCTTCGCGTTTATAATAAAAATCAACAAAAGCCTGTCCGCCGTTCAGGATTTTCTCAACTGTCGCTCCTGTGACTCTCTCCGCATCTCTTCCAGTAATATAATCAGGCAGAACAATATAAGTCCCGGCAAAGCACATAAGCGCTATATCATTCAAATAATCATTTGCCATTTGCTCCTGTTCTGCCGACAAATTTCCGCTTTCTAACAGTTCCAAGCAGGATGCTTCTGCCTGCTCCATTTCTGCCTGCTTAATCAGTGTTTCAATTTCTTCCAGTGCCGTTTCAATTTCTGCTTGTTTTAACGCGCTAATTGTATCAATCGCATTTTCGAGGATACTATAGTTTTCAACCGTTTCCTTTTCGGCATCTGATAATTGATTGTAATTTTCAAGTGTAGAAAGAATCGTTGCTTGCAACGGTGTACAAAGGGAACATAATAAAAAACTTAATAATGGACTGCCAATCTTACACAAAGTACCGCCCAAACGAGACTACGCCGAAATAGTCTGCAATTGCTTTTACAGTGTCGATGCGCGGGGCAGCGTCCTTTCCTGCCCACTTTCCGATTGTGCCGTTGGCAATGCCGCACGCCTTTTCTACGGTCGCGATGTTCGTCTTGTGCTTCTCGCAGAGGCGCTTGACATTCTCATAAATCAAAAAAATCCCTCCAATCCGTACGAATACTACTTGACAGAGGTTAGAAGATAGTCTAATATAAGCGTGTCAAGGCAATTAAATATCTTCTAAAAGTCCGTCTTGGTGAGGGGCTAGGTTTTTTGTACCCTTCACGCCTCTAAGTATATTAGAGTTTGCCCTAAAAGTCAAGAACTATTTTCGCGTTTAGTCTAATTTTTTTAAGGTGCCGTATATGCTCGATAAAATCAAAGCGCTATGCAAGGAAAAGAAAACTTCTATATCCAAACTGGAAAAACAGCTTGGATTTGGTAATGGTGTCATCGGCAGATGGGATAAGTCTGTTCCGAGCTATGAACGACTTGCCGCAGTTGCTAACGCGCTTGATGTGCCAGTTGCCTACTTGACCGGCGAAACCGATGACCCGTCTGTGGGCATAAAAAAAGACCCCATCCCGAAGGATAGGGCGGTGAGCCAGGAAAAGCAGCTGCCGCTTGATATGATCGACGGGCTTTCTGACGAGCAGAAAGAACTTCTTGCACTATCTAAAAAAATGAGCGACGATGAACTCAAAAGGTTCATCGCCGCCATGAAAGCTATGTTGGGGGAATCGATGTGAGGGATTTTATCGCCAAGTTTGTCGAAAATTACGTTTCCGTACCAGACCTTGTAACCGGTCTGCTTGTTACGGCAATCGGGGGAATCGCCACTTTGATACTTCGCGCAATCTGGAAGTGGATTAAAAGTTTGCAGCAAGACAAAAGGAAGCTTCGATCAGTCTTGCAATACGTGACATTGTTCATAGCTTTTACGTACTCTGGTGGAATAGGAATATACATCGGCATAAATCGTAACAGAACGTTTTGCGTGATTTACGGCGTTGTACTAATCGTATACTTCGCAGTGCGTCTGTCAATTCTTGTGAAGTCGCTTATTGATGAACCTATAGATTCCCGTCAAGATGATCTTCCAGCCGTGATAGATTCCAATTGTGACAGCGGTTCTAATAAATGAATCTACCCATCCGTTTTCAACTAAATAATCGAGCATCTTTTTCTCCTTTCAGCCGTTTTGCATACTTATCATATAGCATTATATCACAGTTTGGCGCCAAATACTACTTTTTTGCATGGGGCACCATCCGGTGTATGATGTAAGTCCAGAACGAGCTTTCTGAGCGCCTTGATCTGCGCGCCGCTTAACCTCGAAATCAGTACCAGCGCCTCGGCTTCTAATTTCTTTCTCTCAGTCGTTCGTTCCTTCATGTCCTGGCTCCTCCCTTTCATCCATAATTTTCTCCATTTCCGTCAAATTTTAGGTTTCTTTTTCGTGCAGTTTCAGCGTTGAGGTATTAAGAACCTAGTGATACAATCGATATAGATATACTAAAATACCGCCGAGGTAATTGAATGGAAAATTTCGAGGAACTAAGCACGCGCCTGCAAAATGAGCTCGACTTGCAAAACCTACAGCTTCGGCAGATCAATATAGCTGAAAACCTCTATGAAGAAACTGGCGACATTGGTAGCCTCATCGAGTTCTGGGAAAACATTTGGCTCAATGGCGGCCTAAAATTTCGTGGTTCAAAATGGGCTTTTCGGCTCGCTGATTTGTATATCAAAACCCAGCAATACGAAAAAGCGTTTGCTGCCGTGCTTCGTATCGATGATGAATTGTACGGGGAAAAGAAAACCGGATACATTGAGCGCATCGCATCACTTGCTAAAAAGAAAGGAATTAGGTTAAAAAATATGACATGCCCGAACTGTGGAAGTGAAAATGTAACGATTACCATGCAACAGGTATCCAGCAAAACCAAGAAGTCCGGCGTTGGCTTTGGCGGCCACATGAATAATGCCGCACGTGGTTTAACTGCTATGTGTACGCTGGGGCTTTCCAACCTTGTTTGGAAGAAAAGCACCGGAACTGCAAAAGAGGTCGTAAAGAACCAAAAGATTTGTCTTTGCCAAAACTGTGGAAATTCGTGGACAATCAAGTAAATCAGTTCGGCAGCGGGCATTTGTTCCAATGCTCCCGCGTCTCCCCTACATCGGAGACACAGGAGAAGAGCATGGGCGCTCCTTTGATGTAGTCCAGGCTCAGACTGTGGACGTCTTTGAAAAGCGCCCCGTCTACGATGATGTTTACTTTCCCGTTTTCAAAGCGAATATTGATGCTCTGCATTTGGTGTACCTCCATATTTTAGAACGTTCGTTCAATAATTTCAATTTGGAATCTTCAACAAAGAACACCTTGCATTTTCTTCGTCCGGTAACTCTCGTAAGCGGCAATTATGGGACAGACTATTTTGTATAATGGAATGTTTAAGATCGCCCCACCGTCGCTCCCCCGGCGGTGGGGCTTTCTCACGCGCCTGCAACCAGCATAGCAAAACTGGCAGAAATGTCCACCCTCAAATTGGTAAAACCATACCCATAGCAGAAGAATCAGCGAAATATATGTGAAAATGGAGGTATATCATGTCGGCGATTCAGGAACTCGCCCCATATCTTTCTGCATATCAGAGGAACATAAAGCGGGCGAAGGAAGATCAGCATTACACCATTGATAGGCTTGTTGAAGAATCCGGCGTTTCCAGATCGGCTGTGACGAAGCTCTGCGCAGGAACACAGCAAGACCCGAAACTGTACAATTCTGCCGCGCTATGCCGCGTTCTCGGGCTGTCGCTGGATGAGCTGTGTGGGCTTGTCAAACCCGCAGAAAGCCCGGAAGAACTGACCGAGCAGATTCATCATGTCGAGATCGAAAACGCCAAGCTGGCGGCAACAACAGCCGCGCAGAGCGCACAGATAAGGTCTACACATACAATGTGTTACGTTCTCGCCCTGTTTTGTATGCTGCTCTCCTTTTCTCTGATTGCCTGCCTTGTGACGGATGCGCAGATCCGGAGCATAGGTCTTATTCGCGATGGAGATTTGTCCGTAGCTGCATGGGTTTGCATTGCCCTGATCGTAGGTTCAGCGCTGGCTTCGGCAATTACTTTCTATGCAATCCGAAAAGAACGTGGAGGGAAACATGGAGTGCATCAAGTGTAAAAAGGATATACCGGACGGTTCTGTGTTCTGCTGCTGGTGTGGGAAACAGCAGCAAGCTCCGCAGCGAAAGGCTTTGAAGCGTGCAAACGGTACAGGGACAGTTTACAAGCTGCAAGGGCGGCGTACCCGCCCGTGGGTCGCTGCAAAGGGAAAAACCATAATTGGATACTATGATAAAAAAACAGCCGCCCTCGACGCGCTGGCGCGGCTACAAGGACGGAGTATTGATGAAATATATAACTGGACCTTCAAGCAGGTTTACAAAGCATGGAAGGATGAACACTTCCGCGATATCGGCGCGAAGGGAATAGAGTCTTACGAACGCGCATATGATGTTTTTGAACCATTGCATGACAGAAAATTTCGCGAACTGCGGACCGCTGATTACCAGATTGTCATAGACAAGTACAGCGATAAATCCCACTCGCTACTGTCGAAGTTCAAACAACTTGCAACGCAGATGTCCCAATGGGGAATCCGGCAGGAACTCATAACGACAAACTTCGCTTCGTTCATTAAACTACCCGAGAATGTGAAGAAAGAAAAAGAGATCTTCTCAGAAGAGGATATCCAGAAGCTCGAAGCGGACGGTTCCCAGGCAGCCAAACTTACCCTGATGATGGTATATACCGGTATGCGAATCGGTGAGCTGTTCGGGCTTAGAACCGAAAATGTCCATGAAACCTACGTGATCGGCGGGGAAAAGACAGAAGCAGGCAGGAATAGAATAATCCCAATTCGCTCCGAAGGGCGTAAATATTTCGCAGAATTCAAAGAGCGTGCAAAAGGCGAACTTCTGATCTCTGGGTATGCCGGGCAAAAAGTCATTGCAAATTTTCGCAAGCGTGACTACTACCCGCTTTTGGAGCGGCTCGGAATCTCTAAGAAAACACCACACGCAACAAGGCACACATTCGCAAGCTGGGCTGTAGCAAACAATATCAAGCCGGAACTCCTGCAAAAAATGCTCGGGCATGCAGACTATTCCACGACCGCGAACATCTATGAGCACTTTGACATTGACCAACTTGTGAATGCGATAGATGCGCCTGTTACTAACACGTTACTAACTAATCAAAAAACAACGAAAAAGAAAAAGCCCTGAAACCTTTGAGATTTCAAGGCTTTTTTGGTGACCCGCCGGAGATTCGAACTCCGGACACCCTGCTTAAAAGGCAGGTGCTCTGCCGACTGAGCTAGCGGGTCGGATGGCTGGGGTGGCAGGATTCGAACCTACGAATGACGGAGTCAAAGTCCGCTGTGTTACCGCTTCACCACACCCCAATGTTGGCGGCGCAGCGAACCTTGCCTATAAAAAGAAAAAATGGGGTGAGTGAAGGGACTCGAACCCTCGGTCTTCAGAGCCACAATCTGACGCGTTAACCAACTACGCTACACCCACCATATTCATTTTTCTTCGCGGTAGCAAGCTCCGCTTTGGCACGCCAGGAGGGACTCGAACCCCCGACCTACTGCTTAGAAGGCAGTTGCTCTATCCAGCTGAGCTACTGGCGTATAGAGTGGAGCGGGTGACGGGAATCGAACCCGCGTCCCCAGCTTGGAAGGCTGGTGCCCTGACCGTTGTGCTACACCCGCAGGCGCACTGACATAATCAGCCTAAAAATAGTAACATACGAACCTCGATCTGTCAAGTGCTTTTCCGATTTTTCTGCGCGTTTCTTTTTTCTGCCGCTCAGCGGGCGCTGCTGGGTGCGTGACCGAACTCGCGGCGGTAGGCTCTGGAAAACGAGGAGTAATCGCCGAAGCCGCACTGGCACGCCGCCTCCATGACAGGCACACCGGCGGAAATCTTCTCGCGCGCGAGCATCAGACGCTTGCCGACAAGATAGGCGTGAATCGTGTAGCCGGTCTGGGCGCGAAAACGGCGCATCATGTGATACTTGCTGATATAAAACCGCGCCGCCAGATCGTCGATGGAGATTTTCTCAGTCAGATGGCTCGCCAGATACTGCAAAATGGCAGCAATTTTCTCATCGACTGCGCTTGCGCTGGCAAACGGCAGCGCCTGCTCCTGCATGCCGCGTGTGAGTGCAATGAGAAGCTGATATAAAAGCGCCCGTTCCAGCATCTGCTGCCCGAAGCCGGGGCTTTGTTTTGCCCGCTCCAGCGCGCGCAGCGGTTCGAGCAGTGAGGCATTGCGCGCGCCTGTGCGCACAACGAAGCGGAAATCCTCTGCCGCCTGCAGAAAGCAGGTCTCCAGCGGCGCTTCCTCCGTGCTGCTGCGGCGCAGAAACTCCGGTGAGAGATATAAAAGCATCCGCTCATACGCCGCGCCCGGTTCGACCTCGGGGCGATGGACGCAGCCCTGCGGCACAAGAATCAGGTCTCCCGGCTCGAGTGCGTAGCTCCTGCCCTCGATGCCGTAGCGGATGGCATCGCCGCCCAGATACACGCAGAGTTTGTGAAACGTATGGTAGTGCCAGTCGACCGGCTCGCGCATTGCGTCGCACAGGTGGAACAGATGAAAATCCTCGTGCAGATAGCCGCGTTTTTCATAGCCCGGCTGCTCCATTGTCTCGCCCTCCCCTGCGTGTCTTGCAGCTATTTTACCATACTTCCGCCGTCCTGGCAACCGGTCCCGCCTGCCAGCGCAAGCTCAATACGCGTGATGCACGCATCGGAAGTTGCCGCTGCCATCTCGTGCAGCACTGTCTCGTAGGCATAGCCCGTAAAAGAAAGCCCCCGCCCGCGCGCGAACGCAAGCAGCGCCGGATAGCGCTCGGATACGCGGTTGACATTTCCCCGGTAATACGCGCGCAGATATCTGCCGCCCGGTTTTTCGTGTTCGCCGCGTTTCCCGCCGGATGCCGGAAGGCGCAGGAAGACATACCGGTAGTCCTGATAGTCTCCATCCAAAAGGCTCTGAACAGGCAGCATCGCGCCGTAGCCCGCGCTGTAGAGGTTTCCGAGCTTTCGGCTGTGGAGCGCGGAAACCAGCGTCCGGATGTCCTGCTCCCAGCCTGCCTCGCGCGTGGTCGGCAGCAGCATCAGCCGCTCCGGCGGGCATGTGACGATCTCTATGCTGCCTGTGTCGAGCTCCAGCAGCGCCTTTGTTTCGTTCGCCTGCGCCTGCATGGTCCGGCGAAGCTCCCGCAAACGCGCAAGCTTCCGGTCCACCGCGTCCAGCTGCTCGTCCCAGAGCGCTGCCAGCGATTGCGCGGACCGATCGTCCAGAAAGCTTCGGATGCGCGCAACCGGCACATCCAGCTCGCGCAGCAGCAAAATTGCCTCCAGCGTTGCGCTCTGGAAATATGTATAGTACCGGTAGCCGTTTTCCTTCACGACCGCCGGGCAAAACAGCCCGATTTCATCATACCACATCAGCGTCTTCTTGTTGACGCCATGCAGCGCGGCAAACTGTCCGATACTAAAAAGCCTCCCCTTTTCCACCGTCATAAAATCCCCCTTGACTGTACAGCAACTGTATGGTTTATACTATTTTATAATAACACGAAGCATTTGAAAAGAGGTATTTTTGTGAAACAGTTTTTCCGCTCTCTGCACCTGAATTGGACCGACACGCTCGTCTCGATTTTCGGAAGTGCCTTTCTCGCCTTCGGGCTATATAACGTGCATGCCCTCTCGGGCGTAACGGAGGGCGGCGTTCTGGGGCTGACGCTGCTGCTGGACCACTGGTTTTCGATCTCCCCTTCCGTCTCCGGCGCCATCTTAAACGTTCTGTGCTATGCGATGGGCTGGAAGCTGCTCGGCAGGCGGTTTCTTGCGTACTCTTTTATCTCTACGGCGAGCTTTTCTCTGAGCTACAAGCTCTATGAGCAGTTCCCGCCGCTGTTTCCGGAAATTGCGAACCATCCGCTGCTTGCCGCGCTGGTCGGCGCGGTCTTTGTCGGCGTGGGCGCAGGCGTATGTGTCCGCGCGGGCGGCGCGCCGGGCGGAGACGACGCGCTGGCAATGAGCGTGTCACATGTGACCGGCTGGGGTGTGGAGCGGGTGTATCTTCTTTCGGACCTTGTCGTGCTGCTGCTGTCTTTGACCTATATCCCTGCGCGGCGTATCGGCTTTTCGCTCCTGACCGTGATTCTTTCCGGTCAGATCATCGGGCTGATTCAGAAAATTCCCCACAAAAAAGAGGCGGACAAGCCCGCGCAGACCGCTTGACATTTGCCGCGCAAGCCGTTATAATGCCCCTTGTTCGTCGGAGGGCGGATTGTTCAGGAAACAATCACCGGATAAGACGCAGGCTGAAACGCCTGTTTCTTGTCCGGTGTTTTTTATGGAGGTTGAAACCATGGATCTTCTGACCGGAAACATCCGGACGCTGTACTTCAAATTTCTGTCTGCCGCCTTTGGCAGCGCGCTCATTTCCTGCATCTACGGCATGGTCGACATGGCAATGGTCGGGCAGTATCAGGGACCGGACGGCGCTGCCGCGCTTGCCGTGGTTGCGCCGGTGTGGAACATCATCTATTCGCTGGGGCTTCTGACCGGCATCGGCGGGAGCGTTCTGTTCAGTGCCCGCCGCGGAGGCGGTCATGCGCAGGGCGAAGACAACCAGTATTTTACCGCTGCCGTCGTCGGTTCCGGCATCCTTGCCGTGCTGTCATGGGCTTGGATTCTTCTTTTTGAGCGGGAGGTGCTGCTGTTTTTCGGCGCGGACGAGACGCTTCTGCCGCTGGCGCAGGCGTATCTTGCGCCGGTCCGCTGCGTGTTCCCGGTGTTCCTGCTGGGGCAGCTTGTGTCAAGCTTCCTGCGAAACGACGCAAGACCGGGGCTTGCCACGGCGGCAGTGCTGACCGGCGGCATTTTCAATGTGTTTGGCGACTGGTTCTGCGTGTTCGTGCTGGACCTTGGCGTGTTCGGCGCAGGGCTTGCCACGGCGACCGGCGCCGTGATCTCGCTTGCAGTCATGTGTTCGCACTTTTTCTCCAGAAAATGCACGCTGCATCTGGTGCCCGTACAGAAGCTCTTCAAAAAACTCGGAGAAATTGCTGTCACCGGCTTTTCCAGCTTCTTTGTCGACGTTGCCATGGGCATTCTCACGGTGCTCTTTAACCGCCAGATCATGAAATACCTCGACTCCGACGCACTTGCGGTCTACGCAACCGTTATCAACATCTCGACCTTTGTCCAGTGCTGCACCTACAGCGTCGGGCAGGCAGCACAGCCGATTCTGTCGACCAACTACGGCGCAAACAATGCCGCGCGCATCCGGCAGGCACTGCACCTCGCGCTCGGCACGTCGATGGTTTTCGCCGCCTTCTGGACAGGGCTGAGCGAGCTGTTCCCCCAACTTTACATTCACATCTTTATGCGCCCGAGCGCAGAAATCCTTGCCATTGCGCCTGCCATCATCCGGCGCTACAGCGTCTCGTTCGTGCTGCTGCCGGTCAACATCTTCTCGACCTACTATTTCCAGTCCATTCTCCGCCCGAAGGATTCCTTCATCGTCTCGATTGCGCGGGGGCTTCTCGTCAGCGGGCTTCTCATCTTCGCGCTTCCCGCGCTTTTTGCGCCCGAGGCAATCTGGTGGGCAATGCCTCTGACCGAGCTCGTGACGAGCGTTTACGCTGCCTATGCCATGCGGAAAAGTCTGACAGGACTTTGTGCAAATTAGCCACTTGTGTTCTGCGTTTTTTGTGCTAAACTATGGCTGCAGCAAAATATATACTGTAGCAGGAGGACACAAGATGGCAGCCAATACAGACCCGAAGCTTCAGAATCAGATCATTTATTCTGTTTATGTCCGGAACCACACGCCCGAAGGAACCTTCCGCGCGGTGATTCCGGATCTGGACCGCATCCGTGCATTGGGAACCGATATCATCTGGTTTCTGCCGATTCATCCCATCGGCGTCGAAGGCAAGAAAGGAACGCTCGGCTGCCCGTATGCCAACCGCGACTACCGAAGCGTCAACCCCGCCTACGGCACGATGGACGATTTCAAGGAGCTGGTCCGCGAAATTCACACCCGCGGCATGAAGTGCATGATCGACGTTGTGTATAACCACACGTCCCCGGACTCGACGCTTTATCACGAGCACCCGGACTTTTTCTACCGGAATGCCGACGGCAAGCCCGGCAATAAAATGGGCGACTGGTCGGACGTCATTGACCTCGACTACCGGAACAAAGCCCTCTGGGACTACCAGATCGAGAGCCTGAAATTCTGGGCAGGGATCGTCGACGGCTTCCGCTGCGATGTCGCGTCGTTTGTGCCGCTGGAGTTCTGGCGCGCGGCGCGCGAGGCGGTCCGTGCGGTCAATCCTGCTGCCATCTGGCTTGCCGAGACGGTCCACCAGAGCTTCGGCTGCCTGGCGCGGTACCGGGGCGTCCGGTCCGAGCTGGACTATGACATGTACGAGGCGTTCGATCTGGAGTATGAATACGACATCCGCGAGGCGTTCGACAAGTATCTGCAAGGTAAAATCGTTCTCAGCCACTATCTCGACATGCTGAACTTCCAGGAGGCAATCTATCCTGCGAACTACAATAAGCTCCGCTTCCTGGAAAACCACGACCAGCCGCGCATCTGCTCGTACGTCAAGGACGAAGCCGCATTGCAGAATTACACGGCGATGCTGTATTTCCTGAAGGGCACGACGCTTCTTTACGCCGGGCAGGAATTCGAAAACGATCATCTTCCGAGCCTCTTTGAAAAAGAGCCGATCGACCGTGCAAGCGGCAAGGACCTGACGCCGCTTCTGAAAAAGCTGGCAGGAATCAAGCGTCTTCTTGGCACGCAGGACTATTTCCGCGCTGAAGCAAACGACGAGCAAGACATCGCCGTCATGCAGCGCGCAGGCGCCGCCGGTCGTTTTGTGGGCGTATTCAGCCTGCAGGCAAAAAGCGCCGGGGTCTGCGTCCCTGCCGCAGACGGCACGTATGAGAACCTTCTGGACGGCAGCACCGTCACAGTCAAAGCCGGCTGCATCCACTGCGATGGCGCGCCTGTAATTTTCCGCGCGCCGGAACGCGAGGGCTAGAGCTTTTGCATAAAATCCGTCAAATTTTATTGTATATTTTCCCGAAAATCTTAACACAATACCCATTGTCACACCGTTTTTCCTGTGCTAAAATATCGCTGTCCGAATGAGTGGTGGAGTCTGTCATAGAGCCTTTTCGGAGTGCTCTATTCATTCGGAAGCCGGAGAAGTTCCGGCTGGTGTGTGCGCATCCGGGACAGAGCCAGTATGGTTCTGTCCCTTTTTTCAGGCAGGCTCCGCGCGGAATCTCCCGCGCTTGCTTGATTTCCTGTTTTCTGTCTGAAAAGGAGGCGAGATACCATGCCCGTGATCTTCTTTCTGATTGACGCCTTTGCGCAGATGCGCAGGCTCAACCGCGCCGGTCATCTCATTTGAACCGAACTGGAAGGAACAGATTTATGAGAAAAACAAAAATTGTCGCTACCATCGGTCCTGCCAGCAGTGACCCGGCTGTTTTTGCCGCCATGTGCAAGGCGGGCGTCAACGTTGCCCGCCTCAATTTTTCCCACGGCACGCACGAAGAGCAGCTGGCAAAGATCCACATGATCAAAAAGGTCCGCGAGGAGCTGGATCTGCCCATTGCCATCATGCTCGACACCAAGGGACCCGAGTACCGGACCGGTACGTTCAAAAACGGCAAGGTCCATATCAACGACGGAGATCTTTTCACCTTTACCACCCGCGACGTGGAGGGAAGCTCCACGATTGTCTCCGTGAGCTATAAAAACCTGGCAAAGGAGCTGCGCGCGGGCGATACGATTCTCGTCAACAACGGGCTGGTGAGCTTCCGCGTGCTGAGTGTGGAGGGCACGGAAATCCGCTGTCAGGCAATCATCGGCGGCGACCTGTCGGACCACAAGAGCATGAGCTTTCCCAACAAGGTCCTCAAACAGCCCTATTTGAGCGAGCAGGACAAGAAGGATCTGCTTCTGGGCATTGAAAACGGTGTAGACTTCATTGCCGCGTCGTTTGTCTCCTGCCAGCAGGATATTCTGGACCTCAAGGCGTTTCTCAGCGCCCATGGCGGCGGCACCATCGACATCATCGCAAAAATCGAAAATCGTGCGGGTGTGGATAACATCGAGTCGATCTGCGACGTCTGCGAGGGCATCATGGTCGCGCGCGGCGACCTCGGCGTCGAGGTTCCGTTCACGGAGCTGCCCGCCATCCAGAAGCAGCTGATCACTACCTGCCGCCTGCGCGGCACGCGCGTTATCACTGCGACAGAGATGCTTGAGTCCATGATTCACAATCCCCGCCCCACGCGCGCGGAGATTTCGGACGTCGCCAACGCCGTCTACGACGGCACCAGCGCCATCATGCTCTCCGGCGAGACGGCAGCCGGCAAATACCCCGTGCAGGCAGTCGAAACCATGGCGGCAATTGCCGCTGAAACCGAGCAGCACATCCACTACGAAACCCGCTTCCGCAACACAAAATTCCAGATCCGCAACCTGCTCGACGCCATCTCCCACGCCACCTGCGGCATGGCAATCGACATCGGTGCAAAAGCGATTGTGGTAAGCTCGCTGTCCGGCAGAACGGTGCGCATGGTCTCGCGCTTCCGCGTGCCGACCGATATTGTCGGCATGGCGACAAGCAAGGCGGTCTGGTACAAGCTGGCGCTCTCGTGGGGCGTACAGCCGGTTCTGTGTGAGCATTTTGAATCGACCGACGTGCTGTTCTACCACGCGAGAAAGGCTGCAAAGCAGGCGCTGCACCTGCAGCCGGGCGACAACATCGTCCTCACCGGCGGCACCGTCAACGGCACCTCCGGCAACACGAATCTCATCCGTGTCGACACAATCATCTGATAGCACGAAAAACACAGCCACCGGCGTAGCCGGTGGCTGTGTTTTTTTATTGTTCTCTTACGCCGCTCTGCTTTGCAGCGCGCGGTTTGCTTTCTTTGAATTACGCTTTCATCAGCTCGTTTGCGGTTCGCTTCATCGTCTCAATGACACTGTCCGCTTCTTCGCGCGTCTTACCAACAGCGGAGAGATAGACCTTGATCTTCGGCTCCGTGCCAGACGGGCGGACAATGAGCTTTGCCTTGCCCTCCAGCCGATATTCCAGCACCTGCGCCTTTGGAAGCCCGGTGTCGTCGTTCTCGTAGTCGACCGAAGACAGAACCTTCCGTCCGGCAAGCTCCGCGGGCTTTTCTGCGCGCAGCCGCTCCATGAGGTTTTTCATCGTCTGCATGCCGGACACACCTTCAAACGTGAAGCTGCAAAGATCGTTGCGGTAGTAGCCGAACGTTTCATACAGGCTGTCGATGGCGTCGCCGAGATTCATGCCCTTCTGCGCGTAATATGCCGCAGCCTCTATAATCAGAAGCGAAGCGTTTACCGCATCCTTGTCGCGCACATGCGTGCCGGAGAGATAGCCGTAGCTCTCTTCGAAGCCGAAGATATACCGGTCTTCCTCGCCTGCCGCTTCGAGCATGCCAATCTGCTCGCCGATGAACTTGAAGCCCGTAAGGACTCTTCGAAGCTCCACGCCGTAGTGCTCTGCCACAGCGTCTACCATGTCGGTCGAGACAATCGTTGTGACCGCAACCGGCTTTTGCGGCATCTTGCCGCTTGCGAGACGGCTTTTGCAGATATAGTCCAGCAGAATGACCCCCATCTCGTTGCCGGAAATGAGCCGGTAGCCGCCCTTATGGTCGGGCACGGCAGTGCCGCAGCGGTCGCAGTCCGGATCGGTTCCGAGGAGCAAATCCGGCTGAACCTTCTCGCACAGCTCGAGTCCTTTTTGCATCGCCTGCCGGATTTCGGGGTTCGGATACGGGCAGGTCGGGAAATTGCCGTCGGGCTGTTCCTGCTCGGGAACGACGGTCATGTTCTTCACGCCGAGCTTTTTTGCCAGCATCCGGATGCATTCGAGCCCCGCGCCGTTGAGCGGCGTATAGACGAGCTTGAGCTCTTCGATGCCCTCGCCGCCGCCCACACGCTGCGCGTAAACTGCGTCGACAAACGCCTCGAGGCAGCTGTCTGGAATTTCGATGATTTTGCCCGCGCGCTTTGCCTCGTCGAAGTCCATGTATTTCGGACCCGTAAAATAGTCGAGCGTCTCAATGATCGCCAGCACCGCGTCCGCCGTCTCGGGTCCGATCTGGCAGCCGTCCGCGCCGTAGACCTTGTAGCCGTTATACTGCGCGGGGTTGTGGCTTGCCGTCACGTTGATACCCGCGCCGCAGCCGTAATAGCGCACGGCAAAGCTCAGCGCCGGCGTCGGCTCCAATCTCGGGTAGAGATAGACCGTCATGCCGTTTGCCGCAAGGACCTGCGCTGCCACTTTGGAAAAGAGCGTGCTGCCCACGCGGCTGTCGTAGGCGATGGCAACCTTCTGCGGAAGACTGGTTCCGGCAAGCCAGGACGCCAGACCCTGCGTGGCACGCGCCACGGTGTAGATGTTCATCCGGTTCGTGCCCGCACCGAGCACGCCGCGCAGTCCCGCCGTGCCGAAGGCGAGGTCGCAGCCGAAGCTGTCGAGAATTTTCTCTGCGTCGCCCTCCATGGCGGAAAGCTCTTTGGAAAGTGTCGCGTCCAGACCCGGCTGGCTGCGCCAGGTCTCATACCGCTGCATTGCAAGGCTCATACAAATGCCTCCTGTTTCTCATTTTCATACTGAAATTATAGGCAGGTTCCATTGCCCCCGTCAAGTCAAAATCCGGGGGATTTTTTGTAGGATTTCTGCTTTTTACAGCACGCCCAGTCCCCGCGCCAGAATCGTGATGAAGTCCTGCACATTGGTGACGATCGTCGTCGCCGCCAGACTTCCCCGGTCGAGCAGTTTGTTGACCACAAACTCGTCGGCGTCCACGCTGTAAAGATACACCTGGCGCACCGTGCCGTCCGGAAGCACCCGGAACGACGGGGTCATATTCCCCGCGGCAATCGTGTGGAGCATAGTCGCCAAGCAGATGATCGTCGTGCATTTTTTGACCAGCCCGCGCATTTCGCTCTGCCCCCGGTACGCATCGCCGATGACCTCCGGCAGCGGTCCGTCATCTCGAATCGAGCCGGTCAGCACGAACGGAACCTTATTCTTGACGACACTGTACATGATGCCGTTGTCAATCCTGTAATCGTTGATAAACTGCTCGATCGAGCCGCTGGCGCGCACCTTGTTGATCACGTCCAGATGGTTATAGTGCCCGTTCGGATGGGATTTCTGGGTGTAGATATCCTGCCCGAGTGCGGTATGAAGCAGCGCCCCCTCTAAGTCGTGCGTTGCCAGCGCGTTTCCGGCAAGCAGCCCATGCGCGTAGCCGTTTTCCATGAGCCGCTGCATGGCGCGTCTTGCGTCGTAGTCAAACGCGAACGCAGGTCCCATGACCCAGAGGATGTTTCCATGCTCCTTTTCATAGCGCAGAAGCTCCATCAGATGATCATAGTCTCTGGCATAGGACGTTTCGCGGCTTCTTCCCTGCCGGAAAACAAACTGATCGTCGTGTTCCTCGCCGGCAGATGCAAAGCCCTTCGTGTGCAGGTAAATCCCGTCCGCCCCCTTTTCGGTTCTGCCCAGAATCACCCGGTCTCCCCGCTTAAGATTTCGGTTTTCCACGACGTCGAGCCTTCCGTCCGCGCGAAGCACAACGCTCGCGTCCATCCGGCTCTCTTCGGCTAAGCGCCAGACGCCGCCGATTTTAAAATACTCGGGGTACATGGAGGTGCTGTGATAGCCATCGGGCGCGACGCCGTCTTTGGGCGCGCAAGCCCACCTTGCGTCCGGTGCGGTTTTCAGCTCCGGCGCGTCGAAATTGGGCGCATGATAGCGCGGCAGCTCAAATGCCATGAAAACTCCTTTCCCGTGCAGCTTCTTATTTCAGCGTTGCGTACATGACCGCCTTGATCGTGTGCATGCGGTTTTCCGCCTCATCGAAGACGACCGACTGCGGTCCCAGGAACACGTCGTCGGAGACCTCCATCTCGGTGATGCCGAACTTGTCGGCAATTTCCCTGCCGATGGTGGTGTTTGTGTCATGGAACGAGGGCAGGCAGTGCATGAAAATTGCGTCCGGCTTTGCCAGCGCCATTTTTTCCGCATTGACCTGATAGGCTTTCAGCAGCCGGATACGCTCTGCCCACACGCAGTCCGGCTCGCCCATGGAAACCCAGATGTCGGTATACAGAACGTCCGCGCCCGCTGCGCCTTCCGTGATATCCTCCGTGAGCGTCACGGAGCCGCCGCTTTCCGTGGCATACTGCTTTGCAAGCTCCACCAGCTCCTGCGCCGGGAACAGCTCCTTCGGCGCGCAGGCGGTGAAGTGCAGTCCCATCTTCGCGCAGGCAATCATGAGGGAGTTGCCCATATTGTTGCGCGCATCGCCGAAATAGGTGAATTTGAGTCCCTTGAGCGTACCCTTCTTCTCCTCGATCGTGAGAAGGTCTGCGAGCATCTGCGTCGGGTGGAATTCGTCGGTCAGACCGTTCCAGACCGGAACACCCGCGTTCGCGGCAAGCTCTTCGACAATTTTCTGGCTGAAGCCGCGGTATTCGATGCCGTCGTACATTCTGCCGAGGACCTTCGCCGTGTCGGCAATCGATTCCTTCTTTCCCATCTGGCTGCTGCCGGGGTCCAGATACGTCACGCCCATGCCCAGGTCACGCCCGGCGACTTCGAACGCGCAGCGCGTGCGGGTCGAGGTTTTTTCAAACAGCAGGACCACATTCTTGCCCTCCAGATAGCGGTGCGGCGTTCCGGCGCGCTTGAGGTCCTTGAAGTTGTGAGACAGATCGAGCAGATACTGGATTTCTGCCGGCGTGTAGTCGATGAGCTTCAAAAAGTGTCTTCCTCTGATGTTGACAGGCATAAAATCCATCTCCTTTATAAATGGAATTGCAAAAATCACAGGCTTATGCGCTCCAGCGGCATGCTCATGCAGCGCGGACCGCCTCTGCCTCTGGACAGCTCGGAGCTGGGCATTTCCAGCGTCTCGATGCCGCAGTCGTTCAGAATCTGATTCGTCACATAGTTGCGGTCGTAGACCAGCACCACGCCGGGACGGACGCAGAGCGTGTTGGACCCGTCGCTCCACTGCTCGCGCTCTGCCGCAATCGGGCTTGCGCCGCCGCAGCGGATCAGCTGCACCCGCTCCAGATGCAGATACTGCTTCAAAATGTCCTCCAGCGGCGCCTCCAGCTTCCGCGTCCGGATTGCCGTCTCTCCCCTGCCGGTCAGCTCATATACGCTGAGCGTGCCCAAAATACCGGGGTGGACGGTGAATTTGTCCGTGTCCACCTGCGTAAAAACGGTATCCAGATGCATGAACGCGCGCGTTCTGGGAATCTCGAAGGCAAGGACGGTTGTGATCGTGCTTCTCTCGTCGGCAAATATGCGCGCTGCCAGACGCTCGATTGCCTCAGGCTGCGTCCGCTGGGACATGCCGACGGCAAGCACGCTTTCGCTCAGATTCAGAATGTCGCCGCCTTCAATAGAGAAATGCTCCTGCGGCGTATAATAGAGCGGCACCTGCCCGGCAAAGTCCGGGTGATACTTGAGGATATAGCTTCCGTAGACCGTCTCGCGGTTTCGCGTGGCGGAGTACATGCGGTTGAGACTCACGCCCCTGCCGATGCAGGCAAACGGGTCGCGCGTAAAATAGAGATTCGGAATCGGCGGCATGAGAAAGCGCGTTTTCTCGCGCACCAGACCTGAAAGTCCCGGTGCATGGCTTCCAAAAACCTCTTCATACATCACGCCTGCCATCGTCTTTCGCACCAGCGCTTCGGCATCCTGCACGGACAACAGATATTCTGTCAGCGCCTCACGGTAGCCGCGCGCGCTGCCGCCCGCCTTTTCGATGACGTCCTGAACAAACGGCTCGCGCAGAGACGGCTCGCGCGCCAGAACCTCTGCCGTCAAAGCGTCGAGATAGACGACCTCCGCCCCGTTTTCGCGCAGAAGCGCTGCGAAGCGGTCATGCTCCTGCTGCGCGCGGTGCAGAAACGGAATGTCGTCGAACAGAAGCTGCTCCATCGTCTCCGGGCTAAGGTGCTCCAGCTCCCGCCCCGGGCGCTGCAGAAGGACCCTTCTGAGCGGTCCAATTTCGCTTGACACATGAATCGGCACGGCGCATCCTCCTATGGCATTTTTTCCAGTGTACCAGATTTTTCTTTCCATTGCAACCAGCGGAAATCATAGAATTCCGGCAAAATCAGCATACCCATTTGGCGCGTTTTTCTGCATTGCCGCCCGAAGTGCTACTTTTCCGCCTTCTGTCATATACTCCAAATAGCAGCTGCACATACACAGCCTGGAGGTGCCCTACATGACAGAGGATCTGGAGAAACGAGCAAGGGAGCTTGCTGTGTACCTCATCGAGCGCCGCACAACCATCCGCGACGCAGCCAAACACTTTTCCGTCTCCAAATCGACGGTTCACAAGGACCTGTCCGAGCGGCTCGAACGCATTGACCGGACGCTCTACGCACAGGTGAAGGAAATCCTCGAGCAGAACAAGGCAGAGCGCCACATCCGCGGCGGCGACGCTACACGCCGGAAATACCAGAAAAACCGGAAATAGCTCCATCTGTCCGCGCGGGCTGTTTGTCCGCGGCGGACAAATTTTTTGGTGTTCTAAAAATTTATGAGTTTTGCAAATTTTTTTTGAGAAAACGGTTGATTATTTTGTGCGGGCGGTATATACTGGTTCCAGCGGGCAAATTTCACAAATGCTTACATTCTAAGGAGGCTCATATTATGAAATATGGTCGTACATTTAACTTTTCTGCCGGTCCTGCCATGATGCCGGAGCCTGTTCTGGAGGAAATCCGCGACGAGATGATGAACTACCGCGGCAGCGGCATGTGCGTCATGGAGATGTCTCATCGCTCCCCCGTGTTCCAGCAGATCATTGACGAAGCCGAGCAGGATCTGCGCGATCTGATGGGTATCCCCGACAACTATAAAGTTCTGTTCATTCAGGGCGGCGCAACGCTGCAGTTCTCCATGATTCCGATGAACCTCATGAAGAACGGCAAGGCTGTCTACATTGAGACCGGCGCATGGTCCAAGAAGGCAATCGCCGAGGCGAAGAAGGTCGGCGAGGCCGTCGTTGCCGCTTCCTCCAAGGACAAGAATTACACCTACATTCCCGATTGCTCCGATCTGGACATTCCGGAAGATACCGACTATGTCTACATCTGCGAGAACGAGACCATCCACGGCGTGACGTGGAACAAGCTGCCCAACACCAAGGGTCACACGCTGGTTTCCGACCAGTCGTCCATGTTCCTGTCCAAGCCCTGCAACGTCAGCGATTACGGCATGATCTACGCGGGCGTTCAGAAGAACGTCGGTCCTGCGGGCATGGTGGTCTGCATCATCCGTGAAGACTTCATCCGTGACGATCTGAAGGATCTTCCCATCTACCTGCAGTACAGCACCCATGCAGGTGCAGGCTCCATGTACAATACCCCGAACTGCTGGGCGATCTACTGCTGCGGCAAGGTCTTCAAGTATTTGAAGTCCATCGGCGGTCTGGAAGAGATGCACAAGCGCAACCTCGACAAGGCAAAGGTCTTCTATGACTTCCTGGATTCTTCCAAGATGTTCAAGGGCACCGTCGAGCCCGAGTTCCGCTCCCTCATGAACATCCCGTTCGTGACCGAGTCTGCCGACCTCGACAAGGAAGTCGTCGCCGCCACCAAGGCTGCGGGCTATGACAACCTCAAGGGTCACAAGTCCGTCGGCGGTCTGCGCGCATCCATCTACAATGCGATGCCGAAGGAAGGCGTCGAGGCGCTCGTCGAGTTCCTGAAGAACTTCGAAGCAAACTACGGCAAATAATGCACGGAACCTCTGAATCAATCCCCGACCACGGACGGCGGATCTTTTCCGCCAATCCTTCGGTTTGAAAAACGAGAAATACACAAAGTATTCCTTCGCTTTCCAAACCTTGTCTTGACGAAAAATCTCTCGCCGTCCACAGCCGCCGATTGAGTCAGAGTTCCCGCAACCTCATAAGGCGCGGCAAATCTGTCGCGCCTTGTTTGACACAAAAATCCCATAACTACAGAAAATAAGGAGAGTTTATCATGCGCATTCTCGTTACCGATGGAATGGACAAGACCGCTATGGCGCAGCTGCGCGAAGCAGGTCACGAAGTTGTCGAGCAGTTCTATGAGCCGGATCAGCTGGGCGCTGCGCTGCGCGAGTTCGACGCCGTCGTCGTCCGCTCCAAGACCAAGGTCCGTGCCAACCACATCGACGAAGCAAAGGGCGGCAAGCTCAAGCTCATCATCCGCGGTGGCGTAGGCGTTGACAACATCGATGTAAAGTACGCCGAAGAAGCCGGCATCACCGTCAAGAACACGCCGAGAGCCTCGTCCGAGTCCGTGGCTGAGCTTGCCATGGCACACATGTTCTCCTGCTCGCGCTACATCTCCATCGCCGGTCACACCATGCGCGAGGACAAGTGGGAAAAGAAGGCGTACGGCAAGGGCATCGAGCTCAAGGGCAAGACCCTCGGCATTGTGGGCTTCGGCCGCATCGGTCAGCACCTCGGCGTCATGGCGAAGGCAATCGGCATGACCGTCATCGCTTTTGATATCTTCCACATCCCCGGCATCGAAGAGAAGCTTGGCATTCCGTACGTGGAAATGGACGAGCTGCTGGAAAAGTCCGACTTCATCTCTGTCCACGCTCCGGCAGTCGACGGCGGCGCTCTGATTAACGCAGACCGCATCTCCAAGATGAAAGACGGCGTTGTGATCATCAACACCTCCCGCGGAACCAATGTCGACGAGGACGCGCTGCTTGCCGCACTCGAGTCCGGTAAGGTCCGCGCAGCAGGTTTGGATGTTTACGCAGAGGAGCCCGCAAAGAACCACGCGCTGTACTGCCATCCGATGGTTTCCTGCACGCCGCACATCGGTGCTGCCACCGTCGAGGCACAGAAGCGCATCGGCGCAGAAATTGTTGACATTATCACCAATTTCAAAGCCTGATTTTCGTCCTTTTTTCGAAACGCCGCGCTTGTAATTTTGGAAAAAATGCGGTAATATATTTCTGGTCAAACTGCATAATCCGACAGCCTTAAGACTTAATTTTTGAGGAGGATTTACCAACAATGAATGCATATGTAGCAAGCGTCATCGATTACGTCAAGACCACCCACGGAGGCGAGCCTGAATTCGTTCAGACCGTTGAGGAAGTTCTGTCTTCCATCTCCCCGATCATGGACGCACATCCCGAGTACGAGAAGGTCGACCTGCTGAAGAGAATGGTCGAGCCCGAGCGTATGTTTACCTTCCGCGTCTGCTGGATGGACGACAAGGGTGAATATCACACCAACCGCGGCTGGCGCTGCCAGTTCAACGGCGCCATCGGTCCGTACAAGGGCGGTCTTCGTTTCCAGAAGAACGTCTATGAAGGCGTTATCAAGTTCCTCGGCTTCGAGCAGACCTTTAAGAACTCCCTGACCGGTCTTCCCATGGGCGGCGCAAAGGGCGGCTCCGACTTCGATCCCGCTGGCAAATCTGCCGCAGAAGTCCAGAGATTCTGCCAGAGCTTCATGACGGCTCTGTACCGCTACATCGGACCGGACATCGACGTTCCCGCTGGTGACATGGGCGTTGGCGGCCGCGAGATCGGCTATCTGTACGGCCAGTATCGCCGCCTGAAGGGCGTCTGGGAGAACGGCGTTCTCACCGGCAAGGGCATGAGCTACGGCGGCTCCCTGATCCGTCCGGAAGCGACCGGCTACGGCGCTGTCTACTATCTCCAGGAAGTCCTGAAGCACGAGAACGACACCATCGAGGGCAAGCGCATTGCCATCTCCGGCTACGGCAACGTGGGCTGGGGCATCATGAAGAAGGCTGCTATGCTCGGCGCGAAGGTCACCTACTTCGCAGGTCCCGACGGCTATGTCCATGATCCGGACGGCGTCATCACCGACGAAAAGCTCAACTTCATCCTCGAGATGCGTGCCAAGGACCCGATGCACTGCAAGCCGTATGCCGATAAGTTCGGCGTCGAGTTCGTTCCCGGCGAAAAGTGCTGGGGCGTCAAGGACGTTGACGTTTACATGCCCGCTGCGATGCAGAACGACGTCAAGATGGAGTCCGCCGAAAAGATCGCAAAGTCCGGCGTCAAGTACTACATCGAAGTTGCCAACATGCCCACCACGAACGACGCTCTGAACTTCCTGCGTGAGCAGAAGCACATGATCGTCGCTCCGTCGAAGGCTGTCAACGCTGGCGGTGTCGGCGTCTCCGGTCTCGAGATGGCACAGAACTCCGAGCGTCTGGTCTGGACGGCGGAAGAAGTTGACGCACAGCTTCACAAGATGATGAAGAACATCCACAAGGTCTCCGCAGAGGCTGCTGAGGAGTACGGTCTGGGTTACGATCTGGTCGCAGGCGCCAACATCGCCGGCTTCAAGAAGGTCGCACAGGCTATGTACGAGCAGGGTGTGTTCTAATCGAACGGCTTTCCTGACATAACAATAAATCCCGCTGGCTTTCGCCAGCGGGATTTTCTTACAGAAGCGGTTCCGGCAATTGCCGGAGCCGCTTCTATTTTTTAATCGGAAAGTGCCGGAAGAAGAACCCTCCAGCTTTCCGTCAAACGTTCCACGCTGTATGCCGCGTTTGCCGGACTCGTCGACGGCAGAACCGTCGCCGGGAGCCCGGTCTGCGCCAGCTGATAGCGTTCATACAGCCGGTATGCCGTCTGTCCGTTGCAGAACACGGCATCAATCTTTGCAGCGCGCAGAATGACTCCCAGATCTGTCGGAACCACGTCGCGGATGGAACTGTCGCTCGAACCTTCGATGCAGCACGACGCAATCACATCCCAGAGCGCAATCCGGTTTGCCAGCAGCATGCTGCGCTTTTCCTCCACCATCTTTGGGCACGGCACGCCGAGCACGCCGCTGACGACCCGCCAGAACCGGTTCTGCGGATGCCCGTAGAAAAACGCAGTTTCCCGCGACTTGACCGACGGGAACGAGCCGAGAATCAGAATTTTCGATTGCTTGTCATAGACCGGCGCGATCGGATGCGTCACCTGCTCCATCAGAGGCTCTCGATCAGCGCGTCGACTGCCTCCGGCTTCGTTGCCCAGGAGCAGACAAAGCGCATTGCCTCATGATCGTCATCCACATGCCCGAACGCCTCAAAGGCAAAGTTCTTTTCCAGCTCCGCGATTTTCTCATGGCTCAGCACCACAAACACCTGATTGGTCGGCGACTGCGCATAGAGCGTATAGCCCTTTTCCTGCGCCGCCTTTGCGATGCGCTGCGCCTGTGTGACCGCGTGCCGCGCCATGTCGAGCCAGAGTCCGTCTTTGAAATAAGCGTCAAACTGCACACCAAACAAAAAGCCCTTTGCGAACATGCCGCCGCGCTGCTTGATCATGTTGCGGAAATGCGGCTTGAGCGCGTCGTTTGTAATCACGACCGCCTCGCCGAATAAAAGCCCGTTCTTCGTGCCGCCGATGTAGAAGGCGTCGCAGTATTTGCCAAAATCCGTAATATCGAGGTCGTTCCCCTGCGCAACCAGTGCTGCCGGCAGGCGCGCGCCGTCGAGGAACAGGTAAAGAGCATACTCCCGGCACACCTCGTACAGCGCTGCAAGCTCCGCCTTTGTGTAGATCGTGCCGAGCTCGGTGGCATCCGAAATATAGACCATGCGCGGCAGGACCATGTGTTCGTCCTTGCCGTCGCAGTGAATGCGCATGACCTCGCGCACCAGCGCGGGCGTAAGCTTTCCGTCCGTCGCTTCGATCGCGCAGACCTTGTGCCCGGACGATTCAATCGCGCCGGTCTCGTGAACGTTGATGTGCCCCGTCGTTGCGGCAATCACGCCCTCCCACGGGCGAAGCGCGGCGGAGATAACGATGGTATTTGCCAGCGTGCCGCCCACGATGAAGTGAACGTCCGCATCCGGGCAATCGGTCAGTTCTCGGACCGTGTCCGCCGCATGACGACAAAACGGGTCCATGCTGTAGCCGCAGGTGGTTTCAAAATTGCTGCGCGAGAGTGCTTCGAGAACGGAAGGATGCGCGCCCTCGGAATAGTCATTGCGGAACGAAATCATGATGATCTCTCCTTTTTCTGTCGTTTTACAGGCTTATCATAAGATTCTTTCCCGCAAAAGTCAACCGCATTTTCCCCGCCGCAGGCGAAGGCTTTTTTGCAGCCACTGCCGGTCCTGTGCCGGAACGGTATCCGTGAATTCCAGAAACAGCAAAAACACTGACGCAAATAATCCTGCCCGCAGAACCATCGCCGGAAGCAGTCCCCCGTCCGGCAGACAGCAGCTCCCGCCAAGCCCCGAGAGCGCGCAGAAGACGGCGCGCGGCAGAAATTTTCCGTCCAGCCGGTAGCCCGTCACGCGCAGAAGTCTGTGAAGACTGAGCCAGAAATTGACCGCGTGCGTAAAATAAAATGTCAGCACGTACGCCATCATGCCGAAGCGCGGCAGCAGCAGGTATAAAAGCGCGACGTCCAGTACCGATGTGAAAACATTGTAGCGCACGCACGCCGTCTGTTCGCCGAAGCCCTTGAGCATGCCGTCGACCATGGCGTCCAGATAGAGCATGACCACCGACGGCGCAAACACCAGAAGATAGTGCCCGCAGTCCGCGTTTTTGTAGATCAGCTGCCCCAGCCCGCCGGAAAGCGCGCCCATGAGGCATGCCGCAGCAAGCGCGAACAGCAGCCCCATCCGCAGGCAGGTGCCCGTCAGATGGTGTATGCGTGCGGTATTTTCCTCTGCGCGGCAGCGCGCCAGCTCCGGCACCAGAAGATCTGCCACGGTGTATAAAATCGCCGCTGGGAACATCAGAATCGGAAACACCATCGCGTGGATCGTTCCATACGCCGCCATCGACGCTTCCTCCGATCCACCGGCGCGCGCAAGCCCCCAGGGAATGAGAAACTGCTCCAGCGTCACAAGCCCCGAACGAAGATACGCGCTCAGCGCCAGCGGCACGCAGAGCTTTGCCATACGTGCGCGCATGCCGCGCCGGTTCCCGGCTGCAGGAACCAGCGCAAACGTCTTTTGGAGCATATGCAGCTGATAAAGCGTGCTGCCGAGGCATGCCAGCGAACTTCCCAGCACCATCGCGCAGCAAGCCTCTCCCGCGTCCTGCCCCGCGCCGGCGCGAAGCAGCACCGCCGTGAGCAAAAGCCCTGCCACCCGTTCGACCGTCTCCACCCGCACCAGCTCCCGCACCCGGTCGCAGGCGGTAAAAAAGCCCGAAAGAATCGCGCACAGGCAGTTGACCGGCAAAAATATGCCCAGCAGACGCAGCGCGCCGGACGCGCGCACGTCTCCAATCCAGTGCGCCGCAGCAGTCTCGCTCAGAAAAAACAGCAACAGCCCTGCCAACGACGAGATCAGCGCGCCTGTTTTCAGGCAGCTTTCGATTGCGCGGCGCATGCCGCCGGGGTTCTGTCTGCCGTATTCCTCGGCGCAAAGATACATTGCCGTCACGCGAAGACCCGAAAGCCCCAGCGTCATGGCAAAGCCGCCGACCGTCAGCACCAACTGCAAAAGCCCCAGCCCAGCCGCACCGACGGCGCCAGCCAGATAGCGCTGAAAAAGCATGGTCATGCCGCGCAGCAGCAGCTCAATCAGCGTCAGCAGCAGCGCGTTTGAAAGCATCGAATGATTCGGACGCAAAAAATCACCTTCCCGTCCAGCTTATGGACAGGAAGGTGGTAACAGAACCGGTCGTTTCGGTTTATTTGAGCTGGAAGGTGTAATACACCGCGCCGATAAGCTCGATGGCAATTGCCGCAAACATGCAGTAGTAGGCAAACAGCGCCGAGCCGAGCAGCAGGCACGCAATCAGGCAGCACGCCAGCACCGTGCAGGCGACATACAGAACCGTCGGGTTGAAGCGGACCGGGAAGACGGCATGCTTTTTGCCGAACAGGCAAATGCGGCCTTTGTCCTTTGCCGCACGGTTTGCAAGCAGCGCAACCACCGCCAGCACCAGCACCACAACCGCCGCCATAACAGCTGTTCTCGCGTTGAGTCCGAGTCCCTTGGAGTAGAAATAGAAGCAGAAGCCGGAGACAATTGCCGCGACCGAGAAGCAGAAAAACTCGCTGCGGTACAGACAGTAGATGATGTACAGGCAGTAGACCGCCGCATGCGCCATGTAAAGCGCCGTTGCATGTTCGGTCCAGAAATAGCGCAGATCGAGCGCGCACGCCCCCACAAGCGCCGACAGGACGAACACATACGGGAAGATCCCGCGGAACTTTTTGCCGCGCAGCAGCACATATGCCGCGGCGGACACCGCACACAGCACCGCGCAGAGCTTCCAGCAGATCTGGCTGGCGCGGTAGACGGCGTCGAACGTATTCATGACCGCATAGATCTCCAGCACCCGCTGCACTGCGAGCATGGAAAGCACCATCATCACAAACGCTGCGCCGACCTTGACGATCGTCAGATCGCGCGGCTTATTCTTCACATTGGATTTTGTCGTATTACCCATGTTTTTCATCCTTTACCGTCACACTCTAATCCAGCGCGCCCGCCGCGTACAAAACAGCCGTCAGCGCGCAAAGCGGCGCCGTCTCACAGCGCAGAATCCGCGGACCGAGAGAGCAAATCTTCATTCCGTTCTGCCCGGCGAACGCGACCTCGTCTTCGGAAAAGCCGCCCTCCGGACCTGTCATAATACTGACGCTCTGATACCCTCCGGCGCTTAAACACGCGCGAAGCGACTGCGTCTTTTCGTTTTCATAGGGAAACAGCGCCAGTTCGCGCTCCGCCGCTTCCAGAACCGCCTCGCGGAACGAGCGCACGGCGCGCACCTGCGGAATTCTTCCGCGCCCGGACTGCTCGGCAGCCGACGCGGCAATTTTCTGCCAGCGTTCGAGCTTTTTGGCAAGCGTCTTTTCATCCAGCCGTGCCACGCACCGGCTCGACGGAAACGCGACAATCTCACCCGCGCCCAGCTCCGTCGCCTTCTGAACGACATGCTCCAGCTTTTCCGCCTTGGCAAACGCCATATAGACGCTGCAAAAAACGCCCGGTTCCGCGCGCGACGGCGCTTCGCTCTGCACAACCAGAGAAACCTGCTCCGGCGCAATATCGCTGATCACGCACTGAAAGTCCGTTCCCTTTGCGTCGCAGACCGTAACGCTCTCGCCGGCTTTGAGCCGCAGCACTCTGGCATGCGCCGCATTTTCCCCGGTCAGGACCAGGAATCTCGCGCCCGGCGCAGCCTCGGGAGCAAAAAACTTTGGCATCGCGCCTTCCTGCCTTTCCCATAGACGATCATTTTGTATTATAGCAGACCCACGCCCGATGCGCAAGAGAAAATGTCATCCAGAAAAGAAAAGTCGAAAATTTTAGTTGACAAATCAGCATCTGGCGGTTATAATAACTGAGCATTGAAGATGCAATGCGAGAGTGCTGGAATAGGTAGACAGGCACGTTTGAGGTGCGTGTGGCAACAGTCGTGTGAGTTCAAGTCTCATCTCTCGCACCAGAGAAACCACGTTAAAAAGTTTCGTAAGAAGCTGCTTGACGTGGTTTTTCTTTTTGTTTTGCTATCAAAAGATTGCGGTTTCAAAATGCGCACCTGTCCCGTGGGTGTTATTTGGGTGTTATGGGCTGAAAAACGGCCGTTTCGATGAAAAACCCGCTCCAAATCCGGAGCGGGTTTTTGCCGTATTTGGGCGGCGCGTGTCCAACTTGGACACCGCCATTTTAGAGCGTTGCGCAGCGGAAACCCGTCACGCACGCTTTGCCGTCTGCTTCCTCGCTGCCAGAAGATCGCCCACGCCGTCGCTTGCCCGCGCTCTGGCATCGTCAAACGTGTGCGCATAGAGGTTCAACGTCGTGCTGGTCTTGGAGTGCCCGAGATTTGCTGAGACTGTCCGTGCGTCCGCGCCGGAGACGATCTGCAAGGTGGCGTTCAGGTGCCGGAAGTGATGCACCCCGTAGAACGGCTGATCGGTGCGCTCGCAGAACCGCTTAAGCCATGTATACGGCGTGTTCGGGTGCATAGGCTTACCGTCCTCGCCCGTAAAGAGCCGCCCGGAATCGTGCCATTGATCGCCGTAGGAAAGTCGTGTCGCGTTCTGATCGGCTCGGTATGCCCGCAGAACGTCGAAAACCACCTGTGGCAGTTTGAGCGTTCGGCGGCTGCTGGCCGTCTTTGGCGTGTCCGTATAGAGCCCGTCCGTGGGATTATACTGCGATTCCCGGCAAACCGTGATAATGCGGTTATCAAAATCAATGTCCGGCCATTCAAGCCCCAGAAGCTCGCCGCGCCGCAGGCCGCTGTAGATCGCAAGCACACAGAACGCCTTCCATTGCAGCGGCGCTGCATCCAACGAATCCACGAACGCCTGCGCCTGCTCCAGCGTCATAACCTCGCGCTCGGCTGCGTCTGGCTTTGGCAGCACGACGTTTTTACAAGGGTTCTGCTTCAACATACCCATGCGGACGGCATATTGAAACACCGAGGAAACATAGGACAGATAGTTTTTGATTGTCTTCGGCTTGAGCCCGCCGCCCGTGGTCTTGTTTACCCCGTCTTCTCCAAGGTTATTAACGAACCTTTGCATATGCCGTGTCGTGATCTTGTCCATGCTCAGATGGCCGAGCGCAGCGTCTGCGCGGGGCGCGTATTTGCGCATCCGTTCGATGCTGCTTTTCTTCATGGTCTTTTCGGCGTACTCCTTGAGCCATTGCGCCGCAAAGACAGAAAACTTGATATTGCCGGAAATAGAGCAGCTGTCACATTCCTCTTGAAAGCGCACAAGCGCTGTTTGCAGCTCCTTCTCTGTCCGCTTCGCAGACCATCCCGGTTCAGGCCTCCAGCTTTTCGAGCGGGTGATCTGTTTCCCGCTCGCATCGTATCCACAGGAAGCGCGCAGCCGATAGCCGTCCTTCCTCTTCTCAGCGTAAGCCATACAATCAACTCCCTTTTTATTATATTAACGCATATTGCGCCGCATGGTTATGAATATTTCGTAAAAAAACTTTACAGAAATGAAGCAGCACAATATTTTTTAGAAAATAGGTCTTTACAAAATACTGAACCGGTGGTATATATGGAATATGCTTAGAAAATCGAATATGAGCCAGAACCAGCGCCCGTGCCGCATTGCGGCCAGAGCCAGCGTCAGCGCCGATTGACACCCATAGATATAGGGAAAGCAATCACAGAAAGAGCCAGAGCCCGTACCACTGTTTGGTCAGAGCCAGAGCCGATTGATCTCCCCTAAAACGTGAGTCAGAGCCAGTGCAATTTGTGGCCAGAGCCCGAACCGATTGACTTCCGTCTATGTATGGAGGTCAGTCGGCTTTTTGTTTTTATAATCAAATCATTATAGGAGGTATTACATGAAAACAGGTTTCGTTACAAAGGACGCAAAGCAGCTTAGACGGCTGATCTTTACGCGCACAGACGGTATTTGCAGCATGGCGCAGGTTGCCGGAGTATCCTATGGCGTAATTGCCGAAGCTGTCAACGTCCCCGGGAAGGTATTTCAACCGAAGTCCGCGAAGAAGATCGCCGCCGCACTCGGCGTTGATGTCTTCGACATTTTTGAATTTGCTACATAAGGGAGGAATAAAATGCAAAGTTTACCTAGAATGAGAACCGCCGAAGGAGTGCTCCAGCAGCTGCAAGCGGATGACCCCGGAACGCAAATGACGTTGTGCTCTATCCGTAAGATCATCCGTTCCGGCGCTGTCCACGTCGTACCGTGCGGAAGGAAGAAGCTTGTAGACTATGACTGCTTCCTTGCGTATCTACAGAGCGGGCAGACCGCTGCGCCCGCTCTGGTGGGCGGTATCCGGCCTCTGCCCGAGCGGGTATGAAGGAGGGCGCTGTATGAAGGTCGGAACGGAAAAGGCCGCTATGGGCGCTGTAGAGGTCGGTGTAGCCTGCTGGCTCACGAAGTATAACCAGCTCGGCGCACGGCTCTTCATCTCATCGGCAGCAGAAGGGAAAGCCATAGAGTGCTATAAAAAGCTGTCTGCCGAGGCCATCTGTGCTGTAAACCAGCCGTTTACGGCAGCGCTGGAGGCCGCAATCTATCGTGCTTTCTGCGAAAAGGAATTGCCGAAGCTGCAAACGCTTGACGCTGTATTCCCGGGCGCGCCCTGTACGCAATGCGTCAAGCGCTGCATGGAACAATCAGTAAAGGAGATGCAGCATGAAACTTGATTTCACAATGACCAAAGACCCGGCGCAAAACTACCTTTTGTGGGAGCTGCAAGCCACAGACGGCGAAGAAGACCGTATGCACATGAAATGCAGCGAGCGCCTGAACAAGCATCAGACGGAAAATCTCGCCTACGTGCCCGTTGAGCAGCTGCGCGAAGACGCGCTTCTTCTGCTCACACAGACCGCCGCGCAGAGCAGCAGCGAGAAGCTGTCACAGCTGGCAAAGGACATTGTTTGTGCCGTTATCTATCAGCATCTCGGCAAGCCGTGGGAGCCCGTAGACGAGTATGACACGCCGCCCACATATGACCCGCATTGGTCAAAAAAGCTGCGTCATGGCGAAGATATTTAGAAAAGAGGTCGCGGGAAACCTTGTGCGTGCCTGCTGCTTCACCATGCCGCTTCCCCGCGATACCGCCTTAGAGCGGGCAGAGAAGCAGAAAATGACCAGCGCCGCACGGGCGCGGATGAACGTCAAGACCTCATGGGAGAAGTGCCGCCTGACCGCAGCGGCGAACTTCGGCGCGGGTGATCTCTTTGTGTCCCTTACCTACGACGAAGCGTCCCTGCCCGCTCATCGGGAGGAAGCCACAAGCAAAATGGCGGGCTTTCTCCGGCAGCTCAGGGCGGCGTACAAGCGCGCAGACGCGCCGGAGCTCAAATACCTGTACGTCACAGAGCACAAGCACGGCGAGGGCAGGTGGCATCACCACGCCTTTATCAGCGGCAGCCAAAGCGCGGGTGAGCTCATCCGCTCGCTATGGACATACGGGAACATCGATATAAAACCCGTTGACCCCTTGCAGCTGGTAGACCTTGCAAAATACTTCTGCAAGGAATCCGTAGATGAGCAGCGCAAGGTCGGCAAGCGTCTATGGACCCCCTCAAAGAACCTCAGTAAGCCGAAAATCGAACGGCAATATGTAAGCGATGATTTCACCTTAACCGTCCCACCGGGCGGCTATCTGATCGAGAACCCAAGCAGCCGCAACAACTACGGCGAGTTTTCCTATCTTGAATACTGGCAACCGGGCAGCGCAGAAAACGCTGTCATATAAGGTGTGCAGCCTGCTTTTTGTGCAGGTTGCACAGCGAAGGGCGGGGCCCTTAAGGGCCTTGGACCTTAGTATATCTAATCGACAGAGGGTGTAGAAAATAAACGGACGGGCGCAAATCGCAGCTCGTCCGTGGTATAATTGCCATAACAGGCAGGCGCGGCGCGCGCAGGGTATCCCCCCCTCGACCTACCCCGCCCATGTTTTCCCAAATGCACCGGAGTGGGGCGGCATTTCCGACGGCGGAAAAAAACACGGCGGGGGTTCGCGCGCGGAACTGCGCACGCAATACACGCCCGCAGCCCCCGCCCGCAAACGCCGCGCCCGCGGCAAAAGCGCAAGCCGTCTCTCGCATCGGTGCCCAAGTCTGACACGCAGGCTCAGAGCGCCGAGCCTATAGCGCCCGCATGGAGCGGCAGCACAGGCCGCCCGCCGCAGCGGTGTCCAAGTCTGACACAGACTCAGAGCACCGAGCCCTCGACTCTCCCCGCAGCGCTGGGACTGTAGCCGAACTCAAAATCTCGCAGCGCGCTTTCTGCCCGCTCTAAGAAGCCCGATAGATGGCGCTCCACCAGATACAGGGCGCTCACGCCCCGCCCGAGCTTGTTTGCGCCGATTCTGTCATACTCCGCGACGCTGACCCGCAGGCTCTCTATTAGTTCTTCCGCAAGCGCCAGCGTGTCGAGCGCCGATTGCAGATAGCCCGTCTCATAGTCCAGCATAAAAGCCACGTTCTCCGCTGGCGTCCTCTTGTTCTTGTCTTCCATGATCGATCATCCTTTCCATTCTTGGAGCGGGCAGCGCGCCCGCTCATCGTTTTACCTGTTGGCGCTCTGATCGCCGCCGAGACGCGGCGCGGGCATTGCCAGAAGCCCAGAAAAGGCGGCGTTCAGCTCGGCAACCTCGCGCCGGACACTGTAGGCAGCGACGTACGCCATCCTGATATAGCGCCCCATGCGCTCCCGGCTTTCCTTGATGTCCTTGCACGCTGCATCCATGCAAAAGGACTTCTCGGTGTCGATGTTGCCAATCAGTAAATCGAGCGCCATTGCAGCAGCGTCGATTCTTTCCGTTCTGTCCTCGAAGGTTTCCATGAGCCGGGAAAGCCCCGTAGGGCTTAACCGGTATGCGCAGGTTGGTTTGCATTTCATTGTCCATGTTCCTCCTTATCTTTGCCCGCGGCGGCTATCAAGGCAGCTGAGAGCCGCCGCACAGCTTACGCAATGACGAAGCGGCGGGAAACCGCCGGACGGGTGAATGCCGTGTAGAGGCTTGCGTAGGCGCTCTTGAACGCTTTCGTGTCGAAGTGGCTGCTTGTGACCTCTTTCCATGTGACCTTATAGTCGAGCCCGCTGAGCGTGTCGGTGTCTCGCCGCAGCATCTCGGCTTTGACCTCATTTTCAAGCGCACTGATCTGCTCGGCCAGCTCTGCCGCCATGCGGCGCAGCTCCCGCAGCTCTGCAACCTTGCTTCCGATTTCACTTGTAGACATTGTGTCTGCTCCTTTCTGTTCTGGCAGGAACTCCGGCGGCGGGTGGCATTAAGCATCTAGCGGCATTGCCCATCTCAATCTCCCTTATCTCTTCCCGCTCTTATAGGTGTTCTTGGTTTCCCTCTCGGTACTTTCGTCCACCATGTGCCGGTGTCTGAGCTGTTTTCGATTGTTCCTTTGTGGTGTATCTCTTAACTGTCCTTATTATAATATGCTTGCGCAAATATATCAATCCGCATTATATACATAATTGCGCAAATATATTTGTGCAGATTATATATTTACACAACTATACAGATGTGCTATAATAGCATTAAAGGTGGAAAAGGAACACAAAACAATGCAGCCCCACCTCATGGAGGAAACATTATGCCAGCTTCAAAAGCGCAGCAGCGCGCGACAAACAAGTGGATTGCAAAGGCCTACGACCGTATCAACCTGACCGTGCCGAAGGGTCAGAAGGAACGCTTGCAGGCGCACGCAGAAGCCCACGGCGAGAGCGTGAACGGCTTTATCAACCGCGCCATATCGGAAACGCTGGAGCGGGAAACCCGCTCAGGCGGGCAGCAGGAGGCAGGCGCATGACATACCCCGACAGATACCACCTGACCCCGGAGCAGAGCCGCTTCCTTGCAAAAAAGAAGTGGGACGAAAACGTGTATTGCGGAATGAAAATGGAAAACCGCGCCGTGACCTTCCCGCAGACGAAGACAATCTTGGACGGCGTGAACGTTCCCGGCGTGCAGCTGGACGATATCCAAGCTATTCTCAACATGCGCGACGCTTGGCGCTTCCTGATGGGCTCGATTGACGAAGACGTGACCTTGGAGTATGTCTGCAAGCTCAACGGCTTCATTGCTCGCAACGAGGCTCTGGAGTGGGGCAAGCTGCGCACGGGGAGCGTAGCTATCTCCGGCACGGACTACACGCCGCCTGTGCCTCAGGAAGCAGCGGTGCGGCAGGAGCTGGCCGCGATTCTTGCCGCCGACACAACCGCGACAGAGCGGGCGCTGACGGCCTTTTGCTGGGGCACGCGCGCGCAGCTGTTTTGGGACGGCAACAAGCGCACCAGCCTGACGCTGGCAAACAAAATCCTGCTCCAAGCCGGAGCGGGTGTTCTGACCATTCAAGATCGCAATATGGAGCAGTTCAACGAGGCACTTGTCACTTACTACAACACGGCAAATGCAGAACCGCTCAAAAGATTCCTTTACAACCACGCCATACAGGGAATTGACCTGTAAAACGCGCCCTGAGCCATCGCGGTTCGGGGCGTTTTTCGTGGGTGTTATTTGGGTGTTACGGGTGTAAATCTAAAAAAGCTATATTGCAGAATAGTTCACATATCTTCACGTCACGCGAAGAAAATCAATATAATTTCACGTCAAAAACGCAAATATTTCATTCTCCTTAAAGTTCAAGTCTCATCTCTCGCACCAAATTAGACAAAAACCGTGTATAACTTGAGTTATACATGGTTTTTGCTTTTTCTGCCGGAAAATCACATGAAATAAACTCGCAAACTGTGCAGAATGTGCATACAGAAGATAACAAAATATCATTTATTCCTATGTTTTATCTCTTGGATGAGGTGACAACATAGGAATTTTTATTTTAGGAGGAACAAAACATGAGAATACCATATGGTTTTACTTTGACCAACAACGGGACACTTGAAATCAACAGGAGTGACGCAGATAACGTTGCCCTGGTTTTTGACCTCTACATGGCAGGTGCAAGTTTGGGAAAGGTTGCAGATATGCTTTTTTCAAAACAAATACCGTCTCCGACTGGAAAGGCAAAATGGACTCGTGCCGCGGTAGACCATCTTCTTTCTAACGGAAAATATGTGGCGATCATCGGGCTAAAGAAGTTTCTGGATGTACAATTTGAAAAGGCGGCACGCTGTAACATTGATTATGACAAGGAGGGCTTGCCGAGAAAAAATACGCGCTATGTTTCGCATATTATGGCTCAGAAATGATCCATCTTTTATATTTCTGTACATTATGCTACAATAACCTTAAGAGGTGAGAGATGTGGCAGAGAAACTTAGTTTGGTGGATATGATCGGTATCGGAAACTTGTTGGAGCCCCTCGTAGCTGAGGATATCATCACCTGTGAGGAGCGGGACCGAATTATATTGCGAATTGCGAAGGACAATGAGATTGACGAATACAGGCTTTCTGTTCTTGCCGGCTATAAAAGAAGTAAGGCGGAGGTGTTGGCCCGCATGGAACAGAGAAAGCAGTCGAAGCCTCAGCACAAAAAGCAGGATGATAGTTATATTTCGCTGACTGAGCTTGCACGAAATCACAGCAAGAATACCCCGGGATATGTGATACAGAGCTGGCTGCGCAGTGAAAATACACTAGCCTTTTTAAATCTGTGGGAGCAGGAAAATAACCCCGATTACAGAGAAGCGGGCTACATTGAACTTTTAGAGAAAAAGAAAACTGCCTCGTTTACTTTGACGCCAAAACTATGGATTGAGAAAACAAAGGCGATCGGTATCGCTTCCAAACAAGGCAAAGGCGGCGGGACGTTTGCGCATCCGATGATTGGCTGTGAATTCGCATCATGGATATCGCCGGAATTCAAGATGCTGTTGCTGAAGTTGTCGCTGAATAGGGAACGGTTAAAGGAATGACTAAGGCTGCATATAGTCGGTTCTTTCTTTGCGAGTAATACATTCAGAGTCAGACTTACACGGAGGATGGCAATATGAATTTCTTCGATTTTATGCGCAACACATTCGTGACAAACGAACCTGTTTGGAACTATTATGGCACAGAAATCTATACTGATCCTGTTGCTTCACCGGGACGGTCCGCACAGTTTATTCAAGATTATTTCTTGCAAGGTCAAAAAGGCGACATTGTCTATGAGTTGGATGCACATCACGACGTGAACATACACGGCATATCGCTCCTGCTTTCCGAATACAGAGCGACTCACACGGTGTCGGCATTCTTCTTGGGGATATTCCTTGAGGATTGTCTGACACAGGGGCAGTGTGGCGCGGATCTCGCGGTGCACGGTGATTTCTTCCCGTTTTCATATCTTTGGTTTCTGACCTGTTTATATCATGATTATGGTTATATTGTGGAAGAAAACTGGAAGCCAAGCTGTAGACGATACAATGAAGCAAGAATATGCAGTTTGGATGGATATTATAGACTGCGTAATATCAAGCGTGAATTAGACATTACATATTCACCGTACCAGCAGATCACTCCGCTGCGCAGAAGTGTGCAGCGACACAATAAATCTCACAGAGAAACGCACGATAGGTCGACAATTATTTCCTATTTGTTGGGCAACAGTCCATCATTGAAGGATGGTCTACAGTTTGCATGCGGAGCAACGGTCACTGGTTTCCGGTATCCGCAAAAACTCCTTATGCAATACTTTTCTTACGGCATACATAGGCTTTTTCCGCCATGCTATAACCACGGTATCATCGGCGGATATCTACTCTTTGACAGGTTGTTAAAAGTATACGAATCTGCTTACAGACATAGATATCCGGAACACGGAGAAGAATATGCTGGCATCGAGTCATTTGAGTGGAGCGGAAAGCACTTTTGTATCGAGCAAATTCCCGTATTTGCCCATATTGCAGATTGCGTCATTTCTCACAACGTTTGGAAAGCAAATGACGCATCAGAAACAGAATATCTGGAGTGCGGGCTGGAGGCATTGGTGGGAGAACGATTCAAAAAGATTGAATTTCAGGAAAACCCGCTGCTGTTCATCTTGGCCGTTGTCGATACGATCGAACCGTATAAAATCTATAGCTCGAAAGCGGCGGATCGGGACGCAGTTCGTATTTGGAAATCCATTGATATCTCTTTTACAAATAATACGTTAACGCTCTCGTCTCGCTATAAATGCCGCCCGATTACAAAAATATACGAGCGAGCAAAAGGATTGGAGGCATGGGTGGATATCGAAAGTATTGAGCTCAGCAGTGATAGAAAAAGCCTTCGTATCAAATTTAAATGACTGAAACCGAAGCGGGGGTTTGAATATGGCGTAGACGATTTATGGTATTCCGATGTTTGAGTGGATGGCAACGAAGCCTTGTACATTTGCTTTTCCTGTTTTTCTCTGTTACAATAAGTCCATAAGGAGGGGAGGACAATGCTGATGAACGCAAACGAATACTTGGAAACGGTGGAACTGGTCAAACAGGAGATCCGCACGGCACAGTATCGGGCAACAGTTCAGGTGAACGGCGAACTGCTTCGGCTGTACCACGCGATTGGAACGGTCATCAACGCGCATAAGGTCTGGGGCAGTAAGTTTGTCGAAAACCTTGCCGCAGATATCAAGTTGTCCTTCCCGGAGATGAAGGGGTATTCTGCCCGAAATCTCAAGTATATGGCAAAGTTCGCGGTGCGTTTTCCAGCTGATGAAATTGTGCAAGCACCGCTTGCACAAATCACTTGGTACCATCACATCACACTGATGGACAAGATAAAAGAACCGACAGCGCATATCTGGTACGCGGAACAGGCTGCAAAGAACGGCTGGTCGCGCAATGTCCTTGTCCATCAGATCGAGAGCGGCCTATATCAGCGGCAGGCTTTAGCCGAAAAGGTATCCAATTTTGAATTGCGCCTGCCTTCTCCGCAGAGTGAGCTCGCCATCCAGACGATGAAAGACCCGTACATTTTCGATTTCATTCCGTTCAAAACGGATATGTTGGAACGGGAAATCGAGGAAGCGCTCGTGAAGGACGTGACGAAGCTCCTGTTGGAGCTTGGAACCGGTTTTGCATTCCTCGGAAATCAATATCATCTGAACGTTGGCGGCGACGATTTTTATATAGACCTATTGTTCTACAACCTGAACCTTCGCTGCTATGTGGTGATTGAACTCAAAACCGGTGAATTTAAGCCGGAGTATGCGGGACAGTTGAATTTTTATCTCTCCGCAGTTGATGGGATTTTGAAAAAAGAACAGGACAATCCGTCAGTCGGACTGCTGCTCTGCAAGAGCAAAAATGATCTGGTCGCGGAATACTCGCTGAAGGATATGAGCAAGCCCATCGGCGTGAGTGCGTATCAGGTGACAAGCAAGCTGCCGGAGGAGCTGGAAAAGCAGCTGCCGTCCGTGGAGGATATTCAGAAGCGGATCAAGTAAAGCAGCGAAAGCCCAAATGGAGGATTGATAGATGCAGAACAAAAAATATCTGGAGTTGGATGCGCTTGCTGCGCCGAACGGCTATGTCGTACCTCCGACGAAAGAGGATCTGGCCTACGTTGTCCACTTCCGCAAGACCTGCCAGCGTTATCAAATCGACTTTGCAAAGGCCGATCCGGACGAACGCGACTTCGTGATCCGTATGGCAGAGAAAACATTTTTACAGAAGCGTGCTTGATTTTGTAGTTGATCGGAGTCACTCCGACAAGATGTGTGTTCATCTATAGTGTAGTGAAAGCACAATAAAGAAAAGACACGCTTTGGCGTGTCTTTTCTTTATTGGTGCGAGTGTGGTCTGCTTCGCAGACCGTGCCGCCTGCGGGCGGGAATTGAACGCGAAAGGAACCCCTGATGGGTTCCTTTCACACTTTCTTCCTTTCCGAAAACATAAATCTCCACGTTCATCTATAGTGTAGTGAAAACACAATAAAAAAAGACACGCTTCAGCGTGTCTTTTTTTATTGCTGCGAAAGCGGTCTGCTGCGCAGACCGTCGCCTGCGCGCGGGAATTGAACGCGAAAGAAACCCCTGATGGGTTTCTTTCACACTTTCTTCCTTTCCGTAGAGACGAAACTCCATATTCATCTATAGTGTAGTGAAAACACAAGCAGGTAATGTTCGTCAGAACATTACCTGCTTTTTTCTTTTCTATTTCTGAGGTTCCCGCGGCAAAAACCGCTCGAGCAGATGCTCGCATTCCTCGCAGCACCGCTCCCCTTCCCCGCGCGCAAGACAGCCAGCCCGGTCTTCGCATCGCAGGCAGACCTCCGGCAGCGGGTTTTGTTCTACATATTCCATATACACACGTCCCTTCAAATTTCGTATTGCTAAATTTATTATATTTGGTATCGCCAAATATAGCAAGCACTTTCCCTCCTATAATCTGTACAGAATGGAGGGACGGCGCATGCGGACACGAAAACTGGAACTTGGTACACGGAATCTGATCGGCGCGCGCGTGACGCAGCTTCGGCTGGCGCGCGGCATGAAGCAGGTAGAGCTTCTTGCGCAGCTGCAGCTTCGCGGCGTAGACCTGAGCATTCCCGCGCTCTCCCTTCTGGAAGGACAGCGCCGTCCGGTCTCTGATATCGAGCTGTACGCGCTTGCCGAGATTCTCGGTGTCAGCGCCGACGAGCTTCTAGGGCGCACGAGCGTATAACATGGGGCTTTTATGGACTATTACGCAATCGGACAGCGCGTCAGAAAGTTTCGCACGTCGCAGCATCTCTCGCAGGAGCAGCTTGCAGAGCCGGTAAACATCTCCACGACGCATATGAGTCATATTGAAACCGGAAACACGAAGCTGAGCTTGCAGGTGTTCTGTGATCTTGCGTCCGCGCTGCACGTCAGTGCTGACGATCTGCTGTTCGACGGACGTCCTTCCGGAAAGGCGGTCTGTACGCAGGAAATCGCGAACCTGTTAAGCCGCTGTTCGCCTTCGCAGGCACAGGTCCTGAAAGACCTGCTCTTTGCCGCCAAACAGTCTATGGACAGCTATATGCCCTGATTTTTCACAACAAGCCCAAACGCAGGACGGCATCTTTCGATACCGTCCTGCGTGTTTATGCTTCCAGATGCAAGAATCGTCTGGCATAGGCGCCCGCGCCGGTGTTCTTGAGAAAGACAACGTTCAGCTCGTGTACACCGGTCAGCGGCGGGCAGAAAAAGTGCCCGAACTGTGCGTCGGCTTTTACAACCGCCTCATACAGGAAGCTCACGCCGCAGCCAGAGGCGACCAGCTCGCGGATGATTTTGAAGCTGCTGATGCACACGCAGCTCTGAAACGCCTCAATGCCGTAGCCCTGCTGAAAAAGCTCACGCTCCAGAATATTTCTCGTGCCGGAACCCGGTTCACGCAGAATCAGGCGCTCGGAAAACAGCTCCTCCAGCCGCACGCTTTTCCCGCTCCACGGGTGATCCTTTGCGCAGATGCCGATATACGGCTCGGCGCGCAGCAGAAAGTGGTCGTAGCGGCGCTTGTCGAAAATACCCTCAAGAATCACAAAGTCCAGCTCCCCCGCCTCGAGCTGCGCCAGCAGGTGCGCGGTGTTGTCCACGGTAAAATACAGCTCGTTATCCGGCATTTCCAAATAGCGCCGGATTTCCGGAATGAGAATGTAGTCGCCGATGGATTTCGTTGCCCCGATGCGAAGCAGCGTCTTCGGCTTTTCTGCAAGCAGGCGCGTAAGCTCGGCGTCATTGTATTGCAGGCTGATCGCGTAGCGCTCCAAAATCTCGCCCTGCGGCGTCTTGCGGAGCTTGCGCTCGTCATAGGAAAAGAGCTTCACGCCGTACTGCGCTTCAAGCGCCTGAATCTGCTTGGTGACGGCTGGCTGCGTCAGATGCAGCGCATCCGCCGCGCGGCGGTAATTCATCGTGCTGCACAGGGTAAGAAAGGTTGAAAGCTTCTGGTCCATGGCTCGTCCTCCTGATAAGAAACAGGAATCGTCAAATTCCGTTTTATAATTTTATTTTATCATATTTCTGTGCTATCATAAAGCCGCAAACGGAAAAACACAAGCCTTCAGGAGGAGATTTTCATGAAAACCGTCACAAAACTGCTGCCCGGCTGTGCGCTGGCGCTGGTGATTGCCGCGATTGCGAAGCTGCTGGAATCGCTCGAGGCAAGTGCCGGGCTCCATCTGATCGGCGCGTCCGTCATCGCGCTTTTCATCGGCATGCTTGTCAACCATTTCTACAGGCCCAACGACGCAACAAAGCCCGGCATCCGCTTCACATCCAAAAAGATTCTGAAATTTGCGATCATTCTGCTCGGCGCAAGTCTGAACATCACGACCGTTCTGACCGTCGGCAAGTTCTCGCTCACGGTTATGCTCTTTACGCTTGCCACCTGCTTTGGGCTCGGCTACTTCATCGGCAAGGCGCTGGGGCTGAACTGGAAGACCAGCAGCCTGATTAACGCCGGCACCGGCATCTGCGGCGGCTCTGCCATCGCGGCAATTGCGCCCGTCATCGACGCAACCGACATGGACGTTGCCTACGGCTTATCGGCGACCTTCCTGTTCGACATGGTGATGGTTGTGGTCTTCCCGATTCTCGGGCGAAAGCTCGGGCTGTCCGACGCCGCGTTCGGGCTCTGGGCAGGCACTGCGGTCAACGACACCTCCAGCGTTGTTGCAACCGGCTACGCCTTCAGTGAAGCGGCGGGTGACTTTGCAACCATGGTCAAGCTCACCCGGACCCTTTCCATTATCCCCACCGTTCTGGTCTTTGCTGTCATCAGTCTGAAGCTCAAAAAAAAGGAAGCGGCAGGCGCAGATGCCTCCGTGAACGTCAACATGAAGTCCGTCTTTCCGTGGTTCATTCTGGGCTTTCTTGCCCTGTCGGGACTTACCAGCCTCGGTCTCATCCCCGGCTCCGTCGCCTCCGCACTCAAGACGCTCAGCAAGTTCCTCATGGTCGCGGCGCTCGGTGCGGTGGGGCTGAACACCGACTTCAAAGCCCTCTGCAAATCCGGTGCGAAGCCGATGCTCCATGGCTTCATCATTTCGCTGCTCGTCGTTCTCGTTGCCATCGGCGTGGAGTACATGCTCGGCATTGCCCCGACCGGAAATCTGTTCTAAACGATTCAAAAGCGCCATCCAGTAAACTGGATGGCGCTTTCCGTTTGGCAAAGCCTCGCAGAGTTTTGCGCCCGCAAGCGCAAAATAAAATGACAACCCATTGTATCCGGCGGCTCCGCCGACCGGAACAATACTGCTCGCCTCGCAAGTGTGGAAGTTTGCCCCTTTGGGGCAACCTTATGCGCGCAGTCGAGGCGCATCTTTTCTGTCCAAAAAGCGACCGCTTTTTGGACAGTTTAAGCGCCATCCGGTCTGCCGGATGGCGCTTGGTTTACAGGATATTGTAGGTTCTTGCGGCAAAGAGTCTTGCCAGCAGCGTCACTGCCTGCTCGCAGGTAAGATTGCCCGCCGGGGAGAAGCCCGCGCCGGTACCGCTCATCAGCCCAGCCGCCGTTGCGATTGCCGTCCCCGCGCGCGCCCAGGTGCTGATCGCGCCCATATCACTGTATCGGTAGAGGACGCTTTCATCCGCTGCCAGCGAGTCTCCGGTCCGCTGCCAGAGCCTTGTAAGCACCACGGCTGCCATTTCGCGCGTCAGGGTACCGTCGGCGTTGAAGTTCCCCTGATCGTCTCCCATCATGAGCTGCAGGCGCGCCGCCTCGGTCTGCGGCTGGCTCAGATCCAGCCATGCGCCCAGTCCGTATGCGGTGTTCACCAGAAGCCGCGCAAACTGCCCTCTTGTGATTGCTGCGTTCGCGTTCAGGCTCGTTCCGGCAAGAATGCCCCACTGCTTCGCGCGCTGTACGGCGCTCTGCGCCCAGTCGGAGACGGTCCCTGTCATTTCACCGGTGCCCAACACGTCTGCCGCCGTAGAAAGCACAGCTGTCTCTGCTGCCGCGCTCACAGGCGCCGAGGGCATCGCACCGGTCGTCGCCCGCTGCTCATCGTCACGCACTTCCTCCTGCGTAGGCTCGTGCGCCTCCGGGCGGCTGCCGTCGTCAGCCGTGATTGTATAGAATGTGTAACAGCTTTCAAGCGGGATCGTGCGGTTCACGCCCGCCTGTCCGTTCCAGATCCAGTTCTGCTCAATGAGCGTGATGGTGCCGGCAGACTCGTCGACCGCCTTGCAAAGCACATAGTGCCCGCAGCCGCGCTCTCGCTCTTCGGCAGTGGCGTAGCCGATGTCGCCGGGCTGGGGCATGTCGGTCCGCTCAAAATACCAGGTGTCGTCGTTCGTCACCCAGATGTTATGTCCGACCGCCTGAATCTCCAGGCCGTAGATTTCCCGGTAATACCGCTGGACATATTCCAGGCAGTCCGGAGAAGAAATCGTCAGATTATATATGGCGGGAACGCCGTCAAATATGTCGGCAACAAAGCCGTCTTCGGTAATGGTTGCATAGTCCGTATGCAGGCTGTCGTCGCCTGCCAGAACCGCCGTCGTCAGGCACATTGCGCACAGCGCAGCCGCAAGAAACGCGCAAAGCCGTCTTTTCATCCTATCATTCCTTTCTGCAAATACGGTACTATTGTAACCTTTTGTTGCCAATCCGTCAATCTTTTTCTTTACCGTCGCCTGCGCGGTGTGTTATACTATAGAAAACAAAAATCGGGGCAGCACTACAAAATTGTGCGGTGCTGCCCATCCAAACAACGGAGGTCTTCTCTTGAAGAACTATTTTTCCCTTTCCATGCAGCCGCGCGAGATCAACCAGATCAGCGCGCTGGGGCTTGCGCACTGCGGAGACGCGGTCTTTGAGCTGCTGGTTCGAAGCTGGCTGTGCGACAGCGGCAAGCTGACTACAAAACAGCTGCACCGTGCAACCGTTTCCTATGTCTGCGCCCCGGCGCAGGCGGCGCGCGCCGACCGGATGCTGCCGCTTTTAACGGAAGACGAGCTTGCCCAGTATAAGCGCGGACGCAACGCGCATGTCCATATGATTCCCAAAAACGCCACCCACGAGCAGTACTCGAAAGCAACCGGTCTGGAATGCCTGTTCGGCGCGCTGTATCTGTCCGGAAGACTGGAGCGTATCAACGAGCTGTTCGTTCTCACGATGGAGGAGCCCCATGCCGATTGATGCTGTATTTTTAGAGAGTCTGCGCTGCGAGCTACAGGAGCAGCTGCTTGCCTGCCGGGTCGACAAGGTCCAGCAGCCCGAGCGCGATACCATTCTTCTTTCCATGCGCGGACCCAACGGCGGCGGAAAGCTGCTGCTGACGGCTTCGCCCAACCATCCGCGCATCCAACTGACAAGTTTGAGCTTTGAAAATCCGGCGCAGCCGCCGATGTTCTGCATGCTGCTGCGAAAGCATCTGACCGGCGGGCGGCTGGTTTCCATCTCGCAGCCGCCGCTGGAGCGGCTGGTGGAGCTGACGTTCGACTGCATCGACGAAATGGGCACGCCCTGTCAGAAAAAGCTGATTCTGGAGATCATGGGTCGCAACTCGAACCTCATCTTAACCGGCGCGGACGGACGGATTTTAGACTGCCTGCGAAGGGTCGATTTCGAAATGTCCGAGCAGCGGCAGGTCCTGCCGGGGCTTTACTACCATCTTCCGCCCACGCAGGGAAAACGCAGCCCGTGGGACGCCTCCGAGGAAGAGCTGCGCGCGCTGCTCTGCGCGCAGAAGACGCAGAAAATGGCAGATTCCTTTTTGCTGGAAACCTTCGGCGGGCTTTCGCCGCTTCTCTGCCGGGAGCTTGCGTATGCGGTGTTCGGGCAGGTAGACTTGGATCTTTCCCGGCTGACAGACGCGCAGCGCGAGGATGCTGCTGAAAAGCTCTTTGCCGCGTTTGACCAGCTGCACACGGGCAAGCGGACGCCGGTCATTCTTGTGCGCGACGAGCGCCCGTGGGACTTCACCTGCATTCTGATCCGGCAATATGAAGGTCTCATCGCACAGGAGCCGCAGCCGTCTTTCTCCGCGCTGCTCGACACGTTCTATGCCAAGCGAGATTCTTTGGAGCGCATGCGCCAGAAAACGCAGGCGCTTCGCAAAACGCTTACAAACCTGCATAACCGCACGGCAAGGAAGCTTGCCAACCAGCAAAAGGAGCTCGAAGCGACGTTTGACCGCGAGCATCTGCGCCGCCTGGGAGACATCGTGACCGCAAATCTTCATGTCATCTCGCGCGGGCAGGCGCGGCTGACTGCCGTTGATTTTTACGACCCCGAGATGAAGGAAATTGACATTCCGCTGAACCCCGCCATCTCGCCGCAGCAGAACGCCGCAAAATTCTATAAGGACTACCAGAAGGCAAAAACCGCGGAAAAGGTTCTCACCGAGCAGATTGCAAAGGGCGAAGCGGAGCTTTCGTATCTGGCAAGCGTGCTCGACGAGCTATCTCGTGTGGAGTCCGAGCGCGACATGCAGGACATCCGGCAGGAACTGACGGAGGGCGGTTATCTGCGCGAGACGGGGCAGAAAAAGAAGATGAAGCTTCCGGCGTCGAAACCCATGGTCTTCCGCTCGTCCGACGGGTTTGAGATTCTCGTCGGGCGCAACAACCGGCAGAACGATCTTCTCACCTGCAAGCTGGCGCAGAAGCAGGATATCTGGCTGCACACGCAGAAAATTCACGGCAGCCACGTGATCATCGCCTGCGCGCCCGAAACGCCGCCCGACCGGACCGTCACCGAGGCGATGCAGCTTGCCACCTATTTCTCGCAGGCGCGCGAGGGGCAGAACGTCCCGGTCGACTATACGCGCGTCAAAAACGTCAAGAAGCCTGCCGGTGCAAAGCCCGGTATGGTCATCTACGACCACTATTCGACCGCCGTCGTCACACCGGACGCGGCGCTGGCAGAAAAACTGCGGGAGGGATAAGCATGCACGACTGGCACGACAAGCACTATGCGTTTTTCCAGAATACAGCCTGTGAGTATTTCCCCTGCCATGAGACGAAATTTCCCGAACGGTTCAACTGCCTGTTCTGCTACTGTCCGCTCTACGCGCTCGGAAAGGACTGCGGCGGCAATTTCCGCTACACCGAAAGCGGCATCAAGGACTGCTCCGGTTGCATGATTCCGCACGAAAAGGAAAACTTTGGGCGCGTGACGGGGCGGTTTCAGGACCTCTGCGCCAGAATCTGCGAGCTGGACCGGAAAAAAGAATAAAAAATTGCCCGCCTCAAACACTAATGTTGAGGTGAGCATATGAAACGCAAAAAAACAGATGCGCCGTTTGATCTGCGCGACCCGATCGTCCCCGAGGTGCGCGGCACAAGCGGCGCTGCATCCGACATTGTGGACGCGAGCGGCGCGGCGCAGACCGACTGCACCGAATTCTGACACAATCTGAGACCTTCCGTCATAAGATACGTCGGAGGCAATCCTCCAAGACTTATTTCGGGAGGTCGTACTTTATGTGTAATAACGGCGTCTATGGCGGCATCGTGTTCCCCAGCTTCGTCGCCAATTCCTGCTGCAACCCCTGCTGCCGGAACTCCGGTTCGGTCGGCGGAACCAGCAACTCGAACAGCTCGAACCGCTGCACGTGCACCTGCACCTGCAATAACGGCAGCTCCTCCGGCTCGGTCGGCGGAACCAGCAGCGGCAATAATTCCTCGAACTCCTGCTCGACGTGCAGCTGCGGCTGCCGCCGGTGCGGGTGCAGCTCCTGCTCGTCCGGCTCAGTCGGCGGCACATCCACGGGCAGCTGCTGCTCCGGTAACTCCTGTGGCTGCAATTCCTGCTGCCGCTGCGGCTGCCGCAATTACTCCACGACATGACAACCGGCGCCCTCGGGCGCCCTACATTCCCTCCCGAACACGCCGGAGCCGGACGGTTTTCGTCCGGCTCTTTGTCTTGCGCAACGCCCGGTTTCATGGTATACTGATCCCAATTCGAATGGGAGATGACACCATGGGAAACTTTTTCTGCAGGCTCTTTGCGCCGTGGAAGGCGGAAGGCTGCTTTGACGAATTGGACGACTTCTACGATTTTCTGCTGCGCCGGAACCGGGCGCTGAACGCTGTGCGTGTGTTGTTCTTTGCCGCTGCCGCCGTGTGCCTGATGCTGGGCTACGCCTTTGAGCCGCAGCCGTATAATTTTCTTGCCGTTGGCGCTCTGGTGCTGGCGCTTGGGCTGTCGCTCGTCATCATTCAAAATGAAAAGCAGCTTCCGCCCGAGCTTCAAAACCCCAAATCCTGATCAAATGGTCTGCCGCAGCTTGCGGCAGACCATTTTTTACGGTATATCCAGCTGCATCTGCGCTGGTGTCAGTTCCTGAAGGCTCGTAAGCTCGCGTACCGGTGTTGCGCCGCGTGTGCAAAGCGCAGCCGCCCCATCGGACCCGTCATCGAAGACAAACAGCGGGCTGTATTCGTGCTGCAGATTGTCCAGGCTTCCGCTCCATGTGCCGCCCTTGCCGCAGCTTGTCTGCGCAACGAGCGTTTTTTCGCCCATCGCGTGAATCAGCCGGTTTCTGGACAGCGCCCGCTGCGCCGAAAAGCCCAGCTCAAAGCCGCCCTCCGCGGCATACAGAACGTGTTCGCGCACCGGGCAGTAAACCAGCTCCGTCGCCGGGAAAACCAGTGCGCTGCCGCCATTTTGCAGGCAAGCCTCCTGCGCTGTCCGGTCCGCACCCATCGCGTCTCCCGAGCAGAGCGTATAGCCCTCCTGCGCGGCAAGACGCCCCGCCTGCGCGGCAAACGCTGCGCCCAGGGAATGTAACTGCCGCGAGCCGACGACACTGATACACCGGCTCTGCAGGAGCGACATGTCGCCTCTGCAAAAGAGCGCTGCTGGGCATCTTGCTCCCAGCTGCTCGCGCAGGCGCTGCGGAAAGCGTGTATCAAGCCGCGTCACAACCGTCACGCCCGCCTTTTCCGCCGCAAGAAGATAGCCGTCAAGCTGCCGCTCCCGGTTTAAAAGCGCGACAATATGCGCTGCCTCCGCTTCGGAGTAGCCCAGCCGCTGCACATCCTTCTGCGTAACCTCGCGCAGCGGGTCGTCTTCGCCGATGCCGATTGCGCGCGCCCGTTTGGAAAGCTCCCGTGCCTGTGCAAGGCTCAGAGCACCCGCAAGCGTATCGCCCAGCGGCAGGCACAGAAGCATCAAGCCCCGCTCCGTCTGCCTCACCGGCGGAACCTCCGGCGCGGCTGCGGCTTTTTCTGCTTCGGCGCTTCTTCTACCAATGTGCCGTCCTCTAAAAACTGCACGGGCTGAATCTGATAGTGCGAGTATTTTGCGATCTCCGCGAGCTTCGCCTGCTCCGGGAACGTGCCGAGGATGGACACAGCGATGCCCTTTTTCTTCGCTCTGCCGGTTCTGCCGATGCGGTGGATATAATACTCGTTCTCCTCCGGCACGTCGTAGTTGATCACGCAGTCGACATCGTCGACGTCGATGCCGCGCGAGGCAACGTCGGTTGCAATGAGAACCGGGAGCTTTCCTTCTTTGAACGTGCGCATGGTTTTTTCACGCTTTTGCTGCGGAATGTCGCCGTGGATGCAGTCCGCCTGGATGCCGAAGCGCTTTAAATCGTCGCTCAGGCGCTGGCACATGACCTTCGTGTTGCAGAAGATGATCGTTCGCTCGAGCGCGAGCGTGCGGATGAGCCGGATTGCCATGTCGACCTTTTCCAAAGGCGGGCAGGTAATCGAATACTGTGTGATGTCCGGGCGGTTTTCCACATCCGCCGGCACCGTGATTTCGACCTCGTCGCGCTGATACATCCACGAAACGGTCATGACCTCCTGCGAAATCGTTGCGGAGAACAGGCCGAGGTTCTTCCGGTTTTTGACCCGCTCGATGATTTTCGTCACATCGTCGAAAAAGCCCATGTCGAGCATCCGGTCCGCCTCGTCAAGTACCACCGTCTGCACCTTGTCCAGCCGCAGCGTCTTGCGGTTGTAGTGGTCCATGAGCCGCCCGGGCGTTGCCACGACGATCTGCGGGTGCTTCGCGAGCTGCTTGATCTGCTGCTCGATCTTCGCCCCGCCGTAGACCACCGCGACACGGATATCCTTGTTGAACGCGGCAAGCCCCTTGAGCTCGTCGCAGATCTGGATGGCAAGCTCTCTCGTAGGCGCGAGAACCAGCCCCTGCAAATCCTCGCTGCCGGCGTCGATGTGCTCGAGCATCGGAATGCCGAAGGCGAAGGTCTTGCCCGTACCGGTGGGCGCTTTGGCGATGACGTCCTTCCACTGCATGAACGGCGGAATTGCCTCCGCCTGAATGCGCGTCGGGTAGCCGTAACCCTTCTGTTCGAGCGCCTGCAAAATTTCCTTCGATAAACCAAGCTCTGCAAATGTCAGATTCTGCTCCATGTTTTTCGTCCCTTTTCTTCCTGCTGATTCAGAGAATTCCTGAAAATCGTAATTTTTTTAATCATATCACAATTTTACGAAAAAGCCAACCCCCGCCGCCCGATATTTGCAATATTTCCCGTTTTCATTGACTTCCCGCGCCGTCTCCGGTACACTAAGCATAGACATCGCACGTGGATTTTGCGCGCGTTCGGCTGCATGCGGCGCGCAATCTCAGTATTTCGGGAGGCTATTATGGATTACCGGGAAGAACTGGCTTTCTTTTCGCAGCTTCTGGAGCAAAAGGGCTTCGTCAACGCTCTGGAGGGCAATATCTCGCTTTGTGACCGCGAAAACGGACGCATTTACATCACGCCCTCGCAGCATATGAAGCTGCGGCTGACGCCGCAGACCGTCTGCGTGCTGGACATGGACGGCAATCAGCTGAGCGGCAAATTTCCGCGCACGAGCGAGTTTTTCCTGCATCAGGCAATCTACCGCTCGTGCTCCACGAAAAGCGCCGTCATTCACAGCCACTGCCCCTATCTCACGGCATATGCGCTATTGGAGCGCGACTTTGTCCTGCCGGAAAAGACGCCGCTGCGCAAGGCATTTTCGCGCCTTGTATGCCTGCCCTACGGGAAGGCTGGCACGCACGAGGTCCATCAGGGCATCGACCAGGCGCTTCTGGAAAGCCCCGTGTGCCTGCTCGGCGGGCACGGCGTGGTGAGCGCAGCAGACACGCTGGAAAATGCGGCAGGCTACCTGGAAGCTGCCGAGGGCTTTGCGCAGACGCTGTATCTTGCGCGGCAGTTTCCCGGCTGCACACTGTAATTTGGAGGAAGGCATCATGAAGCTGAACATCACAAACGACGTCACAAGCGCGGACTTGGAACAGCTGCGGAAAAATCTGATTTCCTACAATGTCCCCCACTTTGAGCCAGTGGATGAAAAGCCGCTCGGCATTTTCTATGACGACGACGCAGGCGTCCGGCGCGCCGGACTCACCGGCAAGCTCTTCGGCAACTGGCTGCTGATCGATCTTCTGTGGGTAGAAGACAGCCTGCGCGGAAAGGGCGTCGGAAGCAGTCTCCTGCAAGCCGCGGAGGATGCTGCCAGAGACTACGGCGCAAAGCGCGTCTTTCTCAACACCTTCCGCTTCCAGGCGCCGGATTTCTATCTAAAGCACGGCTACCGCGAGGTCTTCCGGCTGGACGAATTTCCCTACACCGGCACCAAATATTACTTTACCAAAGACCTTGTCTGATGGACGCAAAAGCCGCCGCACATCGCTTGATGTGCGGCGGCTTTGTGCCATATTACTTTGCTTTGCCGAGATAAGCCGCTTTGACCTCCTCGTTTTCGAGAAGCTCCTTGCCCTCGCCCTGCATCAGGATGGTGCCTGTCTGCATGACGTATGCCCAGTCGGCAGTCTTGAGCGCCATGTTCGCGTTCTGCTCGATCAGCAGCACCGTGATGCCCTGGCGGTTGATCTCCTTGATGATATCGAAGATGCCCTTGACGACCAGCGGTGCCAGCCCCAGAGACGGCTCATCCATCATGACGAGCTTCGGCTTTGCCATCAAAGCTCTTCCGACTGCCAGCATCTGCTGCTCACCGCCGGAAAGCGTACCGGCAAGCTGCCACTCACGCTCTTTCAGGCGCGGGAACAGCTCATAGACCTTTTCCATGTCTTCCTTGATGGAGTCCTTGCGCAAATATGCGCCGATGCGCAGGTTCTCTTCGACCGTCAGGTTCGGGAACACACGCCGTCCTTCGGGAACGAGCGTGACGCCGGTGGAGACGATCTGGTCGGTGGACTTGCCGAGCAGGCTCTGCCCGTTAAAGAGGATGTCACCGGACTTCGGTTTGACCAGACCCGCGATGGATTTGAGCGTCGTGGACTTGCCCGCGCCGTTCGAGCCGACAAGGGTCACGATCTTGCCCTCTTCGACCGTCAGATCGATGCCCTTGACCGCTTCAATGCCGCCGTAGGAGACGACCAGGTTCTTGATTTCCAGAATATTAGCCATCCTCGTCCACCCCCAAATATGCGTCGATGACGCGCTGGTCGTTCTGAATCTCCGCCGGAACGCCGGCTGCGATCTGACGACCGAAGTCGATGACGTAAATCCGGTCGGAGATGTCCATAACCAGATTCATATGATGCTCAATGAGGAAAATGGTAAGCTTGAACTGCTCGCGGATTTCGCGGATAAACGCAGTCAGCTCCTCGGTTTCCTGCGGGTTCATGCCGGCTGCCGGCTCGTCGAGCAGCAGCAGCTTCGGGTCGGTTGCCAGCGCGCGTGCAATCTCCAGTCTTCTCTGTTTGCCATAGGGAAGAGAGGTTGCCAGCTCGTCCTTGAGATCGTCCAGACCCACAATTTTCAAAAGCTCCAGCGTCTTTTCGCGCTGCGCAGCTTCTTCTTTGCGGTTCAGACGGAACGTCGCGGAAAAAACGTTCGAGGTCTTGCGCAGGTGCATTGCCGTCAGGACATTGTCAAACACCGTCATGGACTTGAAAAGACGAATGTTCTGGAACGTTCTTGCGATGCCCATTTTGGTGATATAGTCCGGCGTATGCGAGACCACGTGCGGATACAGCTCTTTACTGTCGCCCGCGTAGAGCTTTTTCATCTTGCCCTGCGGATGGTTTTCCACGATGGTCTTACCGCAGAATTCGACCTTGCCGTTTGTGGGCTCATAGACGCCCGTGATGCAGTTGAATGCAGTGGTTTTGCCCGCGCCGTTCGGACCGATGAGCGCGACGATCTCGCCCTCATAAATATCCATCGACAGGTTGTTGACGGCAACGACGCCGCCGAACTGCATGGTTACGTTTTCAACGTGCAGAACCGATTCAGCCATTGTCCTTGCCTCCCTTCGACGCTTTCTTTTTCCGTTTCAGAAGATCGGACAGCTCGCGATCTCCCATCAGACCCTTGCGGAAGAAGAGGACCACGCACATGATGATAACGGACACAACCGCCATACGGAAGCCGTTTTTGAACAGCCCCGGCGCCTGAATGCCGAAGAACTCGCCGGAATCGAGACCGCGCAGCAGCCACTCGAGGCTGGCGATGTACAAAAAGCTCGTCAGAACCGAGCCCGTGATCGAGCCGATACCACCGATGACGACGATCAGCAGGATTTCATAGGTCATGGTGCTCTTGAACGAGAGTGCCTGCACCGTGCCCATGTACATGGCGAGCATGCCGCCGCCGACGCCTGCGAAGAACGAGGAGATGATGAACGCCAGGCGCTTGTGGTGCGCCAGATTGATGCCCATCGCCTCTGCCGCAATCTCGTCGTCACGGATTGCCTTGAAGGCTCTGCCATAGGTCGAGTTGACCAGCAGCAGGATGGTGGCAATGAAAATACCGATTAAAATTAAGTACGCGCTTGCGCCGCCCAGATCCGGGTAGCTCTTGAGAAGGTTCGAACCGTTCGTGAGCGGGCCCAGCGCGTTCCACTGGAAGAACGCACGCACGATTTCGGCAAAGCCCAGCGTTGCGATTGCCAGATAGTCGGACTTCAGGCGCAGAACCGGAAGACCGATCAGATAAGCGACCAGCGCGGCAATGAGACCGCCGATCATAAGGGCGACAATCATGCCGACCACGGACCCGACGCTCTCGCCCAGGAAGCCGGAGAAGGCCTCGGGAAGCGAGAACTTGACGATGCCGCCGTCAAAATACTGATACACGCCCGCGCGCTTTGCCACGGGAATGCTCAGAACGGCATAGGCATATGCGCCGAGGAGCATAAAGCCCGCCTGCCCCAGAGAGAACAGCCCCGTAAAGCCGTTGAGCAGGTTCATCGAAACCGCGACGAGCGAATAAACCGCCGCCTTCTTGATGACCTTGATTGCAATATGGTAGCTCGGGAGCTTTGCGTCGAGATAGAACGCGACGGCAAGAATCACGAGCAGGATAACCGCGATAATGATGGATTCGCGCTTGTTGTTCTTTTTCATATCCGGCACCTCCTCAGACCTTATCGGTGGCTTTTTCACCGAACAGACCCGTCGGCTTGACGCACAGCACAACAATCAGAATCACGAAGGTGAACGCATCGGAGAACGTGGAATAACCGATGCCTTTGATAAGCTCTTCGCAAAGACCGATGATGAATGCGCCGACGACCGCGCCCGGAATCGAGCCAATGCCGCCGAAGACTGCCGCGACGAACGCCTTCAAACCCGGCATACCGCCGGAGGTAATGGCAACGTTGGGGTAGTTCGTGAAGTAAAGCAGCGCGCCAACGGCAGCCAGGAACGAGCCGATGACGAACGTGAAGGAAATGACGGAGTTGATCTTGATGCCCATAAGCTGCGCCGTCTCAAAGTCCTTGGACGCAGCGCGCATCGCCATACCGATTTTCGTCTTCTTGGTCAGCCACACGAGAACCAGCACCAGCAGAATGGTCAGCACCGGCGTGACGAGCGTGACGCGCTTGGTCTGCGCGCCGAAGACGGTAATCATGTCGGAAACCCAGGGGATGGGGTTGGTAACCGGCTGCGGAAGACCGCCGGTCAGGTAGAACGCAAGGTTCTGGATGAGATAGCTCACGCCGATGGCGGAGACCATCAGAGACATTCTCGGCGCCGAGCGCAGCGGCTTATACGCAGCACGCTCAATGACGAAGCCGAGCAGCGCCGTCAGCACCAGCACCAGCGGAATCGCCAGATACATCGGCAGCGACGCGGACGCATAGACCATAATCAGTCCTGCGACCATGAAGACATCACCGTGGGCAAAGTTAATCAGTCTCAGAATACCATAGACCAGCGTGTAGCCGATGGCAATGAGTGCGTACTGACCGCCTGCGGAAATGCCGTTGATGACATAGGGAAGCAGCCCTTGCATAGTTTCGGAACCTCCTGATTAGATTTCAAGGATCATGGAGACCCTACAGCAAAAGCTGCTGCACGGCTTCCCGTATCCTACGAGAACCAGCAAAAGCAGGGCTTTTGCTGGAAGGGGTTGCGCCTCGACTGCGCGCTCGTCGAAGCAAACTGCGTATCCTTCCCTCCGCCGCAAGCGGCAGAGTTCATACATTGCGTTGCTTCTCCTCTCCAAATCAGAACCGCTTCGCTGGGTTCCGATTTGGTATAAGGGACAAACGCTCACACTTGCGAGGCGTAAAGAATTTTTACCCGCAAGGGGTACGCGACATCCGTAAGCGGGTAAACCGCTAACGGCTATCCAGTCCGGCCAGCGGAGCTGCCGGATAAAATGAAGAAACAATTTATTTCGCGCCTGCGGGCGCGAAACTCTGCGAGACTTGGGTTTGGCTCTGGTGAGGCAGCGCCCCACCAGAGCCGTGAAAAAACTGTATGATGTTACAACTGAGAATTACTGCTCAACAGTCTGGACCGCGACGAATTCCCATGCGCCGGTCTCGGGGTTGGCTTCCTTGATGTAAGCGGCGTCGCGCTTTGCATCGCCGATTTCATCAAATTCAACCACACCGGTAACGCCTTCATAATGGACGCCCGGCAGAGCCTCGAGGATCTTGGCAGGGTCGGTGGAATCGGCAGCCTTGATCGCGGCAAGTGCGGTGAAGTATGCGTCATAGCCCATCGCGGTAACGCCCGCAACGACGTCGTTGCCGCCGTTGTTTGTCATCATGTCGGGGTTCTCATTGAGCCACTGCTTGATACCGGCGTCGAACTCCGGCGAGCCGCCTTCCTGATAGAAGGTGGTGACGAGCAGGCGGACGTCCTTGCCCTTGGTGGACTCGAGGACCATGTTGTTATCGACGGTGTCGGTGCCGAGGATGGCGCCCTTGAAGCCCTGCGCGGCAGCGGCTTCGATGATCAGCTGTGCGTAGTTGGTGGAAACCGGGCAGAAGATGACGTCTGCGCCGTCTGCCATGGCGTTATTGATGTAGGAAACGAAGTTTGCGTTGCCTTCGGGGAAGTCCTCAGAGACAACCTCGCCGCCGAGACCCTTGAACGCCTCGGAGAAGTAGTACACCAGACCCTGATCGTAGTCAGAGCCGAGCATTGCCAGCGTGTAAGCCTTCGTTGCGCCCATTTCCTTATAGGCGTAGTTGGCATGAACGGTGCCCTGGAACGGATCGAGGAAGCAGACGCGGAAGTAGACGGAGCAGTCGGACGTGACCTGCGGGTTGGTGCAGCCGATGCCGATTGCCGGGATACCAGCTTCCTCGAAGACCTTGCCGCCAGCCATGGAGACGCCGGAGCCATAGGAGCCGAGGACGATGGAAACGCCGCGGTTGACCAGCTCGGAAGCTGCAGACGGACCGTTTTCAGCGGTCGTGCGGTTGTCGACGATCTCAAGCTGGATGTCGTAGGTCTCGCCGCCGATTTCGATGGTCGGCTGGACATAGTTGCCGTACTGCGGGCCAAGCGTCTCCTGCTTGCCGCCGGCGCCGTTGTCGCCGGTCAGCGGCTCGAAGATACCAATCTTGAGGACCTTGTTGCCGGACTCGGACGTCGCGGTCTCGGTCGTGGTGGTCGTGGTGGTCGTGGTTTCAGAGGTCTGCTGTTCGGTCGTGGACGTACTGGCGCAGCCAACGAACAGGCAAGCCAGCATGCAGAGGCAAAGAAGCAGTGCGATGGTCTTTTTCATGAAACGTGATCCTCCTTACAAAACTGTCCGTGTGGGATGGTCCCAGGCGGTTTTATTATTATAACCAGTTGTTTGTAAAAAGGCAAGCGTTTTTTTGTGCGTTTTGCCGGATTATGTGCAAAACATGATGTGTTTGCACCTTTTTCATATGGCAAAAAATCTGGAAAACCAAGAGAAAAGCTTCCAGCCAGTATCCAAAAATTCTTCAGGAAACCTTTCAGATTTTCAGGTTTTTTCTGTAAAATCGTCCTTGACGTGTGGAAAAAGTCCTCAAAGTGTGCACTGTACAAAATGCCCCCCGAATGGGAAATCCCGGCAGGGCGGGTACCCTGCCGGAAACGTGTATTTTTTCTGCGGACAAGAATCTTAACGCGTCAGTCGATACCCTGGACCTTCACAAACTCCCATTCGCCGGACTCGGTGTTCGCCGCCTTGATGTAAGCCGCGTCGCGTTTTGCATCACCGATCTCGTCAAACTCGATCAGACCCGAAACGCCGGTGTAGCTCACGCCGGGAAGCGCTGCAAGCACTGCCGCAGGATCGGTGGAGCCAGCCGCCTTGATTGCCTCGAGCGCTACGAAGTATGCGTCGTAGCCCATCGCAGTAACCGCGGAGACCATGTCGTTGCCGCCGTTGTTGGTCAGCGCATCAGCATTGGCATTCATCCATTCCTTGATGCCGGCATCGAACTCAGGTGCGCCGCCTTCCTGATAGAAGGTCGTGATTTCAACATTGACGCTCTTGCCCTTGGCGGACTCGATAACCATGTTGTTGTCCCACGTATCCGAGCCGAGCAGATGACCCTCGAAGCCCTGTGCGCCTGCAGCTTCAATGATCAGCTGCGCGTAGTTCGTGGAGACCGGCGCGAAGATGACGCCTGCGCCTGCGCTCTTGGCATTGTTGATGTAGGAAACGAAGTTTGCGTTGCCCTCGGGGAAGTCCTCGGAAGTGACCGTGCCGCCGAGCGCCTTGAACGCCTCGGAGAAGTAGTACACAAGCCCCTGGTCATAGTCCGAGCCGAGCATCGCCAGCGTATAAGCGGTGGTAACGCCGAGTTCCTTATAGGCGTAGTTCGCAAGAACCGTGCCCTGGAACGGATCGAGGAAGCAGATGCGGTAGTAGACGCTGCAGTCCGAAGTCACCTGCGGGTTGGTGCAGGTCACGCCGATTGCCGGAACGCCGGCTTCCTGGAAGACCGTGCCGCCTGCCATCGAGACGCCCGAACCATACGAGCCGAGGACGATGGACACGCCGCGGTTCATCAGCTCCGATGCTGCCGAAGGACCGTTCTCAGCAGTCGTGCGGTTGTCAACGATCTCAAGCTTCACGTCATAGGTCTCACCGCCGATTTCCACGGTGGGCTGGACGTAATTGGCGTACTGCATGCCGAGAACTTCCTGCTTGCCGCCCGCGCCGTTGTCGCCGGTCTGCGGCTCAAAGACGCCGATCTTGACGACCTTGTCGCCGGACGACGCAGCTTCTTCGGTCGCACTTTCCTCGGCGGGCGCTGCTGCTTCCTCGGAAGCGGCGGGCGCGGCAGCTTCTTCCTGCTTGTCGGTGGACGCTGCGGGTGCGCTCTGGCTGGCGCAGCCTGCAAAGACGCCGAGTACCATCAGAATGCTAAGCAATAATGCAATCAGCTTTTTCATGTTCATTCCTCCTGCTTGTGTCCGCAGTACAGATACAACTGTACGCGAACTAAATTATGTTCCCAATTATAGCGTCATCGGCTCGAAAAAGCAAGAGAAATTTTATCATTTTTTGTAAAAAATGTGCGTCCATTTTGTCCGTCTTCTGACAAAAATGTTAAAAAGCCATCGTTTCCTATTATTCTTCTATTGTTTGCATGCTTTTTAGATCAAAAAAGTTCTGACTTTCATTGGGTAAATTACGCTTCACGCCATATATGAGCAACGCTTGTCTGTGTATCATGGACATTTTCTATAATTTCTTCCATTTCCCGTCCGTCTGACCGCGACGCATGTCCGTTCCACGTGTATTTCCCCTGTATTCGCTGTTTCCTTTGCTCCCGGCTTCCCCACCCCCGGACGCAAAAAAGCAGGAAGACAAGCCGTCTTCCTGCTTTTGATGAAACGTATTAAAGCTCGCAGTTGCCGACTGTGCGTGGGAACGGGAGCACATCGCGGATGTTGGAGATACCCGTCAGATACATGACGCAGCGCTCGAAGCCCAGACCGAAGCCTGCGTGGCGGGTCGAGCCGTACTTGCGCAGGTCCAGATAGAAGCCGTAATCTTCGGGCTTGAGCCCCAGCTCGTTCATGCGCGCCAGCAGCGTGTCGTAGTCGTCCTCACGCTGGCTGCCGCCAATGATCTCGCCGATGCCGGGCACCAGGCAGTCCATGGCCGCGACGGTCTTGCCGTCGGGGTTGAGCTTCATGTAGAACGCCTTGATTTCCTTCGGATAGTCCGTGACGAAGACCGGGCGCTTAAAGATCTGCTCGGTGAGATAGCGCTCGTGCTCGGTCTGCAGATCGCAGCCCCAGAAGACCTTGTAGTCAAACTTGTCGTTGTGCTGCTCGAGAAGCTTGACTGCCTCGGTGTAGGTCACATGACCGAATTCGCTCGTCATGACATGGTTGAGGCGGTCGAGCAGTCCCTTGTCGACGAACTGGTTGAAGAACGCCATCTCCTCGGGCGCGTTCTCCAGCACGTAGGCAATGACAAACTTGATCATATCCTCGGCGACGCGCATGTCATCCGACAGATCGGCAAACGCCATCTCGGGCTCGATCATCCAGAACTCGGCAGCGTGGCGCGTGGTGTTGGAGTTTTCGGCGCGGAAGGTCGGACCGAAGGTGTAGACGTTGCGGAAGGTCTGCGCGAATGCCTCGACGTTCAGCTGACCGGACACGGTCAGATTCGTCTCCTTGCCGAAGAAATCCTTCGAGTAGTCGATCGAACCGTCTTCGAGTCTCGGGGGATTGCTGAGGTCCAGCGTCGTCACCTGGAACATCTCGCCTGCGCCCTCGCAGTCAGAGCCCGTGATGAGCGGCGTATGCACGTACACAAAGCCCCGCTCCTGGAAGAACTTGTGGATGGCGTAGGCAATGATGCTGCGCACGCGGAAGACCGCCTGGAAGGTGTTGGTTCTCGGGCGCAGATGCGGAAGGGTGCGCAGGAACTCCATCGAGTGGCGCTTGGGCTGAATCGGGAAATCCGGGGTAGACGAACCCTCGACAGAGATTTCGCTCGCCTGAATTTCAAACGGCTGTTTTGCCTCCGGCGTCAGTACCAATGTGCCGGTGACGATCACCGCAGCGCTGATGTTGAGCTTCGAAATTTCCTGGAAGTTCGGCAGCTCCGCGCCGAAGACAATCTGCACCTGAGAGAAATACGTGCCATCGGAGAGATTGATGAAGCCGAAGTTTTTGCTTGCACGCAGGTTGCGGACCCAGCCGCCGACCCGAACGGTCTTTCCGTCAAAGCTTTTGCTGTCTTCAAACAGCGAACGGACGGGAGTCAGTTGTTCCATCATGGTCAATTTCCTCTTTCTTCAATAGCCAGCGGCTATTCTATTTCTTATTAGAGTAACATGATTCCTGCCTTTTGGCAAGCATCGCGCGTGGTTTCGTCCCAGAGGCTCGACTGGACCTCGCCGATGTGGCAGGTGCCGATCATGAGCATGCAAAGACGGCTCTGTCCGATGCCGCCGCCGATCGTAAGCGGAAGCTGCCCTGCAAGCAGCATCTTATGGAACGGAAGCTCTGCACGCGCTTCGCAGCCGGCAAGCTTCAGCTGGCGCGCCAGACTCTCTTCGTCGACACGGATGCCCATCGAAGAGATTTCAAAGGCGCACTCCAGAACCGGGTTCCACATCAGAATATCGCCGTTGAGCGCCCAGTCGTCATAGTCGGGCGCGCGTCCGTCGTGGGGCTTGCCGGATTTCAGCTTGCCGCCGATCTGCATGAGAAACACCGTATGATGCTCGCGCAGGATCGCGTTTTCGCGCTCCTTGGGGGTCTTGTCGGGATACAGGTCCTCCAGCTCCTGGGTCGTGATGAAGAAGACCTCGCGGTCCAGCTTCGTGTGAAGGCTCGGGAAAGCGACGCCGAGGGCGTCATTCGTCTCGCAGACCGCGCCGACAATGTCGCGCACGGTGCGCTTGAGATAGGAAACGTCGCGGTCTTCGCGCGTGATGACCTTTTCCCAGTCCCACTGGTCGACGTAGACGGAGTGGAGGTTGTCGACCTCCTCGTCGCGGCGGATGGCATTCATGTCGGTGAAAAGTCCCTTGCCGGGGTTGAACTCATAGCGCTTGAGCGCCAGGCGCTTCCACTTCGCCAGAGAATGGACGACCTGCGCGTTTACACCGACGTCGGGGATATCGAAGCCCACCGGACGCTCGTACCCATTCAGATTATCATTCAGACCGGAATTCTCCTCCACAAAAAGGGGGGCGGACACTCTGCGCAGATTCAGCGCATTGCCCAGATTGGCCTGAAAGTTACTTTTGATAAATTCGATGGCGCGCTGCATTTCATACGTGGACAGCGGCGCGCGATATCCCTGCGGGATCACGAGCTTGCTCATAAAAATGGGCTCCTTTCTGAAAAATATGCCAAAATTATAGTATAGTTTTCCGAATTATGCAAGAGATATTTATGCAAAAGGGAAAACTTTGCCGCAGGCGGACGCAGGCGCTGTTTTTCTCCAAAACCCGCTTTTCTTTTGCCCGGATTTATAATACAATATTATAGGATTCTTTCGGACTTCCCGATTTCTACATATCAATAGGAGTGATTCTCTTTGCATACCGTTTTGCTGGTCTTCGACATTGGAACAAGCGGTCTGAAAGCGTCGCTGGTCGATGCGCATCTGAACATCCTCCGGAACGTGACCACCACCTACCCCACCCATCACCGGCCGGACGGCGGGGTCGAGCAGGACGCCGCCGACTGGTGGATGAGCGCCGTGCGCGCGATGCTGATGCTGCGCGAGCTGGTGCCGGAATATCTCAAGCAGGTCGACGCCATCGGCGTTTCCGGGCATATGCTGGGGCTTCTGCCGATGGACCGCGAGGGTCAGGTGCTGCGCCCGGCGATGATCCGGCGCGACACGCGCGCAAAAGCTGTAACCGAAACGCTGCTGGACCGGTTTGGCGCAGACTATTTCTACCGCATTTCCGGCAATGTCCTCACGCCGAACCTCACGCTTTCCAAGGCAGTCTGGCTGCATGAAAACGAGCCGGAGGTCTACGAAAAAACGGTCCGGTTCCTGCAGTGCAAGGACTATCTCGTTTACCGGCTCACGGGCAGCATGGACACGACCGATTTTTCGGATGCCTCGCGCGCGGGTCTGATGAACCTGCAGACGCGCGACTATGATTACGACATGCTCGAGACTCTTTCGCTGCACGCGGAGAAATTCCCGACCATCCGCCCCGGCTGCGCGATCGCCGGGCATTTGACCGAAGAAGCGGCATACCATCTGGGGCTGCGCGCGGGAATCCCTGTTTCTGTCGGCGGCGGCAACGGCATGTGCGAAAGCGTCGGCGCAGGCGTGGTGTCAATCGGTTCCTATTATATGAGCCTTGATACTGCCGCATGGATTGCCGGGCAGACAGATACGCCGTTTTTTGACGCCCAACGGCGCCTCGGACACATCTGCTCGCTCGACGGCAGAAGCTTTTCCGTCTTCGGCGCAATGCGCTGCGCAGGCAAATGCGTCAACTGGGCGCAGAAGATTTTTGACGTCGGCTCACCCAGAGCCTTCGATGCCGCCGCCAGCAATATCCCTGCCGGCGCAGACGGGCTTGTATTCCTTCCCTATCTTGAGGGTGAGCGCTCCCCGATCTACGACGAGCAGGCGCAGGGCGTTTTCTTCGGTATGACCCAGCAGCACCGGCGCGAGCACTTTTTGCGCGCGGTATTAGAGGGCGTCGGCTGCGGACTGAGCCAGATTTTAGACGTTCTGCGCGAGCGCGACGAGATTTCTGACCTTCGCATCATTGGCGGCGGCGCAAAATCCAGAGTCTGGAAGCAAATCATTTCCGACCTTTGCAGCGTCCGTCTGCACGATGTTACAACCCTCTCCGACTGCGCCGCAACGCTCGGTGCGGCAGCTGCCGCAGGCGTCGGCATCGGACTGTTTGAGAGCCTTTCTCAGGCGGTTTCCGGCATTGCGCAGGCAAGCGTTCTCTCGCCCGACGAGCGGAACTACGACGCCTACCGGGCGCTGCGTGCGCGCTATGACCGGCTCTACCCCGCTCTGTCCCCTGTCTTCCATATGTAAAAAACGAGTCCGCCTGCGAGATTCTTTCCATCTCGCAGGCGGGCATTTTCGAAGCTCAGTGTTCCTCCCAATCGAGGCTTCTGCCGACTGCCTTGTGCCAGCCGCGCAGGAGCTTTTCTTTTTTCTCCGCTTCCATCTGCGGCTCGAACGTCACGTCGCAGTGCCAGAGGCTTTGAAGCTCCTCGCGGTCCTTCCACACACCGACGGCAAGCCCTGCCAGGTACGCAGCGCCCAGCGCCGTCGTCTCGCGGATAACCGGTCTTCGCACCGGCTTTCCGAGGACATCTGCCTGGAACTGCATCAAAAAGCCGTCGCGGCTCGCTCCGCCGTCGACCCGGAGCTGCGAGAGCGTCACACCGGCGTCCTTTTCCATCGCGTCGACCAGATCATAGGACTGGTACGCAATCGACTCCTGCGCGGCTCTGATGATGTGCTCCGGTTTTGTGCCGCGTGTAAGCCCGACGAGTGCGCCTCTTGCATACATGTCCCAGTGCGGCGCGCCGAGTCCCGTAAAGGCAGGTACCAGATATACCCCGCCCGTGTCCGGCACCTTGGATGCAAAATATTCCGCGTCGCGCGCTTCTCTGATAAAGCGCAGCTCGTCGCGCAGCCACTGAATGACCGCGCCGCCGACAAAAATCGAGCCTTCGAGTGCATACTGCACCCTGCCGTCTAAGCCGACGGCAATCGTCGTCACCAGACCGTGCTCACTTTCCATGGCAGTCTCGCCCGTGTTCATGAGCAGAAAGCAGCCCGTGCCGTAGGTGTTTTTGGCGTCGCCCGGCTGGAAGCAGCACTGCCCGAACAGCGCCGCCTGCTGGTCTCCCGCGATGCCCGCAATCGGCACCTGCACGCCCTGAATGTTGCATGTACCGTAGACCTCGGAGGAATTGCGCACCTCCGGGAGCATCGATGCCGGAATCTGAAGCGCCTCAAGAAGCCGCTCGTCCCAGCGGAGCTTGTGGATATCATAGAGCATCGTCCGCGAGGCGTTCGTGTAGTCGGTGATATGGACCCTGCCGTCGGTGAGCTTCCAGACGAGCCAGGTGTCAACCGTGCCGAACAGCAGCTCTCCCCGCTCGGCTTTTTCGCGCGCACCGGGGACATTGTCCAAAATCCATTTGATCTTCGTGCCGGAAAAATAGGCGTCCAGCACCAGACCCGTGGTCTTTTTGATGTAGTCCTTCAGCCCGCGCTTTTCCAGTGCATCGCAGATCGGGGCGGTGCGCCTGCACTGCCAGACGATGGCGTTGCAGATGGGTTTTCCGGTTTTTCTGTCCCAGACGACGGTCGTCTCGCGCTGGTTCGTGATGCCGATGGCAGCAATATCCTGCACATGGATGTCCGACTGTGAAATGACCTCCATCATGACTCCATAGATGCTGGAATAGATCTCCATCGGGTTGTGCTCCACCCAGCCGGCTCGGGGATAATACTGGGTAAACTCCTTCTGCGCAAGCGTGACGATGTTCTGGTCCTCGTCAAACAGAATCGCGCGGCTGCTGGTCGTGCCCTGGTCGAGGGCGAGAAGATAACGCGGCATGGCAATTTCCCTTTCGTTCATTCTTATCTCAAAGCGTTTTGATGCGGTACTCAAAATTTTCGCAGATTAAAACCGTTCCCTCGCGGATGCCGTCCGGCAGCAGCGCCAGCGCCACCTCTGTGCGCGTTCCGCTCTCGGACACCAGCACCGCGTAGTCGCCCGCAATCTCGGCGACGGTGCGTTCAAAGATCATGCTGTCTCCTTCCCGCCGCACGGCGCGGCGCAGTTTTCTGCATCTACTATATCATACTTTTTTCGCTTTTGCACAACCTATTGCAAATTGAGAACTGGAGGAATCACACATGAACCACGATACAAAGGCATTGCTTCTGGAATGCGGCGCGGGCGTGCAGATGGCGCTCGGCGCGATTGACGACGTGCTCGGTCAGACGCGCGACAAGGCGCTCGAGCAGGCGCTTCTGACCTGCCGCGAAACCCACCGCGCGCTGGAAAAGCAGACGAAAACGCTGCTTGCCGCCGAACATATCCCTGAAAAGAGCGCAAACGCGATGGCGCGCGGCATGTCCTGGCTGAAAACCAGCACCAAGCTTGCCGTCTCCCCTGCCGACGAGACTGTCGCAGATCTCATCACCGACGGCTGCAACATGGGCGTCAAATCCCTCATCCGCTACCGCAACCGCTATCCGAACGCCAGCGAAGCGGCAAGAAGCATTGCCGGACAGCTCATCGACTCCGAGCAGCTTCTTTGCAAGTCCATGCAGCCGTACTTGTAATTTACACGATTTTTTAGCGCTCGTCCAAAAAATTTTTGATTGTGATTTTCCCCCGCGTGGTGTATAATGGAATCATCCAAAGAGCAAGGGGGAATCATCCATGACAAACAAAGTGATCACCATCAGCCGGCAGTTCGGCAGCGGCGGCAGAACCATTGGCAAAAAAGTCGCCGAAAAGCTCGGAATTCCCTACTATGACAAGGAGCTGGTCGATCAGGTAGCAAAGGAAAGCGGCTTCTCGCACGAGTTCATCGAGGAAATCGGTGAATACGCCTCCGTCACCAGCAGCTTCCTGTTCAATATCGCGGTCTCTGCCCATCCGATGGGTCTGATCGACACGATGTCCGTTTCCGACAAGCTCTATGTCTGCCAAACCAACGTCATCCGCGACCTGGCGGAAAAGGGTCCGTGCGTCATTGTCGGTCGCTGTGCGGACTTCATCCTCAAGGACCGTCCCGACACGCTGCATATCTTCATCCATTCCGACATGGAACATCGCGCCGAGCGCATTGTGCGCTTGTACGGCGAGACGAAGCAGACCCCGCAGAAGCGTCTGCAGGAAAAAGACAGCAAGCGCAAGGTCTACTACAAGCACTACACCAACTGCAACTGGGGCGAAGCAGAGAACTACGATCTGTGCCTCGACTCCGGCACGCTGGGCGTCGACAAATGCGCGGATATCATCTGCGACGTGGCGCTTATGCCGTAACAGCTGCACATCAACCGACCGTGGAAACACGGTCGGTTTTTTCTGCCGGGCGTGGCGGCAGAAAAAAGCACCCTTCGAAAAACTCCCGAAGGGTGCTTCAACGAATCGCTTACAGGCACCCGGTCTTCCGGGGAATAAACGTGCCGATTGCGCCCGTGCGCACCTCGCCGTGGTCCACCGCCAGCTGCCCGCGCAGATAGACCTGCGCAATCGAACCGCTCGTGCGCATGCCCTCATAGGGCGTATATTCTGCCGCAGAGATCATGTCTGCCGCGCAAACGGTCGTATCGGCGTCCGGGTCGTAGACCACGATGTCCGCGTCGCTGCCGGGGAGAATCGCGCCCTTTCTCGGGTACGCGCCGTAGAGCTTCGCCGGATTCTCGCTGAGAACCTCTGCCATTTTTTCCTTTGTGATTTTGCCCGCGGCAACACCGAAGGTGTACATCAGAACGCCTCTGGTCTCCACGCCGGGAAGACCGCCGGGAATCTTCGTGAAGTCTCCCCTTCCCGCTTCCTTCTGCGCAAGCGTAAAGCTGCAGTGGTCGGTAGAGACGGTCTGAATCGCGCCGTTATAAAGCCCCTTCCAAAGCATCTCCTGGTCTGCCTTCGTCCGCAGCGGAGGCGCGCAGATATACCCCGCTGCCTTGCGGAAGTCTTCTTCATAATAGCCGGATTCGTCCAGTGTCAGATAGTGCGGGCAGGTCTCCACATAGACCTTCTGCCCTCTCGCTCTTGCTGCCAGAACCTCGCCCAGCGCTTCTTTCGTGCTCAGATGGACGATCACGACCGGCGTATCTGCCACCTCGCAGATGCGCAGCAGATGCGCCACCGCCTCCGCCTCGGTCGCGTTCGGGCGGCACTCCGGGTGCGAGGCAGGTTTCATTTTGCCGTCTTTCTTGTGCTGCTCAATCAGCGCGTCAATGACGCCCGCGTTTTCGCAGTGGACGCCCGCGATGCCGCCGAAGCGTTTGATTTCCTCGAGCGCATAGAAAAGGTCTTTGTCGCCGATCATCATTGCAGGATACGTCATATACATCTTGAACGACGAGATGCCCTGCTCGAACATCTTCGGCACCTCTGCCTTTATTGCGTCATTCCAGTCGTCGATGGTCATGTGGAAGCTGTAGTCGCAGCTTGATCTGCCGTCGGCTTTTTTGTGCCAGAGGTCCAGCCCGTATTGCAGGCTCTCGCCCTTGTTGGGGCAGGCGAAGTCAATGACCATCGTCGTGCCGCCGCGGATGGCGCTGCGGGTACCGGTGTCAAAATTATCCGCTGTCGTCGTATTGCAGACGTCCAGATCAAAATGCGTGTGCGCGTCAATAAAGCCCGGGAACAGGAGCTTTCCCGTCACATCGACCACATTCGCCTCCGGGCAGGTAATCTGCGCCGCAACCCGTTCAATTTTCTCGCCGTCAATCAGCACGTCGCAGACCTGCGATCCGCTGCCGGATACCACCGTGCCGCCCTTGAGTAATGTTTTCATGTACAGTCTTCCTTTCGCCGTTGATCCTGCTTCGGCACATCGTACCGGAAACAGGCGTTCTGCCAGCAGCCTATGGCTGTTTTTTGTATTTTATCACAAATGCGCGCTGTTTGGCAGACCCCGTTTTCACAAAAACGCACTCTGTTTTTCTGCCAAAATGCCGACGCACGCACCGTGTTTTCCGTCATCGCCGTAATTTTCAAATTTTCTCGAGAAAACACTTGCATTTTCCGCCGGAATCTGTTAGAATAACTCTCGCCGATGGGGGTATAGCTCAGCTGGGAGCACAAGCCACTTATCTTATGCCCCCACAAATGTTTCCCGCTTCTTAGCGCAATCGGCACTTTTCAAAACTTCATAGCGATAGTAATTCCACTTGGGGGTATAGCTCAGCTGGGAGAGCGCATGACTGGCAGTCATGAGGTCAGCGGTTCGATCCCGCTTATCTCCACCAAAAAGGCTTGTTTTCGTTTGAAAACGAGCCTTTTTCATAACCTTTTTGATGCTTTTGACATATCGCCGTTATTTTGCGCCCCCAGCGGTTGTACCCACTTCAGCCATACCCCCGCAAAAATTGAATAAAAAGTTCGTAAAGAGCTGCCAAATTGGACATTTATGTGAAAACGTGAATGTCCATTTTTTATTGCCAAAATTCCGCATATCGAGGTGATTTTCATGCAAACGCAAGTCAATTTCTCCTACTTTTACGGCGAAGAATCCGAACAGTTCAGCTACTTCCGGATTCCCAGATTGTTGGTGCGCAGTAAGAAGTTCAAGACGCTCTCCACCGAAGCGAAGTTGCTCTACGGCCTGATGCTTGACCGCATGGGGTTATCTGCCAAACACGGCTGGTATGATGAACTGGGGCACGTTTACATCTATTACACACTCGACGAGATTCAGACTGACCTCATGTGCGGACACAATAAGGCCGTTCGGCTGCTGGCTGAGCTGGATACCGGAAAAGATGGTTTTGGCCTGATCGAGCGCGTGAAGCAGGGGCAAGGCCGTCCGGCAAAGATTTACGTCAAAAAATTCGCCACGACCGATGTGCCGGAGGTTCCCATTTCTGCGCCCATTTCAGACTTCCCGGATTCGGAAATGCAGACTTTCCAAAAACAAACTTCCAGACTTCCGCTTTTGGGAAGTCAAGACTTCCCAAAACGGGAAGCAAGTTATTTAGATAATATCTATCCTGATTTGAGCTATCCTGATCCATCTATCTATCCGGCGCAAGCGCCGCCGGATGGATACGACCGATTCGATTGCAGAAAGCAGCTCTATGAAAAGCTGGACTACGAAATTCTGATTACCGAGTACGGTGAAACATCCGTCAAATCCATCATCGAGCTGCTGACCGATACGCTCTGCACAGCAAAGTCGAGCGTTCGTATCGGCGGCGAGGAAATTCCCATTGCCGCTGTCCGGGAACGCCTTGGTCAGCTTGACCGTTTCCATATCACCTATGTGCTGGACTGTATGCAGAAAACCAACACACCCATTCGTAACATTCGCGCATATCTGCTTGCCGCTCTGTATCAGGCGCCGACCACGATAGATTCTTACTATCGCGCCGCCGTCCGAGCGGATTGCGGTCGGTAAATCTGCGCGTTGTTTTTTGCGTCCCAACTTGGGGCGCATTTTTTATACCCATTTTTCGATGAAGGAGGAATACAATGCCCGAAGAAAAAGCAACCCTCAGCAAACAGCCAGCGCCGGAAAAGAAACCTGACGCTGCAAAGCTGCCAAACGCACCGCCCAAAACAGAGAAACCGCCGGATAAAAACGACGGCATAAAGCCCGCTTCTGCGGCTGAACCCCAAAAACCGGAGGATATGTCCGGCACACCGCCGCCCGCAGAAGTCGGAAAAGCAGATGCGTCCGGCAAGGACAGCCGCAAGGACACTGTTCCGACAGGTGATGTGAAAAAGCCCGAAGCGTCGGTCAAGTCACCGCCCGCACCCGCCGAAGCGAAAAAGCCGGCCACGCCAGCGAATACCCCCGGCAAGATTGGCGGCAAGGATACCGCTCCTGTGAGCAACGCAGAAAAGCCCGGCGCGGCAGCCAAGCCGCTGGAGAAACCTGCTGCAAAGGTCATTCCTGAAGATAGCTCCAAAAAGCCAGACGGAAAAACCGACGCGGTCATCCCGCCAGCAGCGACCGAAGCGAAAAAGCCGGATACACCAGCGAATATCCCCGGCAAGGTCAGTAGCAAGGACACCGCTTCTGTGAGCGGCGCAGAAAAGCCCGATATGACAACCAAGCCGCCTGCAAAGACTGCCGACGAAAAAAAGCCGACATTGAATAAGCCAGTGCCGCCGTCCGTGCAGAAAGCGGAACCGTCCGCAAAAATCATGCTGGGTGGAAAGCCGCATGATCCCATCACGCCGCCCAAAGCCGCCGATCCGCTGCATGAACCCGGCGAATCCAAGGGCGTGCGCGTAACGCAGATTTTCGAGGACCGTCTGGACTATCCGGACGAAAAGGCGCTGAACAGCCTGCCTATTCCAAAGGAGGGCGAAGGCTTTTCGATGCGGCTGCATCCGGCCTATTTCTATCAGTTCCTCGATCATCCGTTTTCGGTCAACCGCGAGGTCAAGGACTACATTGAACTGTATGAATCCATCCGCGACAACGGCATCAATGAACCGGTCAAAGCAAGGCCGCGCGAGAAAGGCGGCTTGGAACTGATCTCCGGCCACCGCCGACACGACATTGCAAGTCGCCTGAATTATCCTGTGCCGGTCATTATCGCGCAGGTGGACGACGATACTGCGCGTGTTGAAGTCGTTGACGGCAATCTACACCGCATGGACATTCCAACGTCCGAACTTGCCCGCGCCGCGAAAATGAAGATGGAGGCCCTTGCACGAAAAGCTGGACGACGCAGCAAAATGGAGCAGCTTACAAGCCCAGAACCGAAGAAGCGCACCGACCAGATCGTTGCGGAGGATATGGGTATCAGCCGCAATCAGGTCAACCGGCTTGTCAAAATCAATGACCTTGTTCCAGAACTGAAACAGCAGGTGGACGATAAAAAGCTGCCGTTCAACACGGCGGTCGAACTTGCCTATCTGAAACCGGATGAGCAAACAAAGGTCGTTGACGTTATGAAGAAAGAGCAGATCGTTCCCTCCATGGCGCAGGCCACCGCACTAAAGGAGGCCAGCCGCCATGCAGACACGATGCAGAAAAACCTGCCCTCTCTGGCCCCCGCGCACAAGGTCGATGAAAACAAAATCACGTCCATTATCAAGCCGAAGAAGTCCCCAGAATTGAAGGTCACATTTACCGGCACAGAGCTGAAGGACTTCTTTCCCGGCGAAATGCCGAGCGTCGCGGAAGTCAAGCGCGTAGTTTTCGATGCACTGAAAATCCGGGAGGAAGCCTATAAGCGTCAGGCAAAACGGCAAGCCGCAAAGGACGCGATCAAATCGCCCGAACACTGATATGCACCACAGAGCATTACTGCGCCGTCTGGTGGTGCCGCCCTGACAAATTTCATTTTTTGGAGGATTCCTTATGAATTATCACCCCAAGTACAAATCCAACTCGTGCACCGCCGTCTGGATCGGTGCTGGCGTTCTCGCCGCCGTTGCCATCGGCGCGATAATTTTTATCATCGTCACGCTCCGCAGCGCACCCATGAGCAAGGAAGAAGCACGCGCCAAGGCAGGCATTGTCTACGATTCCGCTGCCATTGAGGGCGGATGGGATAATCTCAGTCCGGAGGAAATTGCGGAAAAGCTGAACGCGAAAGTGGTGGAGGGCATGATTAACATTTCCATGAACACCGCGCCGTATTTTGAGGACGGCACTGCGGACGGAAACCTCATGATCGTGAACGAGTCCATCAACAACTATCCGCAAAAAGTCCAGATCGTCCGCAACGATACCGGCGAACAGATCTACGAATCCGGCGCGATCGCAGTCGGCAGCAAGATCGAGCGTGCGAAGCTCGATGCAGCGCTCCCTGCCGGAACTTATGAATGTACCGCGTATTTCCATAACCTCAATCCCGAAACCGGCGAAATTATCGGCACGGCCGGGGCAATCATCAACATTACCATTAAAAATTAACAGTAAAAAGGAGTAAAAACCATGAAAAACTTCAAGAAAATCGTCTCTCTCGTTCTCGCTGTCTGCCTGATGGCAAGCCTTGCAATCGGCGCTTCTGCCGCTAACACTGTGGACGCTTCGGGCGGCACCGGCACTTCGTCCGTCACGCTGTCCAGCACCGCGGACGGCAGCATCGGTGGTGATCCCGCTGCCACGAAGATGAGCGTTACCGTCCCCACCGTCCTGCCCATTGCCGTTGGCACGGACGGCACGGTCAGCACCGCGACCGACGCGAAGATCGTCAACAACAGCTTCGGCGCAGTCAAGGTCAACAGCGTTTCCATCGAAGCTGCACAGGGTTGGAGTCTTGCGGCGTTTGGTGATAAGTCCACCCTCGCCCATGAAAAGGTCAACTCCAACAAGTTTGGTTTCCAGATTTCCCTCGGCAACGGCGAAAAGAAGCTGACCGACAGCAAGAACGCCAGCAAGCAGACGCTTCTGGATGCTGCGGTCGAGGGCTGCTATATGAGCGGCGTGGGCGACACCTCCGCGAACTCCATCGGCATCGCCTATGACGCCATCGTGACGCCGGTTTCTGAGGCGGTCACGAACACCGCGATTGCGTCCGTGCTGTTCATCATCGCGTGGGATGCAGTCTGATCGCAATTCACCCAAGGGGAACGCCCAAAGCGTTCCCCTTTCCAGATTGAAGGAGGTATTCATGTGAAAAAGAAACGAATCCTCGCAATGATTCTTGCCGTGGCATCGTGCCTGTCGCTGGCGGTTTCGGCATCGGCGGTGGGCGCAACAAACCGCAAAGCTACGGATTTCAAGGACTTTGATCGCAGCGCTTGGTACGCCGAAGCCGTCAGCGCCGCCGTGGACAACGGACTTTTGTTCGGCAAATCCAGCACGATCATCGATCCGAACGGCGACATGACTCGCGCGGAGATGGCGGCCATCATCAACCGCTCGTTCGGCTGCTACGCCAAAGCCGACATTTCCAAATACAAGGACGTTTCCAAAGACAAATGGTATTTTGAGGATGTTTCCATGGCCGTCCAGATGGGAACATACAACGGCAGATCAAACACTGCAATGGCCCCGGATGCACCCATCACCAGACAGGAAGCTATGACGGTTGTGGCGAGAGCGTTGGAGCTGGACTATGACGCTTACGCAAAAGAAGATTTGTCTGCGTTTTCTGACCGCAGCGAGATTTCCAACTGGGCGCTGCCCTACGTCCGCGCGATGGTGGGTGCAGACTATATTCACGGCAGAGGGAAAACTCTTGCCCCGCAGGATAACATCACCCGCGCCGAGTTCGCACAGATTTTTGCAAACATTATTAAATCGTACATTACGGTCAAGGGCGAATACACCAAAGACCATGACGGCAATTTGCTCGTGCGATGCGCAGACGTCACGCTCAAGGACATGTCCATCAAGGGTGACCTCATCATCGGCTGCGGCGCGGCTGACGGAAAGGTTACGCTGAACAACGTGACCGTGACCGGTCGCTTGCTCGTCTGGGGCGGCGGCACAAAGGCGGTCTACTGCAACAACGGCACGCAAATGCCAGAGGTTGTGGTTGCCCGTGTGGATGACGCCGTAAAGGTCATCTACGACCGCGACAGTACCCTCGCCGTGATCGACACGATCAAGGTCAGAATCACGGAACGCGCCAAGCAGCACAAAGAAACCGAGGTTGTCTTTTACGATGTCATCGGATTGCGAGAAGCGCAAAAACAGCTCAACGCCATCGTCGCGGACAATCAGATTGCTCTTACTGCTCCTGCTCATCTATATGCTCTGGTCGGAGAACAATCCGTAAAGGCTGAGTTCGTCAACAACAGCAAGAACGACACTTATAAAGTGGAAATCCGCAGGAATAAGGACAATGCGCTGATCGCGGACGCTTTTGAGCTGGCCGCAGGCAAGAGTATTTCCACGCTGACGCTGCTGGACGCACCCGAGTTTGGCAACACAGATTGTACCGTGACCGTCACGGCGTATCGTGACGGCAAGCAGATCGGCACGCTGAACACGGAGTTGACGCTCCACACCGCCTACCTCTGGCCAAAGGAGGTGCAGTAACGCGATGAAAACCTATCAGAAAGCGGCGGCGCTGCTTCTGGCACTGGCGCTCATTTTCGCCTTTCCGGTCACCGCATCCGCTACGGAGACAACCGAAGCACGTGTGCCGGTGACGCTTACCGTGGTCAATACGGTTTCCCCGATTTCGTGTACGGTTCCCTCCGCGCTGCCTGTTTCGCTGGTGGATGGCTATGTGGTCTGCGCGAACAACGCAGCCATCACAAACACCGGCAAGGCCGGCGCGATCAAGGTCACAAAGGTCGATGTGCAGGCTGGCACGTTTGAAATCGGCAGCTATGACGATTTCAGCGCAGGAAAAAACAGCATTGCACTCAGCATCAACGGCTGCTCCACCAAAGGTGCGGGCGCACTGACGCTTGCGGACGGCGCATTTCCGGCAATTCCGGCTGAAAAGAATCTCGCCATCCGCTACAAGGCAAAGATTTCTGCCAGCGAAGCTGTCACCAATGTCAATGCCGCGACCGTGATCTTCACGATTGCGAGCGTGAGTGAAAAGGAGGCTGCATGATGAAGAATTTCAAGAAATTCACCGCATTTGTGCTTGCCCTCTGTATGGTGTTCTCACTGAGCATTTCGGCATTTGCAGCGGAAGAACATGACCACCATGAACACACAGTCTATGAAAGCGCACCGGATGAAGAAATCGCCGTGCAGTCCGCTGAAACTGCGACCTCCGGCACGATTCCAGGCAGCAGCATCAAATGGTCGCTGGATTCCAAAGGCTGGCTGACCATCTCCGGTTCGGGTGAAGCGCCAGTATTTGCGAGTGCAGACGATCAGCCGTGGGCGGCTGTGCGGGAGCAAATCACCGAAGTCTGGTTCGAGGACATGGAAACGCTGACGATTCCGGATTTGGCATACTGGTTCGAGGGCTGCACAAGCCTGACCACCGCCGAGCTGCCCCTCGCGCCGGTCATTGGTCGGCACGCATTTTACGGCTGCTCCAAGCTCTCCACGCTGACCATGTACTACGGCGAAACCGTTCTCAAAAGCATTGGCGAGGACGCATTTTGGAGGGAAACCGACAGCGGCGATACGCTCTATATCGCCTACATCATCGGCTACCCGGAATCGACCGTACCGTTCTACACCCACGATTGGGCGGCGAGCAATCGAAGCAGCCGGTATTTCTACGATCTTTACGGCGTGTATCCCAATGCGGACACTGCAAACACGGCAGTCAATACCGCATCCGTGTCCGGCATCCAGAAAGTCCCCGGCATTTCGCTGACCGCTTCTACCGGCATTGTTGGCAACTGCCCGAGCTGCGGGAAATACTCGCTGCAAGGAACGTATGTATCGCAGACCCATACCTCGCGCGGCCATGCCGAGTACTATGAGTGCTACCTCTGCCATTACACAAAAAATCTTGGCACTTATGTGTATAAAGACCATGGTTCTGGTTCGTATGGTTCGTGGACCTGCCCGGACTGCGGCAGTCACACATGGGTTCTGGAATATGAAAATGATGCCACCTGCACGCGAAACGGCTATCGGGAATATAGCTGCGCCTGCGGTCAGACCAAGCGCGAAACCATCTACGCAACCGGCCACAGCTATAGATATGGGAGCTGGGAGCAGCATTCTTCCACCCAGCACCGGCGCGAAGCCTATTGCCGGAATTGCGGCGATTCGGATTATGAATACGCCAGTCACAGCATGAGCTACGGAAGCTGGAGCAACTATTCTTCTTCACAACACAGCCGAACGGCAACGTGCCGCACCTGCGGATACAGCACTACAGATTACGGCAATCATAGCTATTCCACCGGTTCGTGGAGTAAGTATTCCGACACCCAGCACCGCCGTACAAAGACCTGTTCCGGTTGCGGCGCGAGTACATACGATTACGCAAATCACACCTATTCGTATGGTTCGTGGTCGAAAGCAGATGACGCGCAGCATAAACGTACCAAGACCTGCTCCGCCTGCGGCGACAGCACAACGGAGTACGCCGATCATGTGGACGCAAACGGCGATGGAAAGTGCGGCGACTGCGGCGCGACCGTCAGCCTGACAATCAAGTGGGACGCAGGCACGAACGGCGGCACAATTGGCGGCAATGCCAGCTTTTCCGAAACCGTGAAGCCGAACAGCAGACCGACCGCGCCGGGGAACGTTCCGGTCAAAACCGGTCATACGTTCAAAGGCTGGTACACTGCCAAAACTGGCGGCAACCTTTACAGTACAGTAACCATTACAGCCAGCACCACATTTTACGCGCAGTTCGAGGCCAACAAGTACACCGTAACATGGGATTTGGGTACCGGTCAGAGCGAAACCACAGAGCAGACCTACGGTGAAAAGTTGGTCCTGCCCACAGAGCCGACACGCAAGAACGCCGAGTTCTTAGGTTGGTTCACAGAAGCAGACGGCGGCACGGAAGTGACCGCGAATGACGTTTTCACGGACACCGCAGATAAGACGTATTACGCCAACTGGAAAATCACGGAGGTCTTTTCTGTGACCGTGCCGGTTGTGCTGCCCCTCACGGTCGATGAAAACGGCGAGGTTCACACCGGCAGCGCTGAAATCATCAATGCGTCTACCGGCGCAGTTGTCGTGTCCTCAGTCAGTATCAGCACGAAGAACGGCTGGCAGCTTGTACCCTATACGACAGACATGGCGCACGAAAAGGTAGACGCGAAGCTGCTCGGTTTCAAAATCAACGATTTGGAAACGAAGAACAACGGCGGTGCAGGAACGTTTACCCTGTCCGCGCCGTGGCAGATCGCAGAAAACGGCAGACTGCCCATTTCTTATGATGCGGTAGTGTCCGCCGTTTCCCAGCCGGTCACAGAGCAGGATGTGCTGGGCATCGTGTTCGTGCTGGAATGGGCAGAGGGTTAAGCGCATGGAAGAAACAAAAGCCGTCGAGCAGATGACCGTTCTCATGGTCGAACCGGGATATGCGCCATACGAAAAGACCATTCCGAACACCTTGCAAGCAAAGCAGGAGCTTGTCGGCGGTCTCATTACCGCCATCTATCCGTATGAGGAAATGGTTGCCATTGTCGCAAACGATGAGGGTATCCTGCTGAATATGGAGTTCAACCGCAGCGTGGAGGGCGGCTACGGCGGTGTTTTTGGGCCGTTTTTCGTGTGCGGGCTGACTGAGGATGACTTCTGCTCTCTCCCACCTGACCAGATGGAACGCTTCAAGAAGAAATTCCACAAGGCAGAGCTTCTGCTCGGCGTGCGCGGCAATGACCTGATTACGCTGAAAGTTGAGCCAAAACAGAAAGATTTGAAACCTGAAAAGCAGCGCCGTCCGCCCACGCAGGAGCGCTGAGATGGACTTTACATTGACCGGCACAACGCCGGAGGAAAAGCTCAAGGAGCTGACCGACAAGCTTGAACAGGGTGTGCGGGAGATATTCACCAGCGGACGCTACGCGGAATATCTGGCTGCCATGTCCAAGTTCCATTCATACAGCTATGGAAACGTCCTGCTCATTCTCATGCAGAACCCGGCCGCAACCCATGTGGCCGGGTTTCAGGCATGGAAGAAAAACTTCGGGCGCACCGTCAAGGCGGGCGCGCACGGCATCCGAATCCTTGCGCCAAGCCCCTACCGGCGCTTCATCGAGCAGGACAAGCTGGACAAGGACGGAAACCCTGTGCTTGACGCGAACGGCAAGCCGATTCGGGAGCGGACGATTGTGCGGCTTCTGCGCTTCCATGTTGTCACTGTCTTTGACATTTCGCAGACCGAGGGCAAGGAGCTGCCCGGCATCGGCATTTCAGAGCTTTCCGGCGATATTTCCCACTATGAGGAACTGGCGGACGCGATCACAAGCGTCTCGCCAGTTCCCATTTTATATGCCGCGCCGCCCGGCGCAGCCAAGGGCTGCTTCAATCATGGCACGGAGGAAATTCTTGTCCGCCCCGGCATGAGCCAGAAGCAGACCGTCAAGACCATGCTCCATGAGATCAGCCACGCCACACTCCACCGGCGCAAGGAAAACGAGCGGCCGACCAAAGATCAGCATACGCGCGAGGTCGAGGCCGAGAGCGTTGCCTACGTTGTCTGTCAGCATTTCGGCATTGATACCGCGGAATATTCCTTTGGCTATGTGGCCGGATGGAGCAAGGGCAAGGAGCTGGACGAGCTGAAAGCATCGCTTGATACCATCCGCACCTGCGCTGCTGGTCTGATCGACGCCATTGAAGCGCAGTGTCCGTCTTTGCATACTCAAAAGGAATTACCGCAGCCACATCACGAACGTTAGGAGGAAACAGCTTGAATACGATCAACGCAAGCATTACCCCAATGCGGGTTTGCCGGATTTTCGGCGTCCCTGCATTGTTTACGCCCTACCGCGTCAGCAGCGCGACTGTCCACTGGGGACTGTATCAGTACGATTTACAGGCGCTTCTGAACAACCCCAGCGAGGTATTTGTCCTTGCAGATCACGCCGAGGATTTTTTCTACGGCACGATCCTGACCGCGCAGGAAATTGACCTGCCCCGCAGAAGCCGCATCGTGCCGGACGGCGCGTTCACGATGGAAACAAGATACTGCCGCCCGGCGGAGTTTGAACAGGAATATGGCGCAGCGTAACAATTATCAGCCGGACATCCTTTCCTATCTGGCAGAGGTTGTGAAGCAAAACACCCGCGCATACGCCGCTGACTTTGATTACGATGCAAAGCGGCTTTGGGACAGCGCACAGGAAACGGATATGGAGCATCGTTCTTTTCTCTGGATGAGCCGTCCGTGTGGAACATGGTGCGTGTTGGAACGCGAGGTTTTTCTCGACGATACGAACGCAAACTGCATCTGGACGCATTACGCAGACTGCCCGGAGGGGATTCTGGCGTACCGCATCGTGGTCGAGGGCATCCGGGATGGCAAGCTGGCAGGCAAGGTCATTCCCATTGACTATGCAAAGCAGGTTCGGCGCGTCATGCAATCCGCGCTGCCGGTTGCGAAAATTCAGTATCGGGATAAGAACGAGTATTTCTGTGAAAACAGCTATCACGCCTTTATGAACAGCACCCTACCCTACGAGGATGGGATTCATGACATCCGCTATGTGCCGGAAAGCGAAGCGGAATTGCAGCACATTTTAATGCTGGAGCATCGGATGGAACAGAAAACGAAACGCTCTTGCCGGACGAAATCTACTGCGCCGCAGCGATAACGGGCAGCGTTGCCTTTGGCAGCGCTGCTTTAGCAAGTACGGCATTTGTGCCACAAACGCCACTTGTTAGGGTGTACCCTAAAACCCCGCGACGAATTGCGTCCCAACTTGGGACGCAATAACTATGATTATAAGGAAGGAGCACGTTATGCGGACACGCCGCAATTCTGTTGGTCTGTGGCTCAGCGATGCAGAGCTGACACATCTGAGACAGCAATGTCAGATTACCGGTCTGAATACCAACACCTATCTCCGCAAACTTATCATGGGCGAACATCTCTGCCCGCGCCCACCTGACGCATACACCGCACTCCTGCGTGAGTTGTCTGCCATCGGCAACAATATCAACCAGATCGCGCACTGGACAAACGGCAAAGGCTATGCGACGCAGGCGGAAATCCATGAAGCGGTCAGTCTGGTAAAGCAGGCATACCGTAGGATTCTGGACACGCTCTGATGGCCTATGACAAAATCATTACCATCCGTGCACGGCTGGATGACTGTCTGCGCTATATTCAGGACGGCGATAAAACCGCGCTCTCCCGTGCGCTGGACTACATTGAAGATTCCAACAAAACTGCGTTGGATGATGAAGTGATTTTGCAGCGCGCGATCAACTGCACAGTAGAAAATTGCTATCTGGATATGCAGCGCACGAAAGAGCGGTTTGGAAAACCGGGCGGCGTTGTCGGCTATCATCTTGTCCACTCCTACGTGCCGGGTGAAACAACGCCGGAGCTGGCTCATGAAGCGGGAGTGGAATTTGCACGCCGTCTGCTCGGTGACAAATATGAAGCCGTCATTTGCACCCATGTCAACAAAGAGCATCTACACTGCCACATTGTATTCAACTCTGTTTCGTTTACGGATGGTAAAAAATATCGCAACACATTCAAAGACTACTTTGAAGATATTCGCGGCATTTCCAATGAGGTCAGCCGTAAGTACGGATTCTCTGTCATTCAGCCGGAGGGCAGCGGTCAGCACTATGCAGAATGGAACGCCGAGCGCAGCGGCAAGACCACCATCCGCGATCTTGTCCGTCAGGACTTGGACGCGGCCATTGCAGCCAGCTTCACATTTGCGTCGCTGCTGGATATTCTCAGGAAACGCGGATATACCGTCAAATACAGCTCCAACGTCAAGCATACCGCCGTCAAGCCGCCCGGTGGAGCGCGGTTTCTCCGGCTGGATAGTCTGGGCGAGGATTACACCGAGGAAGCCATTTTGCAGCGATTGCGCAAGCAGCGCGGCGTGACCGCTGCCATGCCGCCGGAGCAGAGCGAATCCAAACGCTATACCATCCGCAAGCGTCCGCGCCGCTATCCACACGTCAAGCGCGGCAGTTTCCGGGCGCTATACCTATACTATCTGTATCTGCTGTCACCGCGAAAGAAACGCCCGCAAAAAGTTCCGTTTGAAACGCGGGCAGAGGTACGCCGTGCAAAGCAATACCGGCACCAATTCTTCCTTTTGCAGAAGTATCACATAGATACAAAGCCAGAGTTAGAAATGCTGTCCGATGCGTTGTCAAATGAGATGCAGATAATCGTAGACCGGCGCAAAGAATTATATGCGCTACGCCGGGAGCAGCCGTCTGAGCAACTTGATGCAGATATTGACGCACTGACCGCGCAGCTACGTCCCCTACGCCGGGAACTGCGGCTATGCGGAAAAATCGCAGAATACGCACCGCGGATGCTGCGACAAGTGCAGGAAAGCACTTCACCATCAACAGAAAATCATTTGCCAAACAAGGCAAAAGAAAGGAGGCACAGCCTATGGAGGTAAGCGGCGAAGCTGCTGACCTTGTAATGAAGGAAGGCGTACAAATATCCGAAGAAGCAGTTAAGCTGCTGGCGCGGGGCGCAAAGAATCTCGCGGCGCTGTTGTATGCACTGGCAAAAGATCAGAAGAAGTTATACGGCAAGGTCAATATGAACCGACTTTTGAGCGAACAGCGGCCCATCGAGGTTCTACCCTTGCGCACAGAGGATTTTGACGAGTTCAAGCGCAGAGCCAAGAAAGTCGGCTTGTTATTTTCAACCATTTTGGACAAGAAAGGCGACGCGCCATACCTTGAAATTCTGACCAATATCGATTATCTGTCACAGGCAAACTACATTTTAGAACAGATGGGATACCAGCCGAAGCAGTTGGAGGACGCGCAGCCAAAAAAAGAGCAGACCCCTGCCCGACCAGAACCATCCTTGCAAAAGCAAAGGAGTGGCTTGACGCAGGGGACGACTTCGATCAATAGTGAAGAAAAACAACCCGTTCGCGGTCGGTTGGCAGCATTGCGTGCCGCCGCAGAGCGCACCAGACCGGAACCCCAGCGCGAGCTGGAGCATATCAGATAGGAGTGAGTATTATCGCAAACTTAGGCAGTATTATCAATGAGAAAAATCAAAGCGCGGAACTCTGGCAAGCGCAGCGACAGGCCGACCGAGAAAACACAAACGCTATGCAGGACGCGGGCATCGTTCAGATCACCAGCGACCCGGAAACGTATCTGCGGTACTTGAATTGTCAAGCCGACAATCCGAGTTATAGCGCAGGCAATGTCGCGCTCGTCATGGTGCAGGATCAGAGTGCAACCATTTTCGGTACAAAAGACCGTTGGAAAAGTCTGATGCGCAGCGTATCTCCGACCGAGGAAAAGAATGGCGTGAAAATTTACACCCGTTCCTCTTTTGGCAAAGGGTATGTACTGACGGACGTTTACGACGTGCGGCAGACAAGCGGGCGCGACCTGAAGCACACCGCATTGCAACCGGACAGCAAGGAAATGACGGAAGCACTGAAAACGCTTCTGAATTACTCCGTTGTGCCGCTGGTGAGTGATGAGAGTATCCCCATGCCTGCGCTCTATGACCCCAACCAGATGAAAATGGCGGTCAATCCGAAGTATGGCGATGCGGAAGCGTTCGCAGGCATTGCCATTGAAATTGCGCACGTTCGCTTTCATGCCAAAGGTTACAATCAAAATTATTCGCGGGAGGATTACGAACTGGACGCGCAGAGCGTTGGCTACATGATCTGTCGTCGCTTTGGTGTTCCGTGTGAAGCGCCCGACGTATCAAATCTGGCGGCATTTTATGACGGCTTTGAACCGCAGGATCGGCGGCAGGCGCTTGGACAGATTCAGGACATGGCGCAGAAGATTGGCGGCAGCATTGAACGCGCGATTACGCCGCAGGTTCGGTCCCGGAATATGAACCGCAGCGCACGTTAAAGAGGCTTGCTCCCCTCCGGGGGAATATCTTCCGCTGGCTGTCCGCAGTCAAGGCCGGTCGATGCTGACGCATCGGCCGCAGAGCCAGCCAGTGTGCGCACTGGCTGGGCCTTGACAGCGGCCACCCAGCGGAAGTGTGGCAGCCAAGGGGAGCAAACCAGAGAAGCCCGCTTGCGCGGGCTTCTCAATCATGGGGAGACGTGCGCGCCCGACCAGAAATGCGTCTCACCGTGAGATTTTTTTGCGTCCCAACTTGGGACAGAATATTTGAACTGGAGGTTCTGCCTATGAAAAAACTGCTTTTTATCATTCCATCGGTTCTGCTGCTGTTGGCGGCTGGTACGCTCGTTTTCTGCAAGCATCACGCCGAGCGAACAAGTCTTGCCTGCATGGATATTGACCTGTGAGGAATCAAAAGAAGTCATTTCGCAGCGCCGCCCCAGTGTGGGCGGCGTTTGCCATTCCCATCGTCTGGCTGGCAATTCTCATGGCGGGGCGATACGAAACCGGCATGACGATCTTTGACCTTGCCGCGCAATTCTCCGAAGCGATGAAAACGCCGTTCGCCCTGCGCTGGACACCGCACACGGCAAGGTTCATCGGTATTTTCCTGCTGCTCTATGGCGGCGCGATTTTGTTCTACTACACCGGTCAGAAAAACACCCGCCCCGGCGAGGAACACGGCTCCGCGTCGTGGGGCAGTGTCCGGGAGCTGGACAAGAAGTACCGCGACAAGGATGCAGGCAAAAACGTCATTCTGACGCAGCATTTGCAAATGAGCATGAACGGCAAGCTGCACCGCAGAAACCTGTTGCAGATCATCGTCGGTGGTTCTGGTTCGGGCAAGACGCGATTCCTCGCAAAACCAAACCTCATGCTTGCCAATGCGAGTTTTATCGTCACTGACCCAAAGGGTGAAATGCTCCGTGCCGTCGGAAATCTGTTTCTGGAGGAAGGTTATGTTCTGCGCGTTTTTGACCTGATCGACCCGTCAAAATCAGACTGCTACAACCCGTTTTGCTACATCCGAAAGGATGCGGATGTGTTCAAGCTGATTGATAATTTCATCAAGAACACCACTCCAAAGAGCGCGAAAGCAAACGATCCGTTCTGGGAGAAATCCGAAACCGCGCTGGACGCCGCGCTCATGCTCTATCTTCTGCATGAAGCGCCGGTTGAAGATCAGAACATGGAAACCATTCTCTACATGATCGAAAACGGCGGTGCAAAGGAAGAAGATGACGATTATCAATCTCCGCTCGATCTGCTATTTGAAGCGTTGGAGGAAGAACAGCCCAATCACATTGCCGTGCGGCAATACCATATTTTCAAGCAAGCGGCCGGCAAGACCGCAAAATCGATTTTAGTGAGCGCGGCTGTTCGCCTGGCATCATTCACGTTACCAGAAATCCAGCGCATCACCGCCAGCGACGATATGGAGCTTGGCAAGCTCGGAGAGCGCAAACAAGCCATCTTCTGCATCATCCCGGACAGCAACGACGCATCGCTCAATTTCCTTGTCGGTATGCTCTACACGCAAGCGTTTCAGGAGCTTTACTATCAGGCAGACAAAATCCATCAAGGGGCGCTGCCTGTTCCCGTGCGGCTGATGTTCGATGAATTTGCGAACGTGGCCTTGCCCGACGGCTATGCCCGATTGCAGGCGACTATGCGCTCTCGAAACATTATGTCAACTATCATCCTGCAAAACATTTCGCAGCTCAAGGCGCTGTTCAAGGACGATTGGGAGGGCATCATCGGCAACGCGGACAGCTTTGTGTACTTAGGTGGCAACGAACAATCGACGCACAAATATATTTCGGAGTTGCTTGGGAAAGAAACGATTGATACCCGGACATCCAGCCAGAGTAAGGGCAGGAACGGTTCGTTCAGTCAGAATTTCCAACAGACTGGGCGCGAGCTTATGACGCCGGACGAGGTGCGGCGCTTGGATAACAAAAACGCAATCGTTCTGATTCGAGGCGAGAAACCAGTCATTGACGAGAAGTATGACATCCTGAAGCACCCGAATATCCACCGCACGGAGGACGGCGGCGCACCGCCGTATCTCCACACGCCGCTGCGCGCATTCGCGGCGGACGATCTCTCATTCCCCATTGAAAACATTGACGATATTGTAATTTTGGAGGAATTTACATGAAACATGAATTAACCCCGCGGCGCAAGGAGCGCCGCATTATGGCCGTCTGGACAAGCCTTGTGCTGACAACGGCACTGTTTACGACCTCGGCGTTCGCTGCTGACAGCGATCCGCTGACCATCGTAAATAACCTGTCCGACTTCATTTTTTCCTGCATCAAGGCGATCGGTATTATCATCTTAGGCTGGGGTGTTGTGCAGCTCGGTATGTCCGTGCAATCCCACGACGCAACGCAGAGAACGCAGGGCGTCCTCTGTCTGTTCGGTGGCTTACTGATCGCCTTTGCAAAGGAAATTCTGACGGCTATCGGTGTGGTGTAAGCAAAAGAAATGCGCCCCGACTTGGGTAATGCCATTAAGTTAAGCAAAAAAATTTCGATTAAGCGGAAAAAGTCCTTGAC